>Ga0207421_10001914_pt1 | contig 26365 bp, 19 predicted proteins | sample SodLakKL_010_SED_4_FD_187542 | JGI IMG/M metagenome (GOLD analysis project Ga0207421, IMG submission 187542) | Alkaline sediment microbial communities from Lake Tanatar, Kulunda Steppe, Russia - 8KL_010_SED (SPAdes) (version 2) | ecosystem: Environmental > Aquatic > Non-marine Saline and... | reverse complement strand
GCTTTGGTTTCCCTCGGCATTCGCCATCCATGGCTCAGGCCTCGGCGGCCTGCTTCCATGCAGGCCGACCGGCTACAACCTTTGCTTCGTCGGCCATTGTAACCGCTCTATCACAATGTCTTCAGTCCAAAGGCAGCACGGCTGAGCAGTTGCGTTATTTCTAAAAATGCCTTAGCTCTCTTCAGGTGGCACCACCAAAGAAACTGTGTGCTTTGAAGAATCAAGGTTTTCATCGATTAACTGCATGGCCTCTTCCCTGCTAACCTCATGCAGGATCGCCGGAAGCTCAAATAAATCGGCATTTTTGAAGCGGTAGGCTAAAAAGTTGTTGGCAATAAATTCGAGCGAATTAAAACGCCTGATATAGCCTCCGAGAATCTTGCGACGGTGGCGCTCGAATTGCTCCTTACTGATACCTTCCGATTTAATGCTCTTAACAGCTTCCATGATCCGCTCGTAAAGCTGGTCGGGATCCCCGGTTTCACCCCCGACCATGGTGTAACCGTAAGTATTTTCAGCGGTGTACTCCGCTCCGAAGTTTTCATCAACTAAATTTTTACGGTAAAGATCATTATAAAGCTGCTCGCTTGAACCAAAGATAATATCCAGGAGCAACTCCATCAGGATCTCTCGGCGCATCAATTCCCGACCGGCAAGTCCGGGGGGCCTGTTATCTTTAAACCCAACAAAAAGAATCGGTTCAGAAACGATCAATTCCTTGACCGTGCGTTCACGGGTTACCGCTTCCGGTTCATCGGGGAAAATGCGCACAATTTCCCCCATAGCCTGGTAATTCCGCCCGGCCATGTTTGTTCCGACCTGGTGGCCGACACGTTCTGGATTCAGGTCCCCGACCACGAACAAGGCCATATTGCTGGGATGATAAAAGGTATTATAGCACCGGTAAAGCAGCTCCGGGGTAATTTGAGCAATGCTATCGACGGTACCGGCAATGTCGTTGCGAACGGGGTGTTCTAAGTAAAGCCCGGCCAACAGGTTAAAAAATACTTGCCAGTGGGGGTGATCTTCATACATCTTGATTTCCTGCGCAATTATGCCCTGCTCTTTTTGAACTGTCTGTTCGGTAAAGAAAGGTTCCTGGACAAAATTAAGCAGGTGTTCTAAGTTTTCTTCGAAATTAGCAGTACAGGAAAAAAGATAAGCAGTCTGGGTAAAAGCGGTGAACGCATTGGGTGAAGCACCCAGGGCGGCAAAACGATCAAAAACATTGCCCCGTTCATCTTCAAAAAGCTTATGCTCTAAAAAGTGGGCTACACCATCAGGTAGTTCAGTAATCTTTTGTTCCGGCTCAACGCGGAACCGGTTATCGATAGAACCAAAGCAGGTGGAAAATACTGCGTATTTTTTTTGATAACCCGGCCGAGGCAAAACATAAAGATCCAGGCCGGGGAAAAACCGGTAATAGTAAAGCGATTCCTGCAGTTCGCGGTTTTCGATTAACTGGTAGTTTGTGCTCATAATTTAACTGTCTCCTTCCCGTGGCCGTAAGATATAAACCGTGTCCAGGGTTATTTTATCAGCCACAGCCGCCAGCTCTTCCCGGTCAACTGCTTCGATACCGGCGATGAGCTCTTCCGTGGTATAAATCTTGCCGCCGATTGTCCCGTTAAGGTGGGAACTGATCAGCTGGATGGGGCTGTCCTGCTGGGAAAGCAGTCTGCTTACAAGCGCTTTTTTGGTATTTTCTAGTTCTTCATCGCTGATTCTCCTTTCACGCATATCAGCCAGCTGCTGTTCAATAATCTCCTGCGCCCGGTGCCTGTCATCATAATTAATCCCCGCAGCAACCACCATTAAGCCTTTGTGCCTTTCCAACCGGGAATAGACATAGTAGGCCAGGCCGGCCTCCTCTCTAACCTTCATGAACAGCTTGGAATGAGGGAAGGCTCCCAGGATGCCGTTGTAAACCAAAAGGGCGCAGTACTGCCGGTCGCTATAAGCAGTATAAGTGCGAAACCCAAGGATCAGCTTGGCCTGGCTCACCTGCATTTCCTCTTCTACGCGCTTAACCTCCTTCACCGGCTGTTCAATCTCTGTCGAGGGAAGAGTCTTTGGACTGCCGTTGCGGAAAAAATTAAACGTTTCCCCGGCTTCCTGCAGGACTTGCCTTTCTTCGAGATCCCCGATCACATAAATATCTACAGGGTTGGCAGAGATAACTTCGCGGTAGTAGCGGTACAAATCCACCGGGCTGATAGTGTTATAATCCTCCACCCGTCCCAGCTTGTAAGTGCCAAATTTTTCACTCCCACACATCAGGGCAACACATCTTTCACAGGCAAACGCACCCTTATCGTTTAACAGGGCATTAATATCTTTAATCAGCTGATTTTTTTCCTGCTCTACGTATTCTTTCTTAAAACCTTCTTCTTCAACCAGCGGATCGGCGATCACCGAGCCGAGAACAGACATGTCGTCGCTGAGCAGCCCGTGCTTTCCTCCCAGGTATTTGTCGTGAGGCGATTCAAGGGTAAAAGCCGGGATGTGCCTTTCCCCACTTTTTAAAATATCGGCAAACAGGTCGGCTCCATAGAGGTTTTCCAGCTCGCGCTGCAGGGTGAGCTTGTCGGGATAGCGCCGGCTGCCCTGTTCAAGCACTGCCGGAAGCAGGGCGTTCAAAGCAGCCAGATCTTCCCGTAATTCCTGGTGCAAAAAAAGTGCCATCGAAATCGTCTTAAATTTAACGGTAGGGATAAAAATCAACCTGACTCCTTTTGAAAGGTGGTGCTCCGTATATTCTGCCTGCAACAAATACCCCTCCTTGTGCTATTGTATCCTTATAAAAAATCATGCTTATGTAGCTTAAGGCATTATAACTGGATTATTTAATCAGCAGCAATCGCCTTTTTAAACTATTCCATGTCGGCATCTCATTTCCTGCCCAAATACCAGGCCGCTACGCGCAGTCCCCTGTTACAGTTCAAGGATTTCTTTAATCTCTTCTTCATTCATGGTTGAGATGAAATCTTCACCCGGTTGAATCACCCGGTTGATCAACTCTTTTTTCTTCTGCTGCAATTCATCAATTTTCTCTTCAATTGTGTCTTTAGCCAGCAGGCGTATCACCTGGACCACTTTTTTCTGCCCGAAACGGTGTGCCCTTCCCGCTGCCTGCTCTTCAACAGCCGGATTCCACCATAAATCATAATGAACCACCACATCGGCCCCGGTCAGGTTGAGGCCGGTGCCGCCGGCTCGCAGTGAAATTAAAAACATGGGGGTACTGCCCTCGTTAAATTGTTCAACCAGCTGCAGACGATCACCGCTTTTAACCGATCCGTCCAGGTAAGCATAGTGATGTCCCTCCCGGCTAAGCATGTCCTTAATAAGATGAAGCATCCCGGTAAACTGCGAAAAAAGCAAGACCCGGTGTCCGCTGCTGATTAAGTCCCGCAGGAGCTCTTCCAGCTGCAGCAGCTTGGCGCTCTTCCCATCATAACCGTCCACAAAAAGGGCAGGATGGCAACAGATTTGCCGCAAGCGGGTTAAGCCGGCCAAAATTTTTATCCGGTTTTTTTCAAAGCTTTCTTCATCAAGCGTACGCAGTGCTTCTCCGCGAAGTTGTTCCAGGTACACCTGGTATATTTTTTTCTGATCTCCGGTAAGTTCGGAAATAAGCCGATGTTCAATTTTAGGCGGCAGTTCCGACAATACCTCTCCTTTTTCACGACGCAGGATAAAGGGGCGCACTTTCGCCGAGAGGGAAGCGGCAGTTTCTTTCCTGACAGCAGGATCCTCAGAAACGGATCCTCCATACTTGTTGATAAATTTTTTCTGTGATTGCAAGTAGCCCGGCATAATACATTGAAAAATGGACCATAATTCCACCAGGGAATTTTCCAGCGGTGTACCGGTGAGAGCAAAGCGGTGCCGGGCCGAGATTTTGCGCGCCCACCAGGCTGTCTGAGAGCCAGGATTTTTTATGTACTGTGCTTCATCAAAAAAACATAGGTTAAATGACTTTTCGCTAAAGATTTCCCCATCCCGGCGCAAAAGCGGGTACGATGTAATCACAACTTCTGCGCTGTTTGCGCCGGAAATTATTTCCCGGCGTTCACCAGGATGACCTGCTGCAACGGCAGTTCGCAACTGCGGAGCAAACTTATTGATTTCCGCAACCCAATTGTAGATCAACGAAGCCGGAGCTACTACCAAATCAGGTGGTAGCTCACCGTGATTTTCTTCCCGTTCAGAGACCATTAAGGCTATGGCTTGCAGAGTTTTACCAAGGCCCATATCATCAGCAAGAATCCCGCTAAATCCACACCGGGCCAAAGTTTTCATCCATCGGAAACCGGTCACCTGGTATTCCCGCAGAATGTTTGCCAAACAGGAGGGCGCCGGTGAATCCGCATCTTCCGGGCAACGAACCAGGTGCAACAGCTTGTCGACATCGCGATTTTGTTCAAGACCGGTCAACTCACCGGTTTCAACGAGCTGAGCAAGTTGAAAAGCCTGCTGCTTGGGCAACCTGATTGTTCCTTTGTCAAAGTCTTTTACCTCAAGGTCGAGAGCATTCGCCAGGCATTCCAGCTGTTTTAGCCCTCCTTCTTCCACTCCTTCTTCCAAAGATAGAATTGAACCGTCTTTTAAACGGTGATATTTTCTTTTTTCCCGAAGTGATTGCCAAATAGCAGGTAATTCTTCGCGATCGACTTCTTCCAGTTCCAGGTCCAATTCCAGCAGATCCAGCTTCCAATTTATACCCACTTTTCCCCTAAATCGAGGGTTTTTACGCACCCCTGCCCGGTTAAATCTTTCACTCAGGAAAACTGTGGCGGACTGCCGAAGTTCGGGAAGGATTTCTTTATAGAAGTGCCAGATTCCATCTTCGTCGTCTAAGTAAACCCGGTCTCCCTTTACTTTGAACTCAGCTCGTTCAAAAAGTTGAAGCACTCTTTGCTCCCGGTCCAGATCCCGGACCGGGATACAATCCCCGCTTTTCTGCATGTGCTTCCTCGGGTCAACAGAGGCAAAGGGGTTTAAGATGTTTTCTCCATATACAAATTCAAGCCCGGCGTGTACTGCCTCGTTCTCATAATCTAAATAAACATTTACTTCCAGCGGCGAACGATTCAAACAGGAGGCGAGGGCAGGGTCAGTTTCAAGATCAGTGGTTTCCTCTAACACAGGAAGCAGCCTGGACAAAAACTGTTCCTGGTACTGATCACTGATATGAAGGGCTCCCCCTTTTTTCCCGACCAGGTTCATCAACAGGGGCAAAATCCTTGATTGTGCGGTTTCTCCGGGATAAAACAACTGATCACCAAGTAGAAAAAAATCCCATTCGCCGGTCAGAGGAATCAGCACTTCTTCATTTTCCAGGTGCAAGCTCAAACCATCTGGTTGATTTTGAACATAAAACTTAAGCGGCGCTGCGACTTCAGTAACGCTCATATTATCATAGGTTACCGAAGGATCACGGGGATTATTCGGCTTGATCACCAGTTTGAAAGAATTGCCACGTAGGCTCAGCAAAAGTTGCCTGGTTAGTTCATCACTCAATTCAACTTCTTTACCCTTAAGGGTACCACGGCTAAACTGGTCCTGCTCAATCAAGTGGCGTTCAATTTTCAACCACTCGAGCAAACAGTCAATTACCAGGCGATCTGCACAAGAAAAAGTATGGATTTGGGGATCATAGATAAAATTTTTGCCGAAAATAAACTCTTCATCCCGGCAAAGTGCCATTAAAAACTTTCCAATATCCTTGACTACATAAAGCCTCGACTGGCCTACTTTCAAAGAAATGCGCTGCGATACTCCTCCCAGGTAGGAAGAAAAAGGTCTAATGATCAGGGTAAGCTCCAGGGCAAGCTCGCTTTTATCAGCGGAACTGATGGAACCCTGCCGGTCATAATGCTCAAGCAATCCTTCTACCAGTCGATCGTCCCAGGATTTTGCAACATTGCGATTTTTATGGGCCAAAGATAAAAGAACAGCAGCGATATGCTCACAGCATCCTTCATAGCTGTTAAAAGCAGGACAGTTGCAGATCTCCCCGGCTGCCCGGTAATGCTCGTCTAAAAATATATTAACCACGTAAGTTCGGCCTCTTTCAACCACCGCATGGTAATAGTTGCCGATTTTATCATAAGAAAGCTCTATGATTGCACCTTCGTGGTAATAACGTTTGCCACTGACAAAAACTTCAAAGCTGCTGCACTTATCGGCAATTTCTCTTTTTGTTAAACCGGGCAAGTTTTTAATCCCCTTTCAGCCACCTGGTTTCCTGTGAAGTATTGCTTTAGAACAATACCAATACATTTTACCGTAAAAACACATTTTGAAACAATGCTAGTTAATGGCAAATCAGTAATGCTATCAGCATAATTAATGCTATAATAGAACAATAAAGATAAATAAAACATAAATGGGAGGAGCACAATGCTAATAATCAAAAACGGCAATGTTTTAACCATGGCAGGCAAGGAAGAACCAAGAGTGATGGACATACTGGTCGAAAACGGGAGAATCAAAAAAATCGGTGAAAGCCTGGAAACACCCTCCAATGCCGAAGTAGTTGATGCTACCGGAAAAATGGTGATGCCGGGTATTATTGATGCCCACACCCACCTCGGGATCTTTGAAGAAGGCAGCATGAACGAAGGGGACGATACCAACGAACTGACCGGACCGATCACCCCGGAACTACGAGCCCTGGACGGAATCAATCCTTATGATGAAGGGATCAAGGATGCTCGTTTGAACGGGATCACCTCGGTAGTCACCGGACCGGGCAGCGGCAATGTCATCGGTGGGCAATCCCTGGCAATTAAAACCTTCGGCACTATGATCGATGAGATGGTAATCAAAGAACCGACCGGCCTAAAAGCCGCTTTTGGAGAAAACCCCAAGCGGGTTTACAGCGGTCAGAATAAAAGCCCTTCAACCCGGATGGCTACGGCTGCTCTCTTTAGGAAAGCTTTTTATGAAGCCCAGGAATACATGGAAAAATCATCTTCTTCGGACAAAAATAACCGCAATGACAGTAAAAAGGGCGAAGAAAAAACCGGCTCTCTGCAGAAAGATTTTCAAAAAGATATCCTGGTCAAAGCCTTGAAGAAAAAAATGCCGATCCGGGCCCATGCCCACCGGGCAGATGATATCTTAACCGCGATCAGGGTAGCCCGTGAATTTAACCTGGATCTTTCCATTGAACACTGCACTGAAGGCCATAAAATTGCTAAAGTGTTAAAGCGCTTCGAAGTACCGGCGATAGTCGGTCCCACCATGAGTGCCAGGACAAAAATCGAGCTCAGGGAAGCCAGTTTCGAAACCCCAAAAATCTTCTACGAAGAAGGGGTTAAGTTTGCCATAATGACCGATCACCCGGTTATCCCGATTTATGCCCTGCCCATCTGCGCAGCCATGGCCGTAAAAGCAGGTCTGCCCCGCTACGAAGCAATCAAGGCAATTACTATCGCTGCGGCAGAGATAACCGGTATAGCCGACCGGGTGGGAAGCATCGAAACAGGAAAGGATGCTGATATAATTATTTGCCGGGGAGATATATTAAGTGTAGATCCGCAGCTTGAGCATGTATTTATCTGTGGCATAGATGTGCTTAAAGAAAAAAAATAGGCCATCTTGAGATTTTATTAAAAGGCCATTGCCAGTATAAAAAGCCAGTTTTATAAGTTAGAAAGAATCTACTATGACCCGCGCTACATTTTTGACGGGTACCGGCTCCTTGCGGACAATAGCGGCGGTAAAAACTGCAGGCTTGCGTTTTGGTTGCCCTACAGCATTGCGTCATCCATGGCTCAAGCCTGAAGCCACGGGGGACAGTTCGAGCTTGTGTAAGCGCTAGCATAGACCCAAGGGAATACGATGGAGCTCCCCTGGCTTCCAACCGTTGCCTCACTGACCATTGCAACCGCTTTACCGTCAGTTTCCCCGCCAAAAATGCAGCACGATTGAGTAATACCGTTACGAATATTAACTGCTTAGCCTTCTCCATATCATGCCCCGGGCAAAAGGTATGCCGCTTTTTTTACATTTCTTTTATGATAACTTTGTCCAGCAACCTGGCCGGTATCTGATCCCTGTTACCCGGATCAATTTTCCAAACCTGCGTGTCGGGACGCTTTTTCAAATTGTTACAAAATGGATCTGATCCGGCCATGATCGTAGCAACTACAGGATATGGGGAATCAAACGCACCCAGGGTTATTTCCCTGAAGCGCCTTGAAAAAAGCTCCATTTTACCAATTTCATCGATTAGAAGACAGCAAGGAATATTTTCCTGCAATACTTCTTCAAGTTCATCTAAAAAAGGGCGCAAGTTTTCTATTTTGACTCCGTATTTGCCAACCCGCTTGGATGAAGGAAAATCCACATGGGCCAACGGTAATCGCTCCCCGGTGGAAAGGGAGACCAGTTCAAAACCGAGCCTGCGTTTGCCCTGCCTGATTTCAGCAGTATAAAAGCCGGCTTTTCTGCATTTCAATTCTTCGGCAATTTTTTTTATGACCGTAGTTTTCCCTACTCCCGGTTTTCCGGTTAAAAGTATTTTTTCAGCTCCAGTAACAGCATTAAACCTTTCGTTCATATCAATCCCTCCTCTTACTGGGCCGGATTGAGACAGCAAGATTCACTGTTCGACTAAATCATCTTTGCCGTCCGGATATCTTCAACCAGCAAATCGGCATCCACCGCACCGCGAAGCACCGCAGCTGGATGGTAAGCAGGTATAATCCGGTAGCCACCGCCATCAAGCGATCACCCCCTGATATCAGCCAACCTTTCTTTTACACTGCCATTTCACATTTTTTTATATACCTCTTTTTTAAGTTAATCATTAATCTATACTTTAAGCAACCATATAGAATTCTTTACCGATCAGCTGATAAAATAGTCCCCCTGAAGTTATTCACTAAATTTATTGCAGCTGCAAATTTGATCATCAGTAACCGCTTAAAACACTTCTCTTGGTATTTAACTACTTACCTGCTATAATATTGTTAAATTTAATTTCCCAAGCAAGGAGGTAATCAAAAAAGTGAATGTACTGCCTTTAGTGGCACTGGGCGCAGTTTTTGTCCTGATTGTTCTCGGAGCAAGGTATTTTACCTATAAAACCATGACAGAAAGGGTATGTGCCAAAAACCCCGACAGCGAATACTGCCGTCAACATTACCAAAAGGATATCGAACAAACCGAAGGTTATAAGAATTGCGAGTTTGTTTTTGGAGAAACTCCAAACGGCGGAGTAAAAACCGTGATCTGCTACATAGATGATAAGAACAAAAGGGTTAAAAAGAACGATGCCTCTAAGGTTATGATCCGCGAACTCGATGAAAAAAACCGTCCTGTTTATGAAACATGGACCAGCATGGAAGAATATTCCAGGCAATATTAAGGGAAGATTCACCGCAATAATATTCAAATGACCATAACCGGGGGCGCCTTACAAGGCATTAGTTAAAGGAACATTATTTCACTTGAATTAAATAATCCGATTAGGATTCAAGGTTCACTTCATACCGGCGTTCTGGTTTGACTTGTCCTATTCTTGGTGTTATCATTACAATGCGGAAAGTACTTAGGCGCCCGTGGTGAAAGGGATATCACGCAGGCCTCCGGAGCCTGAAGTCGGGGTTCGAATCCCTGCGGGCGCACCATTTAAACAGGAGCAACCTGCTTTAGGTTGCTCCTGTTTGTCTTAGTTAAACTGCCTTATCTTCATACTATCACAGCAACAGCGATTAACTTGCTGATCACATACGGAGTTTCAAGGTCATATTTTACTAACAAGGAGTGGTTGCAGTCATGCCCAAGATTACTTTCATCCCTCAGAACAAGGAAATCAAGGTTGACTCCGGAACTAATCTGCTCAAGGCAGCAGACCAGGCCGGCCTGTACATTGAGGGTGATTGCGGGGGTAAAGGAACTTGCGGGAAATGCCTGGTAAAAGTAATTGAAGGTGATGCCGGAAACCCGACTAAAGCTGAACAGAAACATATTTCCGAAAAAGCATTGAATGAAGGCTGGGTGCTTTCCTGCCAAAAGCGGGTTAAGCAGGATATTAAAGTTGAAATACCGGTACAAAAAGAAGCACACCTGCGCAAAACCACCCTGAAGGGCGGCATAGAAGAGCTTGAAGCAGAACCGGTTATTGAAAAAGTGGCTGTTAAGCTAGATAAGCCTAGCGTGGAAGATCAAACCGCCGATTTAGAACGCCTGCTCAAACACCTAAAACGTCCGGACCTTACGGTTGAACTGCGCGAATTGACCAATTTTCCCGGGATGATGCGTGATAACAGTTATGCGGTTACCGCGGCCATTACCGGAAACAGGGTTATTTCTATCGAACCAGGAGATACCAGCGGGCAACTTTACGGCATTGCTTTTGACATTGGCACTACCACGATTATGGGTTCTTTAATCGATCTAAAAAAAGCGGAAGTGGTGGCAGTGGCCGCAGAGACTAACCCGCAAAATATATACGGAGCAGACGTAATTTCCCGGATCAATTACGCTTCAGAAGGGAAAACCGAACTAAAACAACTTCAAGACAAAGTGCTGGAAGCAGCCAATCAGATCATCAAAGATCTTCTCAAAGAAACAAAGGTGGCCCGGGACCGGGTATATGAAGTAACCGCTGTGGGTAATACGACCATGAGCCATTTGTTTATGGGCATTGATCCGACCTACCTGGCACCGGCTCCGTTTGTGCCGGCTTACAGAAGAGCCCTGGAAGTGGAAGCTGCTGAGCTGGGAATTGCCATTAATCCCGGGGGGCGGGTCACTTTCCTGCCCAACATTGCTGGTTATGTAGGTTCCGATACCCTGGGTGTGATTTTAGCCACGGAAATGGACCAGCGCAAAGATAATTGTGTTGCCATAGACATCGGCACCAACGGAGAGTTGGTCCTCGCAGCCAACGGCAAACTGATGGCCTGCTCTACTGCTGCGGGCCCCGCTTTCGAAGGTGCCCAGATCAAACAGGGCATGAGAGCAGCTGCCGGTGCGGTTGAAGCAGTCTGGTACGAAAACAATGAGATTAACTTAAGCACAATCGATGATGCACCGGCCTGCGGTATATGCGGTTCAGGCTTAATCGACGCTGCAGCGGCAATGATCGACGCCGGCCTGATCAATTCAACCGGACGCATTATCAATCCGCAAGATAACCCGGAAAGTGTGCCCGAGCATCTTAAAAAAAGATTAAAGCAAAACCAGGGAGGATGGGAATTTATCCTGGTTCCTGCGGATAACTCCGACACAGGTGAAGACATTGTCCTCAGCCAGGCAGATTTAAGAGAACTGCAGCTGGCCAAGGGCGCAATTTATGCCGGATTAATGATCCTGCTCAAAGAGGCGGGAATAAATGAAAATGAGCTTGATGAAGTACTGGTAGCCGGGGCCTTTGGTAACTATGTGCGGAAAGAAAGCGCCCTGACCATCGGGTTGCTCCCCCAACTGCCCCAGGAAAAAATCACTGCTGTGGGCAATGCCGCCGGTGATGGCTCCAGGATGGCCCTGGCTTCGAAAACCATGCGGGAACGGGCTCTAAACCTTCCGGAAAAAATCAATCACCTGGAGCTTTCCACCCGCCGTGATTTCCAGGATATATTTGTTGATGCCCTGAAGTTCGGTTAACCTTTTGCCAAACTACCTGCAAAGCGCTTGATTAAACCCGAAATTATTTAATTTCAAAGGTTAGCTTCGGGAAGGAAACCCGGGCAAGTTGTAGAATTTATTACTCATTCAAACAGGCTTGTCCGGGTCTATTGTTAAAACTACAGAGCTGCCACAACAGTTCCGCTTTATTTTTATTTTAATCATTTGGAGGGTTACTGAACAATGGAAACCGCAAAAGAGATTATGAGCTCACCCGCAATAAGCATAAATGAGGAAAAAACCTTACAGGAATTGATTAAGCTGCTGGCAGACCATGCAATCAGTGGTCTACCGGTGGTTAACGATAAGGAAGAAGTTACCGGTATTATTTCCGATACCGATATAATTCGTTATTCACAAAAGATTGATGTAGTGCCAACCAGCAACCTTTCGGGATGGATCTCTCCATATACAGATGTTTCTGAATTGGCTACCCTGAGCTCGGGAAGAGAGAGGCTCCATAAGACCACTGTAAAAGAAGTAATGACAAAAAAAGTTTTTTCTGTTAACGAGGAAACCAGCGCAAACGAGATAGCCCGCTTAATGAACCGTCGTAAGATAAACCGTGTCCCGGTAGTCAACAAAGCAGGAAAGCTTCTCGGTATTATTACCAGGGCTGATATGGTTCAATGCATGGCAAAAATGTAATTAGTGAGTGGTTAGAAGTTGAGAGAAGAAAAAAGACAGGGTGTGGCTAAAAAGGCTGCCGCCCCAAAACATATCAACCGTAACCTGAGAACACTTTTAAGTATATGGGTCGGCAAAACAATTATGAGCCTGACCAGGATCTTTGGGCAGGGCGGGACTACTTTACCTGGCAGAATTGCTCTTAAAATAAATCCTCAGGTTTCAGCAGTACTATCATCCCAACTTGATGCAGGCAGTCTGATCATAACAGGTACAAATGGCAAAACAACTACCACAGCCCTGATAAATGGCATCCTTAAGGAAGCCGGTTTGAAATGTATTCACAACCAATCCGGTTCCAACCTGGCCTGGGGAGTGGCTTCCACCCTGATTGAATCCTCATCCTGGTGGGGGCGACTTCATCAAAACTGCGCCGTGCTTGAAGTAGACGAAGGATCTTTCCCTGAAGTGGTTCGGAATATTAAACCCCGTGGGATAATCGCTACTAATATTTTCCGGGATCAGCTGGACCGGTTCGGTGAAATTGATCATATCCAAAATTCAATAAAAAAAGGTATAGAAAACCTGCTTGAAAACAGCTTCAAGGTAATTAATGCTGACGATCCCTCTCTTGCCGGAATCAATCCTGCTAATGGAAAAAATATACTGTATTACGGGCTTGAACTGGATCTCCCGGCATATCCATTTCAAAATACCGGCAGGGATATTAAGGTTTGTCCTTTGTGTTCACACATCCTCACCTACGATAAAATCTATTTTGCCCATCTTGGGCATTACCGCTGTGAAGCATGTAAGTATAAACGCCCCCTACCTGCAGTCAAATTAACCGACTGCCAAAATGATCATAAAAACAATACCACGCTAGAAATAAGCACCTCTGATCAAGCCTTAAAATTAATCACCCCATTAATGGGCACTTACAATCTCTATAATATTCTCGCTGCAATTGCTTGTGCTTTAGAACTGGAAATACCATCTAAGACAATCATTAAATCTTTAGATAAAGCGATCCCTTCTTTCGGCAGAATGGAACCTTTTGAGTATGATAACAAAAAGATTGTAATGGCCTTGATCAAAAACCCGGTTGGTACAAACGAGGTTTTGCGGACCGTTCTAACCCACCAGGATGGCAAAGTCACTATTTTAATAGCAATCAACGACAATATAGCTGATGGTACCGATATATCATGGCTTTGGGATGCAGACTTTGAACAGCTTCATAATCACCCGGATAGGTTGGATAATGTAATTGTGTCTGGATCCAGGGCCTGGGATATGGCTGTACGCTTGAAATATTCCGGTCTTGAAGCAGGCAAGATTCTGGTGGAAGAAGAACCGCAGCATGCCATTAATAAATCCCTGGAACATACGGATCCGGGCGGCAGGATTTTCATCCTGCCAAATTACACGGCTATGCTGGAACTGCGGCGAGAGCTAAACCGTATGGGTATGGGTAATCCTTACTGGAACCGGGAGGAGATATTATGAGAAACATTAATGTATACCACCTTTATCCCGGTTACTTGAACCTTTATGGAGACCGCGGCAATATGCTTTCCCTTTACCGACGAGCGGAATGGCGCGGGATCAACCTGGAAATAATCCCGGTGGAACCGGGGGAAAATATTAATTTTGCCTCCTGCGACCTGCTATTCATGGGGGGAGGCCAGGACAGTGACCAAAAACTGGTTGCCGAGGATTTAAAAACTCGTAGGACAGAGTTACAAAAAGCTGTAGAAGCCGGCATGGTAATATTTGCCGTTTGCGGATCATACCAGCTTTTGGGCCACTACTACACTACTGTTCGGGAAGAAAGGATCCCTGGCCTGGGCATTATCGATTTATACACCGAGGCTGGGGGAGAAAGGCTGATTGGAAATACATTAATTAAATGCTCCCTGTGGAACCCTCCCCGAATTTTGGCCGGGTTTGAAAATCACGCCGGAAAAACTTACCTCGGCTCGAAACTGCAGCCACTGGGCCGGGTTATTTCCGGTTTCGGTAACAACGGGTTCGATAAAACAGAAGGTGCCGTCTACAAAAATGTAATCGGCACCTATCTTCACGGCGCTCTGCTTCCCAAAAATCCCTGGTTAACAGATTATCTCCTTCAAAAAGCGCTGGCCTACCGCCAACAAGATGATCAGCTCGATGAACTGGATGATTTTTTAGAAATCCAGGCCTATCGCTCAGCAATCAAGTTGACCGGGAAGCATCCTGACAAACTTAATCTTCTATAGCCTTAAACTGTCAGTTAAACGATTTTTATCTTACCTCTTTTAACGTAGGTACTCTATATCTGCATTTTCCCGTAAACTTTGAATCAACTCATTGACAGCAACCGGGATTTGTTGATCAAGCATTGCTTCCATTACCTGGCCTTCAACCTCTTCAAATGCAACAGTCACTTCCTCCCGGTAATCAAGAACTTCGATAATATGGTAGCCGAAATCTGTAGCAACCGGCTCACTAACATCACCTACATCTAGGGAAAAAGCCGCTTCTTCAAACTCTTCAACCATTGCTCCACGCTCGAAAAATCCCAGGTTTCCTCCCTGCTCTTTATTTGAAGCATCAGTTGAATATTCAGCTGCCAGCTCGACAAAATCACCGCCCTGCTCAAGCAGCTCGGCCACCTCTTCTGCTTCTTTTTCGCTTTCTAGTAAAATATGCCTGGCTTCTACTTCTTCAGGTTGATCAAAAAGATACCGGTTATCTTCAAAAAAGTCTCTTGCTTCTTCCTCCGAGAAATCAGTTTGTTCTTCAATTATTTTACGGGCTAAAAGATTTAACCGAGCATCTTCGCGAAAAGCTTCCAGGCTTAGGCCATATTGTTCCAGAGCCATGGTCAGTTGCTCTTCAGAACCCTGGAAGTTCTCTTCAACCACCGCTTCAATCTCTTCTTCAAGCTCTGCTTCACTAACCGAAATGTCGAGGTTCTCTGCTTCGTCCAGGATTAACTTCCTGGTTACCAATTGTTCCAGGATTTCCCGGCCTCCCTGGATATACATAGCTTCAAAGAGTTCTTTTTCTGAAATCGGCTCCCCGTTGACAATTGCTACATGGGTTTCATCCTTAGTCCCCGGAGATTGCTGCAGCATAATTACCCCCAGAGTGACCAGGGCAATCACAAGCAAGGCAATCACACCTAAAAGCATTTGCATTTTAGGTATACCTTTGAACCCACCAGAACCAGCCTGTGTTTCGTTTTCCATTATATTCCCCTCTTTTCATTTTATTCTTCTATGGAATTATTTTGTTCATCGGAAATTCAAGGATCCCTTCAGCTCCAGCTTCTTTAAGTTCACAAATAAGATTTCGCACTTTTTTTTCTTCCACCACACTTTCTACCGCTACCCACTCGTCAGCACAAAGATGCGAAATTGTCGGCTTCCGCAAAGCCGGTAAGAGCTCAATTACCTTCCCCAGGTTATTGCTGTGCACGTTCATCTTGAGCATTACCTTTTGTTCGGCCAGCAAGGCCCCCTCAAGGAGAGTAACCATTCGTTCCACCTTTTTACGCTTCCAAGAATCTTCGTAGCTGCCATGATTCATGATTACCCTGGGGGTAGAAACCAGAATGGTCTCGATAATCTTCAGCTGGTTAGCTTTTAAGGAGCGTCCTGTCTCGGTTAGTTCAGCTATTGCATCTGCAAGAAGTGGCGGCTTAACTTCTGTAGCTCCCCAGGAAAAAGAAACAGAAGCATTGACCCCTTTTTCCTCCAAATAACGCCGGGTAGTTTCCACCAGTTCAGTAGCGATCCGTTTACCTTCCAGATCTTCGACCCTTTCAATCTTAGAATCATTGGGCACAGCTAAAACCAGTCTCACCGGTCGCAGACCGCTTTTCGAAAAGTTTAAGTCAGCTACTTCACAAACATCGGCGGCCGTTTCAGTAATCCAGTCTTTCCCGGTTAACCCCACATCTAAAACCTGATCTTCCACGTAACCTGGAATTTCCTGGGCTCGCATCAGGACACATTCTATTTCTTCGTCATCAACATACGGGTAATAGGAACGCTCACCAATTTGAATGTTAAAACCGGCTTTTTTAAACATTTCCAGAGTGGTGCTCTGCAAACTGCCTGCAGGCAATCCTAACTTTAATTTATTCAAAAATATCACTCCCACCGACATAGTATTTTTACTGTCACAGGCGGTTGTTCAAACTCGCCCAAATTAGCATCATCTCTGCTTATATTATGTCGCTGCAAATATAAGAATCAAGAATGCTTACCGAACAGCATTAGCACTGTAAAAAAATGCTGGAACAAAGTTATTTTAGCAATAACATTACGTTAGCACGTCCATGGTCTACTGTCAACGAAACAAAAAAAACAGACTCTCAAAGTTTGATACCGAAGTTGCCACTGTAGTTAGCTGACCTCCTTTATTATATAATTACAGCTTTTAAATGCACTATTTGCCAGGCTGTTTATTTTTGAACCTGGATTATGATAATATTCTTGTGTAGACAGTTTTCATTGAATAAGCTAAATATTTTTATTAGGAGGTGTTTTTTACATGGAAACCACTCAACTGGTCATTATAATTATCTATTTTCTTGTAATCTTCGGTATCGGTATTTATGCATCGCGCTTCATCAAGAACAACACCGACTTTCTTTTAGCCGGCAGACGCTTAGGGCTGGTTCTGGCTACTGCCGCCCTTTGCGCAACCCACTTCGGTGGCGGCTTTGTTATGGGCACCGGAGAATGGGGTTTTGATTACGGCCTTACCGGTATTTCTTACGCTATCGGGGTAGCTGTATCCCTGATTATACTTGGCCTGGTTGCCGCTAAAAAAATGCGCAGGCTGGCCATGTTCACTGTGCCTGATTATCTGGAACTTCGTTATCAAAACAAAGTAGTCCGTTTTCTAGGGGCCCTTTTATCCCTGATCGCTATCATCGGAATTATTGGCGCCCAGGTTTGGGCTTCCCAGGGGGCCCTGGGAATCATAGGCATTGATCCCACTTATGCAGCTATCATCGCCACATTGTTATTTATTGTCTATACTGTTGCTTCCGGTCTCTGGGGCGTAACCATGACTGACGCTATCCAGTTGCTAATTATTTTTGTGGGGGTTCCGATTGCCGGGATCCTTGGCTTGTCGGAAGCAGGAGGCTTCGACGGCGTCCGAGAAGGAATTGCCGGCCTGGAACTGATGGTAGAAACCGACGCATATTTCAGCCCCCTGGGGGCAGGAATTGGCCTGGTCCTGGCTGCTACCATCCCTACTATTATGTATACCCTCATTGGCCAGGATTTTTACCAGCGCCTTTTTGCCGCCAAAGATGAAAATACCTCTTTCAACGCAGCCTTACTCGCAGGGATCCTCTTAATCATATTTGCAATCTTTCCCACCATTGCCGGAATGGCTTCCCGGGGCATCTTCGGAGAAGAAATAGCCGCTGCCGAAGCAATCCCAATGTTGGTGACTGAAGTACTCCCTGTCGGAGTAGCAGCGATCATCGTAGCAGCAATAATTGGGGCAATCATGTCCACGGCAGACTCACTGCTGGTAGCGGGAACCTCACATATCACAAATGACTTTTACGTTAAAATGATCAATCCCAAAGCAGAAAATGACAGCAAAAAACTGCTCATGATTTCCCGTATCTCCACCCTGATTATCGGACTTTTGGCTTTATGGATGGCTTTAAGCTTTGAGGCTATCATTGACTTGCTGCTTTACTCCTACACCCTCTATGCTGCTGGAGTATTCATTCCGGTTGTCCTTGGCCTTTATTGGCGTCGCGGTACCGCCCCGGGAGCAATTGCCGGAATTATCGGGGGTTCTGTCATCGGTATTGCCGTAGACGCAGGATGGATTGACCTAAGTGAAGTAGCGGTTATCGGGGAGTTCCCCGCTATTGTGATAGGGGCAATAGTTTCCTTAGTGCTTTATATCGTTGTGTCTCTATTTACCAGGGCGCCTGAAAACCTGCCCGAAGGAGTAGTATAAATAACGGCAAACAAGGGCAAAGGGAGCAGTCACAATGCTGCTCCCTTTTTTTATAAAAGTGTTGTAAAATAAATAAGCGGCAAACAATCATCATTGCCCGGTATTAAGCGAGTTAAAATGACCCCTTATCCTAACAGGAACACTCTTTCAGCGAAAATATGGAGTGTACAAGCTGGAAACAAAAGAAAAGCCTAAGATTATTTCTAAATACCGTAGGACCATGTGTAACCTAAATCATCGAGGAGGTGAAAAATATGGCCAAGGAAGCAAAGAGGGTGACCCCGCCTACCGGCACTAAGCTTCGCTGTAAAAACTGGTCTACTGAAGCCCCGCTTCGCATGATGATGCACAATCTCTCCCCGGAGGTTGCAGAAGATCCGGACAACCTCATAGTTTACGGGGGAAGAGGTAAGGCAGCGAGAAACTGGGAAGCTTACGAGGGGATAGTTAAAGCCCTGGAACAGCTGGAAAAAGACGAAACTTTACTGGTCCAATCGGGCAAAGCTGTCGGCATCTTTAAAACTCACGTAGATGCACCAAGGGTTTTAATTGCCAATTCCAACTTGGTACCCCGGTGGTCAAACTGGGAAGTATTCGATGAGCTCGATCGGAAAGGGTTGATCATGTACGGACAAATGACCGCCGGCTCCTGGATTTATATTGGCACCCAGGGCATTTTACAGGGGACTTACGAAACCCTGGCCGCCGTAGCCAAGCAAAAGTTCCAGGGTTCCCTGGAAGGAAAACTGGTCTTAACTGCCGGTTTGGGAGGCATGGGCGGCGCCCAACCCCTGGCGGTTACTATGAACAAAGGCGTGGCCATTGTGGTAGAAGTGGATCCCAGGCGAGCGGAAAGAAGGCTCAATACACGATACCTTGATACGATTGCCCAGTCGATTGATGAAGCCCTGGAAAAGGCTGAACAAGCGAAAAATGAGAAAAGGCCACTTTCAATCGGTTTAATTGGAAACGCAGCAGATGTTTTCCCCTATATTGCAAAAAACGGACCCTTACCGGATGTAGTAACAGACCAAACTCCTGCCCATGACCCGGTGGGTGCATATATCCCTTCAGGACACAGTGTGGAAAGCGCTGCAGAACTCAGGAAAAAAGACCCCGATAAATATCTTGAAGAAGCCAGGCAATCCATGGTTAATCATTGCGAAGCGATGGTAAAAATGCTTGATCAAGGAAGTGTCGTCTTTGACTACGGCAACAACTTGCGCGGTGAGGCCCAAAACGGCGGCTTCAAAGATGCTTTTAAATACCCCGGGTTTGTACCCGCTTACATCAGGCCCCTTTTCTGTGAAGGAAAAGGCCCTTTCAGGTGGGTAGCCCTTTCAGGCAATCCTGATGATATTTACGCCACTGACGAACTGGTTTTAGAACTGTTCCCCAATGATGAACCGCTCTGCCGCTGGATTAAAATGGCTAAAGAACAGGTATCGTTCCAGGGGTTGCCCTCCAGGATCTGCTGGTTAGGCTACGGTGACCGGGCCAAGTTTGGACTTGCTGTAAACGAAGCAATCGCTTCAGGAAAGATCAGCGCACCGGTTGTATTCGGTAGAGATCATCTGGACACCGGTTCGGTAGCTTCCCCGAACAGGGAAACCGAAGGCATGAAAGACGGTTCCGACGCAATAGCCGACTGGCCCTTGCTGAATGCTATGCTCAACACCGCTTCCGGGGCTACCTGGGTCTCGATTCATAACGGTGGAGGAGTAGGTATCGGTTTATCCACCCATGCCGGGCAGGTAACCATGGCTGACGGGTCAGAAGAAGCCGCTCGCAGGATTGAGCGGGTCTTCACCAATGATCCGGGCATTGGAGTAGTCAGGCATGCCAATGCCGGTTATGAAGAAGCAATTCAAGTAGCCAAAAATAAAAAGATTAAGATCCCAGGATTAACTTGCTAACACTCGGCTTGTAATTATGGAGATAGGAAAATAGGCATTTCTCTTTCCGGAGTTATAACAGGAAATAAGGAGGTCGAAAATGGAAAAAGTAATTGAAAGTGTAATAAACTTCAGCGAGGGTAGAGATGAAAGCAAAATTGAACAGATTATCGGTGAACTTAAGAAAACCAGGGGAGTAAAAGTATTGGATTACTCACATGATGAAGATCATAACCGCTGCGTAGTAACCTTTATCGGTGATCCTGAATCCGTAATCGAAGGAGCTTACAACCTTACGGCAAAAGCGGCCGAGTTAATCGACATGGAAAAACATGCAGGCGGTCATCCCCGGATGGGGGCTACAGATGTGATCCCCTTTGTGCCAATTTTTAATGCCACCATGGAAGACTGTATTGATCTGGCCAAAAAAGCAGGCAAAAAAATTGGAGAAAACCTGGAAATACCGGTTTTTCTTTACGGCGAGGCTGCTACAAAACCTGAAAACTCCAACCTGGCGAATGTGCGGAAAGGAGAATACGAAGGATTAAAAGAAACAATCGGCACTCCGGAAAAAACTCCCGACTTTGGCCCGGCAAAAATGCACCCTTCGGCAGGAGCCGCGGCTGTGGGAGCCCGCAAACCCCTGGTAGCCTACAATGTCAATCTGCACTCAAACGATTTAAATGTGGCTAAAAAAATCGCCAATGCGGTAAGAGAAAAGAAAGGCGGGCTAAAAAACGTAAAAGCGATTGGTTTGAAACTGGAAGACCGCGACCAGGTGCAAATTTCCATGAATTTGGTGGATTGCGAAATTACTCCCATCCACAGGGTGGTGGAATTAATCAAGGCAGAAGCCGCAAGATACGGGGTATCTGTAGCAGAAAGCGAACTAATTGGGCTTTGCCCTCAAAAATATTTAATCGAAACAGCCTGTCATTACCTGCAGTTAAACGACTTTAGTGATAACCAGATCATCGAAAACCAGGTTTTCTTCGAGGATGGTGAAAAGTAATGAAACAATCAGCCGATCTACTGATTAAAAACGCTGCAGAACTTATCACCATGGCCGGTCCTGAGCGGGCTCGCACCGGCAAGGAGATGGAAGATCCTGGAGTAATAAGTAACGGCGCGGTTGCTGCCTGGGACGGTCAAATCGCCGCGGTCGGAGAAACTGAAGAGGTTTTAGAACAAATAGATCTCGCTCCCTACGCTGAAGTAGTTGATGCCCGGGGCAAAGTGGTGATGCCTTGCATGGCGGATCCGCACACGCACCTTGTTTACGGCGGCAGCAGAGAAGGAGAATTCGAACAAAGGATCAAAGGAGCAGATTACCTGGAAATACTGGAAAAAGGGGGAGGCATATTAAGCACCGTTCAGGCGACCAGGGAAACAACCTTTAAAGAATTGGTAGCAAGCGCTCGCAAAAGGTTGACTTACTTTTTGAAAGCAGGTGTGGGTGCGCTGGAGGTTAAAAGCGGTTATGGTTTAAATCTTGAGGCGGAGATCAAACAATTACAAGCTGCCAGGCATATTCATGAAACTTCCCCTGTGGATATGACCTTTACTTTCCTCGGCGCCCATGCTTTTCCGCCTGAATACCGCGAGAAAAAAGAGGAATATGTAGACCTGGTGATCGATACAATGATCCCAGAAATTTCCAGGGAAGGACTTGCTGATTTCTGCGATGTCTTTTGCGAAGAAAAAATTTTCTCCATCGAGCAATCACGCCGGGTTTTAGAAGCAGGCAAAAAGCATAACCTTAAACCCAAACTGCACGCCGATGAAATCGTCCCCTTTGGTGGGGCTGAACTGGCCGCCGAAGTAGGCGCAGTCTCAGCTGATCATCTTTTGCAAATTTCGCCAACCGGTATCGATAAAATGGCTGAAAAACAAGTTACCGGGGTGCTGCTCCCGGGAACAGCCTTCTTTTTAATGAAAGAGCAATATGCCCCCGCCCGAGATATGATTGAAGCAGGAGTACCGGTAGCACTTTCCACAGACTGCAATCCCGGTTCATCCCCTACTGAAGCAATTCATCTCATCTTATCACTGGCCTGTCTGAAAATGAAAATGACCCCTGGAGAAGTGCTAACTGCCGCTACAATCAACGCGGCTTATGCTATGGGTTTGGGAGACAGACTGGGAAGCCTGGAAAAAAATAAACAGGCTGATTTGCTGATTGTAAATGCCCCTAATCATCGTTATATTCCTTACCACTACGGGGTAAACATGGTAGAAACTGTTTATAAAAAAGGGCAAAAAATAATTGGAGGTTATTAAATGTCTCAAAGTGAAATGAAGCGGGCCAAAAGGCACCTGGAAACCACCGGTAAAATGAAAGAGATGCTACCCCGGTTTTTTATGCGCATGATGGAGCGGAAATTTAGCAATGAGCCTGTGGCCTGGTGCATGGTCGGAGTGCCCCCGGAACTACTTAAAGCATTTGACCTGCTTTTCGAATGGCCGGAAAACTTTGGTACCATGTGTGCCAGCCGACAGGTGGCACCGCACTTTATCCAGGCAGCGGAAAACGACGGTTTTTCACCAGAACTTTGCACATACGTAACTAATACGATGGGCTATTGTAAACTGCTTAAAGACACCGGCGAAGTACCTGAAGAATGCCCGTTGCCCGGGGGTATGGGCACCCCGGCAATGCTGCTCGGTTCCGGTTTTATCTGTGAACCCCGCTGGAAATGGTTTCAGTCAATCGCCACCCGCTATTTTAATGTTCCTGTTTACAGCACCGATCCCTTAGCCCCACCCTGGGATGTAGATCCTCATGACCCCCGCATCGCCGAACATTACCTCACCCTGCTGCGTGAAGATTTGGCGGGGCAAATAGAATTTTTAGAAAAACATACCGGTAAAAAGCTCGACCTTGATCATTTAAGAGAAATCCTTGAGCGATCTCATAAAGCCCTGGCTTACTGGCGAGATGCCCTGGCTTTGCGCAAAGCAATTCCTTCACCGATGGGTTCGACCGACTATTTTCATGCAATTATCCCCCAAATGTACTTAGTTGGCGATGAAGAAGCGGTTGATTTTTACCGGGAAATGTATGAAGAGGTAAAAGATCGGGTTGAAAGGGGAGTTGGCATCGTCGAGGATGAAAAATACCGGTTGACCTGGTTCGGCCTCCCACCCTGGTTCAATATGGGTGTTTTTAACTATTTGGAATCTATGGGTGCAGTTTTTGTTTATGAATCCACTTACAATGTGGGTGATCACTTTGAAGTTGACTTGTCCGATCCCTTAGAAGCAATTGTCAAGCGCACCTGGCAAAGAGCCCTCAAAATGCACGATTATGGAGCTGAAACCATGCCGGAACTTTGTAACCCCGCTGTTTTCGGAGGCTTTACCGGAAGCGACTTTTTAAAAGAGCTGGTGGAAGATTATAATCTTAATGGAGCCATGATGCATCTAACCCGTTCCTGCCGGGCTGTCTCATTCGGCGAAGTCCACACCAAAAACAGGTTGGCCAAGTTAGGGGTTCCCTCTCTGATTTTTGAAAGTGATATGGCCGACCCCCGCCTCTGGTCGGATGCCCAGATTAAAACCAGGCTGCACGCTTTCCTGGAAACAATGGAGAAAGCGAAACAAGGAGGAGAAATCGATGAACCATAAAAAATACACTCGCCAAGGGAACATGACCTATTCAACCCTGGAAAACGAAGAGCGTATTCGAAATTTAAAGAAAGAAACCGGCAAGCCAGTAATCGGCTATTTATGCTGCTTTGCTCCCCCGGAAATGATCAGCGCCGCCGGGGCGATTCCTTATCGCATTACCGGTGAACCAGGTGGTGACACCTCGGCTGCCGATGCCTGCGTGGAACCATATGGCTGCACTTACGTACGCAATATATTCGCCCGCGCACTGGAAGGCAAGCTAGACTTTCTGGACGGCCTGGTTATTTCCCACAGCTGTGACATGGTCCAGCGACTCTACGGGATTTGGACATACTACCGTCCTTTGAACTTTTCCTGCATGTTTAACGTCCCTCACCAGCTTACCCCATGGGCTAAAGACTTTTATACCAGGGAACTTGGTTTTTTCCAGGAATACCTTGAAAATTATACGGGGCAAAAAATAAGCAGAGAGCGATTGCAAGAAGAGATTAAGCTTTATAACCATAACCGCACCCTGGTGCGTGAACTGCACGAAATGCGCAAAGATCCTCTTCCTCCTATCGAAGGTAGTGAAATGCTTGATCTCTTAATGGCAGGTGGTGTACTGCCGCCGGACAGGTACAATTCCCTTCTAAAAAATAAGGTCGAAGAAGTTAAAACCCGTGAACCAAAAGACGATAAAAAACCCCGAATCATGGTCTGGGGCAGTATCATGGATCACCCGGCACTCTTTGAGATGATTGAGGAAACAGGCGGTAGAATAGTTTGCGATGATACCTGCATCGGTTTCCGGTTATGGGAAAATGAGGTTCCTTTAACCGAGGACCCCTATGAGGGACTTAAGGAACATTACTTCGTCAATTTCCAATGCCCTCGCACCGACCGTGGTCCAGGACCAGATCGATTTAATTATATCCTGCAAAGAGCCCGCGATTACAAGATTGACGGCGTAATCGGCTACTGCATTTCCTTTTGTGATCCCCACAAACTCGATTACCCTGATCTCAGGGATTACCTGAAAAAGGATGGTTTGCCGATGCTATTAATTGACGACAACTACAGCTTCTCCCCTGCCGAGGCAATAAAAACCAGGGTCCAGGCCTTTTTAGAAACCCTGTAAAATATGTTTAAAATGTAACTGAAACTGTCTACGAATTTAAATGCTTTAGGTTTTTTACATAACCACCATATCGCGATAATCAAGCTGCATGCATTTTCAGCAAAAATATCTTGTGCTGCCACGTTAAATATGAGAGAATATTATCATTCATTTTTTACAGCCCTACTTCATCAAAGTAAAGGTGGATCTATACTATGGCCTTAATCGTTCAAAAATATGGCGGCACTTCTGTAGCTTCCCTGGAACAGATCCAAAGGATAGCAGCAGGGATTAATACAAAAAGGGAAAAAGGCGACCAACTGGTAATAGTGGTTTCAGCTATGGGTGGACAAACAGATCAACTTCTTGAAATGTCCAAGGAAATCACCGCTTTCCCTTCAACCAGAGAACAGGATGCCCTGGTTTCTACTGGTGAACAGGCTTGTGCAGCACTGCTGGCAATCACCCTGGAAAACCTGGGCTGCCAGGCAAAATCTTTCACCGGAACCCAGATCCCCCTGGTTACAGACAATATCCATTCAAAAGCCCGAATTATCGACTTGCCGACTAACAACCTCAGAAAAGCCCTTTCTGAAGGAATCGTTCCTGTAGTTGCAGGCTTTCAGGGAGTCACAAAAGACGGAAGTATCACCACGCTCGGCCGCGGTGGTTCAGACACAACCGCTGTAGCTCTGGCGGCAGCTCTGGAGGCAGATTACTGCGAAATACATACCGATGTAGACGGAGTATATACTGCTGATCCCGGAACCTGCCCTCGGGCAAGACACATAAAAAAAATCTCTTACCATGAGATGCTCGAATTGGCCGGACTGGGTGCTAAAGTAATGCATGTCCGTTCTGTAGAACTGGCTCAGAAATACCAGGTTCCCCTTGTTGTAAAATCGTCATTCAACGGAACCAGGGAAACTTGGATTGTAAACGAGGAGGACGTTATGGAAAACTCGATTATCAAGGGTGTCACCCTGGAGAAAAATGTATCCAAAATATCATTAATTCGCATCCCAGATCGACCGGGTATTGCTCACCGAATCGCAGCTCCGCTTGCCGATGCTTCAATCAACGTGGATATGATCATTCAGAATGTAAGCATTGAAGGCTTTACTGACCTAACATTTACCGTGCCAACTACCGATCTTGAAAAAGCATGCGAACTGGTTAACGAGGTTGCCCGGGAAATTGAAGCCCTGGAAGTAAGATCAGATAACAACATTGTCAAAGTTTCAGCAGTAGGGATTGGGATTAAAACTAACCCCGGGGTTGCCGCTCGCATGTTCAAAGCACTCTCTACAGAAAATATCAATATTCAAATGATCAGCACCTCAGAATACCGCATTTCCTGCGTGATTGAGCAAAAATATGGAGAACTTGCTGTACGAGCAGTCCACCATGCATTTGAGTTAGACAATGAGCAGCAGCCGGCATTGAACGAATAGGACTTTGTTTTCTAAAAGAGCAA
>Ga0207421_10001913_pt1 | contig 26376 bp, 22 predicted proteins | sample SodLakKL_010_SED_4_FD_187542 | JGI IMG/M metagenome (GOLD analysis project Ga0207421, IMG submission 187542) | Alkaline sediment microbial communities from Lake Tanatar, Kulunda Steppe, Russia - 8KL_010_SED (SPAdes) (version 2) | ecosystem: Environmental > Aquatic > Non-marine Saline and... | reverse complement strand
CCCGGAGCGTGAAATGGTGCGCCTCTGTAGTATGCGCTGTCCGCACATGAATGAGATTACCCTGGAAGATACCCTGAAATCACTGCGCGAGGATATCTATCAAATAGAGATTGATGAAGATATCCGGATTCGTGCAAAAGGTTCGCTTGATCGTATGCTTGAGCTGAGTTGAATTGAGCTGAGATCAGCTCAGTTGTTTGTCAGTCGGGACTGTGGACTTACCCTCCGGTTAGCTTGACAGCCATACTTGTGATTAAAAAAAGAATACAGATATAAAAAAAGCCTTCTGTCGTAAAACGGAAGGCTTTTTTTATAAACCGAATCTGGTAATGTTCAATTATTTTTCCTTATAAAAGAACACTTTTCCATTAAGGGTGTCTTTACCACTTTTGATTTTGGCGCCGGATTCCCTGTTAAAGGTATAGACAACATTTCTCATCGAATTAAGCTCTTTGTCATTACTAAATGTAACTTCCAAAGCATCACCACCGGGCTCAAGCTTGTTCAGTGCATCAATAAGCGGACGAAATTTCGAAGAACTTTTTTTAGTTATGCGAACATCATTTCGCGGAACAAATTTTAATTTCATAATAAAGTGATTTAACGTTGGTAACAATTGCGTCTGAAAGTAACTACTAAATTATAACATTGTCAACGCTAATATCGTTTTTTTATTATGGAACCTGGATATGTTTCAATATTATTTCTATAATATCTTCTGTTTGTATTTCTTCAGCTTCTGCCTCATATGTTAAAACTATTCTATGTCGAAGAATGTCATAAGCAATTGCGCGAATATCTTCCGGGGTAACATAAGCTCTGTGCTGACAAAATGCCTGAGCGCGTGATGCCAGGTTTAAATTAATTGTTCCTCTGGGAGAGGCACCATAATCAATCCAGCCATCGATTTTTGTTAAGTTATACATTTCGGGTTTACGAGTTGCCATAATAATATCAATGATATATTGTTCAACCCGTTCATCCATGTAAATATCATTAATTACTTTACGTGCATCCAATATTCTTTTTGGATCGACAACAGATTTGAGCGCAACCGGTTTGCCGGTACGCGCCATGCGACGCATAATCTCAAGCTCTTCTTTATCCGTCGGATAATCGATTTTTATCTTCATCATAAACCGGTCTACCTGAGCTTCCGGCAGAGGATACGTACCTTCCTGCTCCACCGGGTTTTGGGTGGCAAGCACCAAAAACGGATCCTCAAGGCGGAACGTCTCCTCCCCGATGGTAACCTGCCGCTCCTGCATCGCTTCCAATAGCGCACTCTGAACTTTGGCCGGTGATCGGTTGACCTCGTCGGCCAGTATGATGTTCGAAAAAACGGGACCCTTCCGAACAGTGAACTCACCTGTTTTCTGGTTAAAAATCTGTGTCCCTATAAGATCGGCCGGCAGGAGGTCCGGGGTGAACTGGATTCGCTGAAATCCGGTATTTATAACACTTGCCAGACTGGAGATGGTAAGTGTCTTGGCCAGGCCGGGAACTCCTTCCAGCAGAACATGTCCATCAGCCAACAGGCCGATTAAAATCCGGTCTACCATCGCTCGCTGCCCGATTATTACCTTGTTAAGCTCCTGATAAATATCCGTGATAAAGGCACTCGATTGCTCGATTTTTTCGGTGAGTGCCTGCATGTCGTTGCTATTGCTAATCATTAATTCAACTGATTTTTGGGTGTAAAACAAAGTGCACATTCAGAGAAAAAAAGCTGAAGTAGAAGCAAACTTTTCTTAATTTCCTGCCCGAATTTACTAAAAAATTGCCAGATACCGTATTCTGAACTGTCTTGCCGGCATATGTCATATCAACCGGAGGCTGTATTGCCCTCATGCACTTACTTTTCGAAACATTTTCCGGTACTAATAGTTGAAGACACAGAGAATTTTAGGTACCTTGATGCTCATTTTAAAATGCGGTAACTCATGGAGATTTACTTCTTTATCCTGTTCGCGACATTGGCTGTTACATCGGCCATTGCAATGATTACCACTAAGGATACGGTTAATAGTGCACTTTTTCTGGTGCTGAATCTTATCTCTGTCGCAGGTATTTTCCTGTTACTCAAAGCGCAGTTCCTTGCGGTAGTCCAGGTTCTTGTGTATGGCGGTGCCATTATGGTACTGTTCCTGTTTGTAATTATGTTACTGAATCTTGGCAGCGAAGAGCATTTGCTGAGTCGATTCAGTGTCAAATATGTCCTCGCATTCTTTCTTGGTGTCATCGTTCTCTCTCAACTATTGTACGCCATTGCCAGTGTTACAGGAACGCTGCCCGATTTATCACCGCAGATGGAACAGGTCGGAACGGTAGAAGCGTTAGGGGATGAACTTTTCACCACCTACATGTTGCCGGTTCTGGTAACCGCGATTCTGCTTACCGCAGCGGTGGTAGGGGGAATTTTGCTTGCACAACGAAAATTTAGTGGAAAATAAATGATAGAACTTGATTGGTACCTGGGATTGTCGGCGATCTTGTTTACCATAGGGGTGATCGGTGTCCTGACACGCAAAAACGCCATCGTGATCTTTATGTGTGCCGAACTGATGCTCAATTCGGTGAATCTTACCCTGGTCTCCTTCAGTGCACAACTTGGTGATGTGCACGGGCAGATCCTGGTTTTTTTCTCGCTCTGTGTTGCTGCAGCCGAAGCTGCCGTTGGACTGGCCATCATTATCGCAATTTACCGAAACCATCTCTCGGTCGATGTTTCCCGGATTCACCTGCTTAGATGGTAACCTGATCGTAATCACCCTGATTTTTTGATATCCTGACATACCGGTACTGTGTGTTTACCGGATGGTAATTATTAATAACTGGTAACAGCTTAACTTCATGGACGCATTCGTTCATCTTGTACCCTGGATTGTCCTCATACCACTGTTCGGTTTCCTGTTCAATGGTATAGCCGGTTTGGTTTCTGAATCGTTTCGCGAAAAGAAATCCCTGATCGGTACCATCGCAACCCTGGCAGTTTTTATACCGTTTTTGATGGCGGTGTACCTCTTTTTTATGATGCAGGGTGACAGCGAGAGCGCAAGTATCAGCCTCTTTACCTGGATTGAAGCAGGTAATTTTTCCACCGATATCGGTTACCGGCTCGATCAGTTGTCGCTGACCATGACCCTGGTGGTTACCGGAGTTGGCGCACTCATCCATTTTTACTCCATCGGATATATGGCCGATGATGAAGGGTACTGGAAGTTTTTCGCTTTCATGAACCTCTTTATTTTCGCCATGCTGAACCTCGTTCTGGCCGATAACATGCTTCTGCTGTTCCTCGGATGGGAAGGGGTCGGACTCTGTTCTTATCTGCTGATTGGTTTCTGGTACACCGACATGGCCAAATCCGATGCCGCAAAGAAAGCTTTTCTCTATAACCGCGTTGGGGATTTCGCATTCCTGATCGCCATGTTCATGATCTTCCGGACAATCGGTTCTCTCGGGTTTAGTGAAATCCTCGCAGGTCTCGAACTGTTTACCTCCCTGGATGTATTTATGATCGGACTGCTGATTCTGATCGGTGCCACCGGCAAAAGCGCTCAAATTCCACTCTTTGTCTGGCTGCCCGATGCCATGGCCGGACCTACTTCGGTATCTGCCCTTATCCATGCAGCAACCATGGTTACATCGGGTGTCTATGTCATCGCCCGCCTCTCACCACTCTACATGATGTCAGCGGAGCTGATGCTCATTGTGGCAATTATCGGTGCTTTTACAGCAATTGTTGCAGCGACCATCGCCCTGACCCGGTATGATATAAAAGCGGTACTCGCTTACTCCACGGTTTCCCAGCTTGGCTTTATGTTCCTGGCTCTCGGAACCGGGGCGTATGTAGCCGCCATCTTCCATGTCATCACCCACGCATTTTTCAAAGCCTGTCTCTTTCTCGGGTCCGGTTCGGTGATTCATGCCATGCATCATGTAGAACACAAACTGCACGAAGAAGGATCAAATGTCCATTTCGATCCACAGGATATCCGGTTCATGGGGGGACTGAAGAAATATCTGCCATCCACCTACATGACTTTTATGATCGCCACGATCGCCATCGCAGGTATCCCGCCGCTGGCCGGATTCTTTTCAAAAGATGAGATCCTGGTTATGACGTTTAACGCCGGAATGGGAGAGTACGGAGCCATCTACATCGGTTTGTGGGCAATTGCTCTCATCACCGCATTCATGACGGCATTTTACATGTTCCGCCTGACTCTCAGCACCTTCCACGGAAAATTCCGGCTCCCCGAAAAAGTAAAAGGAGCCGAAAACTCCGAAAAACATCTGCATGAGAGCCCCTTTACCATGACTTCGGTGCTCTGGGCACTGGCCGGACTCTCAGTGATAGGCGGATTCATCGGTATTCCGAATTTTGTCGTTGCAACTTTTACCGGTACGGCGGATGTCAATCTGCTTTCCAACTGGCTCGACCTGACCACGATGGATGCCGACCTGATCCTGAGCAAACAGGTTGAGTGGATGTTGCTGTTCGGATCTGTGGTAATTGCGCTGGGTGGTGTATTTGTCGCATTCATGCTTTATGGTGACAAGGAACCCGAAGCCCAGGACAGGCGTATCGCAGCACGGTTCGGTGCACTTTACCAGGTGTGGAATGATAAATATCTGCTGGATGAGATTTATGAAGGCGGGATTGTCAGGCCGACCGTCCGGTTGTCCGACCGGGTGCTTGCGGTGTTTGATATGAAAATCATTGATGGATTCGTGAACATGATTGCCTATATCGTGCGGTTCTTCGGCAGTGTCATCCGCTACTTTCAAACCGGCCTGGTACAGACCTACGCCTATGGCATGGTCATTGGAGTCATAATCATCGTTTCCATGTTGCTGTTCCGATAAAAATTTCAATTTTGATTCAATGGAATTACTGCTAAATATTGTTATTTATCTGCCGCTTTTCGGTGCCTTCCTGCTGCTTTTTATCAGGCGGGCAGAGTGGGTGAAATGGACCAGCCTTTTCATTACCACGGCAGCGTTCGTGCTATCACTACCGTTGCTGTTACAGTTTGATATATCGGCAACCGGAAGTGCCCAGTATTTGACGGTCAGTGAACCGCTGCTTGGCGACTGGGATGTGAAATATATGATGGGCCTTGACGGTCTCTCCATGCTGCTCTTTATGCTGACCACCTTTATGGCACCAATTGTGGTATTATCCGCCTGGCGCTCGATAGACAAGCATGTCGCCGGTTTCTACTCCATGCTGCTTATTCTCCAGACAGGATCGCTTGGTGTTTTTGCGGCACTGGACCTGTTCATGTTTTATATCTTTTTCGAACTCACCCAAATCCCGATGTTTTTCCTGATTGGCATCTGGGGCGGGGAGAACCGGATTTATGCTACGGTCAAGTTTTTTATCTATACCTTGGTTGGCTGGCTCCTGATGCTGGTGGCATTAATTTATGTCGGTTTTGCCGCCGGTAATATGGTCAATGATGGTGTCTTTACCACCGACTGGCGCCTGTTGACAGACCCCTCATTCCAGCTCGGCCTCGTCGAGCAGACCTGGCTCTTTCTGGCCTTTGGATTTGCATTCTGCATCAAGGTACCCATTTTCCCCTTCCACAGCTGGCTTCCGCTGGCACATACGGAAGCTCCGACGGCCGGCTCGGTAGTTCTTGCAGCTATTGCACTTAAAATGGGAACTTATGCCATTTTGCGGTTTCTTATTCCGCTGTTTCCCAATGCAGCCATTGCATTCGCCCCCATGTTCGCAGTGCTTGGTGTTATCGGGATTATTTACGGTGCCCTGGTGGCCATGGTTCAGAAAGATGTCAAAAAGCTGGTCGCCTATTCATCCATCAGTCACCTTGGATTTGTTGTACTTGGAATGTTTGCATTCAACACCGTTGGTGCCCAGGGGGCTATCATACAAATGGTCAACCACGGCCTCTCTACCGGCGCGCTGTTTATAATTATTGGGATGATTTATGAACGCCGGCATACCCGGATGATCGCCGATTTCGGAGGCATCGCCCAAAAAATGCCTGTTTTCACAGTGATGTTTATGATGGCGACACTGGCTTCCATCGGACTGCCGGGACTGAACGGTTTTGTAGGGGAGTTCCTGATTCTGGTCGGAACATTTAATTCCGAAGTGCTTGGCTCTTACTGGTATGCTGTAATCGGTGCCGTCGGAGTTATACTGGCTGCCGGCTACATGCTTTGGATGTTCCAGAGGGTAATGTTCGGTCCCATCACCCATAAGGAGAATAACGATTTGCAAGACATCAATGCGCGGGAGATCGCAGTATTGCTTCCGCTGATGCTGTTTATCGTGTGGATCGGCATACGGCCGACCGACTTCACGAAATATTCGGAAGCAGAAGTCACCCGAATGCTGGAGGATGTACAATTGAGAGCATCAGTAGTTGTGGATAATGCATCCGGAGAAGATTTGCCCGGATGGGCGCTTCATCTGTATGATGTGACACCACAGCTCGCTGCCAACCTGGACAATGAAACCGAGGAGGTAGAAGAATGAGCAAGGCACTGGATCCCGCACAACTTGAGAAAGAACTTTCCGGTCTGAATGGCTGGTCGGTCGAGGACGGAAAACTTACCAAAGATTTTTCTTTAGCCGATTTTCGCGAAGCTATGGCGTTCATCGTCAGGATATCCTACGAAGCGGAAGAGCAGGGGCATCACCCGGAATTGTTTAATGTCTACAAGGATGTACGCATTCAATTGGCAACGCATGATGCCGGAGGAGAAATCACAAAGAAAGATATTGATCTGGCTAAACGTATCGAAGCTATCTAAACGGAATACATGGAATCAGCTAACGAATTATTGACCATCATACCACTCATAATCATCGGCGGCGCTGGTTTGCTGGTTATGATGCTGGATGCATTTACAGGAAATGCCCGACTCTCCTACTGGACTACGGCTTTGCTGTCGGTTGTCGCCCTTGGAGCATCCGTCAGTGCACTTTTCGGCTCGGCGGGTACGTCATTTTATGATCTGATCACCTATGGCGGCACCGCGGCATTCGGCTCTGTACTGGTGATGATCGGCACCCTGTTTTCTGTGATCCTTACCCGGGATTATCTGGAACAAACCGGGCGGCATATCGCTGAAGTGTATTCGATGATTCTGTTTGCCGCATTTGGAATGCTGCTGCTGGTGCAATCCAATAATCTCGTCACACTGTTTCTTGGCATTGAGACCATGTCCATTTCGCTCTACGTACTTGCCGGTCTGGTCAAGGATGAGAAGAAAGGGACCGAAGCGGCACTTAAATATTTTCTGTTAGGTGCATTTTCTACCGGTTTTCTGCTCTATGGAATTGCGCTGCTATACGGTGCTTCGGGATCGACGTTTCTGGTTGAGATCGCAGCAGTAGAAGATAAGGGACTGATCTATTGGGCAGGCGTTGCGCTGCTGCTGGTAGGGTTCTTCTTCAAGATATCGATAGTGCCGTTTCATATGTGGACTCCTGATGTCTACCAGGGCGCTCCAACGACCATCACGGCATTTATGGCAACAGCCTCAAAAGCGGCTGCCATTGTGGCGTTTATCCTGGTTCTTAGCCGTGCACTTCCGGAAGCGCGTGCCGAATGGTCAGATGTCATCTGGCTTTTTGCAATTTTCACCATGGTGGTTGGCAATGTGCTTGCACTGGTACAGGACAATGTCAAGCGGATGCTGGCCTATTCCAGTATCGCTCACGCCGGATATATTATGATCGGACTTGCAGCCGGGACCGATGCGGCTTACAGTGCCGTGCTGTTTTACCTGTTTGCCTATACATTGATGAATATCGGGGCATTCGGTATCGTCGCTTATTACGAGTGGCACAAGGGATACGATTTCACCGAGGTGAAGAACTATTCCGGGCTGGGCTTTCAGCAGCCACTTATGGGTGTTTTGATGTCCGTATTCCTCTTTTCCATGGTCGGGATTCCCCCGTTTGCCGGGTTCATTGGAAAGTACCGGGTTTTTGCAGCAGCTGTTGATGAGGGGCTGATCGGCCTGGTCATTGTCGGGGTGCTTGCAAGTGCTGCCAGTGTATACTATTATCTCCGCGTTTTGATCCATCTCTATATGAAAGAGGACATAACCGGTATTACACTGATCAGGCCCGGCGTGGTCTATTCAGCGGCATTGATTATACTTGCCGCTCTGACCATCTATTTCGGGGTCAACCCCGGTACCCTGACCGACCTGCTGGGGAACTTAAAAGGCGTATCATACTGAACGCAGATGACCATGATCCCGGCATTTAGTGATTGATCTGCTGTGAACGAACGATCACTGGCCGTTGTGTCCGTTGGAGCCGGATGGCCTGCATTATCCTGATCCTGCCGTTTTTCATTGGATTAAACCGGCATTCTCTTTATCTTTACGCCGCCTGCCGCTGGAAACGCCAGCGGCTGTTTCATTAAAACAACCGAAGGTGATATGAAAACCAATTTTTATGAAGTAACCTTTATCATCAATCCCGTTCTGGAAGAGGAACAGGTAAAAGAAGTCAAAGAGGGATTCGAGACTTTTGTTACCGGGAAAGGAGCGGAGATCGATGAGATAGATGAGTGGGGCATAAAACGTCTCGCCTATGAGATGGATGGAAAAAACAGCGGATATTATGTAAATGCTTATTTCCACGCACCGGGGACCATTGTAAGTGACCTGGAAAAATATTTCAAGCTGCAGGAAAACATCATGAGGAATATCGTCCTCAAGTATGATAATAAAATGCTGAAGTTCAGAGACCTGCAGAAAAAAGGCAAACTCCCGGTCGTATTTGTCGAGACCCCCGAAGAGGAAGTTTAAGACCCATCATCTATTAAAGGAAAAATCGTATGCTCAAGAATCCAGCACATCCCAAGAAAGGTAATCTCAAAGAGAAAGAGTGCAAATTCACAAAAGCCGGTATTGGTTACATCGATTACAAGGATGTCGATACCCTTGCACGCTTTGTAAATGATCAGGGAAAAATCCTTCCCCGCCGGGTTACCGGAACCAGCGCAAAATATCAACGGCAACTCGCACTTGCCATCAAACGGGCACGCCATCTTGGACTGCTTCCGTTTGTTGCCGAAAATCTCAGATAATCACATTTTCAGGAGTTAAACATGCAAGTTATTCTTAAACAGGATGTCGAAAAACTGGGACTCGCCGGTGAAGTCGTTGATGTCAAGGCCGGATATGGAAGAAACTTCCTGATTCCGCAAGGCAAAGCCGTCCTCGCTACATCAGGCGCACGAAAAGCCATTGAGAACCAGCTCAAACAAGTATTTGAACAGCGTAAAGCGGAACTGGAGCAGGCAAAAGAGACCGCCGAGAAGCTTCAGGGAACAAATGTTACCATCGCTGCAAAAGCCGGCGAAACCGGAAAAATTTTCGGTACGGTTACCAATGTTCAAATCGCCGATGCACTCAAGGAAAAAGGGATCGAAGTCGATCGCCGGAAAGTTCAGATCGATGATTCCGTAAACCATCTTGGCGAATATACCGCCACCATCAACCTGCACGAAGAAGTCAAGGTAACCCTGACTTTCTGGGTGGTGAAAGCCGAGGCTTGATTATTGATTAAAGACTATCCGTCTTGAATCATCCGTTTCACAAAAGGAAATGCATTAACCTGTATTTCCTTTTTTTTTATCCGGGATAACCTCATTTGGCCTTTTTGAGAAAACTGATCTTCTTCTGGATCATTGTTACGGGCATTTTTGCTTCGTCAAATCTGCAGGCACAGGTTACGGTGCAAATACAGCAGAGTTTTGCCGTTCCCGATGCCGATTCCGTCTTTCAACTCGATTCCTGGATTCTTCCCGATACGTTTGAGGCTTACGCTGATACCACCGCGCTCCCACCCGGGGCCTGGACATTGGAGCCGATCTCCGGACGATGGAGCTGGGACGTCCCCCCTGAAACCAGGGCTCGTGCCGATTCGATTCACGTTACATATGAGTATTGGCCGCTTGACTTGCCGGTATCGATATACGAAAGGAGGCTGGTGGATGCCGACACCATTGACGAAGACGATCTTGAACCGGAGGAGTTCGATCAGATCACACGACGCCCGGCCCGTCAACAGGAGCTGTTCAGAGACACCGACCTGCAACGGAGCGGAAGCATCCGTCGCGGGGTGGTCGTAGGATCCGCTCAGGATTTTTCACTGGAAAGCGGACTCAATTTTGATGTATCCGGAAATATAACGGAGGATATCGAACTGGTGGCATCGTTGACCGATCGCAGCACTCCTATCCAACCCGATGGGACTACCCAGACCCTCCGCGAATTTGATCAGGTATACATCCGCCTGCAGCACGAAATGGGTATGCTCCAGATGGGGGATATCGATATGCGGCTGGATAGAAGCAACTTCGCGGTGATTGACCGCCGCCTTCAGGGGGTTGACATTCAGGCGGACCTGGATCGGTACGGGGAGTACCAGGGTTCTGCCGCCGTGGTGCGTGGGAAATACCACGAAATGGAGTTCCCGGGCGAGGATGGCATGCAAGGGCCCTATCGCCTGCGTGGTGCCGAAAACGAATCATTCATCATCGTTCTGGCGGGATCCGAACGGGTTTATATCAACGGACAGCGAATGGTCAGGGGAGAGGAAAATGATTATGTCATCGACTACGGACTTGGAGAAATCACCTTTACATCCAACCGGATCATCACCGATCACACCCGGATAACCGTCGACTTTCAATATATGACCGATGCCTATACACGAACAGTGGTGGCTGCAGAGGCGGAGACCGATCAGTTGATGAATGGACGTATCTCATTCGGGGCATCGGTGATTCGTGAATCGGATAATGTAAACCTGAGCACGCAGTTGTTATTGACGGATTCGGAACGCGAGGTGCTTCGCCAGGCCGGTGATGATCCCGACAGGGCTGTCATCACCGGAGCGGATTCCGTGGGATTCCGCAGAGATGCCGACTTTTTACTTTACAGCCGGATTGATACCCTGTATGACGGCGAACAGTATGAAATTTTTGAACACATCCCCGGCGACTCTTCGGGGGTATACCGTGTGGATTTCAGCCGGGTGGATGAAGGGGAAGGAGACTATCGCCGGGTCGGTCGTGCCGCCAACGGTATTTTATACGAATGGGTTGGGCCCGGCCAGGGTAACTATATACCGCAAAGACGGATTTCCCGGCCGATAGAGCAAAGTATGATAGCACTGCGAAGCACTATTCGTGCAACATCCCATCTGAACATTTACGGGGAGTGGGCAGGAAGCCATTTTGACCAGAACCGGTTGTCAGCAATTGATGATGATAACAACAACGATATGAGCTTTATGGCAGGTATCGGCATGACTCCTTATGAATCCCGTATCGGTACATTCACCTTTGATCTCCGGGGTCGGTATGAAGGGGAACATTTTGCGTATTTCGATCGTGTGCGGGAGGTCGAATTCAACCGGCGCTGGAATCTGACAGATATGGGCAATGCCCGTGAGAAACGATTGGAAGGAACAGGAAGCTGGTCACCCCTGGAACAAACCCGGCTAGATATTGGCGGGGGGGTGATCGATCGCGGTGAATTCGGAGGAGCACGGGGTGATGTGCACCTGATTTCAGGTGAGGAGGGCCGGCCGGGAGTGGATTACTATCTCGAATACATAACCAGCGAAGACCGCATACAGGATGAGAAGGGAGACTGGTGGCGTCAACAAGGCCGGCTGGATTACCGGTGGTCGCTGCCGGTTGGGGAACTGCAGCCGGAACTGGAATTCGAACACGAAGATCGCACTCAAAAATCTACTGACGGAGATTCACTGCTTCCAACGTCATTCCGGTTTTTTGAAGTGGGCCCGGGCTTGTTTTACCAGATATCCGATCAATTCCGGATTGGAAGTTCCATACGGTACCGGGAAGATACCGGGGTTCTGGGTGGGGAACGTTCAGACGAATCGTATGGAATCACTCAGAGATATGTGCTCAACTACCGTTATGGAGATCTGCTGCAGACCGAAAATATGTTGGGTATGCGGCAACGACGTTTTGAGGAGGCGTTCCGCTTAGAGGGGCAGCGAATGGACAGTCGGGGTGTTCTGGTCAGGTCGGTTACCGACTACCGGCCGTGGAACAGATTCATCGAGACACAGTTTTTATACGATGCCAATACCGAACGACGGCCCCTTATGCAGGAGGCGTTTATTGAAGTTGGGCCGGAACTGGGGCAATACGTCTGGGAGGATCTGAACGATGACGGCGTTCAACAAATCGACGAGTTTTTTCCGGAACAGAGTCCGAATGAAGGCACCTATATCAAACAACTTGTTCCATCCGAAGAACTCTATCCGGTCATTGCACTGCGGGTCAGATGGCGTACTACGATTGATCCCTCTCAACTGATCGACCCCCATGATGCCCGATTCTCCGACTGGCTGAATTTCCTGTCAGGAGTGCGGTGGAATTCGGTGGTGGATATCAGGGAAGAAAATCAGACGGAAGACCTGGAAGATATTTACCTGTTGCGTCTGGACAATTTTCGCGACGATTCGCTTACTATATCGGGCAGATGGTTTATCGAACAGGACCTGGAACTGTTTCGGAATAACACCCGGCGTGAATTACGGATTACGGGTGACCGGATGTTATCACAGAACCGGCAGGCAAGCGGAGTAGAGCGGCAACAGGTGGATAACCTTTCGGTAAGAGCAGGAGGGAGGCTGACCCGGCGATACCGGCTGGCTACTGTTACATCACTTGGTAAAAATGAGAATCTCAGTGAAACCTTTGCCTCGAGAAACTATTCGATTACAAGCTGGGAAATACGACCAAGAATCGACATCCGGTGGGACCAGACCGTGCAATCCGGTATCGGTTTTTCACTGGTCAGGAAGCGGGACGATTTTCCGGAGGAACCGGCAGTTGTAAATGGATACACCACATTTATTGATTCAAGGGTTACCCTGGGGGCGCGGTGGCAGTCGACACTGAGACTGGAACGAAGATCATTTGACCTGGATGGAGGCCCGTCTACCAGTACAGGGGAATTCGAAATGACCGATGGGGCGGGGCTTGGAAACACCTGGTCCTGGTCTGTACAATCAGATTATCGGATTAGTGATTTCCTGCGGGCCAGTGCACAATATGATGGACGAACCGTCACCGGCCGGCCGACGGTTCAGACGCTTCGATTTACAGTCAGTGCAGTTTTTTAACATTTTATTAATAAAAAAGCAGTATTTTTACGAAGGTTAGGATGATAATGCATAATTTAGGATCTCATGTATCGTTTATTGGTAATCCATACTTACCGGCATAGCATATAATGCAGGTAAAGACAACAATTAGCGATATCTTTTGTATGCAACTCTAATATTTCACATTAATATTAAAAAAGCTGTTTTGAAATATAGATTGTTGAATATATGGTATTATATTACGCGTAATATGAATCGCATGGCTTTTGACATTTGATTTAAAATAGTCTATAATCACCACATTGCGAATTGTTTAAAAAGAATACAACATTAGGAAAAAATCGGAGAATCGTATGACCCTCTCGTTTAGTGCATTGCTTTTCCAGGGCGCCCTGGAAGAAGGATTATTTAACATGCTTGTCGGGTATTTCAATGAAGGTGGTCCATTTATGTGGCCTGTTCTCATTGCATTAATCCTTGGACTTGCCATTTTTCTTGAGCGACTGATTACGCTCAACAGAGCCGACATTAACACCCGCAATTTTATCCTTGATATCAAGGAAGCGTTGCAAGAAGGTGGAATCCAATCTGCTGAAGAGCTTTGTTCCTCTACGAGAGGACCTGTTGCTTCGGTATTTCAAGCCGGTCTTCTACGTGCGGATGAAGGGATTGATGCCGCTGAAAAAGCCATTCAATCGTATGGCTCCATTGAGATGAGTTTTCTCGAAAGGGGGCTTGTCTGGCTTTCGCTCTTTATTGCTATTGCACCGATGCTTGGATTTACCGGTACGGTTATCGGTATGATTCAGGCTTTTGATGCTATTGAGGCTGCAGGGGATATCTCTCCGAGTCTTGTCGCCGGTGGTATCAAGGTAGCGCTTCTAACAACCGCTTCCGGTCTTATTGCCGGTATTATTCTGCAGGTTGGCTACAATTACTGTGTTTCCAAAATCGACCGATTGGTTGTGGATATGGAAGAGAGTTCCATTGTACTGATTGACTCCATCGCCCTACTTCAACAAGGCAAGCCAATTATCTCGGATGAGGAGATAGCCGCTCGCAACAGCAAAAAAGGTGATGATTCTTCTGAGGAAGAGGATTCCGCTTCCTAACCACTTACCTTTAATACCTTTTTCACTATGTACGTACCTATAGTAATCGGACTGATGCTGGCATTGATAGCCATTGGATTCTTGTCCATGGTTGGCTTCGGTATCAAGAATATTATCCAAGGCAAACAGGAAGCGGCCAAACTGCTTATTTACATTGTGCCTGCTGTTATATTCGGAATTGCTTACCTCATATCCGGCGCGGTTACCGATGCGGCTATTATGACCATGTTGATTACCATGGCGCTGCTTGCCGTCATGTTGGTCATCACCGGTCTTCGTACCACTTTTAAATTCTGAATTCAGATATGCTTCTAAAAAAACGTGAACGTGTCGTTGGAGAAGTACCCCAGGCGGGAATGGCGGATATCGCATTCCTCCTCCTGATATTCTTCCTTGTCGTCACGACTATTGACGTTGATACCGGTATCTTTATGCAGTTACCGCCACCGCCGGATCCGGAGCAGGAACCTCCCCCCATCCGGGAACGCAACCTGATGAACATTCTTGTAAATGCGCAAGGGTTGATTCTTATCAACGAGGAGCCTGCAAGTCTTCAGGATGTCCAGCAACTGGTGATGGATTTCGTCGATAACGAAAACAGGGCCCAGGATCCTGATCTCGCTGAAGACCCGAGATCAGCGATCGTGTCGATTAAAACCGACCGGCAGACCCCGTACGAAATCTATATCGATATGTTGGATGAAGTGATCGGCGCCTACAGGCAGTTGCGTAATGAAGCTGCCCAAAGAGAGTTCGGGATTACCTATCGGGAATATCAGAATCGTGTCTCACGCGATGACAATGTTATTCGTGAAATGTACCCGCAAAATATCTCTCTTGCCGAACCAGATCCTGGTTCCTAAAATCTCTTGATGTAATTATGTCCAAATTTCAAAAAAAACAAGCAAATACCAAACAGCAGGTACCTACTGCTGCAATGCCTGATATCATCTTCATGTTGCTGATTTTCTTCATGGTGGTAACGGTATTGCGGGAAGTTGAGCTGCAGGTAAGGGTCGATTTTACCCGTGCTGATAACATTGAAAAGATCGAACAGAAACGTCTGGTCAGCTATATCTATATTGGCCCCGAAATTCTTGGTGGTGGACAATACGGAGATACCCGTGTTCAGATTGATGATGCACTTATTGATGATATCTATGCCATCCGGCGGCTGATGTATGACAAGCTGAGCGAAGAGCCCCGTTTGATTGTATCACTCCGCGTTGACGAGGCTTCTGAAATGGGTGTCGTTAGTGATGTCCAGCAGGAACTTCGTGAAGCCGGAACCCTGCGTATAAACTACTCTACGCTGCGTGGGGATCAGGCTCCAATGTAACGGGTTCTGATTTAACCCGGATTGGGTTTTAGCAAATCTGATCAGTGTCACCACTCGATATTATGTTGTATTCTACAGGCAATCCGGTTTTAACCGGGTTGCCTTTTTTTTCGCCGGTATGTTACTTAACGAACTCCGGCAACACCTCTCTCATTGTTTAACGGATACCATCTATATGTCTACTACCGGTAACAAGTCGATCTCCGAAATCGGCCGACACGGACTGATACGCGAATTAACGGCATTTTCTACATGGCGTTCAGATCATGTAATCAGCGGTATCGGTGACGATGCTGCCGTCATTGAACGTGATGAAACCACCTATACCCTTATCTCCAGTGAAACGTTCATTGAGGGAGTAGAGTTTGATCTTTCGTTTATGCCATTCCATCAGGTGGGAGCCAAGGTTGTATCTGCAGCTGTAAGTGACATCTATGCAATGAATGGCCATCCCAAAGCAATATTGATTAATCTCGGAGTGCCCAATCGCATCACGGTGGACATGGTCCAGGATCTCTACAAGGGTATCGGCATGGCGTGTTCCGACTATCAGTGCCAGTTATCAGGCGGTGATCTTACCGGGTCCCACAACGCATTGGTCATTTCCGTTACCGTGTACGGCGAAGTCGACAAAGATCGGATTATTTACAACAGCGGTGCCAGAGAAGGTGATGCCATTTGTGTTTCCGGTGACCTGGGCAGTGCGCTGGCAGGGTTGAAAATTCTCCTCCGGGAAAAACGACACTGGGAGGATTCAGAGGATCCCGTGATGCAACCCGATCTTACAGATTGGGAGTATATTGTCAAACGGCAACTCGTTCCGGTCGCCCGGAAAGATATCATATCCCTGTTTGAGGAACACGCCATTCGTCCTACATCCATGATTGACATCAGCCAGGGCCTGCTGCATGATCTCAAACGAATCACTAACAGCTCCGGGAAAGGTGCCTATCTCTATCAGGCAGCACTTCCAATTGACCTGCAAACCAGGGAAGCTGCTAACGAAATGGAGGAGGATGTAGATAAATACGCACTTTATGGCGGTGAGGACTTTGAACTGTTATTTACAGCAGGGGAAGAGGAAGTGACAAAATTGGCCGAGCATTCTAAAAATTTCGCCGTTATAGGAAAAATAACAGATGATGCCGGCCAGGTAGAAATGCAGACCGGTGAAGGGGATGTCATATCCTTCGAAAAGTAATCCAGAATAAAAATCCGTATCTTTCCGGGGGATTCATGTAGTAAAATCCCGCCTGTTAAGGGATGATTGGAACCTGCCAGAACAGCACTATGTATTTTACCCCGAATGACTCCGTCGGGAGGACCTTTTAACTTCCCAAAATGTCAAAAAAGAAAGACTCTTCCACAGATAAGTTTGAGCCCAGGAAAAAAGGAAATCAGGGCCCCCGGTTTATATGGATCTACCTCCTGATTTTTCTGATCCTTCTGGCGATACCTTATATGTCCATTATGCCGGAAAGCTCAAAAACGATCACATACAGTACGTTTTTGGATCAGGTGAAGGCCGGCCACGTTGAAAGTCTGACCATCATTGACGGAGTAAAAATTGAAGGATATTACAAACCGCAATCAGTGGAAGCGGGGGAGATTACCTATGAAATCTCATCCGGGCTCAACTGGTTTGATACAGATGAGGATGAGCGTTCCACCTTTCCGTTTCAGTTGACGATGATTGAAGGGGATGACATTCGCCCGATTCTTGATGAAGCCGGAGTGGCGTATGATGCAAAAATTTCTGATAACTGGTTTAGTGGTGTCTTTATTTGGTTTATCCCGCTTCTGTTACTGATCGCATTCTGGATATTCATTTTCCGGCGAATGAATCCGGGTTCGCAAATGATGAATATCGGTAAAAACAAAGCTTCCCTGTATGACCACCAGAGTGATCAAAAAATCACCTTTATGGATGTAGCCGGATTGGAAGAAGCCAAGGAGGAGGTTGAAGAGGTCGTCGCATTTCTAAAAGATCCCCAGAAGTTTACAAGGCTTGGAGGTAATATTCCGAAAGGGGTATTGCTGGTGGGGCCTCCGGGTACCGGTAAAACCATGCTCGGCAAGGCTACAGCTGGTGAAGCAAATGTTCCGTTCTTCAGCCTGAGCGGATCCGATTTTGTTGAAATGTTTGTTGGAGTCGGAGCGTCACGGGTTCGGGATCTTTTCAAGGAGGCAAAAGAAAAAGCCCCGTGTATCATCTTTATCGATGAAATCGATGCAATCGGACGCAGTCGCGGAAAGAACCAGATGACCGGCTCCAATGATGAACGTGAAAATACGCTGAACCAGCTGCTATCCGAAATGGATGGGTTTAATACCAACAAAGGGGTAATCATTATGGCAGCGACAAACCGCCCCGATGTTCTGGATTCGGCATTGATGAGGCCCGGTCGTTTTGATCGTCAGATTCTTATCGATAAACCAGATCTGAAAGGCCGTGTTGCGGTATTGAAAGTCCACACAAAAAAACTTACCGTTTCTGAAAATGTCGACCTTCATCTTCTTGCTTCCCAGACCCCGGGTTTTGCCGGTGCAGAACTGGCCAATATGTGCAACGAGGCAGCTCTCATGGCATCCCGCAGGAATAAAGAAGAGATCGAAATGATCGATTTCCAGGATGCAATTGAACGGGTCGTGGCAGGCCTTGAAAAAAGAAACAAAATCATAAGTCCGGGGGAACGGGAAATAATCGCCTATCACGAGGCGGGACACGCAATTGTGGGTTGGTATCTGGAACACACCGACCCGGTGTTGAAAGTGAGTATCGTCCCGCGTGGATTCGCCGCTCTTGGTTACACACTCCAGACCCCGTTGGAAGACCGGTTTCTGATGACAACCCAGGAGTTGGATGAGAAAATATGTGCACTGCTTGGTGGACGGGTATCAGAGGAGTTGATATTCGGGAAAATATCAACCGGGGCTCAGAATGACCTGGAAAGGGTTTCCAAATTGGCATATGCGATGGTAACCGAGTATGGTATGAGTGAAGAGCTGGGAAGCATTTCGTATCACGACTCGGCTGCTGATGAGTCCGGATTCGGGTTTTCAAAGAAGTATTCCGATCACACTGCCGAAATGATTGACGCCGCCGTTCAGACGATAATCAGGCGCAATTATGATCTTACCCGCAGTTTGTTGATTGAGAAGCAAGACAAGCTTATTTCATTGTCAAAAGCACTGCTTGAAAAAGAAATTCTCGGTGCTCATGATTTGATTGAGCTGCTCGGAGAACGGCCACTTGGCAAATACCCTGTTACGATGCCGGCACCTTTGGAAACATATAACAGAAACATTCCGGATCAGGCTGATACTGAAAATAAAACGCTTTAATGATATCATTAAAGTATTTATTTCCCTGAGGAACCGTTTATATTTGTTTGTTGTTCTCCTATCTCTGACATGCAAACTGCTTCATGATATACGATTGTGATATTTGTTACACGAAAAGAACATTTTACAGCTGCTCACCGGTTGCATAACCCGGAGAAGAGCGATGTGTGGAATCGGGAAACGTTCGGGCCGTGTAACCATCCGAACTGGCATGGACACAACTACATCATTGAAGTAACCGTTGCCGGTGAACCCGATCCGGATACCGGGTATGTTGTAGATCTGGGCAAACTGAAAAAGGTGATTGAATCACGCATTATCAAGCAATGTGATCACAAAAACCTTAATCTCGACGTTGATTATCTAAAGGGGGTTATTCCTTCAGCGGAGAATCTCGCCCGAACTTTTTTCTTTGAACTCAAAGAGGATATCAGGAAAATCACATATAAAGGAGATCTCCATTCGGTAAGAGTTTACGAAACCGAACGGAATATCGCTGAGTATCGTGATATTTAACAATCGATTTTCTTAACGCAATGATTACCACAAATCTTAAACGATTTTACGATCCCACGTTCACCTTGTCCGACACGTATAAAAACACGCTGCCGGATTTGCAGAACGGCCCTGCATCCCTGATTGAGGGAGCCAATGTTCCTATCCAGCAGGTTGGGATTTCCAATTTCAAACTGCCGCTAAAGTTTCAAAGCCGTGATGGTGATGCGCATACTCTGGAAACTTCTGTTGATGGATATGTAAGTCTGGATGCCGGTAAGAAAGGGATCAATATGAGCCGGATTATCCGGACTTTTTATGAGTTCAAGGAAGAGGTGATCTCTCAGGAAGTGATGGAGTACGTTTTGCGGGCTTATCGCGAGAACCTGGATAGCAATGACAGTTATCTGCGTCTGCACGTAAACTATCCAATGATTCAGAAAAGCCTGCGCTCTGATCTTGAAGGATACCAGTATTATCCTCTCTCATTTGAAGGCCATATGGATGGCAATGGAGTGATGAGGAAGTTCATGCATATCACGTTTGAGTACAGCAGTGCTTGCCCATGCTCGTTTGAGCTTGCCGAACATGCACGTGAAACCAGGGATGTTGCAGCGATTTCTCACAGTCAGCGCAGCGTAGCCAATGTGACCATCGAGTGTACCGAATACCTCGCTCCGGAGGAGTTGATTGAGACGATGCGCAATGCGCTGATGACCGAAACACAGGTCATGGTCAAGCGTGAGGATGAACAGGCATTTGCCGAGCTTAACGGAGCCTTTCAAAAGTTTGTAGAGGACGCTGCACGTCTGGTTTATGAGGAGTTGAACCAGCGCAATGATGTCAGTGACTTTGTCGTCCGCTGCTCACACATGGAAAGTCTGCACAGCCATGATGCTGTCAGCCGGATTTGCAAGGGAGTACGCGGTGGATTACGATAATCCTATGCCCTGGCATTGGCCTTCTCTTTTTTCCCGGTCTTCTGCTTTTCCTTATCCTCTAAGCCAAGAGCTTCTCTGACCAGAAGCTCCTGCTCTGCGGCATGCAATTGTGCCGATCCGGTTGCAGGGGAGGCCGAGGCAACCCGGCCCGCATACGTGAGTCTCTGTTTGCCCGTCTTCAACGTCTCTAACCGGGGTTGCATAAATTGCCAGGCACCCATGTTCTTCGGTTCTTCCTGACACCACACAATCTCTTTTACATTTTTAAACTTCTTCAAAACCCGGGTTGCGTCCTGATCCGGAAACGGATACAATTGTTCGATCCGGACGATCGAAGCATCCTCAACATTCTCCTTTTCCCGCATATCGAGCAGATCATAATAGACCTTTCCGGAGCAGAGAATAAGTCTTTTCACTTCGGATGCTTTATTGATATCGGGGTCCGGGATCAGCTCATGGAACCGGTCTTCCGCAAGTTCTTCAATAGAGGCAACTACTTTGGGATGCCGAAGCAGGCTCTTCGGGGTCATAATCACCAGAGGTTTATTATCAGTGCGCAAGGCCTGACGGCGAAGTATATGATAGTATTGTGATGGTGTTGTGCAATTGACCACCTGTAAATTGGTATCAGCACAGAGTTGCAAAAACCGCTCCAGCCGTGCCGAAGAGTGCTCCGGGCCCTGGCCTTCAAAACCGTGTGGAAGCAGCATCACAATGCCGCTGGATTGCCTCCATTTGCTTTCACTTGCAGCTATATATTGATCGATTATGATTTGCGCCCCATTGTTGAAATCGCCGAACTGTGCTTCCCAGAGAACCAGTGCGTGAGGCCTCAGACTGCTGTAACCGAATTCAAATCCCACGACGGCAAACTCACTCAGCAGACTGTTGTAGATATCAAAACGCGCCTGATTTTCATCCAGGTTGTTCAGCGGTACAAAGGTCTGTTGCTTTTCGGTACCGTGCAGTACCGCATGGCGATGTGAAAACGTCCCGCGCTCCGAATCCTGTCCGGTCAGTCGCACCGGTCGGCCATTGGTAAGCAGGCTTCCGAATGCAAGTGCCTCGGCAAAACCCCAGTCAATTTTTTTCTGATTGTTTTCGACGATCTCATTTCGTTTAGCCAGAATTCGTAAAAGCTTTGGATTGCCATCGAAATCCGGCGGCAGGGTATTCAGCTTTCGGCCAATCTCCTTGAGTTTATTGATATCGAACGGTGTCTCCGGCAGATTTGCAGACCACTCCTTTTGTGATAAATCCTGTCGTTTGATCTGCTTGTTGGTGAACTTACCGTTACTTTTTGCTTTTTTCGCATCCTTGAAAGCAGCCTCCAGAAGCTCATCAAATTCGTCAAAGATCTGTTGTGTCTCTTTTTGGGTTAATTCGTTACGCTGGACCAGTTCGTCGGTGTAACGCTTCCGGACACTCGGATGATTGTGAATCTCTTTGTATAGTCCGGGCTGGGTGAAGGCCGGTTCGTCGCCTTCGTTATGGCCATGCTTCCGGTAACAGATGAGATCAATGACCACATCTTTGGCGAACCGTTGCCGGTAATCAAGGGCAAGCTTTATACTTTGAATGGCGGCTTCCGGCTCATCGCCATTTACGTGAAAAATCGGAGCCAGGATCATTTTCGCCAGATCAGAGGCATATTCTGTAGACCTCCCGTCTTTGGGAAGTGTCGTAAATCCGATCTGGTTATTGATAATGAGGTGAATGGATCCCCCTGTGGAAAAACCCCTCAGTTGTGACATATTGAGCGTTTCGGCCACAACACCCTGACCGGCAATCGCTGCATCACCGTGTATCAGAAGTGGAATCACCTTTTTTCCCGCATTATCCTCATATTTTTCATCCTGAAGTGCCCTGGCAGCACCCTCGACAACCGGATTAACCGACTCGAGATGGCTGGGGTTCGGCATTAGCATCAAATTGATTTCATGTCCGTTTTTTGCCTTATGGACGGATTTTGAGCCAAGATGATACTTTACATCACCGGTACCCATGGCTGATTCGGGATCAATGTTCCCTTCAAATTCTGCAAACACCTTCTTGTACGATTTGTCCATGGTATTGACAAGTACGTTAAGGCGCCCGCGATGAGCCATACCCAGCACGATATCTGTGACATCATAGGAAGCCGCACGTTCGAGCAGATAGTCCAGCATGGGTATCAAGGTGTCCGCACCTTCCAGAGAAAACCGCTTGTGACCGATATATTTTTTGTGGAGAAATTCCTCAAATGCACTGGCCTGATTAAGCTTGTGCAGAATTTGCCGTTTCTCTTCTTTGCTGAGGCCCGGGTCATTCATGGTCGATTCCATAGTGTCACGCAGCCATGCACGCTCATCAATATCCAGTATATGGGTGTACTCCGCTCCGATGTGTCCGCAATAGGTGTTTCGCAGGGTATCAATGATGTTTCGCAGCGTAGTAACCTCATTGGAGCCCCCCAGCTTTCCGGGATAAAATTTACGGTCCAGATCCCACATGGTCAGTCCGTAATAGTGGAAATCAAGCTCCGGATTGTATCCGGTCCCGAATTTGAGCGGATTGAGCTCGGCCATGACATGTCCGTGGCGCCGGTAACGATCAATCAGCCGGCTGACAGATACCGCCTTTTTGTCAGACTCCAATTTGTCGGATCCACCCCCGAGCGACCCGACATATTGATCGGTACCAAATGGTATCGGTTCGTACGGAATATTCAGTTCTTTGAAAATGGATTCGTAAAAATCGGTAGGTCCTGCGAGATACTCCTGAATGCGTGCGAGAAACGATCCCGATTCAGCCCCCTGGATGATGCGATGGTCATAGGTGCAGGTAACATTCATCACACGGCTGATGCCAAGATGACTGAGCAAATCCTGGGACATGGATTGGAATTCGGCAGGATAGTTCATAGCGCCGGTTGCAATAATAGCGCCCTGACCTTTCATCAGCCGCGGCATGGAGGAGACGGTTCCGATGGTACCCGGATTGGTAATGGAAATAGTGGTCCCTTCATAGTCCTCAATTTCGAGGGCATTGTTGCGTGCTTTGTTAATCAGTTCGTGAAACGCATCCAGGAACTCCTTGAAGTTCATTTTTTCCACACCCTTGATATTGGGTACGACCAGGTTACGGGATCCGTCCTTGTTAGGCAGGTCAATGGCAATACCAAGGTTGACATGTTTTGGTGCCACGCGAACCGGTTTTTTCTCTTTTACGTCAAAATGGTGGTTAAGCTGTGGGAAGTCCCTGAGGGCGTTAACGATAGCCCAGGCTATAAAATGGGTAAGGGTCGCTTTGGGCTGGAGTCGCTTCTCCAGGTAACTGTTAATAACCCGGCGGTCCTCCATCAGCATTTTTACCGGAATAACCCGCAGGGATGTCGCCGTCGGGACCTCAAGGCTCGATTCCATGTTGGAGGCAATCTTTCCTGCAACACCTTTGAGCGTTTTGTACTCATAGCGCTGCTCCTCCTCCGGCTGTTCACTTGCATCTGCTTTTTCGTCTTTTTTTGCCTCAGATTCCACTCCTTTCGCTTTGGAAGGATCCGCCTCTTTTTCCTCAGCGGGCTGATCCGCCTGTTTTCTGCTTTTTGTTTTCTCTTCGGAAGGAGGAGCGTCGGTTTTTTCCGGAGTTGACGATTTCCCATTCTCCATTTCATCAAAATAGGATCGCCAATAGTCGGGTACGGAATCCGGATTTTCCAGGTATTGATCATGCAACTCTTCAACCAAAGCTGCATTTGGACCGAATTTTGCTTCTAATTTATTCAAAATCTGAGGGTGTTTGTAACGTGAAAAGTGTTCGGCGGAATGTCGAAGTGAGAAAAATCGTACGAACCGGTTTTTATTTATGTACTGTAACGAAATGCAGAGCAAAAACGTTGATTAAACCTTTAAAAATATCAATTTTAATCATTTTTACTTTCTGAAAATTACCGGATTGTCTTACCGGGCGGATTATGATCACTATCTGATCAGCGAAAAGTTCGTCTTACTCCAGCCCTCATTTTTCCTTATACTTTGGGATCACAAAATCGAAATAACAGAATATGATAAAAAAAGATAGTACCGGAGCAGAACGTGTCCGATGGGATCTTTCCGATCTCTATAAGGGCCTTGACGATCCGCAATATAAAAAAGACCGTGAACGTGTTCTCAACAAAGCCGACGCTTTTGGTGAGACCTATCGTGACAGAGTGGCGGATTTGAGTCCGGTTGATTTTGCCAAAGCACTGGGAGAATATTCCGAAATTGTTGAAATTATGAGCCGGCTCGGCTCCTTTGCCTATCTGAGCTGGACCATCAACACCGAAGATCCTTCCCTTGGGAAAGCGGTACAGGAGACCAATGAATTATCATCTGAGCTCTCACAGAAGCTGGTATTCTTTACGCTGGAATGGCTGGATCTGGATGAGGAGACAGCCTCAAAGTGGATCCAAAGAGAGGAACTTGCGGCGTTTAAACATTACCTGGAGACTTCCAGGCTTGACAAGCCCTATAAGCTGGAAGAGAAGGAGGAGAAAATTCTTTCGGCAAAATCGGTTACCGGTTCACAGGCGTGGGTTCGGTTTTTTGATGAAACCCTTGGCGCGTCCCGTTTCACCTTTGAGGGGGAAACACTAACCGAATCGGAGATTCTAAGCAAAATGCATGATGCCGACCGGGAGGTCAGGCGCAAGGCATCCGGGGTGTTTACTCAGGGCCTGGAATCAATGAAGCATCCGCTGACCTATGTTTTCAATACACTGCTTGCCGACAAGCACACCAACGACCGGTTACGAAACTACCCCCACTGGCTTAAAGCACGAAATCTCGCCAACGAAATATCGGATGAGAGTGTGCAGTCGCTTGTCGAATCGGTAACCAGCCGATACCCACTCGTTCAGCGTTTTTACCGGCTGAAGAAAAAATTGCTTGGCCTGGATGAAATGAGGGAGTATGACCGGTATGCTCCGGTCCAGAAAAATCGGGAAAAAATTGGCTGGGATAAGGCACGAAATATCGTTATCGATGCTTACACCGGATTTCATCCCGAAATGGGCCGTATTGCCGACCGCTTTTTTGAGGAGAAATGGATAGATGCGGCTATTGCTCCCGGTAAACGCGGAGGCGCATACTCCGCATCAACCGTACCCTCGGTCCACCCCTACGTTTTTATGAATTATGACGGTCAGGTGAGGGATGTCCAGACTCTGGCACACGAACTGGGTCATGGCGTACACCAATACCTGTCACGAAAGCAGGGGGTTCTGCAATCGGGAACACCATTGACAACTGCCGAAACTGCATCTGTATTCGGAGAAATGCTGGTTTTTCAGAAATTGTTGGCGTCGCTTGACAATCCCGATGAAAAAATGGCATTGCTGGTCGGCAAAATTGACGATACCATCGCAACGGTGTTTCGTCAGATTTCAATGAACCGTTTCGAGGACCGCATCCACAAGGCCCGGCGGGAGGAGGGGGAGTTGCCTTCCGAACGTTTCTCGGAAATCTGGATGGAGACCCAAAAACCGGTGTATGGTGATTCGGTTACACTGACCGACAATTATAAAATGTGGTGGAGCTACATCCCCCATTTTATACACACCCCCGGGTATGTTTATGCGTATGCCTTTGGTGAACTGCTGGTTCTGGCGCTATATCAGCAGTACCAGCAGTCCGGAAACGGATTCAATAAAAAATATATGGAAATGCTGGAAAAGGGAGGTTCTGACTGGCCCGATAATCTGACTGCAGAGCTTGGTGTTGATATACAGGACCGGCTGTTTTGGGACCGGGGGCTGCAGGCCATCGAATCCATGATTGAAGAAGCTGAGTTATTGCTTCCATCGGTAACATTGTCACAGAAATAAAGAGCCCGATAATTAACCCGAAGATTATGATGAATGGAGATAACAGGGAAAATGAGTATCTGCAGAATTTCAAGAAGATGCTCAATGACATGATTTTTCTTCTGCGAACTTCGTTTCAGGCGGAGACGGTCTCGATGCAT
>Ga0207421_10001910_pt1 | contig 26397 bp, 20 predicted proteins | sample SodLakKL_010_SED_4_FD_187542 | JGI IMG/M metagenome (GOLD analysis project Ga0207421, IMG submission 187542) | Alkaline sediment microbial communities from Lake Tanatar, Kulunda Steppe, Russia - 8KL_010_SED (SPAdes) (version 2) | ecosystem: Environmental > Aquatic > Non-marine Saline and... | reverse complement strand
CAGAATATTCGAAAATGCGGTTTGCCCAACCATAACTATTAAACTACCATTAAAACTGCATTTCTTCCTTTTTCAAAGATCTATTTGCGGAATTCCTGGCCCGCCCAGTCGTACCGCCCGCCCACGCAGTTATTACGGAAAGTTTTCAATATAAAGCCCCCGTTTGAACGGGGGCTTATATAGAACCCTTGTTATTTAGTTTACAGATCCCGGTTGTCAAATATGAGCTGTGCGGTAATGTATTTTTCTAGGCCTATTTTATTGACTACTGCATCAAGGGAAGCGCTTTCAACGTTTGCCGGTACTGAAAACTCTTTTTGAAGCTCTTCCGCCAGGGCCTTTAACAGTGTATCCTCATCGGTACCCGACGTCCCTTTCACAACCAGGTTCAGGTTATCCAACCCCCGGTCCCGGTTTATTTCCGCGTACCAAAGCAGGACATCATCCCTGGCTGTCATCATTTTACGCAATTGGTTTGCATTAAACTGAACCGGCCCTTCATTACTGTGCAGCTCGTAATAGTAGGCCTTTCTTTCGATATCGCCCATGATCCGCGGGACGGTCCGCTTGCAGTTGGGGCAAGGCTCTGTAACCAGGCCCCCGGTGGCAATATCGCCTGTTTTGCAGCGCAGAAGAACGGTTCCCCGGGTGTCAAGATGGGTTATGACCACTTCTCCCTTTTCGCCTTCATCCAGGACCGCTCCGCTTTCAGGATCGACTATTTCAACGTAGATGTGATCGGGGTTGGTGTGGTAACCGTAATCCGGATCGCACTCCGCCCAGCCCGACTTGGCCTCGGCGATAAAATAGAGACGCTGTACTTTTGTATCTTTTGCTCCTACCGCTTCCATCATTTTTCTAGCTTTTTCTACCGCTTCCATCGGAGCATAATCAATACCGAGCACAACCCGCTCCAGGTTTTCGGCACTGAATCCAAAGTGATCCAGGGTCTGCAGGGCAAAGATGGTATATCCCGGCGCACAGACAAATACCGGCGCTTCCATATTGTCCATAGCCTTGAGAATTTTTTCCATACCCAGCACCTTGCCCCCGCCTGTCTGCAGGGCCGTGCTGCCAGTTTCAATGGTGCTGTAAAACATCTGCCAGAAGAAAGCATTGGGCGCATAAGTAAAGGCATTGATCATGGTGTCGTCGCGGGTCAGGCCTAAAATATCAAAAGCTCTTAATCCCGCTTCCTTTAGGTTTCGCAGATCGTAATGAGTATATTCGAAGGGTACCGGTTTTCCGGTCCTGCCTGCGCTGAAATAGAGGGTGTGGAACTTGTAATCTGAGGGATCCGGCCCCTTGTCTTTTTTGCCAAAAAGGGCAAATCCCTTCTTTTTGCCTTTCTTTTCACCTTCAGAGGGTACTTCGAGGACAAACTTTTTAGGATGGCGCAGGTCATTCTCCCGCGGCAGCAGGTCTTTCTTTTCTGTAAAAGGCAGGTGTTTGATATCCTCAAGTCCTTTTATAAGATCGGGGTTGATATCATGCTCTTTAAACACCTCGCGATAGTAAGGATGCCTTACCGCCAGCTCTTCCCTGAGCATTTTGGTAAACAGTTCATCCTGCATTTTTTTTATGGCCGGGGCCGGCATCCGGCTCAATTTATTCCATGCCTGCATGCTCTGCCTCCTTTCTTATTTCAATAACCCGGTTTAGTTAGGCCTGTTATCAAGAATCCTTTTTTCTTTCAGTTCCGTTTCCATGCCCAGCTGGGATACAACTTCAGGTACCGTCTTAAAAATTATATCGGTCAGGGAGACTTCTGTATCCCTGAGCACTTTTTGTTTAAGATCGGCTGCCAGTTTCTCCCGGTCAACATTCTCTTTCGGAGCTACATAGAGGTAGATTTCATCCATATCGTAGGGATCGTCATTGCGCTTGCGCATTTCCACCTGCCACTCTTCGATATCGGGGTGGCCCATCATCAGGGGGAAGAAATTGTTCAAGTTGATCAGGGTTCCTTTGACCTTGGTCATGCTGAACTCCTTCAGCTCGGATTTGCGCTGGATGTTGGAGCTGATCCGCGGTACCGTCCGCCCGCAGTTGGGGCACGGTTCCAGCATCAAGCCCCCCTTGGCAATGTCGCCGGTCCGGTAGCGTAAAACGGCCGTTCCCCGCCAGTCGATCGAGGTGTATACTATTTCGCCTTCTTCTCCTTCTCCGACCGATTCTCCGCTTTCAGGATCGACAGTTTCAAAGATTTCCAGGTCGGGGTAAAGGTGATACCCGTGATATTCCTCATGGGAGGGGCATTCCGGCCAGGCCACCTTGGCTTCGGTCATACCGTAAGTGGCCAGGACCATTACCTCTTCAGCCCCCAGCTGTTTAAACAACTCTTTAATCTTATCCTTCAAACCCGGCGGCACCCTTTCGCCGCCGAAGAATATTTTCTTAATTGAAGAAAAGTCACGGCCCTGTTTAACCGCTTCCCGCAGGAAGTAGTAGCAGTAACCGGGGATAAAAACGGCCACTGTAGGCCTTAGATACTCAAAAGCATCCATCAGGTTTTTGGTCCCGACAATTTTCCCTCCGCCGCTGTGGAAGTTGGCCACATCCATTTTTTCACCGGCAAAGAAGGTCTGCCAGAAAGCCAGGTGCGGGGCGAAAGGAAAACAGTTAACCACGATATCGTCTGTAGTTACCTCGAACACATCAAGAAGCCTGTACCCTGCTTCCCTGATATGATCCAGGTCGCGCTTGGAGTAAACAAACGGGGTCGGCATGGCCGTTCTCCCCGTGGTAAAGTGAATGTGGACCGGTTTAAAATCGTAAATCTTTTCTTCCACCGCCGCTTTTCCACTGGTCATGGACATTTTCGCCAGGTGTCCGTATTTCTCTGTTACCTCTTCATCGGGACGGATTATGAAATCCTTGGCTTTTTGAGGCTCTTCATCGGTCGGCGCAATATCCCATTTGTAGGTAAAAGGAAGATGGCGCAGATCATCGATGCTTTTTATCTTTAAAGGATCAATCTTCAATTCTTTAAGCAGGTTGCTGTAATAAGGGCTGTAAAGGTAGATCTGGTTGGCCATAAAGGCGCGCAGTTTTTTGTCCTGGAGCTCCTTTATTTGTTTATACGGCATCCTGCTCAGCTTTTCCCACTTTTCCATGCATTCATCACCTCCGGGCAATTAATATACAGTTGGGGCAGGCTTTTTAACAGCATCTATCCAACCTGCCCCGGGCCTTACTTGGGAAACTGGTCGTACAGGGTGGTCATAAACCACATAATCACCACAGACAGAACTATGATCGTTATCGGCAGCCCTTTGCCGTTGTAACGTTTCGGATCAACATCGGACCAGCCGTGCATTTCATCCACCTGCCGCTGCAGATCTTCAGACGGCGGTGGAGTAAGCCAGGAGACTACTATGGTCAGGATAAAGGAAACCGGAACCGCCACAGAGATCACCTTGATCCAGCCCAGGGGCCCGTAGAAATACCTGGCAAAAAACGGGAAGGGTATATCGACCGGATCCATACCCATATAGCCGATCATGATCCAGCTGATAAAGGCTATCAGGGTTCCGACCACCATCCCGGCCCCTACCCCGTATTTATTGGTCCGCTTCCACCAGATCCCGAGGACAATGGGAACCCCCAGTCCGGCGGCGGCTATACCAAAGCTCCACATGATCGCTTCCAGGATAAATTCTGGTGGATCGAGGGAGAAGATAATTACGGCCACACCGACTAAAAACATGGCCCCGTAAGATAGCTTTAACTTCTTGTCATCATCCACTTCAGGTTTCAAAGTCCCGTAGAGGTCGTGGATCAAGCCGGCACCCATGATCATCAGCAGGCCCGAGACCGTAGACAGTCCGGCCGCCACCGACCCGGCTACGGCCAGGGCCAGCCAGCTGTCACCGGCCAGGGCTTCGACCAGGATGAAAACCACGTAATCATAGGCGGCGGTTGGAATATTCACACCTTCCGCCTGCATATAGTACACGGCAGCAAAGCCGGTGGCATAGACGGTGGTGTTAACCAAACCGACCAGGAAAACACAAATAACCGTGCTCCAGCGGGCTTCCTTGGCATCGCGGACCGTGAAAAAGCGCATCACAAAGTGGGGCAGCCCGATAATGCCAAAGAAAGAACCCAGGAATATGGCGATGTAGACTACGGGATGAGCTACCATGGCCCAGAAATAATGGGGCACGGCCTCTGTCATCTGCGGCACCATATCCCCGTACCCCAGGGGTGGAAATACCCACCCGGAAGCACCCAGGGTCCTCATTACAATGGCCACCGGGAACATCAGGCAGAACAGCAGCACGATGGTCTGGAAAGTCTGGTTGTAGGTTACTCCGTACATCCCCCCCAGGGTGACATAAAGGGTGACGACCAGCCCGCCGACCACAATGCCCACGATTTCAGGCACCCCTAAAAGAAAATAGAAGACAATACCAATTCCTTTAAGGTTGCCTGCAAGGTAAAGCACGCTGACAATCATCATCACGATAACGGATATATAACGAAGGGTCTTACTGTCATATCTTTCAGATATAAAAGCCATCGTGGTAAAAGACTTATGCCGCCTCAGGTAGGGGGCCGCCAAAACCATCAGGCCGATAAAAGCAGCCGTAAAACTGGCGTAAACAGCCACGGCAACATAAAGACCCTGAATGATTAAAGCCGTCAAACCGATAAAAGTAGTCAAGCTCAAGGCCAGCGAAACCATGGCCAGGCCGTTGTTGATGGCGCCGATGCTGCGTCCGGCTACATAATAGTCGCCCAGGTTGCGCGTTAAACGTCGGGCCCAGACGCTGATCATCACTGATATTAAAAGAACGATAATACTGAGGATTAAACCCAGTACAAAAACTTCTCCTCTTGGTTCCATCTAATATAACTCCTTTCAGCCTATTCTAAGCCCGTTGTTTTTCTTCCAGCCTGTCCATCACCAGGCACCAGATTGCTCCCACTGCGGTAGCTCCGATCCAGCTCAAAACAATCAACAGGAAGTAATGGAGGGGAAATCCCCACACTGACAAATGCTCTTTAAATACAAACATCGTTTCCCCGTAGGCGGCAACCAGGTTTTCAGGAGTCGGCACCTGGTTAAAGAATACTTCGTTCATAATGACGACAATTGAGCTAAAAAACCCCCCCGTAACTGCAACAATAAAGAAACAGACTGCCGTAACCCAAACTTCGATTTTATAGCCTCTTCTGCTGTCATTATTCAATTTGAGTCACCTCCTATTTTATTTGCAAGAAAAAAATAGCTATACCTCATATTTGAACCACTTGTTAATTTTTTCTCAATTTTCCCCTCCCTTCGTATTTTATAGATATTTTAATAATTTAGATATAAATATTCGACCGATATATTTAAATTCCTTCTCTTGAAAATTATCAAACAAGTATTTTTTTAATTTAAACAAATTGTTATATATAGCTTAAATGTTTACAGGTTAGAAGCTAAATATGCTATGATCATAAGGGATGTTTTTATTAAAACAATGGAGGTCAAAATGATTGAGATAATAGCCATAATAATTGTGTTTATCTTTTTTTTAGCCGGGCTGTTTGGGACTCTTTTTCCCGGAATGCCCGGCCCGCCTTTAATCTGGGCGGGAATGCTGGTATACGGTTTTATCGCCGGTTTTCAAGATCTGGGCGCCTTTTTTTTAATCGCCCAGGCGGCGCTGGCTTTACTGGTTATGGGCGTAGACTACCTTTTTTCTGCCCTGGGCAGCAAAGTGTTCGGCGGCTCAAAAGCGGCCCTGTGGGGAGCGGCGCTGGGCCTATTAATCGGCTTGTTCTTTTTCCCTTATGGCCTTCTGCTCGGTCCCTTCCTCGGCGCCGCCGTGGCCGAACTGCTGGTCAGGAGCAAATCTGACCAGGTATTTCGGTCAGGAGTTGGCGCTACCCTTGGATTCTGGGGAGCCCTGCCGATCAAACTGGCTTTGGAAGCGGTCATGATAGTCTGGTTTATTGTTAGAATATTTTAACGTTTACTTGGAACTGTTTATAATTTTTAAAATTAAGAAGGAAATGAGAATATATTGGCGAATGTGGCTGTAACAGCCATCTCCATAAACTGATAACTTAAGGAGGAAAAAATGGATGGATAAAATTTGGCTTGAACACTACGAAGCCGGAGTACCGCACAGTATTGATTATCCACAAAAATCTCTCTACCAGCTGTTCCAGGAATCAGCAGAAAAATATAAAGACAACCCCGCTGTGAATTTTATGGGCCGGGATCTGACCTACAAAGAATTGCACTCCCAGGTAAACAGTATGGCCAGTGCTTTGGCCGAAATGGGGGTCAAAAAGGGAGACCGGGTTGCTATCCATTTGCCAAACAGCACCCAGTTTCCGATCGCTTTCTTTGCTACCCTGACCTTAGGCGCCATTGTGGTGCCCTTCAACCCTCTCTACGTAGCCCGGGAAATGGAACACCAGCTCAAAGATTCCGGGGCTGAAACGATCATCACCCTGACCCGTTTTTATAACATGGTAAAAGAGGTTCAACCCAGAACAAATCTCAAGAACGTCATTGTTTCTAACATTAAAGATTATTTCCCCGGTTTCCTCAGCCTCCTTTACACCGTGGCCAAGGAAAAAAAGGAAGGCGACCGGGTTTCAATAGCGAGTGAGGATTATTCATTTACCGAGCTTATTTCCAGGCATGCCGGGAAAACCCCGCCCCAGGTTGATGTGGCCCCTTCAGACAGGGCCGTCTACCTCTACACCGGGGGAACTACCGGGGTTTCCAAAGGGGCAATCCTCCAGCACCGCAACCTGGTTGCCAACTGCTTCCAGGTAAAGTCATGGTGCACCGACCACCAGGACAGCAAAGAAGTAATCCTTGGCGTGCTGCCCTTCTTCCACAGCTACGGGCTGACCACCATCTTAAACCTGGGCCTTTTAAACGGCGCCAAGCTGGTCCTGCTGCCGCGCTTTGAACTTGAAATGGTCCTGAAGGCAATCGACAAACAAAAACCAACCCTTTTCCCCGGGGTGCCGACCATATACGTGGCCATCAACAACGCTCCCAACCTGGAAAAATACGATATCAAGTCAATCCGGATCTGTATTAGCGGCGCGGCGCCCCTGCCTGTTGAAGTTCAGCAGGAATTCGAAAGGAATACCGGCGGCAAACTGGTGGAAGGCTACGGCCTTTCTGAAACATCGCCGGTTACCCACGCCAACCCGGTTTACGGCAAGAACAAGCCGGGCAGTATCGGCCTGCCGATGCCCGATACCGAGTACAAGATTGTTGATGTTGAAAGCGGGGACAAAGAGCTGCCCATCGGGGAGGTGGGAGAACTGTGCATCCGCGGCCCCCAGGTGATGGAAGGTTACCTGAACATGCCCGATGAAACGGCCCACAGCCTTCGCAACGGCTGGTTCTACACCGGGGATATCGCCAAAGCCGATGAAGACGGCTATGCTTACATTGTCGACCGCAAGAAAGATATGGTTATCGCCGGCGGATTCAATATTTATCCCCGGGACATCGAGGAAGTGCTCTACGCCCACCCGAAAATCATGGAAGCCGCAGTGGCCGGGATCAGGGACTCTTACCGGGGTGAAACCCTCAAGGCTTATATCGTCCCCAAAGAAGGCGAAGCCCTGACCGAAGACGAGGTTGCCAAGTACTGCAAGGAGAACCTGGCTCCCTACAAGGTGCCCAAGCTGGTCGAATTCAGGAATGAACTGCCGAAAACCATGATTGGAAAAGTCCTCCGCCGCATGCTGAGGGAAGAAGAAGAGAAAAAAATACAGGACAAAGAAGAATAAACCTCTTAACTGTATCTACTAAAACCAGTCTAAACAAACAGGGCAGAAATGATCTACAGGAGCGGGGCCAATAACTGGCGGCCCCGCTCCTTTGCCTCTTTTACCCCGGAAGGATTTCTTAGAAAATACTCCATTTAAAAAGTGGTTATCCCTTGACCTCGACGGAAAGGGTCCGCAGGCGGTTAATGGCCGCTGCAATTTCAAGGGCCCGCGGCCGGGCATAATCGCCCCGCGGCTGGTTCGGTTTGGGAGATATCGCTTCCAGGCCCCTTTCATCAACCAGGTTGTTTACCTCTTCCGTAATTTCAGCCAGGGTTTTTTTGCCGTCGATCAACTTTTCTCTCAGGGCATAACAGATAATCTCCCCGACGGCCCGGTTCTGGGAAGGATCCATGATTTGCTCCACCTGGTGCAAGTCGATATCATCGCGACCAAACTGGAGGTTATCCACTCCCTGGGCTTTGACTTTGACCTTGCGGCCCTTGTAGGGATTAAAACTCCCCGGCCGGGGGACCCTGTCCCGGATTTCCCCGAAAGTATCTTCTGTTTCCATTTTTCGCCCGCTCGGATACTGGCGTGATATTTCCCGGGCTTCGCCGGTTACCACTGCCGGGCTGTAGACATGCATCATGATCACGGTGTCGGCCACGTCAAAATAATCCCCGGCGCCGCCGATAACCAGGATCGTGGAAACCCCTTTTTCCCGGTAGAGCTGTTTTACCCGGTCAATAAAGGGCGTGATCGGCTCCCTGTCTTTAGCCACCAGAAGCTGCATGCGCATGTCCCTGATCATAAAGTTGGTAGCTGAAGTATCTTCGTCCATCAAAAGCACCTTAGCCCCCGCTTCCAGGGCCTCGATAATGTTGGCCGCCTGGGAGGTGCTGCCGCTGGCTTCATCGGAAGAAAACCTGGCTGTATCCTGGCCGAAAGGAAGGTTGCTGATAAAGGGACTGATATTGACCTTTTCCACACGCCGCCCGTCTTCGGCCCTGATTTTATAGGCCCCCGGGTCGGCCACAATCCCCTCTCGTCCATCGCCCGGGATGTGGTTATAAACGCTCTGTTCCAGCGCCCGCAACAAGGTCGACTTGCCGTGGTAACCCCCGCCAACGATCAGGGTCACTCCTTCCGGGATGCCCATACCCCGCACTTTTCCAGCATGGGGCCTTTCCATCTCCATTTCGAGCCCTGACGGAGCCTGGAAAAGCACCGCTTTGCCCGATGGCAGCGGCCTTTGATCCACACCACTCCTGCGGGGCAGGATTGCTTCATCGGCTACAAAAGCAACCAGGCCCTTTTCGGCCAGTTGACTGCGCATATGTTCCTGGTCTTCAACCGTGTAGACATGGTTGAAAAGCTCATTTTCGGGAAGCGCTGAATAGAAGAGGCTGTTTTTTACCAGCTTTGGGAGCTCATTGATGAGCATTTCGGCCGCTTCCCGGCCCAAAACCCGCCTGCCTGCCGCAGGCATGCCGGCAAAAAAGCGGGCCTCTACATAGTCTTCATTGACCGTCATGCTGGTCCGCTCCAGGATCTCCTGCCCGGGGCGGTCAATCTGGAACGATCCCGATTTGCCGCTGCCCCTGTTACCCCGGGTAAAACGGCTTATGTTCCGGTGAAAAACCCGGGTCAGATAGTCGGACAGGGCTATTTGCCTGACCGGCGGTTGAAAACTTTCTTGTGGAAATCTCGCCTTTTCCAGGGGCACCCGCACCGCCAGCTGGGAAGGCGCGGCAAAGGGGTCACCCTGGATATAGTGAAAAAACAGTTCAAATTCGGCAAATTTGAACCGCTTACCCTGCAGCTGCTTGTATCCCTTGTATCCCTTACCGTCGATCCCGGTCAAAATCTGCTGCAGCTGTTTCATTGATCAACCTCCTGTTTCATGTCTGGTTATTTAACCCTGTATATCCCTGCAGCGAAACCAGGTGCGCCCTGTATTTCGCTTCAGGAAAATAAAGGCCGCCGCATCTAGCAGCAAACACGAACCGGGGCACGATAACTCGTGCCCCGGAGAAATCCTGGTCTCTTGTTAAAAGTATAGGGGGAAATTTGCCTCGTTGTCAAATACCCTTGGAGTACTTTTTAATTCTAGGCAACTGGAACACCGCCGCTGCAGCTCAACCCATTTCTTTCCAGGCCAGTTTCATTTGTTCCCTCACAGCAGAAGGGGCCGTCCCTCCGCGGCTGCGGCGGGCTTCGACCACCTGGGCCGGGTCCAGTAAAAATGAAATCTCCCCTGCCAGAGCGGGATGGAACCGGCCTCGCGTATCGGGATCGAGCTCGCGCAGGCGCTTTTCTTCCTTCCGGCAGTAAGCGATCAGGTTGCCGACAACATGGTGGGCATCCCGGAAGCTAAGCCCGTTTTTGACCAGGTAATCGGCCAAATCGGTGGCGCAAAGGTAATCGTCGTCCACGGCTTCTTTTAAGCAGTCATGATTGAGGGTAACCGTATCGAGCATTTCAGCCAGCAGGGGCAGGAGCCCTTTTAAAGTGTCTACGGTGTCGAAAAGGCCTTCCTTATCTTCCTGCATATCCTTGTTGTAGGCTAAAGGCAGGCCCTTCATGACCGTTAAAATAGCAAACAGGCTACCGTAAACCCGGCCGGTTTTGCCCCGGGCCAGCTCGGCCAGGTCGGGGTTTTTTTTCTGCGGCATCATGCTGCTGCCCGTGGTATAAGCATCGTCAAGTTCGATGAAGCCAAACTCCGCCGAAGACCAGTTGATCAGCTCCTCGCACAACCGGCTAAGATGCATCATCAAGATCGAGGCGAATGAAAGAAATTCAATAATATAATCCCGGTCGCTCACCGCATCGATGCTGTTTTCGTACAGGCCGGAGAAGCCCAGTTTTTCCGCCACCTGTTGGCGGTCAATATCAAAACCGGTCCCGGCCAGGGCCCCGGCGCCCAGGGGCATTAAATCAGCGCGCTTTAATACGCCTTCCAGCCTCTCCCGGTCCCGCTGCAGCATCCAGAAATAGGCCAGCAGGTGGTGGGAAAAAAGCACCGGCTGGGCCCTCTGCAGGTGGGTGTAGCCGGGAATCAGCACCCCTTCGAAGCGCTCAGCCAGGTGAAGGAGGGTTTCCTGGAGCTGCTTCAAAAGCAGCTCCAGCGCCTTGATCTCATCCTTCATATACAGGTGGGTGTCCAGGGCCACCTGGTCGTTGCGGCTGCGACCGGTATGCAGTTTCCCTCCCAGGGGGCCAATTTTTTCGGTGAGCCTTTTTTCGATATTCATATGAATATCTTCAAAATCAAGGTCGTAGGGAAATTGCTCCTGTTCCACCTCCGCCCTGATCTCCTTTAAGCCGCCGATGATCTTTTCCGCCTCATCCCGGGTAATTATTCTCCGGTCGGCCAGCATCTCGACGTGGGCCAGGCTGCCCCTGATATCGGCAATGGCCAGGCGCCGGTCAAAAGGAAGCGAGGCGGTAAAATGGAGCACCGCTTCAGATGTATCTTTTACGAATCGTCCCTGCCATGGCTTTTTCAGCTCTTAGCCACCTCCTGGGGGCTCATTGCTTTTTTTTTGTTCATCAACCCCCTGATAGTCAGGGGCAGGCCGTAAAGGTTGATAAATCCCTGGGCGTCCTTTTGATCGAACAAATCATCCTCCTCAAAAGTAGCCATATCCGGGTTATAAAGGGTATACGGTGAAGTCCTGCCCTTAACTACTATATTACCCTTGTACAGTTTCATGTCAATCGTGCCTGTAACCGTCTGCTGGGTGGTGCGGATAAAGCCGTCCAGGGCTTCCCGGAGCGGAGTAAACCACAGCCCGTAATAAATCAGCTCGGCATACTTTAAAGCGACAGTCTCCTTGTAATGGTAGGTCTCCCGGTCTAAAGTATACTGTTCCAGCTCGCGGTGGGCAAAGGTCAAAATGGTGCCGCCTGGGGTTTCATAGATCCCGCGGGATTTCATGCCCAGCAGCCTGTTTTCGACCAGGTCAATGCGCCCGATCCCGTGCCGTCCGGCAATGCGGTTCAATTCCAGGACCAGTTCCAGGGGTTCGTAATCTTGGCCGTTCAAAGCATAGGGAAAACCCTTATCAAAGCTGATCGAAATTGTTTCCGGCTCATCTGGAGCATCCTGGGGATCGCAACTCAGGCGGAACATATCTTTGTCAGGTTCCCTGGCAGGATCTTCCAGGATTCCCCCTTCAAAGCTGATATGCCACAGGTTCCGGTCAATACTGTATGGTTTTTCCGCCGTGACAGGGATGGGAATATTTTTCTGGCAGGCATAGTCAATGCAGTCGCTCCTTGATTTAAACTCCCACTCCCGCCAGGGGGCGATGATTTTCAGGTGGGGATTAAGGGCCTTGATCGCAAATTCGAACCGGACCTGGTCATTGCCTTTGCCTGTAGCGCCGTGGGCTACAGCTGTTGCTCCAACCTTTTCGGCAATCTCCACCAGCTTCTTGCCGATCACCGGCCGGGCAATCGCCGTCCCGAGCAGGTACTTTCCTTCATAAACGGCCCCGGATTGGACCATGGGGAAAATATAATCGGTGACCAATTCTTCCCGGATATCTTCAACATAGATCTCGGAAGCCCCGGTTTTAATTGCCTTTTCCTCAAGGCCTTCGAGTTCTGTATCACCCTGGCCCACATCTGCGGTGACGGCCACGATCTCGTAACCGTATTTTTCCTGGAGCCACTTGACAATTACCGATGTATCAAGCCCCCCGGAATAAGCGAGAACTACTTTTTCATTCGCCATGTTCAACATCCTCCTGTCAATTAAATAAGTAAGCTAAACCAATAAACCATTTAATAGATAATCAGCCCTCTTTTATAACCCTTTCAAATATCTCCAAACCTTCTTCCAGCTCATCGCCGCTGATATTCAAAGGCGGCAGGAACCGGATCACATGATCGCCGATAGCGTTAACCAGCAAACCATGCTCCGTACACTTTCTTTGGATCTCCTTTGCCCCCGCTTTCTTTAACTCCAGGGCCATGATCAATCCCAATCCCCTGGTTTCTTTAATCAATTCAGGGTGATCCGCGGCGATCCGGTTCAGTTTATCTTCCAGGGCCAGGCCTTTGCCCCGGACCTCTTTCAAAAACTGCTCCTCCCTGACCAGATTCAAAACCGCCAGGGCAGCGCTGCAGGTAACGGGATTGCCGCCAAAAGTTGAAGCATGGTCTCCCGGCTGTAAAACCGTGCTGAAAGCTTCATCTGCTACCAGGGCGCCGATGGGCAATCCTCCGCCCAGACCCTTGGCGACAGTGAGAAGATCGGGCTTGATCGGCCAGTTTTCACAGGCCCAGAGTTTACCGGTCCGGCCCATCCCGCACTGCACTTCATCAAAGATCAGCAAAAGCCCTTCCCGGTCGCACAGCTTCCGCAGGCCTCTCATGAATGAAGACCCGGCAACATAAACCCCGCCTTCGCCCTGGACCGGTTCAATCATAATTGCTGCTGTTTGACGGTCGATAAGGCCGGCAAAGGAATCCAGGTCGTTGAAGCGGGCGTAATCAAAACCTTCCACCAGGGGCTTGAAAGCTTCCCGGTACCTGGGCTGGCCGGTGGCACTCAGCGTGGCCATGGTTCGGCCGTGAAAGGAGTTTTCCGCGGTAATAATCTTGTAGCGGCCAGGATTATATTTCCGGGCCAGTTTAATGGCCGCCTCGTTGGCCTCCGCGCCGCTGTTGGCAAAAAATACCCTTCCCCCGGGCAAGATGCTTTCTACCAGGGCTTCAGCCAGGTAAGCCTGGGGAGCGGTATAGTAGAGGTTGGAGGTGTGGATCAACAGGGATGCCTGTTTCTTGATCGCTTCAACCACCTCCGGATGGCAGTGCCCCAGGATATTAACGGCCAGTCCGCTTAAAAAATCAAGGTATTTCTTGCCGTTTTGATCCCAAACATATGACCCCTCGCCCCTGACCAGGCAGGGGGTTGCCCCAGGGTCGCGGCTGTAGGTATTAATAATATACTTTGCTTCCAAATCTTGAATATTATCCACTTTCAACCGGGCCTCCCTTCTTTTTTACTGTTTGACCATCGTGCCGATCCCGGCATCGGTAAATATTTCTAGGATCAGGGAATGAGGCACCCTTCCGTCGATAATGTGGGTCCTCCGCACGCCCCCGTCCAGGGCCATCAGGCAGGACTCAACCTTGGGAATCATGCCCCCGCTGATCGCTCCTTCCATGACCATGGCCTTGATCTCGCCCCGGCTGATGGAAGAAATAAATTCCTGCTTCCCGTCCTTCAGGTAGTAAATACCGTCCACATCGGTCAGAACAATCAGTTTCTTTGCCTTCAAGGCCACGGCAAGCTCACCGGCCACATGGTCGGCATTGATGTTCAGGCTTTCTCCGTTCAAATCTGCCCCAATGGAAGAAACGACGGGAATGTAGCCGTTATCGCTGACGGTATGGATCAGGGCCGGGTTAATCTGCATTATTTCACCGACCCGTCCCAGGTCCACGGGTTCTCCGCCGGGTTCGCCGTTAACCGGCTGAGGTTCCAGGCGCCGGGCCTGAAGGATATCCCCATCCCGGCCGCTAAACCCGACCGCTTTGCCGCCCTGCTGGTTAAAGAGGCTGACGATATTTTGATTAATTTTACCCATCAGGACCATTTCCACGATCTCCATCGTCTCATCATCGGTCACCCGCAGGCCGTTTACAAACCAGGGTTTTTTACCCAGCTTTTCCATTACTTCAGAAACTTCCCTGCCCCCGCCGTGCACTAGCACCGGTTTGACCCCGATGTACTTGAGAAGAACCAGGTCGACGATCACCGATTCCATCAATTCCCGGTTGACCATGGCCTGCCCACCGTATTTGACTACAAAATAGGTACCCGTAAATTTTCGCATGTAGGGAAGGGCTTCGACCAGCACTTCAGCCTTGGATATATTTTTTAAAACCTCTTGATTCATTACTATCACCCGCTTTTCATTATGACCGGTAGTCACTGTTAATCGAAATGTATTCGTAGCTCATGTCCGTACCCCACGCTGTCAGCCCGGCGGGGCCCTGCTTGAGATCGATCTGGACGATAATATCCCGTTCCTGGAGCACTTTCTTCATTTTTTCTTCGCTGAAGGGGACCGCGCCTCCATTTTCTGCTACCTGGTACGGGCCGATAAAAATATCGACCTTCTCGGGTTCAAAATCTACTCCGGCATAACCGAGGGCGGCCAGGATCCGGCCCCAGTTGGCATCTTCCCCAAAAAATGCGGTCTTGACCAGGGGGGAATTAAGGACGCTGCGGGAAAGGATCCTGGCGCTTTCCTCATCCCGGGCTCCTTTAATGTTTAAAGTGATCACCTTGGTCAGGCCTTCACCGTCTTCGACGATCTTGTAGGCCAGTTCCCGGCAGACCTGCTCCAGCAGTGCCTTAAAAGCAGGCAACAGCTCGCTGTGTTCAGTTATCTCAATCTGCTCCCTGGCCCCGTTGGCCAGGATCAGGGCGGTATCGTTGGTCGAGGTGTCGCCGTCAATGGTAATCACGTTGAAAGACCTGTTCACTGCCTCGGTAAAAAGTTCCTGCAGGAGGGGGCGTTCAATCTTGACATCGGTGGTCAGGAAAGCCAGCATGGTGGCCATGTTGGGACAGATCATTCCCGATCCTTTGGCCATCCCGCCCAGGTGGAAATCACCTGAAGGAGTGGTGCAGCGGTAAGCGGACTGTTTAACCCTGGTATCAGTGGTCAGAATGGCTTTAGCCGCATCCAGGTCGCCTTCTTCGCCGGTTTTAAAGCCCTCCAGGGCCAGCTCGATGCCGGTGTTGATCTTTTCCATTGGCAGCGGCACGCCGATCACCCCGGTGGAGCAAATCATCACCTGCGACGGATCGAGGTTCATACCGGAGGCGCTTTTTTCTGCCATCAACCAGGCATCGCGCCTGCCCTGCACCCCGGTGCAGGCATTGGCGTTGCCGGAGTTGACCACGACCAACCGGATCGGGTTCTCCAAATTTGCCCGGCACTGTTTAACCGGGGCCGCGCAAACCAGGTTCTGGGTAAAAACTCCTGCCGCCTTTGATTCCGGCTCGCTGTAAATAACGGCCAGATCTTTTTTGCCGTTCTTCAGTCCGCAGGATATTCCTGAAGCTTTAAATCCTTCTGCTGCCGTAACTCCTCTTTCTTCCAGTTTAATCCAATTACCCTCCATCTTCCTTCGGTACCTCCTTACCAGATTGCTTGTCCCCTAATTATTTGTAATGGCCAAATTTGTCATTAATCCGCGCCATATTAACCGGTCCCCCGGCAGATTACCCCAACCTCTTCTTAAAACGGCAGCTGCCTCAGCCCGGTATCTTCCGGCAGGCCCAGCATAATATTCATGTTTTGCACCGCCTGGCCGGCAGCACCCTTAACCAGGTTGTCAATTGCCGATAATATGATCAGGCGGCCGGTGCGCCGGTCCATCTTAAAGGCGATATCAATAAAATTACTGCCCCGCACAAAACGGGTTTCAGGCAGTGCATCTTCCTCCAGGATCCTGACAAAGGGGCATTCCCCGTAAAAACAGCTGTACAAGGCCCTAATTTCTTCATCGGTTTTACCGGATGCCGGCTCCAGGTAAATCGTACTTAAAATTCCGCGGACCATCGGGACCAGGTGGGGAGTAAAGGTAACTTTTATTTCACTTTCCCCGATCAAGCCCAGCTCCTGTTCGATTTCGGCGGTATGCTGATGGCAGGCCACCCGGTATGCTTTGAAATTCTCTGTACAATCCGGAAAATGAAAAGCCTGCCTGGGCGTTCTTCCTGCTCCCGAAGCACCGGACTTGGCATCGACAATCAAAGAAGCGGCCTTAACCATGTTTTCCTTAAGCAGGGGAGCAAGGGGCAGGATAATGCTGGTCGGGTAACAGCCCGGATTGGCGATCAGCCGAGCTGTGGACACCGCTCCCCGGTTCAGCTCCGGCAGGCCATACACGGCCTCTTCCAAAAAAGAAGGTGCAGGGTGCTCCAGTTCGTACCACTGCCTGTACAGCTCCGCCTCTTTCAGCCTGAAGTCGGCGCTTAGATCAATAACCCTGTGCCCCTTTTCCAGCAGGCCGGGCACCGTGCCGGCTGGCTGCCCGTGAGGCAGGGCACAGAAAACAATTTCTACAGCCGGCGGGATTTCATCCACCTGCATCCGGCTTAAAATTAAATCTTCCTGTTCCCGAAACTGGGGGTGGATGTCGCTCAACTTGCTCCCGGCATAAGTTTCCGAGCTAATAAAAACCACCTCCGCTTCCGGGTGGTCGTTAAGCAGGCGAATTAGTTCCGTCCCGGTATAGCCGGTTGCGCCCAAAATCGCTATCTTGCTCATCATCATTCCCCCTTAAATTAAAAAACCTCTCGTCCATCAAAGGACGAGAGGCTCGCGGTACCACCTTTATTGATCGGCTTATAAAATGCCGATCCCCTCCACCGTTTTCACGAAAAACGGCCTTGATAACGGTATAAAACCGGGACAGCCTACCCACCGGCTTCAAGCCGGCTTCAACCGCCATCTCCGGGGTGCGCTTCGCCGCTTGCTTAAGGTCCGGACTTTCACCAACTCCGGCTCGCTTTCACCTTCACAATACGGTTACTCTCCCCATCACAGATTTGGACTTTATAAAATTATGCTATAGTTTACCACACCATTCCCGAAAGTCAAGGGGTAAAATATAAATTCCGGTAAAAATTATTTACAGCGGGATATTGCCGTGCTTTCGCATCAGGCGCTGTTCCTGCTTCTCGCCCACCATCTGCAGGCTGCGGATTAAGTAATCCCTGGTCTGGCGCGGATCGATAACTTCATCGATCCAGCCCCGGGCCGCGGCAATGTAGGGGTTGGCGTACTTATCCCGGTACCGGTCGACCAGCTCCTGCCGTTTTTGGGCTTTGTCTTCAGCATCTTCCAGTTCTTTTCTGTTGACTATATTGACCGCTCCCTCGGGACCCATAACAGCAATTTCAGCCGTTGGCCAGGCCAGGCAAATATCAGCGCCGAGCGACCTGGAATTCATGGCAATGTAGGCTCCTCCGTAGGCTTTGCGCAGGATGACCGATACCTGGGGTACAGTAGCTTCCGAATAGGCATAAAGGACCTTGGCCCCGTGGCGGATCACGCCGCCCCATTCCTGTTCAACGCCGGGCAGGTATCCCGGAACATCGACAAAGGTGACCAGGGGCAGGTTAAAAGAATCGCAAAAACGAACGAACCGGGCGATTTTATCGGATGAATTAACATCCAGGCAGCCTGATTTGAACTGGGGCTGGTTGGCGATCACGCCCACCGCCTGCCCGTTCAGGCGGGCAAAGGCAACCACGGCATTGGGAGCGTATCCCTTGTGGACTTCCACCATTTCACTGCCGTCTACCACCCGCTTGATTATTTCCCGCACATCGTAAGAGCGGTTCGGGTTATCGGGCATGATTGTAACCAGTTCCTCCTGGCTCAATTCAGGTTCTTTGCTTTCCGCCATCGGGGGATCGTCTACGTTATTGGAAGGCAGGTAGCCGATCAGGTTACGGATCTGCTCGAAACAATCATCCTCATCCTCGGCAAAGAAGTGGGCCACACCGCTGGTTTCGTTGTGGGTGCCTGCGCCTCCAAGCTCATCGGGAGTAACTTTTTCGCCGGTCACCGCCTCGATAACCTGCGGGCCGGTAATGAACATATAACTGGTTTTATCCACCATAAAGACAAAGTCCGTTATGGCCGGGGAATATACGGCGCCCCCGGCGCATGGCCCCATGATTACCGAGATCTGGGGAATTACCCCTGAACAGAGTGTGTTGCGGTAAAAAATATTGCCGTAACCGTTCAGGGCAAAGACCCCTTCCTGGATCCGGGCTCCCCCGGAGTCGTTCAGCCCGATCACGGGGTTGCCGTTTTTTGCAGCCAGGTCCAGCACCCGGCATATTTTATTGGCATGGACTTCGCTCAGTGAGCCTCCGGCCACGGTAAAATCCTGGGCATAAACATAAATCTGCCGGCCGGCTACCGTCCCGTAACCGGTCACCACGCCTTCCCCGGGGTTGGGGTAATCAAGGCTGCTGGCATCTTCCAGGCCGGTCTGGGAAAAAGTGCCCAGTTCCACAAAACTGCCCTCGTCCAACAGCTTTTCCAATCTTTCCCGGGCAGTTAATTTGCCCTTCTCATGCTGTGCCTTAATCCGCTCTTCTCCTCCACCGGTCAGCGTCCGGCGGCGCCTTTCTTCAAGATGGTTCAACTTTTCATCCATTGCAATCACCACTTTCTGCAAAATAATTTCTAACGTTTACTTCTGCTCAAGTTTAATGCTCACAAAGCTCTATCAAAACTCCGCCGGTTGACCGGGGGTGTAAAAAAGCAATTTTCGCTCCACCGGCCCCGTAACGGGGTTCATGATCAATCAATTCTACTCCCTGTTCAACTAACTGTTTTAATTTGCCTTCAAGATCTGAGACATTGAAGGAAATATGATGAAAACCTTCTCCCTTTTTAGCAATAAATTTACCCACCGGGCCCGAGGGATCTGTGGGTTCAAGAAGTTCCAGGTTGCTTTCGCCAACCGGTACAAAGGCTACTTTTACTTTTTGTTCATCAACCTCCTCGATATCTTTTAATTCCAGGCCAAGCTGATCCCGGTAAAGCCGCAGGGCCCGGTCCAGATCTTTAACCGCAATACCGACATGATCAATTTTTTCAAACAAAATGATCTCCCCCGCTTTACTGGTTTTCTTCCACTTTCTGTTTAATAAAGTCGACGATCTCTTCAGTAGACGAGCCGGGAGAAAAAACTTCCGCCACCCCGTTTTCTTTCAGGTAGACAATATCTTCCTTCGGGATGATTCCGCCAACAATGACAATTATATCATGGCTTTCCTGTTCGTGCAGCATTTCCAGCACCGGTGGCAGCAGCTGCATATGGGCCCCGGATAAAATACTCAAGCCGATTACCTGTACATCCTCCTGCAGAGCGGTCTCCACGATCTGCTCCGGAGTCTGCCGGAGCCCGGTATAAATCACTTCCATCCCGGCGTCGCGTAAAGCCTGGGCCACCACCTTGGCCCCGCGGTCATGCCCGTCCAGCCCGACTTTTCCAACCAGCACCCGCACCGGTTTTTCTGCCATAACACCATTCCTCCTTCGCCCAAATCGAGCCTCATCAACAATACCTGTCTTTATTTCATTTTACTATCCCGGTTACAAATTAACATGCTGCTGATACTCGCCAAAAACATCTCTCAGGGCGCCGCAGATCTCACCCAGGGTAGCATAAGCTTTAACCGCAGTTAAGATATAAGGCATCAAATTATCTTCGCCCTGGGCCGCTTTCCGCAGCTCCTGCAGAGCTGAAGCCACTTCGCCCTGTTTCCTGCTCAGGCGGACTTCTTTTAACCTTTCTATCTGGCGGCGGCTGGTAGCCGGGTCCATTTTAAGCAGATCGATGGGCTGTTCGCCGCTTTCTGTAAAGCGGTTCACCCCGACCACGATCCGTTTCTGCTCTTCCACTTCTTTCTGGTAGCGGTAAGCGCTGGCCTGGATCTCCTGCTGGATAAAACCGGTATCGATCGCTTCCACCGCCCCGCCAATTTTATCGATCCGTTCCAGGTAGCGGTTTACTTCTGTTTCGATGTGATCGGTTAATTCTTCAATGTAATAGGAACCGCCCAGCGGATCGGCAGTATCGGTAACCCCGATTTCATGGGCAATGACCTGCTGGGTCCTTAATGCCAGCAGGACAGACTGTTCACTCGGCAGGGCCAGGGCTTCATCCCTGGAGTTGGTGTGCAGGGACTGGGTGCCGCCGAGCACCGCGCTCAAGGCCTGAAATGCGACCCGCATCAGGTTCACATCGGGCTGCTGGGCCGTGAGGGTGCAACCGGCAGTCTGGGTATGGAACCTGAGCATCATCGAGCGGGGATTTTGAGCCCCGAACCGCTCCTTCATCAGGCGGGCCCAGATTCGCCTCGCCGCCCTGAACTTGGCCACTTCTTCAAAAAAATTGGAGTGGGCATTAAAGAAAAAGGAGAGCCGCGGAGCAAAACGGTCCACTTCCAGGCCCGCTTCCAGGGCCGCCTCCACGTAGGCGATAGCATTGCCCAGGGTAAAAGCAACCTCCTGGACCGCCGTCGAACCGGCTTCCCTGATATGGTAACCGCTGATGCTGATCGTATTCCAGCTGGGGATTTTTTCTCCGGCAAAGGCAAATATGTCGACGACCAGGCGCATCGATTCCCGCGGGGGAAAGATATAGGTGCCCCGGGCTACATATTCTTTAAGGATATCGTTTTGAATCGTACCCTTGAGCTGTTCCATGGGGATCCCCTGCTTTTCGGCCACAGCCATGTACATGGCCAGCAGTACCGCCGCCGGGGCATTGATGGTCATCGAGGTGCTGACCTGGTCAAGGGGAATTTTTTCCATCAGGATCTCGATGTCGGCCAGTGAATCCACGGCCACCCCCACCTTGCCCACTTCACCACGGGCCAGGGGATGGTCGGAATCGTAACCGATCTGGGTCGGCAGGTCAAAGGCCACGCTCAAGCCGGTCTGTCCCTGGTCCAACAGGTAGCGAAATCGTTCGTTGGTCTCTTCGGCGCTGCCGAACCCGGCATACTGGCGCATTGTCCAGAGCCGGCCCCGGTACATGGTCGGCTGGATACCCCTGGTAAAAGGATACTCACCGGGCCAGTTCAACTGTTCCAGGTAATCAAAGCCTTCCATGGTCAGGGGATCATATACTTTATTCACTTCCAGGCCCGAATCAAGCTTAAATTCTTTACGCTCCGGATATTTCTCCAGGGCTTTGTTTACCTTTTCTTCCCACGCCTGCTTGGCCCGGTTCAGCTCCTCCCTGTTATTTTGATCGCTCAATGTGCCAGCAACCTCCTCTCTACCCGGCAGGCAGGTGCAGGGTTGTAATCCCTCTTCCCCTGCCGGTTTCATTATCGCTTGCTAAAGGACAGACTGGACCAGAGATGATATCCGGGTGGGCAGGTCCGCCACCTTGACGCCGGCCCCATTCAGGGCTTCCACCTTGCTTTCAAAAGTGCCCCGGCCCCTTTCGATGATCGCCCCGGCATGGCCCATCCTTTTGCCCGGCGGGGCGCTCTTGCCGGCCAGGTAAGCTATGACCGGCTTGCTCATATGGGCGGCAATGTGGGCAGCTGCTTCCTCCTCGGCGCTTCCGCCGATTTCACCGATCATAATCACCGCCTTGGTATCATGGTCTTCTTCAAATTTTTTCAAAACGTCGATAAAATGCAGGCCCACTACCCGGTCTCCGCCAAGCCCGACCACGGTGGTGGTCCCGATCCCGCTATCGGTCAGGTGCCCCACAATCTCGTAGCACAAGGTCCCGCTCCGGGAAACCACTCCCACCGGCCCGGGGATAAAGTAACGGTTGGGCATGATCCCGATCTTGGAGTTGCCCGATGATACCAGACCGAAAGTGTTCGGGCCGACGATAACGGCACCTTTTTGATTAGCATAAGCCGTGATCTCCATTGCATCGTGGAGAGGAATGCTTTCCGGGATCAAAACCAGCAGCTTCAACCCGGCATCGAGTGCTTCCATGGCAGCGTCTTTAGCAAAGGGAGCCGGCATAAACAGGATGCTCGCTTTCGCCTCTTGATTCTCCAGGGCTTCAAAAGTGGAATTATAAACCGGGACTCCTTCCACTTCCTGGCCGCCCTTTCCGGGCGATACCCCGCCGACGATTTTAGTTCCGTAGGCAAGCATCTGCCCGGTGTGGAATGAACCCTGCCGTCCGGTTATGCCCTGGACTAAAACGCGGGTGTTTTCATCAATATATATAGGCATACTGCAATCTCCTTTCCTTCTATGCGCTCAATTCGACGGCATGACGAACCGCTTCGTCCATGGAATTGAAGGTCTTGATCCCTTCTTTCTCCAGGATGGCCCGGCCTTCTTCCTCGTTGGTCCCGACCAGGCGGAACGATACCGGCAGTTCAATGCCCTGGCTTTGTTTGACCCTGACAAAAGCTTCCGCCACCACGTCGCAGCGGGTAATGCCGCCGAAAATATTTATCAACATCACCCTGGGATCGGTACCAAGCAGCAGTTCCAGGGACTGGGAAGTCTTTTCAACATCAGCCCCGCCGCCAAAATCAAGGAAATTGGCCGGCTCGCCGCCGTAATGCTGGACCATATCCAGGGTGGCCATGGTGATCCCGGCCCCGTTGGCCATGACGGCAATATCTCCTTCCAGCTCCACGTAGGCCAGATCAAGCTCTTCCGCTTTTCTCTCCAGGGCCGTCTTTTCTGAAATCCGGGGCAGGTCCTGGTGGCGGTAAAGAGCGTCGTCGTCAATAGTTACCTTGGCATCGGCGGCAACCAGGCCGTTCGGAGTCAAGGCCAGGGGGTTAATTTCAGCCAGCTCCGCATCGAGCTCTTTAAACATCCGGTACAGTTTCGGCATAAACTTGAGGAACTCTTTCTGCAGATCGCCGGAAACGCCCATCAGGCGGCATATCTCCCTGATCATATAGGGCTGCAGGCCGATACTGACATCGACGGGCCACCTGATCATCCGCTCTTCAGCCACTTCTTCCACGTCCATCCCCCCGTCCAGCGAAGCAAGCACCACCGGGCACCGGGCGGAACCGTCAATAGTAAAGGCCAGGTACAGTTCCTGCTCAATTTCAATTTTTTCTTCAACCAGCAGTTTTTCAGCAACAAAACCGCTAAAGCTCATATCAAAAATACGGGAGGCCTCCTTTTTTGCTTCTTCCGGTTTGGAAGCGAAAGCTATCCCGCCTGCTTTACCTCTTTTTCCGGTCAGAACCTGCGATTTAATAACCACATCCCCCAGCTCAGCCGCAGCTTCACCGGCCTGATCGGCATTTTCAACCAGCCTGCTGCGGGGAACCGGGATATCATAACGATTAAAAAGTTCTTTCCCTAAATATTCGTATAGCTTCAATGTCGTTCCTCCATTCTTTAGTCACCAGCGGTTATATTTTTTTCAACTTATTATACAGAGTAGCCAGTGAAATGTTCAAGGCTTGGGCCGCCTTTTTTTTGCCCTCCAGGGTTTCCCCGTACCTGGTCAGGGCCAGTTTGAGCATCTTTTGTTCCATTTTTTCAAGGGGGAGAATTTCATCAAAAGCCTGCGGCTCTTTCACCCCCGGCCGGCCAATATATGGTGACAGGTGGTGGTGCTCGATGACCGACCCGTCGGTTAGAACCATGGCCCGTTCAATGGCGCTTTTGAGCTCGCTGATGTTCCCGGGCCATTCATACTCGACCATTTCCTGCATGGCCCGCGGCGAGATCTCGTTGATTTTTTTACCCAGCTTGCGGTTAAAGCGGTTGATCAGTTCTTCTGCCAGCAGGGGTATATCTTCCGTGCGCTTGCGCAGTGGGGGCAGGTTGATGCTCACTTTGCTCAATTCACCGTATAGATCTTCGGAAAAATTATCCTGCAGGGAAGCAGCGATCAGCTCGCCGCTGGCTGAGGCGATAATCCGGACCTCGAGCGGGATGGGCTGTTCCCCGCCGATGCGGTAAAACTTTTGTTCCTGCATGGCACTGGCCACCTGGCCTTGCAAAAAGGGGTTTAAGGAATTGACTTCCTTGATGAACAGGGCGCTGCCCTGGGCCAGTTCAAATTTACCGAGCCTGGTCCGCAGCATTCCGGGCATGGCCCCCTTCTCGCAGCCGAAAAGCTCAATTTCTTGCAGCGAATCGGGCACCGCCGAGCAATCGATCACGATCAGCGGCTTCTTCTTGCGGGAACTGCTGTTGTGAATGGCCTGGGCAAAAAGGCTTTTTCCGGTTCCGCTTTCGCCGTTAATCAAAACCGCCGCTTCGCTGCGGGCTGCCCTGCGGGCATTTTCTACAGTAGCCTGGAATATCTTGCTCTGCCCGGTCAAAGATTCAAAAGAAATACGGCTGCCGGAGAGCTGATTGATCTGGGCATAAAGGTTGTCAATGATGGTATTGGAATGCTTCAATTCATCCATCAGCTTTAAAATGTCGCCCACCGGCTGAAAAACAACCACAGCACCCATCAGTTCCCCGTCGACAATAATCGGCGAGGCGTTGGAAATAACATCGGCATTAGAGCCGCCGACATAGGTGCGGTAACCGGTCACCGGCTTCTGCTGGATCAAAGACTGGGCCAGGGCGCCGTGCGGCGATACTTCAAAAATATTGCGGTTAACCCGCTCCTCCTCCGGAATACCGGTCACCCTGGTAAAAGCCGGGTTAACATACTTGATCACACCCCTGGCGTCCACAACCTCGATTGCGTCCTGCACAGCGTTTAAAATGGTCTGCAGCTCGCCCTTGACCAGCCGGGTCTCCAGCAGCTGCTCCCGGGAATTGATTACCGCATTTAAAATAGAGCAGGAAGTGAGCTCCTCAAGCCTGACTCCTGGTGAGAGGTTCTTTTTTAGTTCTTCTTTAACATCGGGATCCCCGGTGGCCTCCAGCACTGTTTCCAGTTCGGGCAGGCCGGCAATCTTGCCCGGATCAGCGGTTATAAAAGCTTTCTTTTTCTCTTCCTCAGGAAGCCAGTCGATTTTTCCGTCAGGGCAGGCTATCCCCACAATATCGACTTCACTGCATTCTCTGAGCAGCTTGAACAGTTCAATCCCACGCTCTTCGGTAACCACCAAAGCTGTTTTGATCAAAGGCTAAGCCGCCTCCTTCTTCACCTTAGAATATTCGTAAATATTAGAAGAACTCCTGCCTGCAGGGCCAGGTTTTCTTCAATAAACTAAAACTGCACAAAAAAAAGCCGGCTTCATATTATGCAACTCGGCTTCAAGTAAATATAATCAACAATTTTGACGAGGTGACATTATCACGTACTAACCACAATCAACAACCTTGACTGTTGAATTAAGCCCAAAAAGAGATTATAATACTAACGGAAAACATAAGTAGATCATCAACCGTGCGGGCGTGGCGGAACTGGCAGACGCGCTGGACTTAGGATCCAGTGGGAGCATTCCCTTGGAGGTTCAAATCCTCTCGCCCGCACCATTTATTTATAGGGGTTTTGCTGAACTGGAAAATAATACAAAACATTTACAAACCCTGATTTAATGCACTTTTTCGGCTAACTGCTGATTAAGATTCAGCTTCGGCCATTTATTGCTGTATATGGTTATGTATAAAAAACTCTGATTTTCTATATTTGAGTGGGCTTACAAGCAATTGGTATTTATTGGTGAGTTGAGCGTTTTATGCCCCTTTATGGCAGCCTTGGCACACAAACTGCACACAAAATTTCAAACATTTTATGGATTAAGTTTTTCTCATAATAAACAATTTTAACCAAAGAGCAGAAGAAATGGCTTCAAATTTAGTTACATCATGAAGCAAGTCAAAATAATTCATTCACTACATCCAAAGGCAAATACTTATCAGAAATAATATTCTTACTTACAATTCGGTTAGGATCGTGATCTCAAAATGTTACTTAAAAACAATCTATTTGTAATGCTACTGTAAAATATGAACGTTATAATAATAGTGATTTGACCCTTCTTTTTATATATACATTGAGCACAGTTACTAAACTGTGCTCTTTCTTTTTTATTTCACAGTGAACAAGATCTTTAGTTTAAATCGATAAGTAATGATTTATAATAAGGGGATTTCTGCTAAAAAGTACGCACACCCTACTGTTTTCACGTGGGTTGAGAGGAAAGTGCTTATGTCA
>Ga0207421_10001909_pt1 | contig 26411 bp, 19 predicted proteins | sample SodLakKL_010_SED_4_FD_187542 | JGI IMG/M metagenome (GOLD analysis project Ga0207421, IMG submission 187542) | Alkaline sediment microbial communities from Lake Tanatar, Kulunda Steppe, Russia - 8KL_010_SED (SPAdes) (version 2) | ecosystem: Environmental > Aquatic > Non-marine Saline and... | reverse complement strand
GATGGATGTGAGGTTCATCCTGTAGTACATCGGGAGCAGCACTTTGGCGATCACCGTATAACCGGCGATGTAGCCAAAAACAAGCACCATATAGGAAAATTGTTCATCTTTCACCAATCCGGGAACCGACATGAAGGTCACACCTGAAAGTGTGGCACCGATCATGCCGTAGGCAACCACATACCATGGCGAATTCCGGTTTCCGAGAAAGTAAGCTTCGTTATTCACTTTCCGGCGGACTGTCAGCCTGGAGATCAAAAAGATCAGGGATGTGTATACCAGGAAGGAAAACAATATCAGATAAGGACTCATATACCCTGTCGGTTAACTTTGCAGCGGCAAAAATAGCCAAAGATTTTGTCTTTTGCGCAGGCAATTATTATTAACTTTGGCTGTCCGCCACGAACCATTTAGATACCGCAAAACACATTGCACGTTTTGGAAACCTATTCCTCAAAATTATTGCAATCTGCAGTTGAAGAATTTTCAAAACTGCCGGGCATCGGAAAGAAAACAGCTCTGAGGCTGGTACTTCACATGCTCAGGCAGGATACTGAATCCGTGGAACGTTTTTCCGATTCACTGACCCGCCTGAGCCGGGAAGTTAAATACTGCCGTGAATGCCACAATATTTCAGACCACAGCCTGTGCGAAATTTGCAGTTCTTCGCGCCGCGATCCTTCCATTGTGTGTGTTGTTGAAGACATAAGGGATGTGGTGGCCATAGAAAACACCGGGCAGTTTCACGGCCGTTATCATGTGCTTGGTGGCATTATATCACCCATGGAAGGTATCGGCCCGGCAGACCTGACCATTGATGCCCTGGAAAAAAGAATCGCAGGCAATGCTGACATCCGCGAAGTAATTCTCGCCCTCAGCACCACCATGGAAGGAGATACCACAGGTTTTTACCTTTACAGGAAGTTACAGCCATATAACCTGAATATATCGGTAATCGCCCGCGGGGTTGCCATTGGTGATGAGCTGGAATACGCGGATGAGATCACCCTCGGGCGCTCCATCATTCATCGCACCGCCTACGACCTGACAACCGCTAAATAAGGCCTATGCTGCTGTCTGTAGTAATCGTCAGTTACAACGTTCAATACTTTCTCGAACAATGCCTTCATTCGGTATTCAAGTCAGGAGAAGGGATTCGCATGGAGGTATTCGTGGTTGACAATCACTCCGCCGACGGATCCGTGGAAATGGTGCGAAAAAAGTTCCCGGAAGTTAAGCTCATCGCCAACAAAAAGAACCTTGGCTTCAGTAAAGCCAACAACCAGGCCATCAGGAAAGCCGCCGGACGCTATATATTGCTGCTCAATCCGGATACGGTTGTAGAAGACAACACACTGCCAAAAGTGGTTGATTTTATGGAGCAGCATCCGGAAGCCGGAGGGCTTGGGGTGAAAATGCTGGACGGCCGCGGAAAATTCCTCCCCGAATCCAAGAGAGGCTTGCCCACTCCGGGGGTGGCATTCTGTAAAATATCTGGATTATCAGGCCTTTTCCCAAAATCAAAAATTTTCGGGAAATACCACCTGGGCTATCTTGACAATGATCAGACACACCAGGTTGAAGTACTGTCGGGTGCATTCATGCTGCTGCGAAAGGAGGCCCTGGATCGTTCCGGGCTCCTGGACGAGGATTTTTTCATGTATGGTGAAGACATTGACCTTTCATACAGGCTGGAAAAAGCGGGGTACCGGAATTACTACTATCCGGAAGCACGCATTATTCATTACAAGGGGGAAAGCACAAAAAAAAGCAGCATCAATTATGTCATGGTCTTTTACAAGGCCATGGTCATATTTGCCAGGAAGCATTTTTCCCGTAAACATGCCAGTTTTTTTTCCCTGCTGATCAACATGGCCATCTACCTGCGGGCCATGATCGCAATTGTATCACGTTTTACAAAACGCATTTTCTGGCCGGCACTGGACGCCGCCATAATTTACGGAGGATTCTTTTACCTGACAAATTACTGGGGGCACCAGATGTTTGCTGCCGACGCCACCTATTATCCGCCAGGGTTCATGTACCTGATGGTTCCTGCATACATCATGATCTGGCTGTCGGCTGTTTATATCAGCGGGGGGTATGACCGTCCTTCCGGTCTGTTCCGGATCATCCGCGGGATCGGACTTGGCACAGTCGCCATTCTTGTCATTTACGCATTGCTGCCCATCCATCTGAGGTATTCCAGGGCACTGATCCTGCTTGGCAGTGTCTGGGCCCTTTTTTCCATGTCGGCTACCCGAACTGTTTACAACCTGATCAAACACAAAAGCCTTCATCCGGGCAAACCGGGAAACAAAAGGGTGATTGTGGTCGGTAAAGGCAAAGAAGCCGGCCGGATCTTCCAGATGCTCCGGCAGGGAGGGCAGACTTCTTTCATGGGGCTGGTCAGCCCTGATGAGGAACTACCCGAAAGCGAGGGATTTTTGGGAACCGTGGATCAGCTTGAAGACATCGCTGTCATTTACCAGGTCAACGAAGTAATTTTCTGTGCCGGAGACATTTCTTCCCGGGCAATCATCAATACAATGTCCGGATTGCAGAACAAACAACTGAACTTCAAAATAGCCCCGCCCGAAAGTCTTTACATCATCGGCAGCAACAGCATTGAACCCTTCGGCGATTTATTCACCATCAATGTGAACTCCGTTCACCTGCCTGCCAACAGACGGAACAAGAGGATATTCGATTTCTCTTTTGCCCTGCTTTTGCTGCTTACTTTTCCGTTCCACCTGATTTTTCAGCGGCACAGATGGGGTTTTCTTACCAACCTTGTCTATGTGATTGCGGGTAAAATTTCCTGGGTAGGCTATCATGCATCACCCGGCAGGGATAAACTGCCGGCACTGAAACCGGGGGTTCTTGCTCCGGGCGACATGATCCGGAATCAACCCCTTGAGGAGAATACCCGTGATAACCTGAACAGCCTGTATGCAAAGGATTACAAAGTCGAAAATGACCTCCACATCTGCATCACCAAATACAGCTTCCTCGGACAACCACCCCGCAATTACTGACCTGTAAAACAATATCGGGAATGATCTGTCAAACCTTTTTGTCTTTATGTTGTTTGAATGTCAGGAATACATTGGACCAACCAGAAAATATTTAACATATGGCAACCTTCGAATTAAAGATGCCCAAACTGGGCGAGAGCATTACCGAGGCAACAATTACCAAGTGGTTAAAAAATACAGGAGACTCCATCGAACTGGATGAGCCGGTCGTTGAACTGTCAACCGACAAGGTAGACTCAGAAATCCCCAGTCCTGTCGAAGGTGTTTTAAAAGAACAACTATTCAGCGAAGGAGATACCGTTGAGGTAGATACGGTAATCGCCATAATCGAAATGGAAAGGGAAGATGAAGCTGATGATGCATCCCCTGTTGAAGAGAAAGAGGAATCGGGTGCAGATAAAAACCGGCAGGAAGATCAAAAAGCCGAAGAGCAGGAGCAGTCGTCCGGAGAAGAAAAAGCCGCCGGTGAAGAAAAAACCGCCGGTGAAGAAAAAGCCGCCAGTGAAGTCAGTGACCCTGAACAGACAGAAAGTACGAGGTTCTATTCACCGCTGGTGAGGAATATTGCGAAAGAGGAAAAAATCTCCATGAAAGAGCTGGAGCAGATCCCCGGAAGCGGTAAAAACAACCGGCTTACCAAGGAGGATCTCCTTGCCTGGCTGAAAGACCGGACGGAAAAACCTGCACCCCAAAAAGATGAGGTTGCCCCGGCTGCTTCTGACAGGCCATCAGATAAGGCTGCTGCTGCCAAAAGCCCGTCAAAGATCCCTGTGGGTGAGAAAGACGAAGTGGTTGAAATGGACCGGATGCGGAAGCTCATTGCCGAACACATGGTGCAATCCAGAGATACGTCCGTCCATATCACTTTATTCAGGGAAGTGGACATGACCCCTGTTGTCAGGTGGCGCAACAGGCAAAAAGAAATACTTCAGGAAAGAGAACAGGAGAAACTTACGTTTACCCCTATTTTCATCGAAGCCATTGCCAAAGCCCTGCGTGATTATCCGATGATGAACGTATCGCTGGACGGTCAAAAAATCATCAAACGAAAAAACATCAACGTGGGGATGGCTGCAGCCCTGCCCGATGGCAACCTGATCGTACCTGTCATAAAAAATGCCGGAGACAAAAGCCTTTTGGGGCTTACCAAAGAAGTCAATGACCTTGCCTCACGTGCCAGGGGGAACAAACTCAAACCCGATGAAATTCAGGGTGGCACGTTCACCCTCACCAATTTCGGTACTTTTGGCGCCACCATGGGCACCCCCATCATCAATCAGCCCCAGGTGGGGATCCTTGGCGTAGGTCTGATCGAAAAGAAACCCGTTGTGGTGGAAACCCCTGATGGTGACAGCATTGGCATCCGTCACCGGATGATTCTTTCTCTGGCTTGTGATCACCGGATTGTGGACGGGGCTTTGGGAGGAATGTTTCTGCAAAGAGTGGCCGAATACCTGGAAGATTTTGACACCCGGCAAACCATCTGATCCCTGAATAAGGGCATCAGGGAATTACGGCCCGTATTGATTCCTTCACATCTCGGTTCATCGCGCACGGCCTTTGGTTTAAACACGGCCTTTGGTTTAAACACGGCCTTTGGTTTCAACACAGCCCTTGGTTTCAACACAGCCTTTGGTTTCAATCAGGCATGCGGGCGCTCCGGAGGGTATTTATACCGTCCGGGCCATGCAGGTTCTCTCCGCAGCAAGATTTGTTGTACCTTCGCAGAAAACTTACCTGTTCATTCAAAACAACAAATACAACATGGAGTTAAATCTCACCAGGCCCATTGCCTTTTTCGATCTGGAAACAACAGGAACCAACGTGGTAAAGGATCGCATTGTGGAGATCAGCATTTTTAAAGTACTGCCCAACAACCACACAGAATCGCTTACCAGGCTGGTTAACCCGACCATTCCCATTTCGCCCGAATCAACCGCAGTTCATGGGATCAAAGATGAAGACGTGGCCGATGCCCCGACCTTTGCCCAGCTGGCACCCACCCTTGAAAAGTTTCTGGAAAACTGTGACCTGGCCGGCTACAACTCCAACAGATTCGATGTGCCCATGCTGATTGAGGAGTTTTTACGCTGCGGCATTCAGTTTGACATCAAAAAGCGCCGGCTTGTGGACGTCCAGAATATTTTCCATAAAATGGAACCACGCAACCTGAGGGCGGCCTATCGGTTTTACTGCGGGAAAGATCTTACAGATGCCCATGCAGCTGAGGCAGACACCAGGGCCACCTATGAAATCCTGCTTGCCCAGATCAGGCATTATGAGGGGGTTGAATATGAAGATAAAGACGGCCGCGTAACCAGGCCTGTAAAAAATGACATTCAGGCATTGTATGAGTTTTCCTACAATCATAACAATGCCGATCTTTCCGGCCACATCGGTTACAACAAAAAAGGAAAGGAAATTTTCAATTTCGGCAAGTACAAAGGAAAAGAGGTGGAGGAAGTGTTTAAAAAAGAGCCCCAGTATTTTGACTGGATGATGAAAGCAGACTTCCCCCTTTCCACAAAAAATACCATACAGTCGGTCATACTGCGGGGATTTGACAAGGGAAATGCCATCCTGAAAGATCAATAGCAGGCATGAAGATCATCTGCATTTCAGGGAACTACCCTGTACCGGCCAACAGCAAAGTGAAGGGTTTCTCAGGACCTCCCCGCATGTACCTGAAGCCGGAAACTGCACTTATCAGAGGCAGGATGCCCTTTTTTCTTCCCGGGTTCTCAGGCCGGATACATGCAGGGGCCGAACTGGCGGTTCGAATCGGGAAGCTGGGAAAAAACATTCTTCCCCGCTTTGCCCACACTTATTACAGTGAAATCGGACTGGCGGTCAATTTTACCGCCACTGATCATCTTCAAATGTGTATCAGGGAGGGGAAGCCCTGGGATGAAGCTACCTCTTTTGACGGGTCGCTGAAGCTATCGAATTTCATTCCGTTGCATGACCTTCCCGATCCGGACAACATCAGCTTTTCACTGGATTGCACAGGGGATAAAAAACAAGAGGGTCAGAGCAGTCAGATGATCATGCCATTGAGTCAGCTCATAGCCCATGTCTCTTCATTCGTAACCCTTAAAATCGGGGATTACCTGTTAACAGGTTCTCCTCCGGGTTGTTTGCAGGTCAGACCGGAAGACAGACTGGAGGGCTGGATTGCCGGGGAAAAAACCATTTCAATCACCATCAAATAACCATCCTACCACACAATTGTGTACTTTTGCAACAACCAATTAACCAACAACCAAGGGGGCGAAGCCCCCGTTAACCAAAGTGGCGTCAGCCACAACTAACTAACAGGCGCGACAGCGCCGAAACCAACAACCGGAGGCGCGCAGCGCCGACCAACCGGAGGAGGCGAAGCCTCCGACTAACTGGAGTGGCGTCAGCCACGACTAACCGGAGGCGCGTCAGCGCCGACTAACCGGAGGGGGCGTCAGCCCCCGACTAACCAACAACCGTCAGCGCGCAGCGCTGACTAACTGGAGTGGCGTCAGCCACGACTAACCAACAACCATACACATGTCTCAGGCGTTAAAAATCACATTGCGTTCCGGAAAAGATGATGCAGTGCGTCGCTTTCATCCATGGGTGTTCAGTGGCGCGATCAAAAAAACAGAAGGACGGGCATACGATGGTTGCCTGGCCGGGGTCTATTCCAACAAAGATGAATACCTGGGAAGCGGAATATTCCAGGATGCAACCATCGCAGTCAGAATGATGGCTTTCGCCCCGGAGCAACCCGATGATTTTGGGGTTGATTTCTGGGAAAACAAAATCCGCAGGGCATTTGACCTCCGCAAACTGACCGGACTTACCGACAGTCCCCACACAAACGTTTACCGGCTGATCCACGGAGAGGGCGATCATCTGCCGGGGCTGATCATTGATCATTATAACGGGCATCTGGTTATTCAGATCCACTCCACGGGGCTATACAGCTACCTTACTCCGATTGCCGGAGCATTGAAGAAAGTTTACGGAAATAAATTGCGCAGTATTTCTGATAAGAGCAGGGAAACATTGCCGGCTGCTTTCTGGGAGAACCGCTCGTATGAAAAGGTGCTTTTCGGTGAATGCCGGCAGTCAGAAGTACTGGAGAACGGACATCGTTTTCTCATCGACATTGAAGGCGGGCAGAAAACCGGATTCTACATTGATCAGCGTGACAACAGGAAGCTCCTGACTGAATACTGCAAAGAAAATAAAGTGCTGAACACCTTCTGCTACAGCGGAGGATTTTCTGTTTATGCCCTGAAGGCCGGAGCAAGTCAGGTTGACTCGCTCGACAGTTCAGCAAAAGCCATTGCGCTGGCTGAGGAGAATGTTTCCCTGAATATCGGACCAGCAGACATCCACCGTACCATTACAGCAGATGCAATGAGTTACCTGAACGGCATGGAGGAAGATTACAATGTGATCATTCTGGATCCGCCTGCCTACGCAAAACATCAGCATGTGAAACATAAAGCCGTTCAGGGTTACAAGCGACTGAATCTGGCCGCGTTGAAGAAAATTAAAAAGGGGGGAGTGCTATTTACATTCAGCTGCTCCCAGGTTGTGGACATGCAGCTATTCCGGTCAACGGTAATGGCCGCAGCCATTCAGTCCGGCAGAAATGTAAGGATACTGCACCAGCTTACACAGCCCGCAGATCATCCGGTGAATATTTTTCATCCTGAAGGACAATACCTGAAGGGCCTGGTTTTATTCGTGGATTAGTTTGGTTGCAAACATGCCTGAAGCAAATAACACCTACAAAAGTATCTGGCAGATATCCTATCCCATTATCCTGGGGCTGACAGCCCAGAACCTGATGATCGCCATAGATACTGCCTTTTTGGGCCGTCTGGGTGAAATAACCCTGGGGGCCTCTGCCATCGGGGGAATTTTTTACCTGTGTCTGGTCATGCTGGGCGCAGGGTTTTCAATCGGAACCCAGATTCTCATTGGCCGTCGAAACGGGGAGGGCAAAAAACACCAGATCGGGCTTGTTTTTGACCATGCCGTTTATTTTCTGATCGCTCTTGCCTTTTTGTTATTTCTGTTCCTGACCTTCATTGCCCCCACTTTCCTTCAGTGGTTTCTGAAGTCAGAAAGGATATGGACCGAAAGCCTTGTTTACCTTGATTACAGGCGGTTCGGGTTCTTATTCGGCTTTCTGGTGTTGGGCTTCAATGCATTTTATACCGGGATTACCCGGACACGGCTGCTTATCCTCAGTACTACAGTAATGGCGGTTACAAATATTATCCTCGACTATGTCCTCATATTTGGTCATTTTGGATTACCGGCCATGGGAATTGCCGGAGCCGCACTGGCAACCAACATTGCTGAACTGGTAACCTTCGGTTTTTTTATTTACTGGTCACATCAAAACAGGATGCTCTCCACCTGCCGGCTTTTTGTCTTCCACCGCCCAAACTGGCAGCAATACCGCCCATTGCTGAAGGTGGCTGTTCCTGTGATGTTCCAGTACTTCCTCTCCTTTGCCGCATGGTTTGTTTTTTTTATGGTCATTGAGCAGATCAGCGAAACAGCCCTGGCTGCCTCGAACATTACCCGCAGTTTTTATATGCTGCTGATGATTCCTGTTCTGGGCCTGAGTTCCGCAACCAACACAATTGTCAGCAACCTGATCGGACAGGGGAACAGCCAGCAGGTGATCTCCCTGATCAAAAAGGTTCTGATGATCGCATTATCGGTAACCCTGGCTATTATTCAACTGAACATTTTTATGCCGGCGCAAATTGCCGGATTGTTCACTTCAGACCCGGTGCTGGTGGAGGCAAGCATTCCGCTTCTGCGGGTCACTTCATTGGCACTGATTGCTTTTGCATTTGGAATGATCCTCTTTAGCGGTCTGTCAGGAACGGGAAAAACCCTGGTCGCTCTGCTGATTGAAATATTGTCGATCACGTTTTACCTGCTGAGTGCCTTTATACTGGCTGTCTTCCTCAATGCCTCCGCGCCCGTCGTGTGGTTTGTCGAAGTGGTGTATTTTACCATGCTCGGCCTGGGTTCATTGATGTACCTGAAGTCGGGCAAGTGGCGGGTATATAAACTATAACGGTATGACCATTGTTTCTGCAAACGGTTCATACCGGTTAAAATACCGGCACACACCTGGTCACGATCGCAAGGATTATTATATATTTGCAGGGTAATGCGCAATTCTGTCTGGTTTCATTGTTACCGCCATGCAAAAATCTTTTCTGACCTGTACTTTTCTGGTGCTTCTTGTAACATTTTATTCAACAAGACCTGTCGCAAGCCAGGAAAATGAAATACCCCTGTCAATTCCCCAGGGGACGCAGGATTATACAACCCCCTGGGTGGATTCGGTTTTTGCTTCGCTCAGTCTTGAAGAACGCATTGCACAACTTTTGATGATACGTGTTCATACCGACCGCGACGAGGCCTACTATGACCGGATAGTCAGGGAGATCAGTGAATATAATGTGGGAGGAGCAGCCTTTTTCCGCGGAGGCCCTAAACGCCAGGTTGCAATGACCAACCGGATCCAGAGCCAGGCAAAAACACCGGTATTGATTGCCATGGATGCAGAATGGGGCCCCAGCATGCGGCTTGACAGCACCATTGTTTTTCCAAGGCAGATGACCCTGGGGGCCATTGAAGACGACCGGCTGATCTATGAAATGGGAATGGAAATCGGCCGGCAACTCCGACGACTGGGTGTACACATGAATTTTGCCCCTGTAATTGATGTCAACAACAATGCAGACAATCCGGTAATCAACTTCAGGGCATTCGGTGAATCCAGGGAAAAAGTTGCCCAAAAAGGCCTGGCCTACATGCAGGGCCTGCAGGATGCGGGCATCTTTGCTTCGGCCAAACATTTTCCGGGCCATGGCGATACAGATGCAGACTCACATCATACCCTCCCCCTCCTTCGCCAAAGCTATGAAGAACTGGATTCCATCCACTTTTACCCTTTCAGGAAACTGATCGACCAGGGGCTTCACAGTGTAATGGTTGCCCACCTTGAGATTCCTTCACTTGAACCTGAAGCCAGCCTGGCCTCTACCCTTTCATACAATATCGTGACCCGGTTGCTGAAGGAAGAAATGGGTTTCCAGGGGCTGGTAATTACCGATGCGCTTGACATGCGCGGCGTATCTGACTATTTCGAACCCGGTGAACTCGAGCTGCGCGCACTGATGGCCGGAAACGATATTCTGCTGCTTCCCGAGGACGTCCCTGCTGCCATTGGTACAATCAAAAAAGCTGTTCAGGACGGTCTGATCACTGAAGAGCTTATCAATGAACGATGCAGAAAAATTCTATATTACAAAGAGAAGGCCGGCCTGGATGATTTTGATTTTATTTTTCCCAACGGCCTGATTGACGAGCTGAACCATCCTTCTGCCAAATTGCTCCAGAAACAACTGGCCGAAGCAGCGGTTACCCTGGTTCGGAATGAAAAGGATCTGATCCCTTTGTCAGGCCTCAACCATCGCCGTATAGCGGCTTTGTCGATTGGAGAGAAGCCTGGCAATCCTTTCCATGAAATGCTGAATCAATACGCCCCCGTGTCTGTTTACGGAATTGACAAAAAACACACCCCGGACAGGGCCCTTCAAATAATGGCCGAACTTGAAAAATACGACCTGGTCATCGTTTCACTGCACAACAACAGCATGTTCGTATCAGCCGAATATGGGATAACACAGGAATCAATCGGCCTGATTCACGCCCTGTCCAGGCGAAAAGAGGTAATTCTTTCTCTTTTTGCCAACCCATACAGCCTCTCTTTTTTCGAAGAAGAAATATTGGATACAGATGCCATCGTGGTGGCTTATGAAGATGGTGAGTACTTTGAACATGCAGCGGCCCAGGCCATCTTTGGGGGCATCCAGACCACAGGAAAACTCCCGGTAACTGCAAGACCTCTGTTTGATGCCGGGCAGGGCATCATCAGTCCTGAACCTGTCAGGATAAGATTCGGCCACCCGGAGGAAGCAGGGATTCCCTCTTCACTGCTCAGTCGTATTGACTCCCTTGCTCAAAAAGGCATCAGAACCGGAGCTTACCCCGGCTGCCAGATTGCTGTGATCAAAGACGGGATCATGGTTTATAACAAGGCTTTCGGATACCACACCTATGACAGCATACAGCGGGTATCCGTTTCAGATCTTTATGATGTGGCATCCGTCACCAAGGTGGCAGCCACAACAGCGGCCGTCATGCGGCTTGTTGACCAGGGGCGGATGGATCTGGACAAAACCCTCGGAGATTATCTTCCCTGGCTGAAAGAGTCAGATAAAGCGCCCATATCCATCCGTGATGTGCTTTCACATCAGGCAAGGCTGACTTCCTGGATCCCTTTTTACCTATCCACAATGGAGGAAGGAGATTTTGGTGAAGGGATATATTCGGAAAATGCCTCCCCCGATTTCAACCTCCAGGTTGCCGATGGGCTGTTCATGCATCAAAGCTACAGAGACACGATTTTTCAAAAAATTATCCGGTCTGAGCTGCGCAACAACAACAATTACCTTTACAGTGATCTTGGCTTTATCCTGCTTGCGGAAGTGGTAAAAAACATTACCGGACAAACACTGGATCAGTTCACGGATCATTTTCTTTACAGACCACTGGGGCTTTCCATCACCGGGTTTAACCCCCTTCAGCGTTTTGATCCCGGCCGCATCGCACCAAGCGAAAAGGATACCTTATGGCGGAGACAGGTAGTCCGGGGCCATGTCCATGACCCGGCTGCAGCCATGCTGGGAGGTGTCAGTGGTCATGCAGGACTGTTCTCCAATGCAGGCGAACTCGCTGTTTTAATGCAATCGTTTTTGCAGGGCGGCAATTATGGGGATCGTCAGTATTTCCGGCAAAACACCGTCGATGAATTCACAAGGGTGCAGTTTCCGGACAATGACAACAGGCGCGGACTGGGGTTTGATAAACCATCGCTAGATGACCCGGATTCAGGACCCGCCTGTAAAAGTGCCTCCCCGATGAGCTTCGGGCATAGTGGATTTACCGGAACATACGTATGGGCAGACCCGGCTGAAAATCTGGTGTTCGTGTTTCTTTCCAACCGGACTTACCCCGATCAGGATAACAGGTTGCTGATCAGGGAAAACATACGAACCGATATCCATCAGATTATTTATGATGCGATCCGGCACAACAGGACTTTGGATCATTTCACCACCGAAAGCCACCTAAATCAATAAAACTGCTATGAAGAAGAAAACCATTCTCTTTTGGATTATTGCCATTGTCATTACCCTTTCAAGTGCAATATTCCAGCGAATGACCGGCCCCACAAAACCTTACAGGGGGCAGGCAGAAATTGGAGAGTCAACCATTTCATACCGGCTGATCCGCACCTTTGATCAGCCTGAAGATGCCCCCGTATCGATTCAGGTTGAAAACAGGGAAATCAGCGGTTATTTTATGTACAAAAGATACCCCAGCCATGACCAGTGGACACAGGCACCCCTTGAACGGGATGGAGACCGGCTGGTGGCTTATATTCCGCAGCAGCCACCTGCAGGAAAAGTGATGTACCGGATTTTCCTGGAGAAAGGGGATTCCCGGGTGATGCTGACAGAAGAACCCGTCATTATCCGATTCAGAGACAGCGTGCCCGGCTGGGCGTTGCTGCCCCATATCATTTTTATGTTCATCGCCATGCTTTTCAGCACAAGGGCCGGTCTGGCGGCGATATTCAGGGAAAAAACAGCATCCCTGACAATTTTGACATTCACCACATTTGTTTTGGGCGGCCTGGTCTTTGGTCCGATTGTCCAGAAATTCGCATTTGGTGACTACTGGACAGGCTGGCCACTTGGAACTGATCTGACTGACAACAAAACAGCATTTGCCTTTATTTTCTGGCTCATTGCCCTGATCAAAGTATTCAGAAACCCGCGGCACCGTGGATGGGTACTGGCGGCTTCCGTTGTACTTTTGCTTATTTACCTCATTCCGCACAGCCTGTTGGGTTCCGAAATAGACTGGACCCAGGAAGGAATTGAATAACCAACTGACAGCAGGCGGGTTACAAGCTGTTGTTTTTTTCCGAAAAAAACAACCCCAAAGCATAGAGAAGTTGTAAATTTGCAGTTGGCCCGGAAAAAATCATTCATCCATCCGGGGAGATCAATTATTACAAGAATCAATTAATTTGAACGTTATTCTGTTATGGGTAAAGTCATTGCCATCGCCAACCAAAAGGGAGGAGTAGGGAAAACAACCACAGCCATTAATCTTGCGGCCAGCATGGCCGTGCTTGAGCACAAAACCCTGCTGATTGATGCGGACCCCCAGGCCAACGCCACTTCCGGGGTAGGAATCGATCCGAAGGTGGTAAAAACCAGCATATACGAAAGCATCATCGATGATGTGGACCCCAGGAAAATAAAGTTGGAAACATCAACACCGAACCTGGATCTGATCCCGGCCCACATTGACCTTGTGGGAGCGGAAATTGAAATTATCAACTTGCCCAACAGGGAAAAGATGATGAAAAAAGTGATCGACCAGGTCAAGGATGATTATGATTTTGTGGTCATTGACTGCTCGCCATCTTTGGGTTTGGTGACAGTCAACGCGCTTACAGCAGCAGACTCGGTGATCGTTCCGGTGCAATGTGAATATTTTGCCCTGGAAGGCCTTGGTAAACTGCTCAATACAATCAAAATTGTCCAGTCGCGCCTGAATCCGAAGCTTGAAATAGAGGGGATCCTGCTTACGATGTATGACGCTCGCCTCCGTCTTGGCAACCAGGTTGTGGAAGAGGTAAAAATGCACTTCCAGGACCTGGTGTTTGACACCATCATTTACCGGAATATCAAACTGGGAGAAGCACCAAGTTTTGGGGAAACGATTATTATGCATGATGCCCACTCCAGGGGTTCCCTGAACCACCTGAATCTTGCCAGGGAAATTCTTCAGAAAAACAACCTGACCAGAATACCGGAAGAAGATAAAAAAGTAAATATATGAACGCCAAAAAACGTGCTTTAGGAAAAGGACTAGGCGCATTGCTTGATCAATCAGGCGTGGAACCCCAGCCCGTTTATGATGTGGAAAAAGACCTTCTTGCAGTTGGTACCATCGGCAAGGTACCCGTCGACATCATTGAAGTGAACCCCCATCAGCCCAGGACAGACTTTGATGAGGAGGCACTGAATGATCTTGCCGCATCCATCAAAGAGCAGGGCGTGATACAACCAATCACCCTGCGTAAAATTGGTGACAACAAGCTTCAGCTCATTTCCGGGGAAAGACGCCTGAAGGCATCCAAAATGGCCGGATTGACAGATATTCCGGCATACATCATTGCAGCAGAAGACAATACCATGCTGGAAATGGCCATAGTGGAAAATATCCAGCGTGAAAACCTGAATCCCATTGAGATCGCAATGGGATATAAGCAATTGATAGAGGACTATAAGCTGACCCAGGAAACACTGAGTGAAAGACTGGGCAAAAGCCGTTCGTCCATTGCCAACTTTCTGAGATTGCTGAAGCTGCCCGGTGAGATCCAGATCGGGCTGCGTCAGGAACTCATTTCGACCGGTCATGCCAAAGCATTGTTATCGCTGGAAGATCCTCAAACCCAGCTTGAGGTATACCAGGATGTACTGGCACAGGATCTGTCAGTCAGGGAGCTTGAGGAAATCATCAAACAATTGCTCAGCAATGAAGAAGAGCAGAAAACACCGGTAAAAAAACCGAAAGCAGCAAATCAAAAAGAATACCGGGAGCTCAAAAAAGTCCTGGAAGAGCGGTTTAACACCCGGATACAGCTGAAAAACAGGGCAAACGGACAGGGTTCAATCGTAATCAGTTACAGATCAGAAAATGATCTGCTTCGGATCGCAGAACTCTTAACTCAATAAGGCCAGCAGACAACAAGGTGTGGAAATATTCTGTTCATACGGATAAGCCGTCAGGCCACAGGGCAGTCAGAACCGCCCTGTGGAAGCCTTTTGTCAAAACAGGCTGTTTATTCCTGCTTGTTTTTTTTATGCTTCCCACCGCAACGGCCCAGGTTCAGGAAGAGGAAGCCCGGCCTGAGCCTGAATTGAATATGGAAGAAACCTTCGAACCTTCCCCTGCCAAAGCAGCAATGCTCTCAGCAACCCTTCCCGGCATGGGGCAGATTTACAACCGGAAATACTGGAAAGTCCCCATCATCTATGCCGGGTTCGGCACCCTGTACTATTTTCTGGATATGAACAACTCCGAGTACCAGAAATGGCGACAAGCCTGGATTGCAAGGGTGGATGGAAATCCCAACACCGAGGATGATTTCCCGAGGCATTCAACTGCCATGCTGGAGAGGGCCATGGACTTTTACAGGAGAAACCTTGAAATCACTTATATCCTTACCGCTGCGCTTTACCTTCTGAATATTTTGGATGCCAGCGTTGATGCCCATTTAATGAACTTTGATGTGGGAGAAGAACTCAGTTTAGGTATGGACTCACACGCCCTCCCTTCAGCATCCGGTAATGTATTTCCAAGGATGGGTCCACAGTTTACGGTAACTATCAGGTTTTAATGTATGATGGAAAAAAAACTGCAAATCGCACTGATTGGATACGGGAAAATGGGTAAAGCAATTGAAAAGCTTGCCCTTGCCCGCAATCACATGGTCAGCGTTATAATAGATAATGAAATGCAATGGGAAACCGAGGGCGACCGCCTGGCTGATTGTGATGTGGCCATTGAATTTTCAACCCCCTCAGCCGCCCCCGAAAATATCAGAAAGTGTTTTGGGTATCATGTACCCGTAATCACCGGCACAACAGGTTGGCTTAACGAACTGCCGGCCCTTGAATCTCTATGCCAGAAAGAAAAGCAAACATTGTTTCATGCCTCCAACTTCAGCATTGGGGTCAACTTCTTTTTTGAATTGAACCGCTGCCTTGCCGGAATGTTGTCTGAGATGGACGGGTACAGGCCCCGGATCACGGAAACCCATCACACACAAAAGCTGGATGCCCCCAGCGGCACTGCCATTACCCTGGCCGGCGATATTATCCGGGCACGCAAAGGGCTGGTCAAATGGGGCAATGCAGATGATCATCTTCCCGATAATGTATTGCCGGTTAAGGCTTACAGGATAGAAAGTATTACAGGAACACACATCGTGTCTTATGAGTCGGTCATCGACAGCATCGAGATCAAACATACCGCACACGACAGAAGCGGGTTTGCAGAAGGCGCATTGCTTGCTGCCCAATGGGTACAAGGCAAACAGGGAGTATTCACCATGAAAGATTTATTAAAGATTTAACTTCAATGCCATGAGCATGTATATGATATTAACCCTGATTTTTTTCCTTGCATCCCTGGCAGGGTTGTGGAAAATATTCCGGAAAGCAGGTTACAAAGGCTGGGAAGCACTTATTCCTCTGTATAATGCCTATATCTGGTTAAAAGTCATTGACAAGCCATTGTGGTGGCTGATTTTTGTTCTGCTTCCGTTCATTAATGTATTCACCCTTTTACTGATGGTGGTAGAAACCCTGAAGTGCTTCAGGAAAAACGGACTTGGAGAACAAGCACTGGGTGTACTCTTCCCCTTTCTTTTCCTGCCCTACCTTGGGTTCGCGAAAAATGAAGAATATACGCATCCTTCCAGGCTCCCGCTGGTCAAAAAATCCGCGGCCCGCGAATGGGCAGATGCCATCATTTTTGCCGTGATCGCCGCCACCATCATACGCACATTCATGCTGGAGGCTTACACCATACCCACCTCTTCCATGGAAAAGTCAATGCTTGTGGGCGACTATCTTTTTGTGAGCAAGCTGAGTTACGGGCCGAAAATCCCCCGGACACCCATCGCATTTCCCTTCACCCACCATACACTGCCACTCACTGAACACACCCGGTCCTTTGTGGACTGGATACAACTTCCCCATTACCGGTATCCTGGAATACGCTCAATCAGCAACAACGATGTGGTGGTTTTCAATTACCCGGAAGGAGATACCGTGGCCCTTCAGTTGCAAAACCAGAGTTATTATTCCCTTGTCAGGGAGATGGGCCGCGATGCGGTCTGGAACCGTTTTGACATCACCCACAGGCCGGTTGATAAAAGAGAGAACTATATCAAGCGATGCGTGGCCATTCCGGGCGATACCTTTGCCATCCGTGGAGGAAACCTCTACATCAATGACGAACCCCTGCCCGACCCGCCGGATGTACAGCACAATTACAGGGTTGTTACCGACGGAACCAGACTGTCTGCCCGCCTGATCGACAGGCTAAATATCACTGACTGGGGTCAGGCTGCACAGGATGTTTACATATTGGCCATGACCGGGGAAAATGCCACGGAAATACAAAGGGCCGGAGGTGTGGAATCAGTGACCAGGGTCAGCCGTCCGGAAGGACAGGGTGAACAGCATATTTTCCCTCACCACGAAAATTTCCCATGGAACGAAGACCATTTCGGACCGCTCTACATTCCTGAAAAGGGAGCCACCGTTGATATTAACCTGGATAATTTACCGTTGTATGAAAGAATCATCACCGTATATGAAGGCAATGAATTAACAACGGATAACAACCGCATCATGATAAACGGTGAGGAGACCGACACCTATACGTTTGAAATGGATTATTACTGGATGGTCGGAGACAACCGGCATAATTCCGCCGATTCAAGATACTGGGGGTTTGTTCCGGAAGACCATATTGTCGGGAGGGCAATGTTTGTATGGTTGTCTCTCGATCCAAACAAAGGATTCCCCAATAACATTAGGTTCAATAAAAGCCTCAGGGTCATTCGGTAATTTTAAACTCCGGTGTGATGAAAAACAAATACATCGACCTGATCGAACAAACTTTTGACTTTCCCCAGGAAGAGTTCAAAGTCATTGACAATGAACTGTATTTTCATGACCTGTGCATGATGGATCTGGTTAAGCAATACGGTACTCCGTTAAAGATCAGCTATTTGCCTAAAATCAGCCAGCAAATCCAAAAAGCAAAGCGAATGTTCAATGTCGCAATGGCCAGGGTCGACTACAACGGAGAATATCATTATTGTTACTGTACAAAAAGTTCGCATTTCACTTTTGTACTTGAAGAAGCACTAAAGAACGATATACACATTGAAACCTCCTCTGCTTTTGATGTATTCATTGTGGAGGAATTGCTCCGGATGGGGCTGATAGATAAATCCCGCTACGTGGTCTGCAACGGTTTTAAACGCCCCCTTTACACAGAAAAGGTCAGTGACCTGATCAATAATGGCTTTGAAAATACCATTCCGGTAATCGATAACAAGGATGAGATCAAAGAATATAACGAACTCATCCGTGATGACAGGCAATGTAATCTTGGAATCCGCATAGCTGCTGAGGAGGAACCAATGTTCGAGTTTTACACTTCCAGGCTGGGAATCCGTTACAAAGACATCGTACCCTACTACAAGGCCCACATTCAGAATGATCGTCGGTTCGGACTGAAAATGCTTCACTTTTTCATCAATACCGGAATCAAAGACAACGCATATTATTGGAATGAACTTTCCAAATGTGTGAATGTATACTGCCAGCTGAAAAAGATCTGCCCTGAACTGGACAGCCTGAATATTGGAGGAGGATTTCCAATTAAAAATTCACTGGGATTTGAATATGATTATGAATATATGGCGGAAGAGATCATTGGCCAGATAAAAATGATTTGTGAACAGCATGATGTTCCTGAACCCAACATCTTTACTGAGTTTGGAGCATTTACAGTGGGGGAAAGCGGGGCCGTCATTTATTCGATCCTGAACCAGAAACAACAGAACGACCGTGAGCTGTGGAATATGATCGACAGCAGCTTCATGACCACACTACCCGACATCTGGGCCAGCAAACAGCGTTTTATCCTGCTGGCACTGAATAACTGGGACAGGGAATATGAAAGGGTAAACCTCGGAGGGCTGACCTGCGACAGCATGGATTATTACAATGCCGAGGCCCATGCCAACGCTGTTTTTCTTCCAAAGTTGAAAAAAGACAGCACCCAGTATATCGGAATGTTCCATACAGGCGCCTACCAGGAATCACTGGGAGGATTCGGCGGACTCCAACATTGCCTGATCCCGGCACCAAAAATGGTAATTATCGACCGGGATGAAGAAGGTGAATATCACACCAAGTTATTTGCAAAAGAACAGAGTTATAAATCGATGCTGAAAACCCTCGGGTTTTAAATGCCGTTTTTCTTAACTTTGTTGGTTTTCAACTTAACACCCAGGAAATGCCTTCCAGCAACAATACATTTAAGAAGAATACCTTTAAGTCTTCCCAAAAAACCGGGGCAGGCAAAAATGGTAAGAAGAAAAAATGGCCAGGCCCGGGAAAATTTTCCTCCGACAGCCGGGTACGGAAGGCCGCCGGACTCTTTATGGTATTGCTCTCCGTTTTTTTGTTGCTTTCATTTATCTCATACCTGTTCAGCTGGAAATCAGACGATGCCCTGCTCGACGGAAGAAGTTTCAACTGGGCTTTACTGACGGATTCCTCGATTGAAGTGACCAACATGATGGGAAGGATTGGTGCCATCCTGGCTCACTTTTTCATCAAAAAAGGATTTGGGATTACATCTTTTGCATTTGTTTTGATATTGTTTGTATGCGGCATCCGGATTTTGACCGGGGTTCGCATACTTCCGGTAAAACGAACCATCGCAAATTCACTATTTTTGCTGGCGTGGTTTTCTGTTTTTTTTGGTTACCTGATCGGTGCCGGTGACCTGCTGATACTCGGCGGAATATTTGGCTATGAAGGCGCCCTTTGGCTGAATGGATTGCTGGGAAAAGCCGGGACAGCCATTCTATTGTTATTTACTGCCGGTGTATGGATCATCATTGTATTTGACCCTAATTTCAGAAATGCCTGGGCATACCTGGCCAGGGTCTTCAGCGCGAAACAGGCCGAAGAAGAAACCGTGCATCCTGCCGATGCGGCTGATTCATGGGATGAAGAGTCCGTTTCAGAGAAACTTACAGATGACCAGCTTCAGGCAAGTCCGGATGAGGATTCAGAGTCACAAGCTGATCCGGTGGCGATTCCTGAAAAAGAAGAAGGGTCTTCCCCGGAAAGTATTGAACAGCCTATTACCTCAGGCATTGAACTTGATACCCTGCTTCCGGATGCTGAAAGTGACAAAGAAGAAGAAACCGTCGGAGATCACGAGCTGGAAATTGAAATCGCTGACGGTAAAGTTACAGGCAACAATTACCAGGCAATTGAAGACCCCTACTCGGATGATGGAGATGAAATGCCTGACCTGTCTCACCTTGGTGAGTATGACCCGACACTGGATCTGCCCCGCTACCGGTTGCCTGAGCTTCGTCTGCTCGACGACAGGGGCAGCGGAACAATTCATGTAAACAAGGATGAGCTGGAGGCAAACAAAAACCGCATCATTGAAACACTTAACAATTACAATATAAGCATTGACAAAATAAAGGCAACTGTTGGACCCACGGTTACCCTGTATGAGATCATTCCTGCACCGGGTGTGCGGATCTCCAAAATCAGAAACCTTGAGAATGACATTGCGCTAAGCCTTGCCGCACTGGGCATACGGATCATTGCCCCCATCCCCGGAAAAGGTACCATCGGCATTGAGGTACCAAACAGTCAACCGGAGATCGTTTCCATGAAATCCGTACTGGGCAGCGACCGTTTCCGCAACTCCTCTTACGAGCTCCCCATAGGCCTTGGCAAAACCATTGCCAACGAAACCTTCATTGCAGACCTCACAAAAATGCCCCACCTGTTGATGGCAGGAGCAACCGGGCAGGGTAAATCTGTGGGGCTGAACGCCATTTTGTCATCCATCCTTTACAAAAAGCACCCGGCTTATGTGAAGTTTGTACTGGTGGATCCGAAAAAAGTTGAACTGAATCTTTTCTCTAAAATAGAAAGACATTTCCTTGCCAAACTTCCGGATGCGGAAGAGGCCATCGTTACAGAAACCCGGCAGGTAGTAAGGACCATCAACTCGCTTTGTATCGAGATGGACAACCGCTATGACCTGCTGAAAGATGCCCAGGCAAGAAATGTCAAAGAATACAATGCAAAATTTGTGTCACGGCGACTCAACCCCAATTTAGGTCACCGCTTTCTGCCGTATATCGTATTGTTTATTGATGAGTTTGCCGACCTGATCATGACAGCCGGGAAAGAAATTGAACTTCCGATCGCACGCCTGGCCCAGCTGGCCCGTGCCGTTGGAATCCACTTGATTATTGCCACGCAACGGCCATCGGTCAATATCATTACCGGAACCATCAAGGCCAACTTCCCTGCAAGAATTGCCTTTCGGGTTACCTCCAAAATTGATTCCCGTACCATACTCGACAGCGGGGGTGCAGAGCAACTGATCGGTCGCGGAGATATGCTGCTCTCCACGGGAAGCGATCTGCTCCGGCTGCAATGCGCTTTTATCGATACCCCGGAAATTGAACGCATCTGCGAATTCATCGGATCACAAAGAGCCTACCCCGACGCCTTTCACCTGCCTGAATACCACGAGGATGAAGCAGCTGAACAGGAAGCGGGAGACCCGTCTGAGCGGGATGAATTGTTTGAGGAAGCAGCCCGCATTGTGGTTTCCACCCAGCAGGGATCCACCTCATTGATTCAGCGAAAATTAAAACTCGGCTACAACAGGGCTGGCAGGATTATTGATCAGCTTGAAGCAGCGGGTATTGTCGGCCCGTTTGAAGGCAGCAAAGCCAGGGAGGTACGGGTCAGGGACGAAATGCGCCTGGAAGAAATTCTGCAAAATGAGTAAAAAACCACCAAAACCATGACCGCACTTATATGTTTTATTTTCTGTATGCAGCTTGCCGCGGTTCAGAATCAGGACGATCCCCCGAGGATCTATGAAGAAAAGGCAGAGGAGATCCTGGAGGAGGCGGGACAGGTTCTCCGGAGTTATGAGTCGCTTTATGCTTCATTTGTATATCAGATGGAAGACGACGGCAATGCCCATGATGAGGAAACGGATGCTGTTTTATACACAAGGGGTGATCAATATCATATGCGCATAGGTGACAATTACTTCATTTCAGATGGCGAAGTGGTGTGGACATTCATGGAAGAGGTCAATGAAGTACACATCAGCCTGGCCGAAGATACGGAAGGCGCCATGACCCCGACTTCTGTTCTTGAAAATTTCAGGAAAGATTTTCGTTCAACCTGGATCAGGGAAGAGCCACATAACAACGAAACTGTACACATCATTGATATGATACCCGAACAGCCACAGGCATTTTATAAATACCGGGTTGCCATCAATACAGAGAGTCACAGGCTGGAATATACGGAAGCCCACGACAGGCACGGGGGAATCTACCGATACAAGATAAAGTCACTGGAACCAAACCCTGAAATTCCTGACGAAAAATTTTCTTTTGACCCCTCAGCCTATCCGGGAATTGAGATCATTGATCTTCGCTGACATCTTCTCCTTCATCCGGGTCTTCTCCTGCAAGTAAATCAATTGGCCGGCTCACATCCACCCGCCGGTAATTCTGGATGCGGGAAATACTGGTGTTGGTATTTTCCCAACCATGTCCTTTGCCAAAAGGACGCTGAAATGAAAAGGGACTTTCAAAACCCCTGTTGTTCAGCAGCGCCATACAGCGGTCAAAGTCTTTACCGTATTCATACAGCGCATTGAGGAAGAAATAGGTGGTTTGCGCGCCCTTAAAAGCATCATCGTCTGGCTCAGTGTGATAGACTCCCCTGTACCTGTTCACAAAATCATGTATGTGACGGTCTGAATAATCGTAAAAATCGGGAGAAAATATATGGACATTCAGGTTTTGCAGGTAATCAATTTCAATGCTCTGATAATCCTCCCACTCGGGAATACCAAACACTGAAATGTCAAATTCACGGCGATATTCATGCAGTTGGCGCAGATAATCAGACAAGAACGGCTCACCGCTGATCAGTGTAATCAATATATTTTTCTGATCCGGCCTCATTTTCCCCATAACCCCTTCAATCCCTTCGCTGCGAAAAATCACTTCCTGCACATTTCCCGGGCGGGCAACGCGTTGTCCGGAAACAATTGCGGGTCCTTGTCCGGCTCCTGCATCTGCCATCACCAGCTGGCTAACCCTGCGATTTCCAACCAGGGTATTGTCAAAATAATATCCGTTTACCCTGGCCAGGTGCAGGCTGTCATACAATTGATTGTGCATGGCCACTTTTTGCAGCAGGGTATCCTGAAATGCACTGATCACTTCCTGTGCTCCCGGCTGATTGTTGTGAACCAGTAAAATATTTTGCCTTGGGTAATTGACGGATACATAACCAGCCACTTCAGAAAGCATTGTTTCCAAAGAGGGGGTGGCCTTAAACAGGTTGGGCATATCACGCAAATGCTGAGTGGCAGGCAACAACGGAGATACAACGGGAATATCATGGCGGCGGCCGAAAGCGGCAATGTAATCCAGTGTCTCCTCATAGAACGGCCCAATGATCAGGTCCATATCCTGAAAGCCATCACTGTCGGTGGCTTGCCTGGCCTTGGGTAGTTGCTGACAAACGTCATACACATGAAGCGTCACTTCCATCCCCTGTTCACGGAGGGAATCCAGTGCAAGCAGGGCACCCTGGTAATAGCTCAGAAAAGCAAAAGAAGGATGATCAAGCGGAAGGGTTTCGGTACGCCGAATACGGGAGTCACTTCGCCTGAGGCGGTCGAACAGCGTATCATCGGGCATTGTGACAGGATGACGATCTTCCACGAGGGGCAAGTCTGCCGGAAGCTCAACTTCTTCAAGGAAAAGCGGGATCAGTAAAGCCACCTCGTAATGGTCGCTGTATTCAGGATCAAAGCAATAGGCGTCAGGACGTGGTGCAACCTCCCCCTGCAAATCGGTCGGGAGAAAAATATAGCTTTGCCTTTCAGGCTCCGGATCCCGGTCTGCTGTTTCAATGGGTTCTCCGGGAACGCGGATTTCCTGACCTGCCTGAAGTCCTTCTTCCCTGATTCCGGGGTTCAGGCGATCCAACGCCTCCACGGTTATCCCGAACTGTTGTGAAATGCCAAACCTGGTTTCACCGGGAGACACCTCATACAGGCGGTAATCCACATCTTCTTCAACCTCTGCAACTTGCTCCTGCTGCTGATCTGCCGAGGGAATCCTGAGCACGTGACCTACCTGAAGTCCACCCCGGGCCTGCGGGTTATAGAAAAGAATCTCGTCAATGGACACACCGTATTGCTGAGAAAGGCCAAACAATGTTTCCTGCCGCTGAACTTCGTGTTCGGTGAAATCACCTTTCGGTTCAGGCGCCACTTCCCGGATTTCCACAGGCTCAGTCCTTTTAACATCATCCTCATCAAAGTCTTCTTCGTCAACCGGAATGCGAATCACCCGGTCGTACTGCAACCCATACCTGACATCCGGATTTTCTTCAAGAATAACCTCCTGCTCAACACCATAAGCCCTTGCAATGGAGTAAAGGGTCTGACCCTGAAGTACGGCATGAAGATAAAACGGCTTTTCATCTATGATGTGAATGGTGGTCGAGCGGTTGGTTATCCCGCGGATCTCCTCCTGTTCCTGCCGTTCCTGTTGCTCCTGTCTTTCCTGCCTCTCCTGTGCAATGGAAGGAAATCCTGACTGAAGCAAAAGAGCGACAAAAAATGCAAAAACGAATCGCGTCCCCATATTGAAAAAAGGTTTACTTAAAACACGTCTGTTCCGGGGAAAAAATTGCAATACGGTCATATTATTCCCATTCTATGGTAGCGGGGGGTTTGGAACTGATGTCATACACCACCCTGTTTACACCTTTAACGTTATTGATGATGGCATTGCTGACACGTGCCAGAAAATCATACGGAAGATGAATCCAGTCGGCGGTCATTCCGTCTGTGGATCCGACCGCCCTTAAAACCACGGCATTTTCGTAAGTACGCTCATCCCCCATCACACCAACCGACTGTACGGGCAGCAGAATCGCTGCAGCCTGCCAGACATTGTCATACAATCCCTCTTTTTTGAGTGCCTGGATGAAAAAATGATCCACTTCCTGTAAAATCCTGACCTTTTGGGCATTCACCTCTCCAAGTATCCGGATACCAAGCCCCGGGCCGGGAAAAGGATGTCTCCCCAGGATTGCCGGGGAAATATTCAGGCTGTGGCCAACCTTTCTCACCTCATCTTTAAACAGGCTGTTCAAGGGCTCCACCACTTTCAGGTTCATCAAATCAGGCAATCCGCCCACATTATGATGGGACTTAATTGTCACGGAAGGGCCTTTGACGGAAACCGATTCGATCACATCCGGATAGATGGTTCCCTGGGCCAGCCAGTCCACATCCTCGATCTTGTGTGCTTCCTTCTCAAAAACCTCAATAAACACCCTTCCGATGGCCTTTCGTTTGACCTCGGGGTCTGTCACCCCCTTCAGGGCCTGGAGAAACTGGTCTGCGGCTCTGACTCCCTTTACATTCAGCCCCATATCCTTGTATGAGGCAAGCACCTCCTCAAATTCATTTTTACGCAACAGGCCATTGTCCACAAAGATACAATGCAATTGCTTTCCGATGGCCTTGTGCAGCAATACGGCAGCCACACTGGAGTCGACACCGCCCGACAATCCGAGTACTACTTTGTCTTCTCCGACCTGATCTTTCAGTTTCTGTACCGCATCCTGGACAAAGGACTCAGGGGTCCATTCCTGCGCACAACCGCAAATTTCCACCACAAAATTCCTGAGTAACTGCTGTCCGCGGGTGGTGTGATATACCTCAGGATGAAACTGCAGGCCGTAAGTGTTTTCCTCCGACCTGCCAAAAGCCGCCACACCAATATCATTGGTCCGGGCAAGCAGTCTGAAACCCTCAGGCAGGCGTGTAATGGTGTCCGCATGCGACATCCACACCTGTGATTGCATTTCGATATCGCGGAACAGGGGTTCCCTCTGCTCAATATGAGAGAGAAGGGCCCGCCCGTACTCCCTTGAGGAAGATGCCTTTACCTCTCCCCCGTGCATCACTGTCAGCAACTGGGCTCCGTAACAAATTCCAAGCAATGGAATTTGTTTATCAATCCATGAAAGATCAGGACGAAGTGCTTCTTCGTCCCTGACGCTGAAAGGGCTTCCTGAAAGGATAACCCCTTTAATTCCGGATTGATTGTCAGGTTTGTAATTGTAAGGGTGTATCTCGCAATACACGTTCAATTCCCTGACTCTTCTTGCAATAAGCTGAGTATACTGAGAACCGAAGTCCAGGATCAGAATCATTTCTTGCATGATGCAAAGATAATTATATCATCAATTCATTTGACGAAATACCAGGGGATATAAAAATGCGTTC
>Ga0207421_10001908_pt1 | contig 26428 bp, 25 predicted proteins | sample SodLakKL_010_SED_4_FD_187542 | JGI IMG/M metagenome (GOLD analysis project Ga0207421, IMG submission 187542) | Alkaline sediment microbial communities from Lake Tanatar, Kulunda Steppe, Russia - 8KL_010_SED (SPAdes) (version 2) | ecosystem: Environmental > Aquatic > Non-marine Saline and... | reverse complement strand
GCCGATATGGCTGTCGCGGACCACGCAGTGGGGACCAATGCGCACCCCCTCACCGAGTTCCACCTCGCCCTCGAAGACGCAGCCCACGTCGATCTCCACGTCATGGCCGCACACCAGGTTGCCGCGGATATCGATTCGCGACGGGTCGAGCAGGGCCACGCCATCGGCCATCAGCCCCTCGGCGATGGCAAGCTGGTGGGCGCGTTCCAGGCGTGCCATCTGGGTCCGGTTGTTGACCCCCTCCACCTCCAGCGGATCTGCCGGCTGGGCGGTGACGATCGTCACCCCTTCGGCGGCGGCCATGGCGATGATATCGGTCAGATAGTACTCGCCCTGGACGTTGTCGGCGGAGAGGCTCGGCAACCAGCGGCGCAGCTGAGGAGCGGTCATCGCCATGATACCGGTGTTGCACTCGTCGATCGCCCGCTCGCTCTCCGAGGCATCCTTGTGTTCGACGATGGCCACCGCCTGCCCTTCGGCGTTGCGCAGGATGCGCCCGTAGCCGGTGGGATCGTCGAGGGTCACGGTCAGCAGCCCCAGGTGGTTGTCATCGACACCCGCCAGCAGTCCCGCCAGGGTCTCGCGGCGAATCAGCGGCACGTCCCCGTAGAGCACCAGCACCTTGCCCTCACCGAGGCCGTCAAGGGCCTGGGCCACGGCATGACCGGTTCCCTTCTGCTCGGCCTGGAGGGCATAGCGCACCTTGCAGTCGGAAAGCGCCTCGCGAACCCGCTCGGCACCGTGCCCTACCACCACGTGGGTGCGCTCGGCGCGAAGGCCCGTGGCGGTGTCTATCACGTGACGCACCATCGGCTTGCCTGCCAGGCGGTGCAGCACCTTGGGGAGGGTCGAGCGCATGCGACTACCCTGACCCGCCGCGAGAATTACCACGTCCAGCGTCATCATGACTCCTTGTCCTGATCCGTCGATCTCAATATTCCTGGCCAGGTATCTTCCAGGGCCAGGTACATTCTAGGTGTCATTGAACATCCAGGCTCAGTTCCGCCACCAGCGCTTCACCGAAAAAGTCGACGAAGGCGGGAGTGACGCGACTCGTCCAGCCGCCCCCTTCCTCGCGGACGATCATCAACACGATGAGACCCTGCTCACGGGCCAGGGACATGCCCTCTTCCTCGCCGAGCACCATCAGCGCCGTGGCCCAGGCATCCGCCCAGGCGTTGGAGGGGTGGATAACCGTCACCGAAGCCAGGCGATGGGTGATCGGCCGACCGCTTCGGGGATCGAGAGTATGCGAGAAACGCTGCCCCGCTTCCTCGAAGTAGTTGCGATAGTCACCGGACGTCGCTACCGAGATGTCCTGAAGCGGTAGGATGTGACGGGCCTCCTGGCGGTCCGCCAGCGGCGCCTCGATACCGATGCGCCAGTACTCGGCCCCGTCGTCATCCTCATCGCTGCCGTCACGGTAGCCCCTGGCGATCAGGTCGCCGCCCAGGTTGATCAGATAGTGATCGATGCCCTCGCGGTCGAGAAGTGCCGCGACCCGGTCGGTGGCGTGGCCCTTGGCCACGCCACCCAGGTCCACGGAGACTTCCCGCGTGCGACGCGCCTGCAGCGCCGAGCGATCGAGTTCCACGGCATCGAAGCCGATTACCTCGAGACGGGCGGCCAGGTCGGCCTCACCCGGCACCTCGCGAGGACGCGCCTCTGCGCCGAAGCTCCACAGGTTGACCAGACCGCCGACGGTAACATCGAAGGCGCCATCGCTCTTCTCGGCCACCGCCTGACCGATCGCCAGCACCTCCATCAACTCGTCGGAGAGTGGCTGCCATTCACCCACCGGCAGCTGGTTGAAGACCGAGAGCTCCGAGTCATCGATATAGGTCGACATGGAGACATCCACCGCCTCGAGCACTTCGAGAATGTCCTGCTCCAGCGCCCGGGCCTGGCCCTGGGTCAGGGTGTCGGCGATGGTCACCTGATAGAAACTGCCGAAGATGGCGCCCTCGAAGCGCACCGGCGAATCGAGGGGACGATCGCGCTCCGAGCAGCCGACCAGCAGTGCCACGCAGAGGAGCAGCAGGAGATGGAGACGCAGCGACTTCATGATGACAGATACTCCCGTGACGGATGTGAGGCAACCACTACCAGAACAGCCACAGCAGCCAGCCCCCGAGCAGCAGCCGATAGACCACGAAGGGCTGCATGCCGACGCGCTTGATGAAGATCAGAAAGTAGTGGATACACAGGTAGGCGCTTATGCCAGAGAGGATGGCACCGATCGTCACCGCTGCCCAGTCCACCTCGTGGGACTCACGGATCAGGCCGACGATCTCGAGCCCGCCGGCCAGGGCGATCACGGGAATCGAGAGCAGGAAGGAGAAGCGCGCCGCCCCCTCGCGGCTCATGCCGAGGAGCAGCGCTGCGGTGATGGTGATGCCGGAGCGCGAGGTACCTGGAATCAGCGCCAGGGCTTGAGCGAAGCCGATCAGCAACACATCCCTGAGGCCGAGCTGATATTCGCTGCGACCGTCGCGGCGGCGGCGCCAATCCGCGTAGCCAAGCAGCAGACCGAAGCTGATAAGGCCGATGCCGATAATGACCGGCGAGCGCATGCCCTGCGAGACGACATCGCGGAAGGCGAAACCAAAGACGCACACAGGCAAGGTCGCCAGCAGTACCCACCAGCCGAGCCTGGCGTCCTGGTCCACCTCGCCGCCGCGCAGCGAGCCGACCCAGCTCCGGATCATGCGCAAGAGCTCCTGCCGGAAGTAGAGCACCACCGCGGAGAGGCTGCCGATATGCAGCGCCACGTCGAAGGCCAGCCCCTGATCTTCCCAGGGAGTGAGCACCGGAACCAGGATCAGGTGGGCAGAGCTCGAAATGGGCAGAAACTCCGTCAGCCCCTGGACGACGGAGAGTACGATAACCTGCATCCAATCCACGCTATACCCCCGTCAGGATTGCCGTGGCGATGCTGAAGTAGATCAGCACCCCCGAGGCGTCGATCAGGGTGGTCACCAGCGGCGCCGACGCGGTGGCCGGGTCCCAGCCCAACCGGTCAAGCAGGAAGGGCAGACACATTCCCAGCAGGCTGCCAAACAGCACGATGATCACCATGCTCATGGCCACCACCATGGCCACCGCTTCGCCGCCGCGCATCACCCCGATGGGGGCCACCGCCAAGGCCATGGTCAGACCCAGCGACCCGGCCACCAGCAGCTCGCGCCCCAGGAGCTTGCCCCAGTCCTTGACCCCGACATCGCCGGTGGCCATGCCGCGCACCATCAGGGTGGCGGCCTGGGCGCCGGCGTTACCGCCGCTGCCGATCAGCAGCGGCAGGAAGAACACCAGCGCCACCTGGGCGGCGATGGTCTCCTCGAAGTAGGCGATGCCGGCGCCGGAGAAGAGGTTGGCAAAGACCAGCAGCACCAGCCAGGTCACCCGCTTGCGGTAGAGGCTCCACAGCGGAACCCGGCTGACCCCGTCCTCCAGGGCGCCGATGGACATCCCCTTGTGGAAATCCTCGGTAGCCTCTGACTCGGCCACATCCATGGCGTCATCGTGGGTAACGATACCCACCAGACGCTCGTCGGCATCGAGCACCGGCAACGCCAGCAGGTCATAGCGGGCCACTACCCGGGCGACCTCCTCCTGCTCCTCGTCGACGGTCATGCTGATCACGTCCTTGATCATGATGTCGTCGACCTTCGCGCCCGGCCGCGCCACCATCAACTGACGCAGTGACAGAGTGCCTGCCAGGCGGCCATCGGCGTCGATGATATAGAGCTGATAGACCGTTTCGGCGTCCGGGGCCGTCTGGCGCACCCGCATCATCGCCTGGGAAACGGTCATGCCGGTGGGAATGGCCACGTAGTCCGAGGTCATGATGGCCCCGGCGGTCCCCTCCTCGTAGCTGGCTAGTCGCTTGAGGTCCTCACGCTCCTGGCGCGCCATGCGCCTCAGCAGTGCCTCGCGGCGGTCTTCGCCCAGCAGGTTGAAGAGATCGGCACGTTCGTCCGAGCCCATCTCCTCGAACAGCGTGAGCAGCGTTTCGTCTGACATGGCCGCAGTGATCTCGACCTGCTCCTCACCCGGCAGATAGCCCAGCACGTTGGCCCGCCGCTCCAGCGGCAGGCGTTCGAGCAGGCCCACCGCAACAGGCAGGTCGTCGTCCTCCTCGAGGATCTCCTCGATAATCTCGGCGATGTCTGCGGAACGCAACTCCGACAGCATCTCACTGACGCGCTCTCGGGCCTCCTCGGCCAGGCCCGCCAGCAATGCTTCCTTCTGTTCCAACAGGCTATCGTTCAGTGACATGGCGTCCTCCTGACAGACAAAAACGCCCCCCGAACCCGTCGTTGGACAGGATCGGAGGGCGCCTGAAAGACTCGACCGGGGATCAGCCCTTGCCGGCCTTCTTGCGCAGCTGCTGGATGGTTCTCAGCTGCGCCACGGCTTCAGCGAGTTCGGCGGCAGCGCGAGTGTAGTCCAGCTCCGCCGACTTGTCGCTGAAGGCCTTCAGCGCATGCTGGCGAGCCTCTTCGGCGGAGGCCTCGTCGAGGTCACCGGCTCGGGATGCCGCATCGGCCAGGACAGTGACCACATCGGGCTGCACTTCCAGGAAGCCCCCCGAAACGTAGAAGTTCTCCTCACGTCCGCCGTCATGGATCACGCGAACCGGACCCGGTTGAAGTTCGGTCAGCAGCGGAGCATGGCCGGGCAGGATGCCGATATCGCCCATGATGCCCGAGGCTACCAGCTGCTCGATCTCACCCGAGAAGATGGCCGCCTCGGCGCTGACAATATTGCATGTGAAGCTGTTCGCCATAGCGAATCCCCCTGATGGACGGGATTACTTCATCTGGTTGGCTTTCTCGACGGCCTCGTCGATGGTGCCGACCATGTAGAAGGCCTGCTCCGGCAACTCGTCGTGCTCGCCGTTGAGGATGCCCTGGAAGCCACGGATGGTGTCCTTAAGGGACACGTACTTGCCGGGCGAACCGGTGAACACCTCGGCCACGAAGAACGGCTGCGACAGGAAGCGCTGGATCTTGCGCGCCCGGGACACGGCCAGCTTGTCCTCATCGGACAGCTCATCCATGCCCAGGATCGCAATGATATCCTTGAGCTCCTTGTAACGCTGCAGCACGTTCTGAACGCCGCGAGCGGTATCGTAGTGCTCGTCGCCGACGACCAGCGGGTCCAGCTGACGCGAGGTGGAGTCCAGCGGATCGATGGCCGGATAGATACCCAGCTCGGCGATGGAGCGCGCCAATACCACGGTGGCGTCCAGGTGCGAGAAGGTGGTCGCCGGAGACGGATCGGTCAGGTCGTCCGCGGGCACATAGACGGCCTGTACGGAGGTGATCGAGCCGGTCTTGGTGGAGGTGATACGCTCCTGCAGCACACCCATCTCCTCGGCCAGGGTCGGCTGGTAGCCCACCGCGGAGGGCATGCGGCCCAGGAGTGCGGACACCTCGGTACCGGCCAGGGTGTAGCGGTAGATGTTGTCGACGAACAGCAGCACGTCGCGACCTTCATCACGGAATTTCTCGGCGATGGTCAGGCCGGTCAGTGCCACGCGCAGACGGTTGCCAGGCGGCTCGTTCATCTGACCGTAGACCAGCGCTACCTTGTCGATAACGTTGGATTCGGTCATTTCATGATAGAAGTCGTTACCCTCACGGGTCCGCTCGCCCACGCCCGCAAACACCGAGTAGCCGCTGTGCTCGGTGGCGATGTTGCGGATCAGCTCCATCATGTTGACGGTCTTGCCCACGCCGGCGCCGCCGAACAGGCCGACCTTGCCGCCCTTGGCGAACGGGCAAACCAGGTCGATGACCTTGATACCGGTCTCGAGCAGCTCGTTGGACGCTGCCTGATCCGCATAGCCCGGGGCCTTGCGGTGAATCGGCATGCGCTCCTGCTCGCCGATGTCGCCGGCCTCGTCGATGGGCTCGCCGAGCACGTTCATGATACGACCCAGCGTCTCCTTGCCCACTGGCACGGAGATAGCCGCACCGGTGTTGGTGACTTCCATGCTGCGCTTCAGGCCCTCGGTGGAGCCCATGGCGATGGTGCGCACCACGCCGTCGCCCAGCTGTTGCTGAGTTTCGAGCACTGTCTCGACATTCGAGACCTTCAGCGCGTCGTAGACCTTGGGAACATCGTCCCGCGGAAACTCTACGTCAATCACCGCGCCGATGATTTGTACGATACGTCCGCTCATCTTGCGATCCTCTAAAAAACCTGCAAATGAAGCCTGTGTGCCGGGAGGGCCTCGCCCTCCCCGGCGCTATACGGCGGCGGCGCCCCCGACGATCTCGGAGATCTCCTGAGTGATAGCGGCCTGGCGAGCCTTGTTGTAGACCATCTCCAGGTCGTCAATCAGTCCTCCGGCGTTGTCGGTGGCACTCTTCATGGCGATCATTCGCGCCGCCTGCTCGCAGGCCGCGTTCTCGACCACCGACTGGTATACCTGGGATTCAATGAAACGAACCATCAGGCTGTCCAGCAGCGCCTTGGCATCCGGCTCATACAGGTAGTCCCAGGTGCCGGGACGTTTGTTGTCATCATGATCCGCATCGGCGCCCATATCGGGAGACAGAGGCAATATCTGCCTGACTACCGGCTTCTGAGTCATGGTGTTGACGAACTCGTTGTACACCACGTAAAGCCGGTCCAGACGCCCCTCGTCGTAGGCATCCAGCATGACCTTCACGCTGCCGATCAGATCCTCGACTTCAGGGGACTCACCCAGGCCGCTCTTCGCCGCCACCAGGTTACCCCCATAGCTCTTGAAGAAGCCGCTGGCCTTGTTCCCCAGCGCGCAGAAGTCCAGCTCCGCGCCTTCGTCACGCCAAACCATGGCGTCCCTGAGCACGGCCTTGAACAGGTTGACGTTCAGGCCACCGCACAGGCCACGGTCGGTGGAGACCACGATGTAGCCCACTCGCTTGACGTCACGCTCGATCATGTAGTCGTGCCGATCCTCGGGATTGGCATCGGCGATATGAGAAACGACGTTGCGGATCTGACGCGCGTAGGGCTGACCCGCCTTCATCAGGTCCTGGGCCCGGCGCATCTTCGACGCAGCCACCATTTCCATGGCGCTGGTGATCTTCTGCGTGTTCTTGATGCTCCCGATCTGGGTGCGTATCTCTTTTGCAGCTGCCATAGCGATCTACTCCGTTCGTGGCTCTCAGAAAGCTCCTGGACCCGCCCCGAAGGCGGGGCGGGCCACTGGAATTACCAGCTCTGAGTGGCCTTGAACTTCTCGAGACCCGCCTTCAAACCGCTCTGGATCTCTTCGCTGTAGTCGCCGGTCGCCTCGATCTTGTCGAGAAGCTCGGCGTGTTCAGACTTCATGTAGTCATGCAGGGAACGCTCGAAGTCCAGCACCTTGCTCACGTCGACGTCGTCCAGGAAGCCTTCGTTGGCGGCATAAAGAGTCACACCCATTTCGGCCACTGACATCGGCGAGTACTGCTTCTGCTTCATCAGCTCGGTGACACGCTGACCATGCTCGAGCTGCTTACGGGTGGCTTCGTCCAGATCAGAAGCAAACTGGGAGAAAGCCGCCAGCTCGCGATACTGAGCCAGGGCCAGGCGCACGCCGCCACCCAGCTTCTTGATGATCTTGGTCTGGGCAGAACCGCCTACGCGAGACACCGAAAGGCCGGCGTTGATGGCCGGACGAATGCCCGAGTTGAACAGATCGGTTTCCAGGAAGATCTGACCATCGGTGATGGATATCACGTTGGTCGGCACGAAGGCGGAAACGTCGCCACCCTGGGTCTCGATGATCGGTAGCGCGGTCAATGAACCGGTCTTGCCCTTCACTTCGCCGTTGGTGAACTTCTCGACGTAATCCACGTTGACCCGAGCCGCACGCTCCAGAAGACGGGAGTGCAGGTAGAAGACATCACCCGGGTAGGCCTCGCGGCCCGGCGGGCGACGCAGCAGCAGGGAGACCTGACGATAGGCCACGGCCTGCTTGGACAGGTCATCGTAGACGATCAGGGCATCTTCGCCGCGGTCGCGGAAGTACTCGCCCATGGTGCAGCCGGAGTAGGCCGCGAGGAACTGCATCGGGGCCGGATCGGCAGCGCCGGCGGCAACCACGATGGTGTGCTCCATGGCACCATGCTCTTCCAGCTTTCGCACCACGTTGGCAATGGTGGACTGCTTCTGGCCAATGGCGACGTAAACACAGGTGACGCCCTTGCCCTTCTGGTTGATGATGGCGTCGATGGCGATGGCCGACTTGCCGATCTGGCGGTCACCGATGATCAGTTCGCGCTGGCCACGACCAATCGGCACCATGGCGTCGATGGACTTGAAGCCGGTCTGGATCGGCTGGTCGACCGATTGGCGGGTGATAACGCCCGGGGCGACCTTTTCGACGGGATCGGTCATCTTGGCGTCGATATCGCCCTTGCCATCGATGGGGTTACCCAGAGCATCGACCACGCGGCCTTTCAGCTCGGGGCCCACCGGCACTTCGAGGATACGACCGGTACAGCTGGCGGTCATGCCCTCTTCGAGCTGCTGGTAATCGCCGAGTATGACGGCACCCACGGAGTCGCGCTCGAGGTTGAGCACCATGCCGAAGATACTGCCGGGAAATTCAATCATTTCACCGAACATCGCATCCTCGAGACCGTGGATTTTCACGATGCCGTCGGAAACGCTGACGATGGTGCCCTGGTTGCGGGCTTCGGATGCGACGTCAAGCTTCTCGATACGCTGCTTGATGATGTCGCTGATCTCGGAAGGATTCAGTTGCTGCATGCCATGTCCCTCAGACTCAGGCGGAAAGGGCTTCGGCGAGGCGGTTCAATCGACCGCGTACCGACCCGTCGATGACGGTGTCGCCGGCGCGCAGGATCACGCCACCGAGAAGCTTGGGATCCACCTGAGTGGTAATGGAGATTTCGCGATTCAGGCGCTTCTTGAGCGCACCGGAGAGCTTCTGCTGCTGCTTGTCGTCGAGTTCGAAGGCCGACACCACTGTCACGTCGACGCGCTGCTCATGGCCGGCGCGCAGCCGCTCGAACTGATCGGCAATGGCGCCCAGCGCCGGCAATCGACGCTGGCCGGCCAGCTCATCGAGGAAGCGACGCGACGCGTCATCCACCTTGATATCGGCCACTTCGACCAGCAGCGCCACCTTGCGCTCAGTGGTGAACTTCGGACTGGCGACGAGCGCCTGGACATCCCGACTGGCCATGATCTGGCCCAGGGTGCCCAGCATCTCTGACCAGGCATCCAGCGCCTGGTGATCGCGTGCGTACTCGAACGCCGCCTTGGCGTAGGGCCGAGCGACGGTAGACAATTCCGCCATGGATCACCTCCTCACAGTTCGGCTGCAAGCTTATCGAGCAGCTTGCGATGTGCCTTCTCGTCGATGGAGGCTTCCAGAACACGCTCTGCACCGGTGACCGCGAGGGACGACACCTGGGAGCGAAGCTCTTCCTTGGCGCGATTGATTTCCTGCTCGATCTCACTTCGGGCGCTGGCCACCAGACGCTCGCCTTCGGCGCGGGCCTGGTCGCGGGCTTCCTCGACCATCTGAGAGGAGCGTTTGTGAGCCTGCTCGAGAATCTGGGAGGCCTGCTCCTTGGTCTCACGCAGCATCTGAGCGGCCTGCTCCTGGGCGAGTTCCAGGTCACGAGAAGCACGGCTTGCCGCGTCTAGGCCATCGGCGATCTTCTTCTGGCGCTCGTGAAGCGCAGAGCTGATTGGCGGCCACACGTACTTTATGCAGAACCAGACAAAGATCGCGAAGGCGATCGTCTGCCCGATCAGCGTCATGTTGATATTCACAGGACTGTACCTCTGACAGGTTCGTGGCAACCGGTAACAAGCAAACCGAGCGCTGAGCGCTCGGTGCTGTCATTAACCGGCGACGACGAAGATCAGGTACATCGCGATACCCACGCCGATCATCGGGATGGCGTCGAGCAGGCCGGCCATGATGAAGGTCTTGGTCTGCAGCTGATCACCCAGCTCCGGCTGACGAGCGGTGGACTCGAGCAGCTTGCCACCGAGAATGGCGAAACCGAAACCAGTGGTCAGGGCGCTGACGCTGATGATGAGGGCGGCGGCAATGTAGACGATTTCCATGGTAGTGCTCCTAGTAGGTTGAGTTACAAGGGTTAATGAATTTAGTGGATGGTTGAGTTACAAGCGTTGCACGGGTCTCAGTGATGCTCGTGTGCGGCACTCAAGTACACGATCGACAGCGTCGTGAAGATGAAGGCCTGCAACGATACCACCAGGATGTGGAAGATCGCCCACGGCACGTCCAGCAGCCAGATGGCCCAGAAGGGCAGTAGTGCGATCAGGATGAAGATCACCTCGCCGGCAAACATGTTGCCGAAGAGACGAAAGCCCAGGCTGACCGGCTTGACGATGAGGCCGACCACCTCGAGGATCAGGTTGAAGGGAATCAGCGACCAGTGGTTGAAGGGCGTCAGCGAGAGCTCCTTGGCGAAACCGCCCACACCCTTGACCTTGCAGCTGTAGTAGATGATCAGCAGGAAGACACCGAATGCCATGCCGAGGGTGGCATTAATGTCGGTGGTGGGGACGATCTTCATGTACTCGAAGCCCAGCTTGCCGAACAGTTCCGGAAAGTAGTCGACCGGAAGGATCTTCAGGCTGTTCATCAGCAGAATCCAGACGAACAGCGTAAGCGCCAGCGGCGCGATGTGCGGGTTCTTGCCGTGAAAAGTGGTGCGAGTCAGGTTCTCGATGAACTCGACCACCATTTCGACAGCGTTTTGCAGCCCGCCGGGCACGCCGGTGGTAGCGAAACGGCCCGCCTTGTGAAAGATCCAGAGGAACAGCGCCCCCATGGCGATGGACCAGCCCATGGTATCCAGGTGGATCGCCCAGAAGCCCATATCGATGGCTTCCTGGGAACTGGAGGCCAACGACCAACCATTTTCTGGATGCCTGCCAAACGTCAGGTTCTGGAGGTGATGCTGTATGTAATAGATGGCCGTTATTTCGTTATCTGCTGCCATACTGCTTCCTCAGGTTCGGGGGGTCGACCGCTCTCGCATCAGCCAGGGTGTCAGCCAGTGCATGAGTTGGGCCGCCACATATGCAACGAAAAATAAAGCCGGGTTTGAGGGAGGCACTGTCACGAACAGAATCACGAACAGTGCCACAGTCAAACCGAACTTGCCCATCGCCGCCTGATAGAGATTAAGCACGCTGACCCTTGCGCGCTTGCCACCCCGGCTACGCAGCCCGCGCCTCACGAAGTAGAGCGATGGCAGCAGACTGACCAGGCCTCCCATCAGAGCGGATGAAGCCCCAGGGAGCCCCGCAAGCCAGAGACCTGTCAAGGCAACCAGCAGCGTGACTGTCGCCTGGGCCAGGAACAGCCGCGAAAAATCCAGCTGTCGTCGCCCCGCGACGGATGAAGCTCTCTGCATGTTGTCATTACCCTGGTCCACTGTCAGGAGGACCATTTTCGACGCTGGTGGCGCTCAGGATATTCGGGCAAACACCGGCGGATTATAGGGAAGGGCTATCGGGGCTTCAACAGAAGCGCTAAGGATTTTGCCTACTTATGCCCTTTCTTGCGACCAAAGATGCAGGAATTGTCAAGATCCTGACGCGTGGTGCTGCCCGTCAGCGTATGTGCTCGAGGATTCCATCCAGTTCGTCCAGGCTGGTGTAGCGAATGGTCAGCCGTCCCTTGCCCCCTCGGCCGTGCTGGATCTTCACCGGTGCTCCGAGCAGTTCACCCAGCCGGGTCTCGAGGCGGGCCACATCGGGGCTCGATGCCGGCTTCTCGGGCTTCTTCGGCTCTCCGGCGACCAGACGCTTGACCAGCGCTTCGGTGTCGCGAACGGTCAGATCCTTGTTGACCACTTCGTGGGCCGCCTTGCGCTGCTTTGCCCCGGAAAGCGCCAGCAGTGCGCGGGCATGGCCCATGTCCAGATCGCCGCGTTCCAGCAGGGTCTGTACCTCGGGGTCCAACGCCAGCAACCGCAGCAGATTGGCCACCTGGGCGCGAGATTTTCCCACCGCGTCGGCGACCTGCTGCTGGGTGAGCTCGAACTCCTCCAGCAGGCGCTTGAGCGCCATGGCCTCCTCCACCGGGTTGAGGTTCTCGCGCTGAATGTTTTCGATCAGCGCCAGAGCCAGGGCCACCTCATCGCTGACCTCGCGGATCACCGCGGGTATCACCTCGAGCTCGGCCAGTTGTGCGGCCCGCCAGCGACGCTCGCCGGCGATGATCTCATAGCGATCCTCGCCGGCGGGACGAACCACGATGGGCTGCATTACCCCCTGAGCGCGTATCGAGTCAGCGAGTTCCTCAAGAGCCTCCGGCTGAATATCACGGCGTGGCTGGTACTTGCCACGGACCAACTGACTCAGCGGCAGCCGTTCGAGACGGTCTTCGGCATCCGGTGCAGCGGCGGGGGGTGCGGCATCTTCCAACTCGATGCCCACCTCGGGAAGGTCGAGGCTCTCGCGGCGGCGAGCGCCAGCCCCGATCAGGGCATCCAGTCCTCGTCCCAGGGCGCGTTTACGCGTCATCGACACTCCCTCATCACAGCGGTTACGGCATGGGGTTCCCGCGCTATCATCACAGCGACAGCCGGCGAATCAATTCCTTGGCCAGAACCCGATGGGCCTGGCTGCCCCGAGAGAAGCGGGCGTACTTGGTCACCGGCAGGCCGTGGCTGGGCGCCTCGGCAACCCGCACGTTGCGCGGTATGGTGGCCTTGAGCAGGGTATCGCCGAAATAGTCCCGCAGCTGCTTGGTCACATCCCGGGTCAGACTGTTACGAGCGTCGAACATGGTGCGGAGGATGCCGTAGACCTCGAGCCCCGGGTTCACGTTGTCCTTGATCTGCTCGACGGTATCGAGGAGTGCCGAAAGCCCCTCCAACGCATAGAATTCGCACTGCAGCGGAATAAGCACGCCGTTGGCGGCGGTCAGAGCGTTGACAGTGAGCATGTTGAGCGAGGGTGGGCAGTCGATCAGCACCACATCGTATTCGCCGGCCACATCGGCCAGCGCCCGATCAAGGCAGCGCTCTCGTCCGGCCTCGCGATCCAGCAGCGCCACCTCGGCGGCGGTGAGGTCGCCGTTGCCCGGCAGGAGGGTATAGCCGGCCTCGGGACAGTCGACGATCACCTCCGCGGCGGCGCGGTCGCCCATGAGTACATCAAGTACGCTTCCCTCGAGCTCGTGCTTGTCCACCCCGCTGCCCATCGTGGCATGGCCCTGGGGGTCAAGGTCCACCAGTAGCACGCGGCGATCCAGGGCTGCCAGGCTGGCGGCGAGATTGACCGCCGTGGTGGTCTTGCCGACACCCCCCTTCTGGTTGGTCAAGGCGATGATCTTGGTCACGGGCAACTCCCTTGCTGGGAAACGCGGATTGTCATGGGCACGAGCCAATTTCCTGGCGTTCGAGGATTACCAGTAGCCGGCTCCCGACATCGAAGGGCACCTCCAGACGGTGCCTGGCCACCGGCGCCACACCGGCCGGCACACCGGCCATTTCGTCGTCCACGCCCGGGCCCTTCATGGCGAGCCACTGGCCACCCGGGGCCACCAGAGGCAATGTCAGGCTGACAAAATCACCCAGGCTGGCGAAGGCTCGTGAAACCACCTGGTCGAAGTGACCCTCGAAGGCCTCGACCCGAGCTTGCACCGGGGTCACATTGACCAGGCCAAGTTCCATCACCGCCTGGCGCTGAAAACGCACCTTCTTGCCGTTGCTGTCCAGCAGGCTGACGGCGAGCTCGGGCATGAGGATCGCCAGCACCAGGCCCGGGAAGCCCGGGCCTGCTCCCACGTCGAGCAGGGTGGGGCCCTTGACGAAGGGCAGTATCGCGGCGCTATCCAGAAGGTGGCGGGCCACCATCTCCTCGGGCGAGCGTATCGCGGTGAGGTTATAGGCGCGGTTCCACTTGTGCAACAGCCCGACCAGGGCCAGCAGGCGCTGACGCTGGTCGGCGTGCGCGGTAATACCGAGACGGTCGAGCCCCTGGTCGAGGCGCGCCTCGACCGTCTGATCCTCTGCTGTCATGCGCTGGCCGCCCGGTTTTCGTCGAGGAGGCGACGTTTCTTGAGATGAACCAGCAGGATCGATACCGCTGCCGGAGTCACCCCCGAGATTCGGGAGGCCTGGGCCAGTGTCTCGGGGCGCACCTCGGCGAGTTTCTGACGGATCTCGTTGGAGAGACCCTCGACACGAGCATAATCCAGATCTGCAGGTAGCGGCGTCGCCTCGTGGCGTTTCAGCTTGTCGATCTCGACCTGCTGGCGGTCGATATAGCCCTGATACTTGGCCTGGATCTGTACCTGCTCGGCCACGATATCATCGGCGACCGCTTCCCCCTCGATGCCGGGCAGGCCGGCCAGATCAGCGTAGACCAGCTCGGGGCGCCTTAGCAGATCCATCAGGCTGTACTCACGGCCGAGGGGGTTGCCGATCTTCTCGGCGACTGCTTCGGCGGCCTGGGTACCGGGCTGCACCCAGCAAGTCTTGAGCCGGGCGCTTTCGCGTTCTATCGCCTCGCGCTTTTCGCTGAAGGCCACCCAGCGGTCGTCGTCAACCAGTCCCAGCTCCCGGCCCGCTTCGGTAAGGCGTAGGTCCGCGTTGTCCTCTCGCAGCAGAAGGCGGTATTCGGCCCGCGAGGTGAACATGCGGTAGGGCTCCTTGGTGCCCAGGGTGATCAGATCATCCACCAGCACGCCGAGGTAGGCCTCGTCGCGGCGAGGGGCCCAGGACTCCAGCTCCTTCGCCCGCCGGGCAGCGTTGAGCCCCGCCAGTAGCCCCTGGGCGCCGGCCTCCTCGTAGCCGGTGGTGCCGTTGATCTGCCCGGCGAAGAACAGGTTGTGGATGAATTTCGTCTCCAGCGAGTGCATCAGGTCTCGCGGGTCGAAGAAGTCATATTCGATGGCGTAGCCGGGTCGGGTGATATGGGCGTTTTCCAGCCCACGGATCGAGCGCACCACCTTGAGCTGGATATCGAAGGGCAGTGAGGTGGAGATGCCGTTGGGGTAGAGCTCATGGGTATCCAGCCCTTCTGGCTCGATGAAGACCTGATGGCTCGCCTTGTCGGCGAAGCGGTGCACCTTGTCCTCGATGGAGGGACAGTAACGCGGCCCGACCCCCTCGATCACCCCTGAGTACATGGGCGAACGGTCGAGGTTGGCGAGGATGATCTCGTGGGTATGCTCGTTGGTGTGGGCGATATGACAGCTCACCTGACGAGGATGCTGTGCGCGGCTGCCCAGGAAGGACATCACCGGGGTCGGGGCATCGCCGGGCTGCTCCTCGAGGACCGAAAAGTCGAGGCTACGGGCGTCCAGACGCGGTGGGGTGCCGGTCTTGAGTCGATCGACCCGAAAAGGCAGTGCTCGCAGGCGCTCGGCGAGGCGATTCGAGGGCGGATCGCCGGCTCGCCCACCGCGGCTCTGGTCCAGGCCGATATGGATCACGCCGCCGAGGAAGGTCCCGGTGCAGAGCACTACGGTCTCGGCGTGGAAGCGGATACCGGTCTCGGTGACAACGCCGCGCACGGTGTCACCGTCCACGATGAGATCGCCGGCAGCCTGTTGAAAGAGCGTCAGGTTGACCTGGTTTTCCAGCATCCCACGGATGGCTGCCTTGTAGCGGATCCGGTCGGCCTGGGCTCGTGTGGCCCTCACCGCGGGCCCCTTGCGGGCATTGAGCACACGAAACTGGATACCGCTCAGGTCGGTTGCCTTGGCCATGGCACCGCCCAGTGCATCGATTTCCTTGACCAGGTGGCTCTTGCCGATCCCGCCGATGGCGGGATTGCAGGACATCTGTCCCAGGGTCTCGATGTTGTGGGTCAGCAGCAGGGTCTCACAGCCCATACGAGCGGAGGCCAGGGCGGCTTCGGTTCCCGCATGGCCACCGCCGATGACGATCACGTCAAAGCGGTCGGGGTAATCCAAGTTGCACCTCGTTGGCGCCGTGGCGCCGTTTTCCAGTCAGGGGATGAAATCAGCCCGGCAGTATAAACCTCCTGTGGGTAATCGTCAGGGTTTTCCACACCGTCTTGCCTTCATTCGCCTTCCCTCGACTGCCTAACATTAAATATCAATATATATAGAGAGAAGTTCTATTATGGTAGTAACTACTGGTGTGGACAAAATCCGTGGATAAGGGTTTAAAACCTTTTAATAGCAATGATTTAGCATGTTGACCAAGAGCGGGAAAAGAGGGTGACTGCCTGCGCACAGGTAGGCAGGAGCCTGTGGACGAAAGCGCGACTTACCCACACCCTCGTTTCTGCACCGCTTGTCCACCGTCGAGTACCTGCCTTGTGCCCGCGACTGTGAACAACCCGGGCGGTTATCCCCAAACCCTTCCAGCATGGGGGTGACAGAGGGAAATTCCGGCGATTGTGAAATTTCTATCCACAGGCGAAAAAAAGGCCCTGTCGTTAGTGACAGGGCCTTTTTTCACGCTTCGAGGATAGCGGTATCAGTGTTTGAGCACCCGGGCCAGGAAGCTGCGGGTACGCTCGTCGGTGGGTCTGTCGAAGATCTGCTCCGGTGGCGCCTGCTCGGCGATCTCCCCCTGGTGGATGTAGATCACACGATCGGCCACCTCCCGAGCGAAGCCCATCTCGTGGGTAACGATGATCATGGTCATCCCTTCTCGTGCCAGCTCTCGCATGGCATCTAGCACCTCACCGATCATCTCCGGGTCCAGCGCCGAGGTGGGTTCATCGAAGAGCATCAACCGTGGCTCCATCGCCAGTGCACGGGCCAGGGCGACGCGCTGCTGCTGGCCGCCGGAGAGCTGGCTGGGGTACTTGGCGGCCTGGTCGCTGATGCCCACCCTTGCCAGCAGCCGCTCGGCGGTCTCCAGGGCGTCTGCCCGGCTCCAGCCGCGCACCTTCATTGGGGCCAGGATGACGTTGTCCAGCACGCTGAGATGGGGGAACAGGTTGAACTGCTGAAACACCATGCCGACCTCTGTGCGGATCTTCTGCAGCGCCTTACCGCTCTTCCCGTGGGGCGTGAGTTCATTGCCATCCACATCGATATGGCCGTCCTGGAACTCTTCCAGGCCATTGATGCAGCGAATCAGGGTCGATTTTCCCGAGCCGCTGGCGCCGATGATCACCACGACCTCCCCGGATGCCACCTCGAGGTCGATATCCTTGAGCACGTGCAGGCTGCCGAAGTGCTTGTTGACCTTCTCCATGCGCACGATGGGGGCGGTCGCGTTCTCGTTCTGTGTCATGCGTGGGCTCCCCTTATTGACCGACAAGGCCGCGTTTCTCGAGCTGGCGCAACAGCAGCGACAGGGTCCAGGTGATGGCTAGGTACATCAGGGCCACCATGAAGTAGACCTCCAGGGCGGTGAAGGTGGTGGCGATGTAGATTTGCCCTTGCCGAACCAGTTCGCCTACGCCGATCACCGAGAACAGCGAGGTGTCCTTGATGCTGATGATGCCCTGGTTGCCCAGCGGCGGAATCATGCGGCGGAAGGCCTGGGGCCAGATCACGTAGCGGAAGGCCTGGGTGCGGGAGAGTCCCAGTGATAGAGAGGCTTCGCGCTGTCCGCGTTCGATGGACTGCACGCCGCCACGAACCACTTCCGAGATATAGGCGCCGGAGTTGACCGCGATGGCCGCGATGCCGGCGGTCAGGGCATTGATGGGGCTGCCCAGCAGCTGAGGCAGCCCATAGAAGATGAACAGCACCTGTACCAGGATGGGGGTGCCGCGGAATACCTCGATATAGACGATCGCTGGCCAGCGCACGAGGCGCGACGGACTGATGCGCATCAGTCCGAAAACGATGCCGATGATGAAGCCGATGGCCAGCCCGCCGAACGAGATCAGCAGGGTCCAGGGGATGCCCGGCAGCAGGTGCGGTATGGAGCGGAACGCCGCCGCCCAGTCAAATTGAAAGGTCACTTCCACGGGCGTTTCTCCGGGATGGCTGGATACGAGGCGGGGCCGGGGGGTGTTACCGCCCGGCCCCGCAGGTTAGCTCGTTATTGCGACACGATAAGGGTTGAGGGCGCGCTCGGTTTACTCCTCCGAGGGGGCTTCGCCGAACCACTTCTCGTAGATCTCGGCGTAGGTGCCGTCCTCGCGCATCTCGGCCAGCGCCTCGTTGACCGGCTCGACCCACTGGCTGCCCTTGTGGAAGACGATGCCATACTGCTGGCCCGCATAGAGCGGCCCGACCACCTTGGTGCGACCTTCTCCGCGCGTCTGGGAGAAGTAGGCGACGTTGGGGGCATCATAGAAGGCGGCGTCGACGTTGCGGCCGAGCAGCGCCATGTACATGTCGCTGTTGCCCGGGTAGGGGGTGATGTCGGCGCTGTCGCCAAGGTGTTCCTGGAGGAAGTCGTAGCTGGTGGAGCCAATGCGCGTGGCCACGGACATGCCCTCGAGATCCTCGATGGTCTCGACGGTGTCGTTGTCGGCTCGCACGATGATCTGCAGGCCCGAGTCGTAGTAGGGGTCCGAGAAGTCGACGATCTGAGCACGTTCTTCGGTGATGGTGACACCGGCGACGGCGATCTCCTGACTACCGGTCTGGACCGCCGGGATAATACCGGCGAATTCCATGGTAGTGAGGTTGATCTCGAAGCCGGCGCGTTCGGCGACCTCGTTGATCATGTCCATGTCGAACCCGATCATCTCGCCAGTCTCGGGATCGAGCATTTCGAAGGGCACGAAGCTGGGATCGGTAACCACATTGACAACCGGTGTATCGGCCAGCGCAGAGCCAGCCATGCCGAGGCTCATCGCCAGGGCAGTGGCCAGTGTGGTTTGCTTCAGTAAAGGTGAAGTGGAAGCGGATCTTGTCATGAGGTTCCCCGTTCTTGAGTCTTTTCTGGAGGGTATCGCCTGTTCAACCTTGGCGAGAATGCTCTAGAGCGTCAAGTGGGGGACTTTCACGGTGGCTCATACCATGAAGGAGGCGCCGCAGCCGCAGGTGGTGGTGGCGTTGGGGTTCTGAACCAGGAAGCGGGCCCCGGCGAGGCCCTCCTCGAAGTCCACGGTAGAGCCCACCAGATACTGGTAGGAGAGGGGATCGACCACCAGAGCCACCTCGCCGAACTCGATGACGGTGTCGTCCTCGGCGATATCTTCGGCAAAGTCGAAGCCATACTGGAACCCCGAGCAGCCGCCGCCGGTCACGTAGACCCGCAGCTTGAGCTGATGGTTGCCCTCCTCTTCGACCAGCGATCGGAGCCTTGCCCGGGCGCTGTCGGACAGCAGGAGGGGAGTAGGGACAAAGGATTCGGCACCGCTCATGGAGAGCTCCCTAGAGGGAAATAAAGAATTCGACCCATCATTATCCTCAATCCCGAGCAAAAGGGTCAACTTTTGCTCGGGATTATCATCGGGGAAGCATCAGGGCATCAGCGCCGGGGCGGTGAGGCCGGCATTCTCGTCGAAGCCGAACATCAGGTTGAGGTTCTGGATCGCCTGACCTGACGCGCCCTTGACCAGGTTGTCGATCACCGCCAATACCACCACGGTGTCGCCGTTGCCCGGGCGGTGCACCGCGATGCGGCAGATGTTGGCGCCCTTGACGCTGCGGGTCTCCGGGTGGCTACCGGCGGGCATCACGTCAACGAAGGGCTCGTGTTCGAAGCGCCGTTCAAACAGCGCCTGCAGATTGCCAGGCTCACCGGTGAGCCGCCCATAGAGGGTGGCGTGGATGCCGCGGATCATGGGCGTCAGATGGGGCACAAAGGTGAGACCCACCGGGCCTCCGGCAGCATCGCTCAGGCCCTGGCGGATCTCCGGCAGGTGGCGGTGGCCGCTGGCGCCATAGGCCTTGAAGGACTCGCTGGCCTCGGCCAGCAGGGAGGGCACCTTGGCGCCGCGGCCGGCGCCGGTGACACCTGACTTGCAGTCGGCGATGACGTGGCCAATATCGATCAGACTCGACTCGAGCAGGGGCAGTAGGCCGAGTTGCACGGCGGTGGGGTAGCAGCCCGGCACGGCGATCAGGCGCGCCTGGCGGATCCTGTCGCGGTTGACCTCGGGCAGGCCGTAGACCGCTTCGTCCAGCAGCGCCGGGGCGCCGTGGGGCTGGCCGTACCATTCTGCCCATTCCGCGGCGTCACGCAGGCGGAAGTCCGCTGAGAGGTCGATCACCCGGGTACCGCGCTCCAGCAGCTCGCCGGCCAGGGCGTGGGCCACGCCGTGGGGGGTAGCGAAGAAGACGGCGTTGCAGGCGCCGAGGCGGTCGGCATCGGGCTCGCTGAAGGCCAGGCTGTCGTAGTGGCCGCGCAGGTTGGGGTACATGTCGCAGACGCGCACGCCCGCCTCGGAGCGGGAGGTGATGGCCTCCACCTCGACTTCGGGATGCTGGGCCAGCAGCCTGAGCAGTTCGACCCCGGTATACCCGGTGCCACCGACGATTCCGACCTTGATCACGTTGACCTCCTTCCGCTTGGCCCTGGGCTGGGCTCGGTTGTGATGAATATGATACACAAGAAGCCAGGGGCCGACCCAGCCGGCTCCTGTCTGCCGGCATAGGTCGTCTCTCGGGGCTGATCCGGCGACCTGCTCCTGGCGCCCCTCGATAGCCGAGGATAGGTGTGCCGGCCCTGTCAATGGACGAACAGGAATCACGCCGTGCCGCGTTTCTCACTGCCAGACTTCAGCCTGGAGAGTTTTCGTCAGCGCCTGGCCAGCGTCGATGCCTTGCCCCAACTCTGCGTGCTAGGGGTGGTGTCGGGGCTGATTACCGGAGGCTTCATGGTCGGCTTCCGGCTGCTGATCGACCTTGGTGCCCTGGCCTTCATGCCAGGCGGTGATCACGAAGCCTTCGAGGGGCTCTCACCCCAGGTGCGCTCGGCCCTGCCGATCCTGGCCGTGATCCTGGTGGGGGTCTTCCTGTGGCGCCAGCCCGAGAAGGCCCGCAAGCTGGGCGTTGGGCATGTAATGGAGAGGCTGACCTACCATCAGGGCCGTTTTCCGATGCGCAACTGGCTCAATCAATGGTGGGTTGGAGTGGTCACGGTGCTTGGCGGACTCTCGGCCGGCCGAGAGGGCCCGGCGATTCACCTTGGCGCGGCCGCCTCAAGCGGCCTGGGCCAGCAGCTGAGGCTGCCCCACAACAGCCTGCGGGTGCTGGTCGCCTGTGGCACCGCCGCGGGTATCTCCGCCTCCTTCAATACGCCGATCGCCGGGGTCATCTTCGCCATGGAGGTGGTGATGATGGAGTACACCATCGCAGGTTTCATGCCGGTGATCCTGGCTTCCACCATGGGCGCCGTGGTGGCCCAGCTGGTTTACGGCTCCGAGCCTGCTTTCCAGTTACCCACGGTGAGTCTCGGCTCCCTGTCCAACCTGCCCTGGCTGGTAGTGATGGCGCTGGTAATCGGCTTGCTGGCAGGGCTCTTCATCCACGTGGCCAAAAGCGAATGGATCAAGGGCCTGCCGGTCTGGTTGCGTCTGGGGATGGTGGCCTTGGCCACCGCCGCGGTGGCCTGGTGGTATCCAGAGGTGCAGGGCATCGGCTACGACAGCCTGAGTGCCGCACTGACCGGCGACCTGGCAGTGGATGTGCTGTTGGCGCTGGTGGTGGCCAAGCTACTGCTCACGGCGCTTACCGTGGCCAGTGGTATTCCCATCGGCATCATCGGCCCGGTACTGGTGATCGGCGCGGCGGCGGGGGCGTTGATGGGGCTGTTTGGCGGATGGATCTGGCCCGATCTGGCCGCGGACCCCGGGGTCTATGCCATGCTCGGCATGGCCGCGATGATGGGTGCGGTATTGCAGGCGCCCCTGGCAGCGCTGATGGCCCTGCTGGAGCTGACCCACAATCCCAATATCATCCTGCCGGGAATGCTTGCGGTCGTCGTCTCCTGCCTCACCTCACGACAGCTGTGTCGCTGTGATGGATTCTTCATCAGCTCGACTCGCCATGGTCTTCACCCCCTGCAACAGCCGCTGATGCAGGCGCTTTCGCGGGTCTCGGTGCCGGCGGTGATGGAGCGGAGTCTTGAGCGCACGCCGCGCATGGTGACGCGTGAGCGCGCCCGGGGGCTGCTCTCGCGCAACCCGATCTGGATCCTGATCGAACGTTCCAGCGACGACAAGCCAACCCTGGCGCTCAAGGCCGCCGACCTGGCGCGCTGGTTGATGGAGGACGAGTCCAGGGAGCGGGACGACGCTGTCGAGGGGATCCCCCAGGAGGATCTGATCGATCTGCTGGAGATACCCGGCCTGCGGTTGGAGCTGGCTCCCATTCATCTGCAGGCAACGCTCTCCGAGGCCTTCGAGCGGCTCAATGACCAGGCGGTGGATGCTCTCTACGTTGAACACGGCAACCGCCCGAAACAGAAGCGGATTTCGGGTATTATCACGCGTGGCGCCATCGAACGTTACTATTCGTTTAAAGCCACATCTTCCAAGGACCAGTGACGCCACCCACGGTGCTCGCTGCATTTCAATCACTCTCCCACGAGGAGCCTTCATGTATCTGTGGATCAAGGCCCTGCACCTTATCGCCATGGTGACCTGGTTCGCGGCACTCTTTTATCTGCCGCGCCTCTACGTCTACCACGCCATGGCACGTGATCGCGGTGAGCAGCAGGCGATCGACCATTTCCTGGTCATGGAGCGCAAGCTCTATCGGGGGATCATGACTCCCTCGATGATTGCGGTGTTGATATTTGGCGGCTGGATGCTCTATCTGATGCCCTTCTGGCTCAGCCAGGGCTGGATGCATGCCAAACTGCTGCTGGTGGTGCTACTGGTGGTCTACCATCATGTGTGCCTGATCTACCTCAAGCAGCTACGCGACGGACGCTGTACGAAGAGTCATGTGTTCTTCCGCTGGTTCAATGAGTTGCCGGTTATCACCCTGTTGATCATCATCTTCCTCGCCGTGCTCAAGCCGTTCTGATGGCGATGCGCGACAGGATGACTCCACACTTGCCGGTAGTGCTTGTGCTGGCCGGTCACGATTCCACCGGGGGCGCCGGCCTGATTGCCGACGCCGAGGCGATCGCCGCCTGTGGCGGCTGGGCGCTGACCATTCCCACGGCGATGACGGTACAGAACTGTCGTGATGTTCAGGCGGTGATGCCCTGCGATCCCCATACCATGCGCGCCATGGCAGCAGCACTTGGCGAGTTCGAGATCGCCGCCATCAAGGTGGGCCTGGTAGCCGATCTGGCCACTCTGGATGCGGTCACCGATATCGTGCGTGGCTTACCCGGTGTGCCGCTGGTGGTTGACCCGGTGCTGAGGGCCGGTGGCGGACAAGAGTTATCCACCGCGGAGCTGGTGGATGCGTTCCGCGAGCGGCTGCTACCCCTGGTGGATATCCTGACACCCAATCGGGACGAGTTGGCAAGGCTCTCCGTCCAGCTCGGCGGGGATACGGGGCGGGTGGTGGAGCTGATGACCCTGGGCTGCCAGGCGGTACTGGTCACCGGTACCGACGCGCCGGCTGCCGGTATCCCGAGTGACCGTGTCGCCCACACCTTGCATACGCCTGATCAGTGCCGGCAGTGGAGCTGGCCTCGCCTCCCGGGCCGCTATCATGGCTCCGGTTGTACCCTGGCCTCGGCCCTGGCAGCGCGCCTGGCGGCAGGCGAATCGCTGGTGACCGCCTGTGAACAGGCCCAGGCCTTTACCTGGAATGCCCTGGCTCACGCCTGGCAACCCGGAGTCGACCAGGCCTTGCCACGCCGCCTGTGGCGACTGCCCGTGACGCCTGAAAAAGGCGTGGACGAGGCGGCGGCTCCGGGTTGAGTCGCGGGGTGGTCATCCCCTTCTCGAACACAGAGAATGGGGGCAGTCGGGTGGCCATGAAACGGTTATCCAGAGAATTATCCACAGCTTTAGCTTTCGAGGACGAGATACACCATGACCACATCCGCCGAACTCTTCGAACGGGCCTGCCGTCATATCCCCGGCGGCGTCAACTCGCCGGTGCGTGCCTTCAAGGGCATGCAGCGTCCACCGGTGTTCATGGAGCGCGCCCGAGGTGCCTATCTGTTCGACGTGGAGGGCAAGCGCTATGTCGACTACGTGGGCTCATGGGGGCCGATGATCACTGGCCACGCCGATCCGGACGTGCTGGGAGCAGTGCGCGAACGGCTGGACAATGGGCTGTCCTTCGGCACCCCCACGGCCATCGAAACCACCATGGCCGACCTGATCTGCGAGATGATGCCCTCAATGGAGATGGTGAGAATGACCAGCTCCGGCACCGAGGCCACCATGTCGGCAATTCGTCTGGCTCGCGGTGTCACCGGGCGCGACAAGATCGTCAAGTTCGAGGGCAACTACCATGGCCATTCCGACTCGCTGCTGGTCAAGGCGGGATCCGGTGCCTTGACCCATGGTGAGCCCAGTTCGCCCGGCGTGCCGGCCTCCCTGGCAGAGCACACGGTGACCCTGTCCTACAACGACATCGACGCCGTGGAGCAGTGCTTCGAGGAGATCGGTGACCAGATCGCCTGCATCATCGTCGAGCCGGTCTCCGGCAACATGAACTGCATTCCGCCTCAGTCGGGCTTCCTTGAGTGCCTGCGTCGCGCCTGTGACGCTCACGACAGCGTGCTGATCTTCGACGAGGTCATGACCGGCTTCAGGGTGGCGCTTGGCGGTGCTCAGGCCCACTACGGCATCCACCCGGATCTCACCTGCCTGGGCAAGATCGTCGGCGGCGGCATGCCGGTGGGTGCCTTCGGCGGCAGCGAGACAATCATGTCCAACATCTCCCCGCTGGGCCCGATCTACCAGGCCGGTACACTCTCCGGCAATCCTCTGGCCATGGCAGCCGGGATCGCACTGCTGACCAAGCTGCGCGAACCGGGCTTCCATGATGCCCTGACCCAGCGGGTCGAGACCCTGTGCCATGGTCTCGAGGAACGAGCGGCCGATGCCGGCGTCGAGATGATCACCCAGCATGCAGGCGGCATGTTCGGCCTCTTCTTTACCGGCCAGAGCCGTGTCGACAACTTCGCCCAGGCCACGGCCTGCGATGCCGATGCCTTCCGTCGCTTCTTTACGGCCATGCTGGACGAAGGGGTCTACCTGGCTCCCTCGGCCTACGAGGCCGGCTTCATGTCGAGTGCCCATACGCCCGAGGATATCCAGCACACCCTGGATGCCGCCGAGAAGGCCTTTGCGGTACTTCGGCAGGCCTGAGGCCACCGGCCACCGCCTCGGTGAGCTCCATCGCACGGTTCTTTCACCACGCCATCAGGAGACTCGTGATGCCCCACTCCTCCGCCGTGCCCTCCGGGGCCTGTGATACCAACGAGAGCCTGGAATCGCTGGTGGCTTCCCTGGTTGACCACCACCGCTTGCCTCACGGCGATGTGAAGAGCGGCGATATCACCCGACCACTGTCGGAGATGGCGAACGAGGAGCTGGCGGCGATTCGTGAAGGCCTGCTGGACGAGGAGGAGTGCGTTAGGCTCGATCAGCTCGGCGAGTGGCTGGAGCAGGATATGGTGCGTCTCAAGCCGCTGCTGGAGGAACGTCGCGAGCGTCAGGTCAGCAGTTGGGCGCTGGCTCATCCCGAAAGCCGCCTGTGCCATGAAGGGCGTACCCTGCTAGTCAATGCCATCGGCCGAGATACAGCGGCGCCTGGAGGCGAACTCCCGGCGGACCCGGCCAGCGATGTGGCGGCGTTGCTGGTGGGGCTGGAAGCGCGGGGAGAGTCGGCGCTGACCCGATGGGCACTGGATCGCTACCTGCGCCTGTCGGGGGATTATCCTCAGGCGCGGCTTCTCTCTCTATTCGGTACCTGCCATGCGCTCAGTGGCGCTAGACGTGCCCTGCAGCGACGTCCAACACCCGGCCAGGATCCGGAGCATCCGGCGCGACTGGCCGAGAGCATGGCAGAGTGCCGACACTATCTGATGCTGGCCGAGAGAATCGCCGAGTTTCGTTTTCCGCCGCTGGTGATCGCCGTGGGGGTGTCCGGCAGCGGCAAGAGTCGGTTTACGTCTGGCTTGGTCAGCCGACTGGGGGCGATCCGGGTCTGCTCCGATGCGGAGCGTCGTCGTCTCCATGATCTGCCTCAGGACAAGGCCTATCCACAGGCTCAGGCGGGGTCTCCGGCTGTGGATATTTTCGATGAGGCCGCCACCGAACGAACCTATCGCCATCTAGCGAGCTGTGCGGGAACCCTGCTGGATGCCGGCATTCCGGCCTGTGTGGACGCTACCTGCCTGAAACGCTGGCAGCGTGACTTGCTCCGCCAGCAGGCCGAGGCCCGCGGCCTGCCGTGTCTGGTGGTCAGTTTCGAGGCCGATGAGGACACTCTCAGGGGACGCATCGAGAAGAGAGCCTGCCTCCAGGGCGTCGAAGTGGCTGTCAGCCTAGCGCTACTCGATCATCAGCTTGTCGAGTTGGAGCCCTTCGGCGACGAGGAGCGCCTTCACCTGGTTCATCTGGACACCACGGCAAATAACGCCGCAGAAACGCTGGTCGA
>Ga0207421_10001907_pt1 | contig 26433 bp, 25 predicted proteins | sample SodLakKL_010_SED_4_FD_187542 | JGI IMG/M metagenome (GOLD analysis project Ga0207421, IMG submission 187542) | Alkaline sediment microbial communities from Lake Tanatar, Kulunda Steppe, Russia - 8KL_010_SED (SPAdes) (version 2) | ecosystem: Environmental > Aquatic > Non-marine Saline and... | reverse complement strand
AGAAACGCCCCCGCTTGGCGGCGGAGGCGTTCGAGCGATCCTGCGTCTACGGGCCGCTAGACCGGCCTACGACGTGGTGGGCGAGGGGGGACTTGAACCCCCATGTCCATAAGGACACACGGACCTGAACCGTGCGCGTCTGCCAATTCCGCCACCCGCCCAGGGGTGAAGCAGCGGAGCGTACCAACGTGAGGGCCAGGTCACCAACGCGGTTCCCCTAGACTCCCGCCCGACCGGTACGGGTGGCCCGTTCGCCGCAGAGCGTGACGTTCGGACGGGTCGAACTGGACGGGCTCTGAGCTACTCTTCGCGCGCGGGCCAGGGGTGAACACGGTGCCCGTGACCGGGCTGGAGGCGACCCGCCCCAGCCTCGTCCCACCCCGCTGATGATCCGGACCGGTGACGCGATGGGTGTCCTGCAGGAGTTCGAGCGGCGGCTCGAAGGAGCCGTCGAGGGCTTCTTCGCGCGCATCTTCCGCTCGGGCGTGCAGCCGATCGAACTAGCGCGGGCGGTCCGACGCTACGGCGAGGACCGTCAGCACGTCACCGCAGACGGGGTCGTGGTGCCCAATGTCTACCGCGTCACGGTGGGCCCGAAGGATCACGAACGACTCGCAGGCTATGGCGTATCGCTACCGCGAGAACTCGCCGAGGTCGTGGTGAAGACCGCGAGCGACCGCCGATGGATCCTCAAGGGACCGGCGCGTGTGCGTATCGAGGTGGACGAAGAAGTCAGCCTCGGGCGGTTCCGACTCGCCGGCCGTGTCGAGGCCGTCGAGGATGCGGTTCGCCCGCCTGGCGCACAGCGGCGTCCTGAGTTCTCCGCCGCCCCCCCGCACCAACCCGCAGCGGCGCCAACGCGCGACGACCGCCCGGCCATCGACCGGACGCAGGTCATCTCCGCGGTCCCGGCCAGCGGCTTGCAGTTGGTCGTGCGCAGCGGCAACGGCCCCGGCACCGCGATCCCCGTTCAGGGCACCCGCCTGACCGCCGGCCGTTCCGCGGCCTGCGACCTCACGATCGACGACTCGACCGTCTCACGCGAGCACGCCGCGTTCGTCCGGCGCGGGCCCGCCTGGTGGGTCGTCGACCTCGGCTCGACCAACGGCACCCGCGTCAACGGCGCGCGCGCCGCCGAACACCCCCTGCAACCCGGTGACCGGGTCGAATTCGGGGACGCGGTCGTCGAGCTCGTGGGAGGCTGACATGCCCATCGAGCTGCTGACCCTGATGAAGTTCGGGCTACTCGCGCTGCTCTACCTGTTCGTTGCCCGTACGGTGCGTACCGTCAGCGTGGAGTTGTACGGCGGTCGCCGGAAAGCCGCCCCTCCGGCACCCCGTCCCGCGGTGGCCGCGCCGCCGGACGCGACTCGGCGCTCGCGCAAGATCCCCAAGGAGATCGTGCTGCACCCGTTGGAAGGCCCACCGCGCGTCATCGGCCTGAGCGGCCATGGTCTGGTGCTCGGGCGTCACGGGGCGGTCGACGTGCTGGTCGACGATCTCTACGTCTCCGATGAGCATGCGGAGATCCTCCCCGACGACGGCAGCTGGTCGGTGCGCGACCTCGGTTCGACCAACGGCACGTTCCTCAACGGCGCCAAGGTCACCCGCCCGACGCCGCTGGCCGTCGGCGATCAGCTCCGACTCGGCAAGACCACCATCGAGGTCCGGCGATGAGGCGGGTCGTGGCTGCCGGCAGCTCGGATGTCGGCCAGGTACGCGAAGGCAACGAGGACGCGCTGCTGATCAAGAACAGCGTGTTCGCCGTCGCCGATGGCATGGGCGGGCACCTCGCCGGAGAGATCGCGTCGGCCACCGCACTCGAACCGATCGAAGCCCTCGACGGTCGCGTGTTCCCGGACGCGACGGAAGCCGCGACCGCGCTCACCAACGCGGTCGTCGCGGCCAACGCGACCGTCTCCAAGCTCGCGACCGACAACCCCCTCTACCGCGGCATGGGCACCACGCTCACGGCCGCGCTCATCGAGGGGCGACGCGCTCACGTCGCTCACGTCGGTGACTCGCGGGCCTACCTGCTGCGCGACGGACAGTTCAGTCAGCTCACCGACGACCACACGCTGGTGCAGCATCTGGTCGACGAGGGTCAGATCACGCGCGAAGAGGCGGCCCACCACCCGCAGCGTTCGATCATCACCCGCGCCATCGGGGTCTCGCCCGAGGTGGATGTCGATGCGATGACCCTCGATCTGCAGCCGGGGGATCAGCTGTTGATGTGCTCCGACGGGTTGACCGGCGTCGTCGAGGACCGCGTGATCGCCGAACTGCTCGACACGACCGCGGACCCGGACGAGGCGGTCAGTCGCTTGGTCCAGCTCGCCAACCAGGCCGGCGGTCCCGACAACATCACGGTCGTGCTGTTGCGCTACGAGGACCCGAACGCCGAGGTGGCCGCCCCCCGGACCATCTCCATCTCCACGGTGAACCGCGACGACGGGCGGGACTGGGCCGGGCAGCTCGGCCACTACGGCGCGCTCACCGCCGGCGGCAGCTCGACCAACGGCAGCAGCGCCCACGACGACGAACCTCGCCGGGTCGGCAACATCCTCGGACGCGCGACCGCCGTCGTGGCCTCGGTCGCGGTGCTGGCCGGCCTGATCATCGGCGGTGGGCAGTTCCTGTTGTCGCGGAGCTATTTCGTCGCCCTCGACGACGATCAGGTCGTGATCTACCAGGGCGTCGACGCCTCGATCGGGCCGGTGACCCTGGCCCGCGTCACGGAACGCTCCGAACTCGAGCTCGCCGACATCCCGAGCTGGTACCACCCGAATCTGGAGAAGGGCCGGACCGCCGCCGACCTCGCCGATGCCCGGCGCATCGTGCGCGACATCCCGGTCCGTGGCGACGAGCTCGAGGACACCGAGGTCGCCGACGACGGGGACGCCGACGAGCCCAACGACGGTTCCGCGTGAGCCGCGATGGTGTGACGGTCACGGGGGGGCCCCGGGCGACCGAGGCGAGGTTGTTGGCCGGCGCGGTCGTGCTGACCTCGTTCGCGGCCGTGCTGCTCGGTTGGTCCGAATCCCCGGAGCTACCCCCCACCGCGATCGTGACCGGCCTGGCCCTGGCCGTCACCGCGTTGGTCGCCCATCTGACGGTGCGGACCTTCGCGCCCGATGCCGACCCCACGCTGCTGCCGCTGGCCTTCCTGCTCAACGGTCTCGGCCTGGTGTTCGTCCGTCGGGTCGATCTGGCGACGGGCAGCGATCTGGCCGCCGCCCAGACGGTATGGACCGCGGTCTCGGTCGGGGCACTGTGCGCCACGCTGTTGCTGATCCGGCGCGTCGCGGTGTTCGGGCGCTACCAGTACACCTTCGGATTACTGACCATCGTGCTGCTGCTCTCCCCCCTGATCCCGGGGCTGACGGCCGGGGTGATCAACGGCGCCCAGCTGTGGATCGACCTGTTCGGGATGCGCTTCCAACCGGGCGAGATCGCCAAACTCACGATGGTGGTCTTCCTCGCCGGCTACCTCGAGCGCAACCGGGCCCTGCTGTCGGTCGCCACCCAGCGCATCGGGCCGGTGATGCTGCCGGCCGCACGCCACCTCGCGCCCGTGCTGCTCGCCGCGGTGATGGCGATGGTGATCATGGCCGGCCTGCGCGACCTCGGTACCGCCCTGCTGTTCTTCGGCGCGTTCATCGCCATGCTGTACGTCGCGACGGGCCGGTTGGCCTACCCCGCGTTCGGTGCGGTGTTCTTCGGGTTCGCGGCGTGGCTCGCCTACCTGCAGTTCGGCCACGTGCGCGTGCGCGTCAGCATCTGGTTGGACCCGTGGGCGGACGTGACGGGGATCGGCTACCAGCTCGCCCAGAGCCTGTTCGCGCTCGGCACCGGGGGGCTGACCGGCACCGGGCTGGGGCTCGGGCGTCCCCAGGACGTGCCGTTCAGTGCGACCGATGCCATCTTCGTGGTCATCGGTGAGGAGCTCGGCCTGCTCGGCGCGACCGTGGTGCTGCTGCTCTACCTCGTGATCGTGGTCCGGGGCTTCCGGATCGCCCAGACCGCCCGGGACGAGTTCGGCACGCTGCTGGCCACCGGGCTGACGGTCACCCTCGCTGCGCAGACCTTCGTCATCGTGGGCGGGTTGACCCGGCTGGTACCGCTCACCGGCATCACCCTGCCGTTCGTGTCCTACGGCGGGTCCGCGCTGCTGTCGAACTACCTGTTGATCGCGTTGCTGCTGCGTATCAGTGACGAGTCCCGTGGTGCGGCCAAGGGCCGCGACCCGGATCTCCAGGCCGACGCGGCTGCCAGGCGTCGCTCATGAACCGCCAGATCGGGCGCGTGGCCGCCGTGACCTTCCTGCTGTTCGGGGCGCTGTTCATCAACCTGAACGTCATCACCCTGCTGCAGGCCGACGAGCTGGCGAACCATCCCTCCAACCGTCGCCTGATCCTGCGCGAGTACGCGATCGAACGCGGCCCGATCGTGGCCGGCGAGGAAGCGATCGCACGGAGCGTCCCGACGGACGGCGAGTTCGAGTACCTGCGTACCTACCCCGACAGCGAGCTGTACGCGCACCTCACGGGCTACTACTCGATCCAGCTGCAGCGGTCGGGCCTCGAACGGGCACTCAACGAGGACCTGACCGGTCGCAGCACCGAGGTGGTCGCTCAGAACCTCGGTGAGCTGCTCGGCGGTTCCGAGCGTCCCGGTAACGCCGTGCAGCTGTCGATCGAACCCGCGGTGCAGCGGGCGGCCCGCAACGCACTGGACGGTCGGGAAGGCGCCGTGGTGGCCCTCGATCCCCGGACCGGGGCGGTCCTGGCCAGTTACGCCAACCCCACCTTCGATCCCAACCCCCTGTCCGGCCACGACCGTCGGGTCATCAACGACACGTGGGCGGCGCTCAACGAACGTGATGACCGTCCGTTGATCGACCGCACCCGCGCGGAGACCTACCCGCCGGGCTCGGTCTTCAAGTTGGTCGTCGCGGCGGCCGCGCTCGAGAGCGGATTGGAGCCGACCACCCTGTTCCCCGACGAGGGGGTCTACGACGTGCCCCAGACCCAGGCGAACATCGGCAACTTCTCCGGTGGGGTCTGCGACGACGGGGACGAGATCTCGCTGACCGACGCCATGCGGGTCTCGTGCAACACCGTGTTCGCCCGGTTGGGCGTGGAACTCGGTGACGACGCGCTGCGTGACCAGGCCGAACGGTTCGGGTTCAACGATGCCCCCCCGTTCGACCTGGGGGTGACCGACAGCGTCTTCCCGCGCGATCTGGATGTTCCGTCGTTGGCGCAGAGCGCCATCGGACAACGGGACGTTCGGGCCACCCCCCTGCAGATGGCCGTGCTGGCCGGGAGCATCGCCAATGGTGGCCAGTTGCTGCGTCCCCACGTGGTCGACGCCGTCCGGGATCCCGACGGGGCCCAGTTGCGTGGTCCGGACACCGGACGCTGGACCGGACCCCCGGGTGGCGGCCTGCCGATCTCCCCCCGTACGGCCCAACAGTTGCGGAGCATGATGCTCGACGTCGTGAACTCCGGCACGGGCACGGCCGCGCGGATCGACGGTGTCGAGGTCGGCGGCAAGACCGGCACAGCGCAGACCGGTGGCGATCCCGTGGCATGGTTCGTCGGGTTCGCCGGCGAGGAGGTCGCGATCACGGTGATGGTCCCCGGCGCCGGTAGTGACGCGACGGGAGGCGCGGTCGCCGCGCCCATCGCCCGGAGCGTGCTCAGCGCCGCGCTCGAGGCCCGAGGATGACCCGTTGGTAGGCTCCGCCGCTGTCCATGCCCGTTCGGAGGGTTCCCCGTGAGCGAAGGCCGCGTTCTCGCCGGCCGCTACGAACTGCGTCGTATCCTCGGACGCGGTGGCATGGCGGAGGTCTTCGCCGCACACGATCGCACCCTCGACCGCGAGGTCGCGGTCAAACTGCTGCTGGACCGTTTCCGTGAGGACGAATCGTTCACCCGGCGCTTCGAGGCCGAAGCACGCCACGTCGCCCGACTCAACCATCCGAACCTGGTCGCCGTCTACGACACCGGGCATGCGGATTACCCGTCCGGCGGCGTGCAGCCCTACATCGTCATGGAACTGGTCGACGGGCGCTCCCTGCAGGAGGCGATCGCCGCCGGAGGCCTGACCGAGGACCGGGCACTCGAGGTCACGGGCGAGGTGTGTGCGGCGCTGCACTACGCCCACGAGCGCGGCCTGGTCCACCGCGACATCAAACCGGGCAACATCCTGCTCGCCGATGACGGCTCGGTGAAGGTCACCGACTTCGGGATCGCCCGCGCGGTCGACAACGAGACGGTGACCAGGACCGCCGCGGTGCTCGGCACCGCCGCCTACCTCTCGCCCGAACAGGCTCAGGGCCTGGACGTCGACCCACGCTCCGATCTGTACTCGCTCGGGGTCGTGCTCTACGAATCGCTGACCGGTTCGCAACCCTTCAACGGCGACTCCCCGGTCACCGTGGCCTACCAGCACGTCCAGGAGCCACCGCGGCCACCGCGCGAGCTGGACCCCGACATCTCGGCCGCCGCCGAGGCCATCACGATGCGGGCATTGGCCAAGAATCCGGCCAACCGCTACCAGGACGCCGCCGAGATGCGCTCGGACGTCTCGAGCGCCCGGGTGGGCGGACGGGTCGCCGCGCCCGCCGTGCTGTCCGCCGAGGACACCGCACTGCTCCAGCCCACGCCGACGACCCGGCCGATACGGACCCACGAGCAGGAACGTCGGCGCAAGGGCTTGATCTACACCTTGCTGGCCGTGCTCGCGCTGCTGGCGTTGGTGGGCGGGGCCTTCGCGCTGCTGAACCTCGGGGGTGAGCAGGAACCGGATCTGGTGACGGTGCCCAACGTGGTCGGCGAGACCCTCGAGGAGGCGGAACGCCTCCTGCTCGCCGCCGAACTGCAACTCGGCGAGGTCACCGAGGACTTCTCGGACGAGGCCGATCCGGGCACCGTGCTGTCGCAATCGCCCGGGGGCTTCGACGAAACCGAACCGGGCAGCGAGGTCGACCTGGTCGTATCGGCCGGGGAACAGCTCACGACCGTGCCGAACCTGGAGGGTCTGACCGAGGAGGAAGCTCGGGCGATACTCCGGGAACGCGACCTACTGGTGGGCAGCCCCGAGCGCGAGGCCTCGGACGCCGTCGAGGAGGGACGCATCATCCGCTCGTCGCCCGAGGCCGGCGAGCAGGTCCCGGTCGGCTCCGAGGTCTCCTACGTGATCAGCAGCGGTCAGGAGATGGTCATCGTTCGCCCGGTGGTCAACTTCAGTGAGCAGGACGCGCTCTCGCGGCTGCAGGAACAGAACCTGGAACCGGTCATCGAACGCGAGTTCAGCGACATCGTCGCCGAGGGCACGGTGATCAGTCAGGACCCGGGTCCGGGACAGCGGGTTCCGGCGGGCTCGAGCGTGACCATCGTGATCAGCCGCGGCCCGGAGCCCGAGCCCGAACCGGAACCCGAACCCGAACCGGAACCCGAACCTGCGCCGGAACCCGAACCCGAGCCCGAGCCCGAGCCCGAGCCCGAGCCCGACCCCGAGCCGGAACCCGAGCCCGACCCCGACGAGGACGACTGAGGCGCAGGTGCCCGGTCAGTCCCGTTCGTCCGGCGCGTCCGGATCGAGAGTCGGCGCGTCCGGATCGAGAGCCGTCGCGGCCAGGATGCGTCGCCCGATCGCCAGCGCCGCCGCAGCCCCGATGCCGAAGGCGAGCGCGGCAGCCAGCGCTACGAACTCGCTCGGGACCGGGCCAGGCACGATCGGCCGCGTCAGCGCTCCTGCCTGGACGACACCCCACACCGTGAGCGGCAGCGCCGCGGCGGGGACCATCCAACCCGCCCGCTCCGGGTCGCGTCCGGACCACCAACGTGCCGCGCCCAACACGATGGCGGCCAGCCCGGGCAACACCACCAGGGCCGGCTCCACGTCGGCCCCCGTCGGCAGACCGACCGACGCGGCCACGCCGATGGCGCCCGTCACCGCCGCCCCGATCCCGATGGCGGCCGACAACGTCTGTTCACGTCGCAGGCCGAGCCATGCACCGGCGACCACGGCCAGCACCAGCGCACCGGCAGGCAGCACCGGGGAAGGACCCGGCAGCCAATCGAGCTCACCCACCACCAGGATCTGAGCCTCGTCGACCACCATCGGCACGCTCCACTCCGTGACCTGCTGCACCTCGTTACGAGCCGGGTCGACCGACGGTGGAAGGCTCGGGGACATCCAGTGGATGCGGTGGTCGTGCCACGCATACTCGCCCCCCCTGGCGACCACCTCCCACGTGGGTGGCGCATCGGCATCGGCCCGGGTGGGCAGTTCCGAATCCGGGAGTCCGAATCGTTCATCGTTGAGCCAGCGCGCGGGAGAGCGGGTGTTGATCTCCACGGTGCCGTCGGCTGCGATCCGCACGTAGGGCTCACCCTCGTAGCCCGGGATCTGTACCTGCGTGCCCTCGGCGGCGCGCACCACCAGGAACGCGTCGCCGCCGAGGACCTGCACCTCGATGTCGGGCTCGACCGACGACTCGTGCTCCGGCGCTTCGTCGGTGTTCGCGACGAGACCCGTGATCGTGGAACGGAAGTGGGTCGGACCGGCCGGGTCGGCCGCAGCGGGGACCGCGACCATCAGCAGCGCGAGCGCCACCACCGCGACGGCGGGCAGGCGTCGGGTGCTTCGGCGGTGGACGGTCACGCGTCGCTACGTCCGCGGCGGCCGAACAGCACCGCCGCGATCGCGCCGAGCAGCACCACGGCGGTCACCGGAACGAACCAACCCGGCAATCCGGCACCATCGGTCGGCGTCACCGAGGGCTCGCTGTCGGCAGCGGCCTCGTCCGTATCGGGAGCGGTTTCCGGCTCGGGCTCCTCGGCCTCTGCTTCCGGCTCGTCGGCCTCCGGTTCCGGCTCGTCGGTCGGCTCCGGCGGGGGTGGCGAATCCGGGTCGGCCTCGGTGAGCGTGATCCGGATGGCGGGATCGTCCGCCGGTTCGTCGGGGGTCCCGACCCAGCGGTAGACGAACTCGTCACATGCCTGGAAGACCCGGAGGTGGCGTTCCGCGCCGACCTCGCCCGTGGCCACGACGTCCAGCTCGAAGTCGGGGGCCGGTTCCTCCGCACCGTCGGCGGTCCAGGTCACCACCTCCAGCACGCCGTCGTCGTCCTCCTCGAACTCGAGGTTCCAGCCGACTTCCTCGGCCACCTCCACCACCCGGAGCCATTCCGGGACCTCCATCGACACGTCGGTGGTCGGTTCGCCCTCACCCGAGGTCTCCGAACCGCAGCCGTGCGCCATCGCCAGGGTCATGGTCGCCAACGAGTCGACCGGCAACTCGCCTCCCCTGACGAAGGGATGAGCCGACGCGGGTCCGGCGACCAGCAACACGCCGGCGATCGCCAGCACCCCGGCGCGGCGGCCGATCCGCGCCGCCGGCAAGGCGTTCGTGGGCGAGAGCGTACGAGCAGCGGACATGAGAACTCCGGGGCGGGGGTCGTTGTCGGGCGGGGCGACGTAGGGCGGGGTCGTTGTCGGGCGGGGTGCTCGGTCAGGGCGCGACGGGGACGGTGACCTCCGCGCTCAGCTCGGTGAACCGGTCGATGCCGGCCACGACACGGATCTGCCAGTCACCGGGGAAGGCGAGTTCGTCGCTGTTGGCGACCCAGTGGCCCGGGCCGGCGAAGAACGGTTCGATCGGGATGGGCCCGATGCCTTCGGGCAGGTAGGTGAGTTCGAGCATCAGGTCCTCGACCTCGGCCGAGGGGCGGCCGGTCTCGTCCAGGACGTACAGGTGGATGGCGTTGCGGCCGACCTCGTTGGGGTCGACGACGACGTCGATCTCCAGGCCGTCCCCGAGCGGTGCCGTCGTTTCGTACAGCCCGCCGAACCCGGCCGCCTCGGAGGCGGGTTGGGTCGCCACGAGCACCCCGGTGACCACCAGCACCCCGGCGATCACCGCGGCCTCGAGGCGCACCGTTCGCCGGAGCCGATGCCAGGCGGCTCCGGCGCGGCGGGCGCGTCGATCCTCCTCGAGCGCCGGGGTGTCGACGCTGCCGCCGGCGGGGACCCGCAGTGCCGTGATCGCCGGAACCAGTCGCTGACGGTTGTAGAACGCCACGAGCACCAGGACGGCGACCGCGGCCGTCTTGGCCATCAGCAGCCATCCGTAGGTCGTGCCGGTGAGGGCACCCACGCCACCGACGAGTGGGATCGCCATCGCCACGCCGCCGGCGGCAACGAGGCCGAACGACACGAGCGCCACGGAGCTGAACCGGGCCACCATCCCCGCAGCCTCGATGGGATCGTCGTCGAGCGAGTATCGACGCAGCGCATCGGCCAGGAGCACCAGACCGCCGAACCAGCTCGCGCCGGCCACCAGGTGGACCAGGTCGCCGCCCATCAGCAGCCAGGTCGGTTCGATGGTGCGTTGATGCCCGTCCAGCGCGAACGACGCGACCGCGGCCAGCCCGGCGATCGCCGGCACGATCGGTGGGGTGCGGGGCCGCCAGAGCACCACCAACCACAGGAGTGCCGCCGCTCGAACCAGTGTGCTGGTCCCGAACGACGAACCGATCACATCGCCGAGCGTCACCATCGACACCGCGGCGGCGAACCCGTCGCCGGTCAGCGCGGCGGCCTGGACCGGAACCCCGAGCAGGGTCACGACCACCCCTGCGAGCGCCGCCGGGACGGCGAGCCTGCGGGCCGCGGTGCGGTCCGTCGTTCGCCGGGCGACCGTCACCGCGAACAGGGCCGCACCACCGACGAACAACGTGGCGAGATAGCTGAGGCCGCGCAGTGCCATCCCCAGCGGCCGGGCCAGGCCCGCCTCCGCACCATCGGCCAGGATGCCGATGGTGGCATCGTCCACGGCGAACCCGTCCCCGACCGTGAAGCTACTGACCCCACCGACCGGGTGGGCGTCGTCGGAGATCACCCGGTAGGTGACCACGTAGCCGCCGTCGGGTAGGTCCTCCGGGAGCGCGGCCGACACCACCGCCCGGTCACCGGTGTCCAGCAGTCCCGCGTCGACGCGCTGCGCATCGGCATCGAAGACCCGCAGCGCGCCGGTCGGTACCTCCACCGGTTCGTTGAAGGTCAGGGTCACCGCATCCGGCGCTTCGGCCAGTTCCGCGCCGTCGGCCGGATCCGTGCTGGTCAGCATCGCGTGTGCCGACGCCGGTGAGGGGGCGACCAGCCACGAGGCGCCGATCACCACGAGCATCATGCCCCACACGACCGCGCGCGACGGAGCGAGCGCGCGCGACGGGGCGAGCATGCGCGGCCGGAGGGCCAGGCGCGTCGGCGCGACCGTCGCGGGGGGTGGGTGCACGGGTGGGTCCCTCAGGTCGTTCGTGGATGGCGATCGCCCGATCGGCGAGGGCGCGATGGTGTCAGGTGATGGAGATGGCTGCCCGGATGGACGGCGGGCCGCTGGGGACGCGGCGACGTAGGCCCCACAACGCGAGCACACCGACCACCTCGGCGAGGTGGGTGAGTTCCGCTCCGAGGTGCGCGACACCGGTGGCGACGTCGACCGCCGCCGCGGTCACGGTGGCGACCGCGACCACGGCCGCGATGGGCAGCACCCCCGCGGCACGCTGGGGCTGCCACGCCGCCAACACCAGGCCGACACCGAGCGCCAGCTGCAGCGCGCCGAGGTCCCGCCCGACGTGGAGTTCGGCGCCGATCAACCCCGGCAGCGCGAACACGAGCTGCACCACACCTGCCAGGGCCACCAGTGCGCGCAGTTCCAGCATGCGTCGTCGGTCGCTCGCCAGATGATCCTCGGTCAGTGCAGCCAGGATCGTGGGCGCCAGGTCCGCCACCGGCGTCGCCGCCCGGGAGCGCGTGTGGTCGGCCACCTCGGTGGCTGCCGACTCGAACCGGCTGCAGGCCGCGCAGCCCGTCAGGTGGCGGGCGACCTCGACCGGCGACAGCGGGGACGACTCGCCGTCGATACGGGCCGAGATCGCCTCCGTGACCGCCGTGCACACAGCGTCCGGGTCGTGGTGCGGCTGGGTCATGACGCCCTCTGTGGGGGAGGTGATCGGTTCGGCGAGGTGGCGGGTTCGCAGAGGTGGTCGCCACCGACGCCGGACCAGTTCCCGCCCCTCGTCGGCTGTGCGCGCACCGGACCCGCGCCACACCGACCTCGTACCCTCGGCCCCCGAACCCGTATCGACCGACCGTTCGAGGAGGTGGGAGCCGGTGGACGAGCTGACACGTCTGCTGCTCGATGCCGCCGATGGCGACCGGATGGCCCTGTCGGGTTTCGTGCGCGCGACCCAGGCGGACGTGTGGCGCTTCTGTGCCCACCTGGTCGATCCCGCAGCAGCGGACGACCTGACCCAGGAGGTCTACCTGCGGGCGATGCGCTCCGCTGCCCGCTTCCGTGGCGACGCGAGCGCCAGGACGTGGTTGTTCTCGATCGCGCGCAGGACCGCGGCCGACGAGATCCGTCGGCGTCGACGCCGGCGACGGCTCCCCGAGCCGGAACCGGAACCGGTCGCCGACGATGCGGAACTGATCGCGCTGCACCAGTTGATCGACACACTCGAGCCCGGTCGCCGCGAAGCCTTCGTGCTCACCCAGGTCGTCGGTCTGCCCTATGCGGAGGCCGCGGAGGTCTGCGGGGTCCCCCTCGGCACGATCCGATCGCGGGTTGCCCGGGCACGGGCGGAGATCGTCGACCACCTCGTGGCCGCGGAAGCCGACGGCGGGGCCGACTAGTCGCTGTCGTGCGACAGGTCGACCAGACCGGCACGCACGCCCAGGACCTCCTCGATGATCTCCACCACCATCGGATCGCGTTCGCCATGGAAGCGGGCGATCACCGCATCGAGGGTGGCGAGCGCCTCGGGCGAACGTCCGAGTCCCACCAGGATGCTCGCCCGCTCGCGGTGGGCCGCCACGACCTGGGAACGGGCCGCAGGATCCTCGTCGGTGCACCGTTCCACCTCGGCGAGCGCCTCCGCCGCTTCAGCGTCCCGGTCCAGTGCGCGCAACGCCGCACCCCGCAGCCGGACCGTCATCGCCAGCTGTTCGGCCTCGAGCGCATCGGCCGGGTCGAGCTGACCGACCAGCACGTCGACGGCCGTCAAGGCCTCGCCGGTCCGGTCCACGGCCAGCAACGCGGCCGCGCGGTTGACCCGACCGCGCACCACCTGATCCGCGGTCACCGGATCATCCGCCTCACGGAAACGGGTCACGAGTTCGTCGTAGACCCCGATCGCCGCGTCGTGGTCGCCGACCGCGTCGAGGCAGATGCCTCGGTTGAGCAGTGCCATCGCGACCTCGTGGCGCTGGTCGGGCTCGTCGAGGTCGGCCGGGGTGTTGGCCGCCTCCGCGTAGGCACGTGCCGCTGCGGTCAGGTCCCCCAACTCGGTCAGCAGCAACGCGCGTTCGAACCGTGCGGCGAACAGCGACTCACGCACGACCGGATGCGAGGTGTCGGCCTGCGCGGCGTCGTCGGCCAGCGCACCGGCCGCCTCCAGGGCCTGTTCCAGCAAGCCCTGCTCGTGCAGTTCGAGCACGTGGTCCGCACGCTCGCGGAAGACCCGTGGATCGCTCACCGTCGGCTCCAACCACTCGCCGGACACCCTGACGCGGCACGCCGGGCGTGCGCCGACGCTACCGGCAGGAGCAGACCGAACCGGGCAAGGACCCCCTCCTGTGGACGCCCGTCACCAACGCAGGAGCGCGGCCACCCCCTCGTGGTCGTCCAGTAGCCGTGCGGCGTCGCCGCTGAGCGGCACGACGGAAGCGGAGGTCCCGATGGCCGTCTCCAGCAACCGCTCCACGAACCAGGGCTCACGGCGCAGTTCGAGGTCCGACTGCGCGATGACGCCCTCGACCCGCGGGTGCAGCGTGCCCTCCTCGGAGACGAACCCTTCGAGCTCGATCTCATCGTCGTAGAGCAGGTGCGAGACCCGGCCCTCGTTCATCGCCTCGCAGACGTGGCGGAGCCCGATCGCTCCGGCCTGCCCACCGAGCGCCCGGTCGATCGCTTCCTCGGCGAGTTCGCGTTCGCGGTCGAGGTGGACCGATCGGAGCAGCGTCCAGGCGGCGTCCGCGATCTCGTGCGGGGGGGAGTCCTCCCACAGCTGCTCGGCCATCAACACGCGCGCATCCGAGGCACCCGCGAGCTCACGCATCGGTTCGCGCAGCTTCGGCGGGGCGGAGACGACCAGACGGTCCCACCGCTCCTCCTTGGCGACCGACACCGTGTCCTCGACCACCTCGCGCAGGAAACGGTTGCGGTTGACGTCGATGCGATCCTCGAAGCCGTCCCGGTCGACGTAGCCCTGTTGGGCTCGGGCGGGATTGGCCATGGCCGGACCCTGCTTGCCGCGAAGCAGCTCGTCCCAGACCACGAAGTGGCGGCCCTCGAGTTCGGTGGCCTCGCCGACCGCCCACCGGAGCAGGCGTGTGCCCGTGCGCGAGACCACGAGGATGCCGGCAGGGCGCCCTTCGTCGAGGGCGGCGACCAGTGGGCGCACATAGGCGCCATCGCGGTACACGACCCGTTCGCGGAACGGGATCTGCAGCGAGACCGCATGGTGCTCACCGGACTCGACCCCCACGAACAGCGCGCGGCCGCGGCCACTCGATTTGGGGTTCATCAGCTCGGCGAGCGGACCGTTCAGAGCGTCGAGGCGCTTGTCGACCGCGCGGGCAACCGCTGGGTCCCCCTCGGCGAGCGACGCCCGCAACGCCTTGATCTGGTTGCGGATCTCGATCGGCAACGTCGGCTGGTGATCCGCCGCCTGGGCCGGGGTATGCCCGGCGTAGAACGACAGCACCCCCAACTCGTCGGAGAAATCGACCAGATCCCGGATGGTGGTATCAGCGATAGGCATGACGAGGACAGTAATCGCCGGGGCGCAGCAACGAAAGTCCGAACGGTCCGACCGTCCGGACGGGGTACCGTCGCGCGCATGGTCTTCCGCGTCGTGCGCATCTTCCGCATCGGCGGGATCGAGGTGCGCCTCGACCCGTCGCTGTTCGTGCTCGTCGCGCTGGTGATGTGGGTGTTCACGACGTGGTTCCGCGAGGATCACGATCTGCCCGTCGCCGCCCTCATGGCCCTGATCGGTGCGGTCCTGGTCGTCCTGACGACCTTCGCGCACGAACTCGGTCACGCCCTGGAGGCGCGCCACCGCGACATCGAGGTGGTCGGTATCACCCTGCTGCTGTTCGGTGGGGTCACCGAGATGCACGCTCACGGCCAGACCGCCCGCGACGAGCTCGCCGTGGCGGTCGTGGGGCCCTACGTCAGCCTGCTCTGCGGGGCGCTGTTCGGCATCGTCGCGACCTTCGCGGGCGACCTGCTGCCCGCTGCCGCCGCTACACCGGTGGGTCAGGTCGCCGGCGTGTTGGGCTGGTGGAACGTGTTGCTCGCGGTGTTCAACCTGGTGCCCGGCGCGCCGCTCGACGGCGGGCGGGTGCTCCGGGCACTGTTGTGGATGGCGCTCGGTGACCGGATGCGGGCGCTGACGATCTCCGTGCGACTCGGCCAGGTCCTGGGTGTGGCGCTGGTCGGCTTCGGGCTCTGGACCTTGACGCGCACGCTGGCCGCATGGGTCCCCGCCCTGGCGTTCGGGGTCGTGGGCATCTTCCTGGTCCGTGCCGCCAGCGCCGAGCTGGGCAGCGCCAGGATGGACGCGACGATCGAGGGGTGGACGGTCGCCCAGCTCATGGGGCCGCCACCGACCGCGCTCGAGGCCCACGAACGGCTCGACGCGACCGATCTCGCCCTGCGTGCGGGCGGCGCGGACCTGCTGCCGGTGACCGACGGCCAGGACCTGATCGGCGTCATCGAGACGGATCGACTGACCTCGCTCTCCGCCGGGGACCGGGCCGGCCGTGTCGCCGGTGACCTCGCCGAGCCGATCGGCGAGGTCCCCACGGTCGATCTGGAGGACGACCTGCACACGCTGATCGACCGGTTCCAGGGTGATCACCACGTCGTGTTGGTGACGCGCAACGGCCGTGCGATGGGCGCGTTGACCGAGCGTGAGGTCGCCCATGCCCTGGAGCGCCTGCGTCGCGACCGGGGTCGACGCGACCCGCACCCGGCCGTTGCCGCCGAGGCCGTCTGATGGCGGGATCGACCACCGGGCCCGGGCCCGACGCCGACGACGCCGAGGCGACGGACGACGCACGCGACGGCGACGACGATCGCGAGGCGCGACGGACCGCCCGGCTGTGGCGTTCGAGCTTCTATGCCGGCAGCGCGGCGATCCTCGCGTGGGCGTCACTGGTGGTCCCGCTGCCGTTCATCGAACAGGTGCCGGGCACGCCGACCGCGATCCCACCCTTGGTGGAGATCGAGGGCGTGGAGACCACGGAGTTGGACGGTGAGACCTCGCTCCTGACCATCCTGCTACGCCAGCAGCCCACCCTCCCGGCGCTCGGCGCGTGGCTCGACGGTGACCGGGAGCTCCTGAGGGTCGACGGGGTCTACCCCGCGGGGGTCGACCGCCAGGAGTACCTCACCGCCGAACGCGAACGGTTCGGTCGACAGTTCGAGGTGGCGGCCGCGGTGGGCGCGCAGGCCGCCGGGGTGGAGGTCGAACTGGTCACCGAGGCCGTGGTGGTCGAGGTGCTGTTCGGGAGTCCGGCCGACGGCGTCCTGTCGCCGGGCGATGCGGTGGTCGCGGTCGACGGCGAGGCGATCTCCTCGGGCGAGGAGCTGCAGGCCATCACCCGCGCGTCGGAGGCCGGCGATCGGATCACCCTCAGCGTGCGTCACGGCGGCGAACTGCGCGACGTCGAGGTGACCCTCGAAGAGGTCGGCGAGGACGGTCAGGCACGTCTGGGGGTCGCGGTCGAGACCGCGGTGGACGAGCTCCGCCTGCCCTTCGACATCCGGCTCGCGCAGGAGACCCGGATCGGGGGCCCGAGCGCCGGGATGATGGTCGGGATCACCGTCTACGACCTGCTGGCCGAGGAAGACCTGCTGGCCGGTCGGAACGTGATGGGCACGGGCACCCTGGCCGGGGACGGGACCGTCGGGCCGGTCGGGGGGGTCCCCCAGAAGATGCTGGCCGCGGCGGCGGCGGACGCCGACCTCGTCCTGGTCCCGTCGCTGCAGATCGAGGAGGCGCTGGCCGCCGCCCCCGACGGTCTGGTCGTGGTCGGGGTCGCCGACCTCGACGAGGCGCTCGCGGTGCTGCGCGGGGAGGCGTAGCCCGCCGCCGACCCACCACACGGGGTCGCCGATCATCCGGACGCGCAGGCCACGAACGGCGCCGCGGCGCCGTTCTAGGCGGTGGCGGCGGCCGCCCCGCCGGCGACGTCGGCCGGTCGCGCCTCACGCGCGGCGATGCAGCGCGCGAGGTAGTTGCCCAGCAGTTTCATCCCGACGCCGGTCAGCACCGACTCGGGATGGAACTGCACGCCCTCGACGTCCACCTCGCGGTGCCGGAGCCCCATGATCAACCCGTCGGAGGTCTCGGCGGTGACCTTCAGCACCTGCGGCAGGGTGTCGCGGTCCACGATCAGCGAGTGATAGCGCGTGGCGTCGAACGGCACGGGCAGGTCGGCCAGGACGCCCTCCCCGCGGTGGTACATCGGGGAGGTCTTGCCGTGCATCAACACCGGGGCGCGCACCACGTGGCCCCCGTAGACCTCGCCGATGCATTGATGCCCGAGGCAGACCCCCAGCAGCGGCCGCTCACCGGCGACCGCGCGGATCACCTCGTTGGACAGCCCGGCGTCGGACGGGTCCCCCGGCCCCGGGGAGATCACCACGCCGTCCGGGAGGTCGCCCATCAGCTCGCCCACGTCGAACGCGTCGTTGCGGACCACCTCGACGTCGGCCCCCAGCTCGCCGAGCTCCTGCACGATGTTGTAGGTGAACGAGTCGTAGTTGTCGACGATCAGGATGCGGGCGCTCACGACGGTTCGCTCTCCGCCAGCAGCTCGCGCAGCTCGTCGCGCGCCAGGTCACCGGCATCGGTCTCGGGGAGTTCGTCCAGCAGGGTGACGCGGTCGGGGACCGCTGGCGAGTCGAGGTGCGCCCGGCAGTGCACGAGCAGCTCCTCCTCGGTCGGCCGGCCGCGTCGCCCGACGGCGACCGCCGCGAACAGTTGATCCGGGCGCTCGCCGTCGACCACCCCTGCGCGACGGACCGCCGGGTGGCGCAGCAGCACCGCTTCGATGCGTCGCGGCGAGACCCACGTGGCCCCACGTGGCACGAGCTCACCGATGGTGCCGAGGTGGCGGAACAGCCCGTCGTCGTCCATCGTGGCCAACTCGTCGGTGATCAACCACCCGTCGACGAACCGCTCCGCGGACGCGTCGTCCCGGCGCCAGTACCCCTGCGCCACCTGCGGACCGTGGATCACCAGACGGCCGGGCTCGTCGGGGGCACAGAGCGCCTCGAGGCGCTCCGGATCGACCACGGCGGCGACCGTGCTCGTGACGGGCAGCCCCATGGCCCCGGCGACCGAGCGCCCGTAGACGGGTTGGGCGTGGGTGAGCGGCGCCGCGTCCAGACCGAAGCAACTGCGGACCCGTCCACTGCCGGTCCGTCGTTGGAGGTCGGTGACCACGTGCTCCGGGAGGTCCTCCCCGGTGGCCAGCACCACGCGCAGCGAGGTCAGGTCCTGCCGCGCGGTGTCGCCGTCGCCGGCGAGGCCCTCGACCCGGTCGGCGCCGACCACCAGCAGGGTCGGACGTTCCCGGGCGATCAGCCGGGCGAGTTCCGAGGGGTCCGGATCCTCGGCGCAGATCATGCTGGCCCCGGCCAACCACCCCATGACCAGCCCGAGGACCAGCACGGTGGGGTCGGTCAAGCGCTCCGCCACCAGGATCCGTTCGGTGCCGGCCTGGATGTCGGGGACCCACAGTCGGGCCTGGAAAGCCGCCGCGACCAGGCTCGCGTGGGTCGAGGCGACCGCGCAGGTGTCCGGGCCGGATCCCGTGCCGCTCGTGCCGCTCGTGCCGCTCGTGCCGCTCATGGTCGTGGTCGAGATCACGGTCGAGGTCACGGTCGAGGTCGAGTAGGTCAACAGCGCCAGATCGTCGGCTTCCGGCGTCGCCCGGGATCGGGCCGGGCCTGCGTCGGGATCGTCGGCTGCGTCACCCCGCACCACCGCGGCCGGTCCCTGGCGGGAACCTCGGCGTCCGAACCTCCGGCGCAGGCGTCGGCGTCGGCCGGGGAACAACCAACCGTCGTCGTCGATGACGATCACGGTCCGCGGTCGATCGGGGTCGGAGGGCAGATGCCGGACGAAGCGCCGGGTTCCGAGCGCGAGCACGGGTTCCGCGTCGTCGACGATCCGCTCGACGTCGGTCTCGGCCGTCTCCGGCGCCACCGGGACGGCCACGGCGGCGACCCGCCAGATCGCCAACAGGGCCGCGGGCAGACTCGCCCCGTTCGGCAACCCGAGCAGCACACGGTCACCGTGTCCGACGCCGGCGTCACGCAACACCTCGGCCAGATCGCCGACCCGATCACGGAGGCCGACGTGATCGAGGGCATCGCCATCGCTGAGCAACGACGAGCGGTGCGGGAAGTCCCGGACCGCGTCGTCGAGGAACCTCGGCAGCGCCACGGTCGGCAGGTGGTACTCCGGCGGCACACCCGGGGGGTAGACCGAGGTCCACGGACGGTCCAGCGTCGCGGGATCCGGTGGCCGCGGCGTCGCGCTGGCCGGCTCGGGCAGGGGCGGTGCGGACGGTGGCACCGGACCTCCTCCGGGTCGCCGGGCGCCCCGGAGCCTACCCTCGCGCACGGTCCCGGTAGGGTGCCGTCGTGCCGTTCCGACGCGGAGGATGCCGGTGCAAGGACCTCCCGAGGTGCTCCGGCGCCTGGCCGCCGAGGTGGACCGAGAACTGGCCGACGCACTGGACCGGTTGCTCCCGCGCCTGGTGGAGATCCATCCGTCGCTCTCGGCCGTCGCCGACGAACTCCGGGCCTTCGTCGAGGGCGGCAAGCGCATCCGCCCCGTGCTGCTGCTGCTCGGCTTCGAGGCGGCCGGCGGTCACGCACGCGCGGCCGTCCACGGTCCCGCCCTCGCCCTCGAACTGCTCCACACCTGCGCGCTGGCCCACGACGACGTGATCGACCGGGCGCCGGAACGTCGCGGTCGCCCCTCCATCCACCACGGGTTCGCGGCTCGTCACCGGGCGGCCGACTGGAGCGGGGACGCGCTCGACTACGGCGAGGCGGTCGCGATCCTCATCGGTGACCTCGCGCTCGTGCAGGCCGACGAACTGTTCCTGAGCGCCCGCGTCCCGGATCGGGCCCTGCTGGCGGCATTCCGACGGTTCACCGTGCTGCGCGAAGAGGTCATGGTCGGCCAATACCTCGACCTGCAGGCCGCAACCAGCCGGGCCACCGACCGTGAGCTGGCGCTCACGGTGGCGACGTTGAAGTCCGGGCGCTACTCGGTCGCTCGGCCGCTGGAGATCGGGGCAGAGCTCGCCGGGGCCGACGAGGCGTTCCTCGACGGGCTGCGGGCGTTCGGCGATCCCCTCGGTCGGGCCTTCCAGGTCCAGGACGATCTGTTGGGGGTCTTCGGCGAGCAGGAGACCACCGGCAAGTCCGCCTCGTCCGACCTGGTGGAGGGCAAGCGGACGCTGTTGGTCGCGGAGGCCGCCGCACGACTGTCGGCCGACGACCGGGCCGTTCTGGAGGCCGGGCTGGGCGATCCGACGTTGTCGGCCGAACGGGCCGCCGAGTTGCGCGAGCTGATGGTGGGGTGCGGGGCGCGTGAGGCGACGGAGACCTACGTGCGCGACGCGGTCGGCGAGGCGCGCACCGCCCTCGAGGACCTGCCACTCCCCCAGCAGGCGCACGCCCACCTCGATGCGCTCGCGAGCTACCTCGGCGACCGGGCGAGCTGAGACGTCGGGTCCTGCGCCGCGGCCGCAGCGGCCGGGACCGCGGGGGCACCGAGCGTCGGGTCCTGCTGTTGGGCCTCGACCCACGGGAAGACGTAGAGGAACAGCACCACGACCGCGATGGCGATCACCACGGTGAGGCTTATCGCCTTGACGGGCTTGGACATCTCACGCTCCGGATAGGGGACGGCGACGAGGTCGGCTCACTGGTCGGCGAGCGCATCGATCACATCGCCGGCGGTGCTCTCGATGGGGTCCCCGACCAGCTCGCCCCAGGCGATCAGCCGCTGACGGGCACTGCCGCGCGGGTGGCAGGTCGTCAGGGTGATGGTGGGCGCACCCGACTCCAACGGATCCTGGCCCACCACCCAGACGTCGGTCGGGGCGACGATGCGTTGCTCGCGGTAGGCGTAGACCCACTCACGTCCCTCGCGGTCGAGCACGTGGATCATGTCGCCGTCGGCCAGTTCGTCCATCGACCAGAACGGCGAGCCATAGGTGGTCCGGTGACCGGCGATCGCGAAGTTGCCCTCCCCGCCCGGGCGGTCCGACTCCGGATAGTGCCCGGGGCCGGCCCGGAGCACATCCAACGAGACGCCCTCGACGACGTACAGCACATCGTCGTTGACGACGCGCTCGCCGTCCCGCTCGAACCAGAGGGCGGCGTAGGCCGCTCCGAGTTCGAGCGGCTCGTCCTCGACCGGCTCCGGGTCCGGGGTCGGGTCCGGGGTCGGGTCCGGGTCCGGGTCCGGGTCGTCCAGCAGGTCGGCGTCGCGGTCCGGCACGGCCAGCGCCCAGGATTCGGCGAGGTCCCGTTGGGAACGATCGGTCTCGAAGTTGGTGAACCACAGCAGGTACACGACGTAGAGCAGGACCACCACACCACCGACGATCAGGGTCCAGCCGACACCCCGGACCACCCTCGTCACGTGCTCACCCCTGTTCCCGGCCCCGGTCGCGCGTCGGCTCGCACTTCGGCTCGCGTGCGTCGCGCATCGTGTCCGTCACGCAGGATAACGCTCGGTGAGCGGTACGCTCGGTCGGTGCCCCTCGGGGCACGTGGCAGGACATCGAGGTGAGAGGGAGCGCGATGCCGGAGAGCAAGCACCGTCGCAGCGGGAAGAACCGACCGCGCGACTTCCAGACGCACGCGCCGGAGAAGAAGCCGGCATCGTCGCCCACCTGGGTGCCGGTGACGGGCACGGCCCTGCTCGTCCTGGGCGTGATCGTGATCCTGGTCGGCTACCTCGACGAGGTGCAGAACGTCATCGGTGGCTGGCCACTGTTGGGGACGAACTGGGGCCTGGTGGGTGGGTTCATGCTGATCATCGCAGGGTTCGGGTTCCTCACCCGCTGGCGTTGAGCACGACGGCTCGGGTGCGTCGGCCCACCGGGCCTCCGCCCTCGGTCCGGCGCGTAGCGGGGCGCCTCAGTTGAGGATCTCCGTGCGCTCGTTCATGCGCTGACCGCAATGGCTCGGAGCGCGTGAGGTACCGCGCACCAGCAGCAGGACCTCCGTGCCGCACTCCTCGCACCAGAACAGGGTGCGCTCGTCAATGCCGACGGGTGCCGCCTTGGACTCCTCGACATCGTGCTTGGCATCGGTGACCAGCACCCGCAACGACGCGATCGACCACTTCAGCAGCGCGTAGGCCAACAGCGGCGCGAACACCCACTGCCACCCGAAGTTCGTCCCCACGACGCCGGCGGCGACGAGCGCCACGATCAGGATGAGCCAGCGCACGAGCTTCCCTCGGTCGGGGCGGATGGGGATGAGCAGATCGGGCCGGATGGGGGTGAACGGGCCGGGGCCGGTGGTGGAGCCACCCGGACGATGCAGCCGCCGTGGACCCTCATCGTCACCTCGATCGGACCGGTGCGGCGACCAGCCGCTACAGGGTGCCACGTCCCGGCGGCCCCGTCGTCACACGACGCCGGAGGCGCCCACCCGGTTCCGTGGGCAGGTCCGCCGGGCAGCCGGCGGAGGCGCCCACCCGGTTCCGTGGGCAGGTCCGCCGGGCAGCCGGCGGAGGCGCCCACATCACGACGGCACTGCGGCGGCCGCAACCGGTTCCCGGTCAGCCGAGGCGCTCGATGATGGTCGCGTTGGCCATCCCGCCGCCCTCGCACATGGTCTGCAGCCCGTAGCGGCCGCCGGTCTGCTCCAGGACGTTGACCAGCGTGGTCATCAGTTTGACGCCGGAAGCGCCCAGAGGGTGGCCGTTGGCGATGGCGCCACCGTTGATGTTGACCTTGCCGAGGTCCGCGCCGGTCTCCTGCTGCCAGGCGAGCACGACGGGCGCGAACGCCTCGTTGACCTCGAACACGTCGATGTCGTCGATGCTCAGCCCGGCACGGGCGAGCACCTGCTGGGTGGCCGGGATCACGCCGGTGAGCATGAAGATCGGGTCGTCGCCCGCGACGGCGAAGCTGTGGACCCTGGCACGGATCGGCAGGCCCAGCGCCTCCGCCTTCGACCGCTCCATGATCAGCACCGCACCGGCGCCGTCCGACAACTGGGACGCGTTGCCGGCGTGGATGACCCACGGCAACTGCGGGAACCGCTCGGTCCACCTCTCGTGCCGGAACGCGGGCTGGAGGTTCCCCAGCGACTCCACCGAGGTACCGGGGCGCACGCCCTCGTCGCGGCTGAAGCGTTCGCCGGTCGGACCCTCGCCGCGGTCGACGTCGAGGTGGAGCAGCTCGGCGTCGACGCGGCCGTCCTGTCCGGCCTCGACGGCGCGCCGATGTGACTCCGCGGAGAACGCGTCCACGTCCTCGCGGGTGAGGTTCCACTTGGCGGCGATGAGTTCAGCGGAGATGCCCTGGGGCACCAGGCCACCCTCGTAGCGCCGGGGGATCCGCGTACCGAACGGGTCCTGGCCGGCCAATGACGAACCCATCGGCACCCGGCTCATGACCTCGACGCCGGAGGCGATGGCGACGTCGTAGGCACCGGCGATGACGCCCTGGGCGGCGAAGTGCACCGCTTGCTGCGACGAGCCGCACTGCCGGTCGATGGTGGTCGCCGGCACCGACTCCGGGAATCCGGCGGCCAGTACCGCGTTCCGCCCCACGTTGAAGGTCTGCTGACCGGCCTGGGACACGCACCCGGTGATCACGTCGTCGACGCCTGCCGGGTCGACACCGGTGCGCTCGACCAGTTGCTGCAGGGTCTCGGCGAGCAGGTCCACCGGGTGCCACCCCGACAGCGCTCCCCCGGGTTTGCCCTTGCCGACCGGGGTCCGAACGGCATCGACGATCACGGCTTCGCGCACGTTGGTTCCTCTCCTGCTCACGGTCTCTCGCGGCTGACCTGCTCCCACCTCGAGGCTACCGCCGGGTGGCCCGGAACCCCCCTGCCCCGACGCCCGACGTCGCGCCAGACCCCCGACGTCGCGCCAGACCCCCGACGTCGCGCCAGGCCGTCACCGCTGACCGTCTCCCGCGACACCGGACGGGAGGGGCGACATCGGGGCGTCACGCCAGGCCGGCGGGCCGCGCACCACAGGGCCGCGCACCGGCGGACGCGACGTCAGTGCGTCTCGCGCCAGTGGTCGCTCCAGGCGTCCTCGCCCAGCAGCCATCGATCGGTGCGGTGCACCAGGGCGTGCAGGCTGCCGATGAGGGGTTCCTCGCCGCCGCTCGGCCGCCCCCCGTCGGGTCGCGAACGCACCTCGATCAGGTAGGCACCGGTGCGCTTGGTGCGGTGGCGTTCGCGAGCCGTGGCCACCAGTGCCGTCCCCGGCGGCACCGTGCCGAGGAACTGCACGTCCACACTGAGCGCGACCGACAGCCGCCCCCAGGAGTTGGACGCCACGGCGAACGCGGCGTCGCCGAGGCCGAAGGTGACCCCGCCGTGCAGCAGGCCGGCGAAGTTGCGGTGTTCGGCGGTCACCGTGAGCTCGACCCGTGACCAGCCACCGCCCCAGTCAGCCAGGCGGGCACCGATCTCGCCGGCGTAGCCGTCCTCGGCGAACACCGCGTGCATGGCCTGACGGTTGTGCTCGAGCTCGTCATCCACGTGCGCTCCCGGGTCGGAGCGCAGGCTAGCCAGACGAAAGACGGTTGCTGCTGCTCACCGACCCTGGTATTCCGTACATCAACCGTAGCCAGTCGAACTCGACCACACGCTCATCCGAACCCGACCCCGGGGGTCATCGTCCCATCCGCATCGCCGAGCCGGTCGCAGCCCCGCATGCGCACCCTGGTGCTCCTGCTGACCAGCGCGCTGGGTGTCGTCGGCATCACGCTCATCGCTGCCGTGACGGGTACCGACGCGACCGGCGGCGAATCGAACGAAGCGGACGAGGCGGTGGCGGCCCTCCCGACCCCGCCTCGGGTGGCACCCCCCTACCTGTTCGCCGAGACCGGGCCCCCAGAACTCGACCCAGGACGCGACCGGCAACCCGACCCGCTCGACGAACTCGACACCACCGTCGACGTCGAGGACTGGGAGCGGCTCGCCGACTGCGAGTCCGGCAATTGGGACCGCAACGGCGACCCGAAGCCCGACAGTGCCCGCTGGGACTACGGACTCGAGTTCGACCACGGCGATCACTTCCAGGGCGGTCTGAACTTCCATCCCACGACCTGGGACGCCTACCGGGACCCCGACATGCCCGCCCACGCCGGCCGGGCCACACAGGTCGAGGAGATCGTCATCGCCGAGCGCGTGCTCGACGATCAGGGCTGGGATGCCTGGCCGGTCTGCAGCGAGAAGATGGATCTGGCCGTTTGACTTCCTCCCGGCCCTAAAGGGCCAGGATTCCTACGACGCCTCCGCACGGCCCGCGACCGCAGGTCGAGCGCGGCGTCGGCGTCGCCGTACACCTCCTCGAGTCGCGCGAGATCGAGCAGCGCGGCGTAGAGGTAGGCCTGTACCTCCGCGAGCGCGATCGACCCCTGCGCCTCTCGACCGTCGGCGTGCACCATCGGATCGTCGGAGTCCTTCCAGCCCTGGTTCTTCAGACCGCCAGGATCCGGTCGGTACTCGACGAAACCATCACCGTCGAGATCACCGTGATCGGTGCACCAGGCGACGGCGGCCCGGGCCGCCGGGCGCAACACCCGCAACCGTGCATCGTCAGCACCCCACCGGTGCAGTTCACCCAGCAGCATCATGAACAACGGGGAGGCATCGACCGTCCCGTAGTAGGGGGTGCCAGCGGGCACCCCGAACACCTCGGCGCCGCCGGTCCGCAACTCGTGCAGGATGCGGCCGGGCTGCTCGGTCGTGGCCGGGTCGTGCTCCCGACCTTGGTAGCGAGCGAGGGCCTCGGCGACGTCCAGCCCTACGCCGGTGCCCGCGATCATCGATCCCAGGGCCGTCAGCAACGTGTCCCGTCCGAACAGCGCCATGTACCAGGGCACCCCGGCGCCGAGGTAGGCCAGATCGAGTTCCGGCACCCGGACCCGCAGCGCGTCCCGGTCCTCCGCAGCGGCACGTATCCCGACGGTCCAACGGCGATCGACGCCCCACACCGTCAGCGCGGAACGTCCGGCGTCCCCCTCGGAGCCGGGGAGTTCGACCGCGCGGCCGTCCACCGTGGTGGTGTGGATGATGGTCGCCGACCAACTGGCGCCGGGAGCCACGTCC
>Ga0207421_10001906_pt1 | contig 26434 bp, 23 predicted proteins | sample SodLakKL_010_SED_4_FD_187542 | JGI IMG/M metagenome (GOLD analysis project Ga0207421, IMG submission 187542) | Alkaline sediment microbial communities from Lake Tanatar, Kulunda Steppe, Russia - 8KL_010_SED (SPAdes) (version 2) | ecosystem: Environmental > Aquatic > Non-marine Saline and... | reverse complement strand
GAGGACCGCCTCCTCTCCGGGTCCGAACGAACCGAGGAGCGCCGGTGAGCGAGAACGACACCGTCCCGTCGGTACCCAGCCGTGCTCCCGGGCGGTCAGGGCACCGGGTGATCGCGGCATGGGGTCGTTTCCTGATCGGCCGCCTCGCGCTCCTCGTTCTGGTCCTGCTCGCCGTGTCGCTGCTGACCTTCGGGGTCACGCGTGCGACCGGAACACCCCTCTACGTGGCTGTCGGCCAGCAGGCCACGCAGGAGATGATCGACGCGCGCGCCGAGGCGTTGGGGCTCGACCTTCCGCTGTGGCAGCAGTACAGCAACTACCTGCAGAACCTCCTCCGGGGCAACCTCGGACAATCCAGGCGCACCTTCACGCCGGTGTCGCAGGACATCGCCGAACGCCTACCGGCGACGGCGGAGCTCGTCACGTTCTCGATCCTGGTCAGCCTGCTCTGGGCCCTGCCACTTGGCATCCGGGCGGCGCGCAAGCCGAAGGGGTTCGCCGCCCGGATCGGTGAGGGCCTGGCGCAGTTCGGCGTGAGCGTGCCAGGGTTCTGGCTGGGGCTGCTGCTCATCTTCGCCTTCTACTACCTCCTCGGGCTGTTCCCCGCGCCGCTCGGTCGGCTGGGCAACGTCCCCAGACCGCCCTTCGTAACCGGCTTCTTCACCGTTGACGCCCTGCTGGCCGGTCAGGTCAGCACGTTCCTCACCGCGCTGTGGTACCTCGCGCTGCCCGCCATCACGCTGTCGTTCACCTCCGCCCCCCCGATCTTCCGCATCACCCGCAGCTCCGTCTCAGGCGCTCTTCGTAGCGACTTCGTCGCCGCCGCCCGCAGCTACGGGATCGCGCACCGGCTCGTCATGCGCCGCCACGTGCTCCGTAACGCGGCACCGCCCGTGATGAACCTAGTGGCGATGACCTTCGGCTACCTGATCGGTGGTGCAGTGCTGGTCGAGGTCGTGTTCTCGTGGCCCGGGATCGGCCTCTACGCGGTGCGGGCCATGGACTTCTCCGACTACGACGCCGTCCTCGGGGTCGTGCTGTTGTCGGCCGTGATCTACGTCGCCATCTACTTCGTGGTCGATCTCGTCCAGTACCTGCTGGATCCCAGGCTGAGGGAGGGCTGATGACCGCCGAAGCCACCCCTCGCTCAGGCCTGGCCGGCAACCGGCGGCGCCGGTGGCTGCGCCCACCCGTGGTCATCCTGGCTGTGCTCGTGCTGCTCGCCGTCATCGGACCGGCGATCGTCCCACACGACCCGGTCCGGCCCGACCCCATGAACGCCCTCCAGCCACCGTCCTGGCAGCATTGGTTCGGGACGGACAACCTCGGCTTCGACGTGTTCTCCCGCGTGATCTACGCCACCCGGGTGGACTTCTCCCTCGCGCTGATCGCGGTGCTGATCGGCGGCGGGATCGGCTCTGTGCTCGGCGCCCTGGCCGCCTACCGCGGGGGCTGGCTCGACACGGTCCTGCTGCGGGTGGTCGAAGTCGTGCAGTCGTTCCCCGTGTTCCTGTTCGGGATCGCCCTGTTCGCGGCCTTCGGCGATGGTCAGCGCAACCTCGTCATCGTGATCGCCGCGGTCAACCTGCCGCTGTACCTGCGCCAGATCCGCAGCGCGCTCCTGCCGTTGCGCACGGCCGAGTTCGTGCAGGCAGCGAGGTGTGCCGGGCTGGGACCGACGGGCGTGGTGGTGCGCCACCTGCTCCCGAACGCGCGCGGCCAGATCCTGTCCCTCTTCGCGCTGACCTGCGCCTACGCGATCCAGATCATCGCGGGTCTCAGCTTCATCGGCCTGGGGATCGAGCCGCCGTTCCCCGAGTGGGGTTCGATGATCAACGCCGGCGCGAGCTACATCATCCAGGGGATCTGGTGGCCGTCGGTGTTCCCCGGCCTCGCGATCGTGCTGTCGGTCTACGCACTCAGCGGCCTGACCAGCGAGCGGCTCAGCAGCGGGCCCGGTGGTGCGGTGTGACCGAGACGCTGCTGTCGATGGTCGATGTCGAGGTCAGCATCCCGACGGCCAACGGCGACGTCGTGCCGTTGCAGGGGGTGGACCTCGATGTGCGGGCGGGTGAGACCGTCGGGCTCGTGGGTGAGAGCGGATCCGGGAAGTCGATGACCCTACGGGCGGCGCTCCGCCTCCTCCCGGAGCGGGCAGCCGTGTCGCGCGGTGACGTGCGGTGGCGCGGGCGCTCGGTCCTGCGGATGGAAGCGGCGGACCTTCGACGCTACCGAGGGGCTGAGGTCGCCATGATCTTCCAGGATCCAGTGGCCGCTCTGAATCCGATGCTCACCGTGGAGCGGCAGATCGTCGACACCTACCTCGCGAACCGTGAGGGGGACGCCACCGCCGCGCGCGAGGCCGCGCACGCAGCGCTGTTGGGCCTCGACATCCCCGATCCCGCAGGGGTGCTCGGACGCTACCCCCACCAGCTCAGCGGTGGCATGGCGCAGCGGGTCAACATCGCGATGGCCCTGGTGTGCGAGCCAGATCTCCTGCTCGCCGACGAGCCGACCACCGGGCTGGATGTCACCACTCAGCTGCAGGTGCTCGACCTCCTCGAACGGCGCGTGCGTGACGAGCACGCGGCACTCCTGTTCATCTCCCACGACCTCCGGGTCGTCGCCCGGCTGTGCGAACGCATCGGCGTGATGTACGCGGGCCGGGTCGTCGAGTTCGGGACCCGTGAGCAGATCACGCAGGATCCGCGACACCCCTACACCCGTGCGCTGCTCAGCTGCGCGGACCTGGCCCCCGGACGGCGGCCGGGCTTCATCCGGGGGCAGGTCCCGTCGTTGACGATCCGCCACGAGCTGTGCCCCTTCCGTGCCAGGTGCGATCACGTGCACGACGCGTGCGAGCGGTTGCCGCCCCCGCGTCGTGAGACCACCGATGGCCACCTCGCCGCCTGCCACCTGGAGGTCGTGCCCCATGGCTGAGCCGGTGCTGTCGGTCCGGGACCTGCACATGACCTACCGCGTCCGTCGGTCGATCGGGGCGGTGGAGGAGGTGCGGGGCGTCGACGGTGTCAGCTTCGACGTCCCGACCGGCACCACCGTGGGGATCGTGGGCGAGTCGGGCTCCGGGAAGTCGACGATCGGACGGTGTGTGCTCGGTCTCACCCGCCCAACCGGCGGGGAGATCCAGCTCCTCGGAACTCGCATCGACTCGCTGTCCGCTCGGCAGCTCCGCCCGCACCGCCGGCACATGCAGATGGTGTTCCAGATGCCGCGGCGATCCTTCGACCCGCTCCTGACCGTGCGTCGCAGCGTCGAGCAGCCTCTGCGGCGGCTCCGATCCGAGCTCGACGCCGATGCCCGCGCCACGCGGGTGGCCGAGGTCCTCGAGGCGGTCAAGCTCGGGGACGACCTGTGGGACCGCCGTCCCGGTGAACTGAGTGGTGGGCAGCTGCAGCGCGCGGCGATCGCCCGTGCGTTGGCCCCCGAGCCCGCACTGGTGTTCCTGGACGAACCCACATCGGCACTGGACATGTCGGTCCGTGGCGAGATCCTCGGGTTGCTGATGGACCTGAAGGACCGTGTCGACGCTGCCTTCGCCTTCGTGTCCCATGACCTCGAGGCGGTGCGTGCCGTCGCCGATGAGCTCGTGGTGCTCTATCTCGGCCAGGTCGTGGAGCAGGGTCCGGCCGGGCGTGTGTTCGCCGATCCGCGGCACCCCTACACCCAGGCGCTGCTGGCCGCCGGTCGTTTCGAGACCGACGGGGTCACCCTCGGTCCCCGGGGCGACCAGGAGCCGGCGAGCGGGTGCCGCCTGGCACCCCGCTGTCCCTTCGCCGAGCCGAGGTGTCGCGAGCTCCAGGAGCTGCGACCGCTGCAGGACGAGCTCGGCCTGGCGCGTTGCTGGAAGGCCACCGAGACGGTGGACGCGTGACGACCCTCCGGCTGCCGGCCAGCGGGACCCGCTGGCTGTTCGTCACCCTGCTGGCCACGAACGCCCTCACCCTGATCGCGGCCACGGCCGCGGCGCCGACGCTGCCGGCGCTGGCCGCCGTGTTCGGCGGGACGCCCGAGACGGACCGCCTGGTGCCGCTGGTGCTGACCCTGACCCCGCTGGCCATCGGGTGCGCCGCTCCGCTCGCCGGGCTGGTGATCGATCGGGTCGGTCGACGGCCGGTGCTGGCCGCCGGTGCGCTCGGCTTCGCGGTGGCCGGCAGCGCGGCCGTCCTCGCGGACAGCCTGACGTGGGTCCTGGTGACCCGCGTCGGGCTCGGCATGGCGGCGGCGTGCACCATGACTGGGACGACCACCGTCATCACCGACAGCTACGACGGTGCCGAGCGTGCCCGTGTGCTGGCCTTGCAGGCGGCCATCGTCGGCATCGTGGGCACGGCCGTGATCGTGGTCTCCGGCGCGCTCGCCGAGCTCGACTGGCGTGCGCCGTTCCTCATCTACCTGATCGGTCTGCCCGTCGTCCCGCTCGTCCTGCGTCACGTGCCGTCGGTCCCGTCGCCGGTGCCGCCCCCCTCCAGCGGGGTGCCGCCGGTCGCGCTGCGGGGCGCCGCGGTCCGTCCGGGGGGCGCCGAGCGGCCGCTCCGGGGGCCCGCTGGACGCCTCGGCCCCCTGGTGCTCGCGATGTACCTCGGCATGCTCGTACTGCAGATCACCAACTTCCTGGTCGCCGTCCACCTGCCCTTCGATCTGGCCGACCGTTTCGCGACGACGGGGACCGTGGCGGGCGTCGCGGTCGGCCTCGGCACGCTGGCCTACGCGGGAGGCGCGCTGGTGTCGGTGCCGCTGTCGCAGCGCATCCCCGTGCCCGGCGTCGTCGCCGTCGCATCGGGGCTCCTCGCGGTCGGCCACTGGGGGCTGACGCTCGCCCAGCTGCCGGTCGTGGTCCTCAGCAACCTCGCCCTGGGCCTCGGGTTCGGCCTGATCGTGCCCAACCTCATCGCCTGGCTGTCGACCATCGGCCCCGTGGGGATCCGGGGCCGGTTGTTCGGCGGCATGACGGGTGCCCTGTTCCTCGGGCAGTTCCTGTCCCCCTTCGTGTGGGCCCCGGTGATCGCCCGCGTCGACCGGGTCGGTGCCTTCACGGCCGCGGCCTGGCTGTCCGCTGGCGCGGTCGGGCTAGGGATCGCGGTGTGGCGCCGAGGGAGTGCCAGCCGCCGCTAGGGCCGACGCGGGGCGGCCCCGATCGTCGACCACCACCCTGGTGGACAGCGCCCATCCGGGTGTCGGCAGCCAACCGCGAGCTACGAACGAACGTTCGCCCAAGACGGGGCGGTGCGGTAGGCTCCCGCCCTGCCTCAGCTCGCGGGCCCGGGAACGCTTGTGCGTCAGCACCCTCCGATGCTAGCGTCCGCGTACAAACGCTCGTTAGTTGAGCGTGGCGCCTGGTGTCACGGTCGGCGACGGTCCGTGGACGGCGGCACCTCGAGGTGTGCCGGCCATGGCGGTCACCGGCCCTGCCCGGGTCGCGTGCTGTGATGCCCGTCCGGGAACGCCGGGGGGCGGGTGGGATGCCGGCACGGTCCGGCCGGAGCAGGAGGCCACGGTGACCGAGGAACACGACGCGGGCGCGCTGCACGAGCGCACCCGTCAGGCCAACGCTCAGGCCCGGCTCGGAGGATCGGAGCAGCACCGCGAGAAGCAGCTCGCGGCGGGCAAGCTGCTCGTCCGCCAGCGTCTGGAGAGGCTGTTCGACGGCGACTGGGAGGTCGAGGACGGTCTGCTCACCCGTTCCGAGGAAGGGCTGCCCGGCGACGCCGTGGTCACCGCCTTCGGCCAGGTCCACGGCCGCACCGTCGGGGTGATCGCCAACGACTACACCGTCAAGGCCGGCACCTGGGGCCACAAGACCTTCAAGAAGATCACCCGGCTGCAGGAGCAGGCCGTGGAGATCGGCGCGCCGATCGTCTACCTGGTGGACTCGGCCGGCGCCCGCATCACCGAGCAGTTCGAGTCCTACGTCGGGCGCAGCGCCTGGGGCAACATCTTCTACAACCAGATCCAGTTCTCCGGTCGCGTCCCGCAGCTGTGCGCCATGTTCGGCCCGTCACCCGCCGGATCGGCCTACATCCCGGCGCTGTGCGACCTGATCGTCATGGTCGAGGGTGAGGCCACCGCCTACCTCGGTTCCCCACGGCTCGCCGAGATGGCGACCGGCGAGAAGGTCACCCTCGAGGAGATGGGCGGCGCCCGCATGCACTGCACCAAGTCCGGGCTCGGCGACGTGCTGGTCGCCGACGAGGACGAGGCGATCGCCAAGCTTCGCGAGTACCTGACCTTCGTCCCCGACCGGTGGGATGGCGAGCAGCAGCTCCATGCGCCGGCGGCACCGACCAACGGGACGCCGATCGAGGACATCGTCCCGGCCCGGGAGAACCTCGCCTTCGACATGCACGAGCTGATCCACGCGCTGGTGGACGGCGGGTCGTGGTTCCCGATGAAGGGGCTGTGGGCGAAGGAGATGATCACCGGCTTCGCCCGGCTCGGTGGTCGCCCCGTCGGCATCGTCGGCAACAACTCCAAGTTCCGGGGTGGTGTCCTGTTCCCCGACTCCTCCGACAAGGCGGCGCGGTTCGTCTGGCTGTGCAACGCCTACGGCATCCCCCTGCTGTTCCTCCAGGACATCTCCGGGTTCATGATCGGCTCGGCGGTCGAGAAGCAGGGGATCATCCGCCACGGCGCCAAGATGCTGTACGCCGTCTGCGAGGCCCGGGTGCCGCGGATCGCCGTCATGGTCCGCAAGGCCTACGGCGGCGGCTACCTCGCCATGTCCGGCGCGCCCACCAACCCCGATGCCCTCCTGGCGTTGCCGACGGCGCGCCCGGCGCTGATGGGCCCTGCTGCCGCGATCAACGCGATCTACGCCCGCAAGCTGGACGAGATCGAGGACCTCGACGAGCGGCGGGCCTTCGTCATGCAGAAGCAGGCCGAGTACGAGCAGGACATCGACATCTTCCAGGTCGCCTCGGACAACGCCGTGGAGGCGGTGGTGCCCGGCGAGGAGCTCAGGGACGAGCTGATCCACCGCTTCGACCTGTACAGCCGTCGCCCTGTGCGGCCCTACGACCGCCGCAACGGCGTCTACCCCGTCTGACCCCCCGTCCGCCCACGACCCAGGACCACGACCGTGTTCGACTCGCTCCTCGTCGCCAACCGTGGCGAGATCGCCTGCCGCGTGTTGCGCACCGCCAGAGCCATGGGGCTCCGCACGATCGCCGTGCACTCAGAGGCGGATGCGAACGCCCGCCACGTCGCGCTCGCCGATGAAGCGGTCGCGATCGGTCCGGCCCCGGCAGCGGAGTCCTACCTGAACGTCGATGCGCTCGTGGCCGCGATCACCTCGACCTCGGCGGCCGCGGTCCATCCGGGCTACGGGTTCCTGTCGGAGAACGCCGGCTTCGCGCGTGCCGTCGAGGCCGCCGGCGCGCTCTGGGTCGGCCCGCGTCCGGAGACGATCGAAGCGGTCGGTGACAAGCGGGCCGCCCGCGATGTCATGGCCGAGGCCGGTGTGCCGGTCAACGGCGGTGGCAGCGTCGCCGACGGCGACGAGGCGCTGGAGATCGCGGATCGCATCGGCTTCCCCGTCATGGTCAAGGCAGCGGCCGGGGGCGGCGGGATCGGGATGCGGATCGTCGGGGAGCGCGACGGGCTGGTCGCCGCGGTGGAGGCCACCCGCGATCAGGCGGCGCGGTTCTTCGGCGACGGCAGCATCCTGCTCGAGCGCTACCTGCCCGATGCCCGCCATGTGGAGCTGCAGGTCCTCGGCCTGGCCGACGGCCGCGTCGTGGTGCTCGGCGAGCGGGACTGCTCCGTCCAGCGCCGCTACCAGAAGGTGATCGAGGAGTCGCCGTCCCCCGGGGTCACCCCGGAGCTCCGTGAGCGCATGATCGCCGCGGTCCGCCGGGGCGCGGAGCACATCGGCTACCGCAACGCGGGCACCTTCGAGTGCCTGGTCTCAGGTGACGACTTCGTCTTCCTCGAGGTCAACGCCCGCCTCCAGGTCGAGCACCCGGTCACCGAGATGGTCACCGGCATCGACCTGGTCGCCGAGCAGCTCAGGGTGGCCGCCGGGGAGTCGCCGGGTTTCGACCCGGATGGTGTGACGCCCCAAGGTCACGCGATCGAGCTCCGCGTCTACGCGGAGGACAGCAGGCGGTTCCTGCCCCGGCCCGGGACCATCGCCACCTACGAGGAGCCGCGTGGTCCGGGTGTGCGGGTCGACGCCGGGTTCCGGTCCGGTGATGCGATCACCCCCTACTACGACCCTCTGATCGCCAAGCTCGTCGTCCACGCCGATGACCGTGACCAGGCCGTGGCCCGTGCGCGGTCCGCGGTCGACGCCTACGTGATCGAGGGGCTGACCTCCAACCTCGACTTCCTCGCCGAGGTGCTCGACGACCCAGACTTCCGCAGCGGCACCTACGACACCGGGTTGGTGGCGCGGCTCCGTAGCTGATTCACGATCCCGAGGCACCGCCCTCGACCGTGACCGACCAGACCGACCCCCTAGGAGCGACCATGACCGAGATGCGCGCAGAGATGGCGGCCAACGTGTGGAAGATCGTCGTCGAGAACGGCGCCGAGGTGGCGATCGGCGACACGCTGGTGATCCTCGAATCGATGAAGATGGAGATCCCGGTCGAGGCCGAGGCCGCCGGCACGGTCACGATGGTCATCGCGGAGGGCCAGGCCATCGACGAGGACGACCTCATCGCCACGATCCAGTGAGCCGTCCTGCCCAAGGCCGTCCGCCGCTCTCGATCGACCAGCTCCTCGCTGCTGTCCCCCTGGCCGGCATCGAGCCGCCGGTGTGGACACCCGACGGTTCGGCGGTGGTGATCGCCTCGTCGCTGGGGGGAGCCACCGAGCTGTGGTCAGTGCCCGTCGACGGTGGTCCACCCGAGCGCCTGACCACCAACATGGGCTCCGTCGGCCATCTCGCCTCGGCGTTGCCGAGGGTCTCCCCCGACGGTCGGTACCTGTCCTACCTCTCGGGCGACATCGGCGACACCGAGGTCTGGCTCCAGCCCCTCGACGGCGCACCGGCGTGGCAGCTGAGCGACCTCGGGGCGAACATCACCTCGCTGGACTGGGCGCCGGACAGCGGCTCTCTCGTCGTCGCCACCAACCGCTACGGCACCTACGACGTGTTCCGGATCGACGTCGCCGACGGCACCGCGACACGGCTGACCGACCATCCCGACTACGAGGTCCAGCCGACGATCACCCCCGACGGTGTGCACCTGGTCCACGTGCGTCTCGATGACACCTGGACGGCTCGTGATGTCGTCGTCACCCCGCTCGACGGGGGAGAGGAGCGCGTGCTCGTCCACGACGACCGCTGGTTCGACTACCAGTACGGACGCTGGTTCGGCACCCCGGTGCTGTCACCGGACGGCGCCGCGGTGCTGTTCCGGTCCTACCGGTCCGACTGGCTGAACCTGTGGGTGGTGCCCTTCGACGGGGGCGAACCGCGACAGTTGGCACCCGAGGAAGCCGACCAGGACCACGCACGCTTCTCGCCCGACGGGATACACGTGGTCTACACCTCCAACCGTGATGCGCGGGTGAAGCTGCACCTCGTCGAGGTGGCCGGTGGCGAGCCACGGGTGCTGGTTGACCCCGGCGAGGGGGTGTGTGCGTTCCCGGCCTTCTCACCCGATGGCCGCCAGGTCGCCTTCACCCTCGTGACCCCCAGCCACCCGGCTGAGCTGTGTGTGGTCGAGGTGGCCACCGGCGAGGTGGCGAGACTGACGCGCTCGGTGCCCCGGACCTTCGAGGCGCGCACGGTCACGCCGGAGCGGTTCGGCTACGCCGGGCACGACGGCCTGACGATCCCGGGGTTCCTGTACCGCCCCGAGTCAGCTGGGGTCGAGCCCAACGGCGCCGGCATCGTCGTGGTCCACGGTGGGCCGACGATGCAGTGGTTCCCCGCCTACGACGGCTACGCCCAGTTCCTCGCGCTGCAGGGCTACACGCTGCTGCTCCCCAACGTGCGCGGCAGCTCGGGGTACGGCCGGTCGTTCGAGGAGGCCAACGACCGCGACTGGTTGGGTGGTGACCTGCAGGACGTCGTGCGTGCCGGCCAGGTGCTCGCGGAGCTCGACACCGTCGATGCCGACCGGCTGGCCATCACCGGGCTCAGCTACGGCGGCATCATGTCGATGGGCGCGGCCTGCTTCGCTCCGGGGGCCTTCCGGGCCGCCGCCAGCCTGTCGGGCTACGGCGACTTCCTGCACATGATGGAGGAGCAGGAGTTCCGGCACCAGCAGCTGCTGCGCAAGGAGCTCGGCGATCCGGTCGCAGACCGCGACATCTACCTGAAGGCCTCGTCGATCCATGCGGTCAGGGACGCGACCACACCGCTGCTGATCATCCACGGTGAGGGCCGGTTCCCCGGCTCCGACGCCGGTCGCCGCTTCGCCGAGGCCATGCAGCGCGAGTACAAGGTGGTGCGCTACGTCGCCTACCAGGGCGAGCATTACTACGTGACGGGGCGCACCAACGTGCGGGCGATGTGGCAGGAGGTCGACGACTTCCTGCGGACCTACCTCGACCTGCCCCGCAGGCTGACCGGGCGAAGCTGACCAGGCAGCCCTGCCGCCGGCCTGCGGGTCAGCCGGCGGCAGCCGCCTGCGGCTGGATGTTCACCGGCAGGCTGCGGCCCGACTCGACCTGCCACAGGCTGACGCTGGCACCGACGCGCTCGCCGTCGGCGTCGAACCACAGCGGGCCCAGCTCGCAGCTCACCACCTCGCGGTCGCGCCGACGCAGCCAGGTCGCGATCTCCGTCCGGTCGCCGGTGACGTCGAACGCCCGCAGCAGGGCGGTCGCGGCGGCCCCGGCCTCGGCGGTGTAGACGTGGCGGTGACCGGCCGCATGGGTCCCCGGGTACAGCTGCCAGCTGCCCTCGCCCGCGGGACCGGCGAGCTCGGCGATCGGAGCGCCCGGCCCTCCCTCGGCGCCGATCAGCTGCCCCTGGTAGCCCTCGGCCCGCAGCGCGACGATCCGCGCCGACTGCTCGACCTCGCCCATCGCCAGGAACGCCGCGTCCGCCGCCGCGACCGACGCTGCGAGGGTGACCGGGATGCGCTCGGCCTCGACCCGCACCTCATCGGCCAGGCGCTGGCCGTAGGCGGTGTCGTCGGCCTCCACCCAGAGCTGTTGCACGTGGAGCCCGGTGACCAGCCGCGCGGCAGCTGCGGCCGTGGCAGCGTCGGGTGCGCACATCCGCAGGGTGGTGCCGTGCCCGGCGAGGTGGTCGGCCGTCGCGGCGGGGAGCAGCAGCGGGAGGCCGGAGGCGCAGGCGAGGTCCTGGGCGGCGAGCGCGCTGCCCGAGTTCTTCGGCCCCACGACACCGATCACGTTGGGATCGTCGATGCAGCGTTGCACCAGGCGTAGCGCCTGCACGGGGTCGCGCCCGTCGTCCAGCTCCCGGACCGCCACCCGCCCTCCGAACACCGGTCCGGCACGGTGGACGGCCGCCCGGACCGCGGTCAGCATCGGCTGCGCGACGATCCGTTCCGCGCTGCCCAGCGGTCCGATGACCGCGATCGTCAGCTCCATCGGTGCCCGGCGCTCCCGGCTGCGCGTGCGATGTGCGCTGCAGCAGGAGGCTACCGTAACTAGCGTACGTTCGTTCGTCAACGGCCGCGCCGTCGGAGTAGCTTCCCGGGGTCACCGTGGGAGGTGGGGATGCAGCAGCAGGGCGCAACTGCGGATCTGGTCCAGCGGCTGCGAGCGGGTGACCACCTGGTCGGCACGTGGTCGTCGCTGGACAGCCCGGCCGCCGCCGAGGTGATGGCCGCGGCCGGCTTCGACGTCGTGATCCTCGATCTCGAGCACGGCGAGCTCGGGGTGCCGGACCTGACCGCCCACCTGCGGGCCATCGAGGTGGCGGGTGCAGCCAGCCTGGTGCGGGTCGCCGACCCGGGCCAGGTCGGTCGTGCCCTCGAGGCTGGCGCCGACGGGGTGCTGGCTCCCGACGTCACCTCGGCCGAGACGGCCGCCCGTGTGGTGGCGTCCGGGCGGTACGCGCCCCACGGCACCCGGGGCTCGGCGCCGATGGCCCGCGACGTCGGCTACGGCCTCCATGCCTTCGCCGAGCACCACGCGGACGCGGACCCACTCCTCGGGGTGCAGATCGAGGGACCGGAGGGGATGGCTGCCCTCGACGAGATCGTCGCCGTCGATGGTCTGGGCCTGGTGTTCGTCGGACCGCACGATCTCTCCCAACGCCTCGGCGTCCCGGGTCAGGTCACCCATCCCGCCGTGGTCGAGGCCATCGGCGAGGTGGCCGGACGCGCCCGTGCCCACGGCGTGGCGACGGGAGTCTGGGCACCCGACGCCGAGGTGGCACGGACCTGGCTCGACGCCGGGATCAGCCTGGTGACGGTCAGCAACGTCGCCCTCGTGCTGTCGGGCGCGGCACGCTCCCTGCGGGAGGCACTGAGATGACCGCCAGCCCCACCTCGATGCAGCCCGAGCGGGCCGTCAGCTTCGTCACCGGCGGCGCCCACGGCATCGGCCGTTCGATCGTCGCCGCGCTGGCGGCGCGTGGTGACACGGTGTTCCTCGCCGACCTCGACGTCGACGCCGCCGAGGTCGCCGCCGGCGAGTTGACCTCGCAGGGGCTCGACGTCCGGGCGTGTGGCGTTGACGTGACCGACGTGGCCGCGTTCACCGCGGCGATCGACGCCGCCGATCGTCAGGCCCCGCTGACCACCTTGGTGAACAACGCCGGGATCGGCTTCGCGGCCTCGCTGTTCGACACCACGCCGGAGCTCTTCGACCGTCTCATGGCGGTCAACCTCAGGGCCAGCTTCTTCGGGCTCCAGGCTGCTGCCCGGGTCATGCGCCCCCGTGGCGCTGGATCGATCGTCAACCTGTCGTCCACGTCGGGCTTCGCGTCCTCCTCGAGCCCGATGCTGGCCTACGACACCTCCAAGGGCGCGATCCGGCGGCTGACGGCCAGCGCGGCCCGGGAGCTCGCCCCCCTCGGGATCCGCGTGAACGCGGTCGCACCCGGCACCATCGACGCCGGCATCACGCTGGCGTTGACGCCGGAGCGCGCGGCGCTGGACGACCTGGTGGCGCGACGGATCCCGCAGGGTCGCCTGGGAACGGGTGAGGACATCGCCGCGGCGGTCGTGTGGCTGACCTCGCCGTCCGCTGGCTACGTGACGGGCCACACCCTGGTGGTCGACGGCGGGCGGCTCACCTGAGTCGTGGCTGGCGCGGGGATACGAGCGAGCGTTCGTTCTGGCTCTGCGCTAGGGTCGGGGAGGTTCCAGTTGACGCGGTGGCGCCGCCGATCCGGCGCCCCGGGACATGGGCGAGGAGCGTGGTATGGCGGTCGAGGTGGGGCTCGGGGTGTTCTCGGGGGAGTGGCATCCCGGCACGGGGCTGGAGCACGGTGAGACCCTTCGGGAGTCGATCGACCAGGTGGCCCACGCAGAGGCGGCCGGTCTCGACAGCGTCTGGGTGAGCGAGCACCACTTCCACGAGGCGAACTTCGTCGGCTCCGTCGCGCCCTACGCCGCCGCCATGGTCCAGGCCACCTCGCGGATCACGGTCGGGCTGGGGCTGGCGCTGGCTCCGCTGCACGACCCCGTCCGCATGGCCGAGGACGCGGCCTTCCTCGACGTGCTCTCCGGTGGCCGGTTCGAGCTGGGGCTCGGCATCGGCTACCGCGACATCGAGTACGAGGGGTTCGGCGGCCACCGCAAGCAGCGGGTCGGTCGCACCGTCGAGCTGATCGAGATCTGCCGTCAGGCCTGGAGTCCCGGCCCGGTGGAACACGAGGGGCGCTACTACCAGCGGCACGGCATCGAGGTTACACCCAAGCCCGTCCAGCCCGGTGGGCCCCCGATCATGATGGGAGGCCATCACCCCAACGCCCTGGACCGCTGCGCCCAGCTCGGTGACCGGTTCTGCATGGATGCCGGCACCGACTCCGAGTCCTACGAGGAGGGGCAGGGGCGCAACCGCGACATCTTCGACCGGGTGGCCTCGGCGGTGCGGCTGTACCGGGAGGCGCTGGCCCGGCACGGCAAGGACACCGAGCACCCGAACTTCTCGCTGAACGTCGGTGGCTTCCTGCACCCCGACGGTCGTGACGCCGCCTGGGACACCCTCGCGGAGGCCTACATGATGACGCGTCGGGTGTACGGCGACTGGTACGGCCTCGATCCGGCGGACTACGCCGACTGGTACCCGGACAAGCTGACGCCCGAGGAGGTGGAGCAGCGGAAGGGTGAGCTGCTGCTCGGTACCCCCGACGACGTTGCGCCGGTCCTCGAGCGGGTCCGCGAGATCGTCGGGGACAACCTCCACGTGATGTTCCGCTCCAAGTACCCCCTGGTGGAGGACGCGGCGACGCGGACCTCGATCGACCTGCTGGCCGAGATCCGGCGGCGGCTGGTGGCCTGAGCCCGCTGTCCGGGCCCGACAGGAGCCCCGGATGATCACCCGCTTCTGGCTCGGCACGCGTCGTGCGGGGATCAGCCGCGCGGCGTTCAGCGAGCACTGGTACCGGACCCACGGGGCCTACGGTCTCGCGCTGCCGGGCCTGCGGGCCTACGTCCAGAACCACCTGTTGGCCGGCCGGACGCCCCTGACGCCACCGGTGTTCGACGGCTGCTCGGAGCTGGACTTCGACGACGTGGCGGCGATGCGCGCGGCCTTCGCGTCACCGCAGATCGAGGAGGCCGACCGCGACGAGCGGGCCTTCGCCGACCCCGATCGGTTCGGCGTCGTCGTCACCCAACGGCGTCTCCTGTTCGGCGCATCGGCACCCGACACCGACGCCCGACTGCTGTGCTTCATCCGTGTCAACCCCCGCCGTACCCGCGATGAGCTCACCGGCGCGGTCGAGAGCTTCGTCGTTGACCGGGCCGAGCGGGCGGGCGCCGTCCGCGCCGAGCTCCTGGTCGCCGTCGAGGACGCGGGCGAACCCCAGGCCTGCGACCTGGTGGTCTCGCTGTGGTTCCCGACCCTCCCCGCCCTGCACGAGGCTGCTGAGAGCTGGGCCACGACCTCGGCCGAGTTCCTCACGGGTCTGGCCTTCGGGCGGGAGATCGCGCTGGCGCGGCCACGCCGGCTGCGGTGACGGCTGCGGGCCCGCAGGGCTGATCCCACGTCAGCCGGTGTCGAGGCGTATGCGAGCGGCGTCGGCGGAGAGCTGACGCCCCCTGACCGGCGGTGCCGCCAGCGCGGCCCAAACCGCGTCGTCAGGCGGTCGACCGGCCACCGGGGCGAGCTGGTCCCGAGCAATCGTCACGGCCCCGGGTAGCAGGACGACGATGAGGTTCGGCTCGCCTCTCTGGAGGAACTCACCGTCCGCCAGGTTGGCCACCGCGTTCGCGTACAGGGCGAGCCGGGGTGTGTTCGCCAGGTGCAGTTCGATCATCGGTCACCACCTCAGATGGGCGCCGCCGTCGACGGGCAGGTCGACGCCGGTGATCCATGACGATGCCGGCCCCGCAAGGAACAGGGCCGCATGGGCGATGTCGGCCGGCTCTCCGCCGAAGTGCATGACGTCGTCCATCCTGCCTCCGCGATCCAGCGGCCCCTCGATCGGCGCGATGTGACCGGCCACGCGCACGCGTCGGATCGATCCCGGGCTGATCGAATTGACCCGGACCCGTGGCCACCACTCGCGTGCCAGCCCCGTCGTGAGGCCGAGCACGGCGGACTTGGTGGCCGCGTACATCGTGTTGGGCCACAGCAGCGTCTTCGGTGCGGCGGCGACCAGGATCAGCGATCCCGACCGCTCGCCCAGGGCCGGCAGGGTCGCCCGCGCCGTGTTCACGGCGGTCCTCCGGTTGAGGTCGATCATCTCGTCCTCCACCTCACGTGGGGTGGCAGGGAGGTCGAGGTCGAAGTACCCCGAGGTGCCGGCATTGACGAGAACGGCATCGAGCCGACCCCACCGCGCCAGCACCGCCTCGGTGACGCTCCCCGCGGCCTCAGGATCCACTAGGTCGGCCGCCAGCACCAGGGGGGCGCGGCCGGTGGTGTCGGCGATCTGGGCGGCGGTCGCCTCCAGGCGTGCCTTGGTCCGCGCGACCAGGGCCACCTCGGCACCCGCCTGTCCGAACAGCAGGGCGGCCGCCCTGCCCATCCCGTTGCCGGCACCGGCAATCACCGTGACCCGGCCGTCGAGTGGTGCTGCCAGCACGACGCCTCCCGAGGGGCTCGACGGCGCGAGGGCCGTCCGGGCGGGCACTCTAGCGGTGCGTCTTCCCGCCGGGATGCCCTCCGGCGATGGTTGCCTGGCGCCGTGAAGCGGGCGTAGAGTCGGTTGATCGTGACGAACGATCGCTCGCACGTCTCGTTTCCGGCCCCTTCGTCACGACGCGCACGGCGTGACCTGGCCGTGCGGGAGCGGTTCGGAGCCGCGGGAGGTACGACCGTGGAGCAGTCTCAGCGCTGGCACCTGCGTGGTGCGCGGTGGTTGGATGTCACGACCGGAGAGACGAGCCAGCGCGACCTGACCCTCGCCGAGGGCGTCATCGTCGACCACGCGAGTGATGCTGTGGAACTCGACGTCTCGGGGCTGACTGCCCTGTTCGGGCTGTGGGACTGCCACGCGCACCCCGGCGGCCTCATGTACGACCCCGATGCCACCGGGTACTTCGAGGCAGCTCCGGACCGGACGATCCGTGCGGGCGAGAACCTCCAGGAAGCCGCCCGGATGGGCGTCACCGGCATCCGGGCCGTGAGCGAGGCGGACGAGATCGACCTCGCCTGGTCCAGGGCCTACGCCGCGGGCACCCCGGCTGGGCCACGCGTGCGGGGTGCCGGTCGCGGCATCCGCACCACGGCGGGGCACGGCACGGCCTCTCCGCGGGTCTTCACCCAGTTGCACTCGGAGCTCGTCGTGGACGGGCCTGCCGAGGCTGCGCGTGCGGTCCGCATCCTGGTCGAGCGTGGCGCGCACTGGATGAAGCTGATGCTCACGGGCGGGCTCTACAGCCCCCATGAGACCGTCGACGGTGTCCAGTTCACCGACGAGGAGCTGCGGACCCTGATGGAGGTGGCGCAGCTGCGTGGGCTGCCCGTCGCCGCACACTGCGGGGGTTCGGAGGGCGCCGTGCGGTTCGCCGAGCTCGGTGGCCGGTCGGTGGAGCATGGCTACACCCTGGACGAGCGCGCCGCCGCGGCCATGGCGGCCAACGGCACCTGGCTCGTGCCGACCGTGTCGGTCACCCACGACCGGGAGTTCATCGAGGCCGAGGGGTGGCCCGAGCATGCCGCAAGACGTGCCGTCGAGACCGCGCCGCTGCACGCCGCGGCGCTCCATGCCTGTCGGGAGGCCGGCGTCCGGATCGCCGTCGGCGCCGATCTCAACCCGATCGGCCCGCGGTTGCATCGGGAGCTGGAGATGCTGGAGCGTGCCGGGATGGACCGTCGCAACGTCTTGGAGGCCGCCACGGTCGGTGGGCGGGCCCTGAACGGGTTCGGCGACGCCAGCACGCCGGAGCCCGGCGTCATCGCGGATCTCATCCTGGTGGAGGGGGATCCGATGGCCGAGCTCCACGGCCTCCGAGCGCCCAGGATGGTCTTCGCCCACGGCCGGCGGCTCGTCGGTTGAGCGCTCCCCGGCGATGGCTGCTCCATCCCCACGGGCCGGTCCGCCCCCCTGGGGACGCCGCGCGCATCCCTGCTCGGCGGGGTGTGTGAGATCCCCTGCTGGGTAGTGTGGCCGCAGCGCCCGGGTGAGGAACACCAGTGCAGCCGCCACCGTCCCCTCGCGCCACGTGGAGGGTGTCGCTCTGCTCGTCGGCCGTGTGCGCCGCCTGTGGGCGCCGGTGGCCCAGGTCCGCACGGTTCTGCGCACGGTGCGGGGGTGTGACCGAGCCGAGGGTGCGTCGGCGAGCCCCTCCGCAGCGCAGCATCGCCGCTGTCCTCCTGGCGGGCATCGGCGGTCTGGTGCTTGTGCTGTCGACCGGTGGTCCGGATCTCCTGACCGGCTCCACCGAGCCGACCGCCACGACGCTGCCGGCGGTCGCCAGCCTCGAGGTGCGCATCCCCTCGGCGCAGGGCACGACCGATGAGCACGGCGGGCCGGCGTTTCGCTCGGGGCGCGTCGCCGAGTGCAGCGTCCTCCCCGGCGGTGGTCCGAGCTGTGCCGTGGTCGGGTTGCGCAGCGGCGGGTCTGCAGCGCCACCCGTCGTGATCGACGACCGAGCGGTTGTCCTGGTCGAGGGCGTCCACGTCGTACGGCTCGAACTGCCCCGTGGTGATCGCAGTTGGAGCGCCACGCCGTTGTCGACGGAGTCTCCTGCGGCGCTGCTCGCGGCTGACGGGTCCATCTTCGTCACGGGTCGCGAAGCCGTGGTGCGGCTCGATGCGAGCTCCGGCGAGGTGCTGTGGAGGGCGTGGCCGGATCACGCCATGGCGGCTGCCCCAGCGATCCGGTGGTTCGGCGATGCGCTGCTGGTCCTGGACGAGTCCGGCCGTCTGACCGCCCTGGAACCCGACGACGGGCGTGTCCGGTGGAGGGCGCCGGGCGCCGGCTCACAGGTGCTGCGTGTCGAGCCCGACCGCTGGACGACGGCACGCAGCCCCGCGCCGCACCAGCCGCGTCGTGGGCGTGTCCCCAGGCAACCCGATGGGAGTTTCGTCTGGCCCGGCATCGGGGACGACGGCCTCGGCTCACTGATGCTGACGTGGGCAGCGGTCGGCGACCAGGTACTGGCGACCGCGCTCGATGCCGATGGGCAGGTGCGGTGGGACGCGGGGCCCCTGCCCCTGTCGTGCTGCTCGGTCCATCCGATCGAGGGGCCGCGAGGGCTGCTCATCCTGGCCGCTCCGACGGATGTCGGTGCGGTCATCGACACGCGGACGGGGGCGGTCCTCGGTGTCCCGCGGGCCGAGGGTCGAACGCTGGTCGGTGCGCACCGCCAGGTCGGTCTGTGGCGCGGCGAGGAGGACCTGGTCGGGCTCCGCCTAGCCGACGGCGTGGAGGTCTTCCGGGCCGATGGGCAGCTGGCGACGGTCGACCCGATCATCATCCAGCGAGGCGAGGAGCTCGTCCACGTCGCCCTCGAGGTCGAGGTGGCTGGGCAGCCCCCGTCGCGTCCGCTGCGCTGAGCTGACTCGGCCACTGGTGTCGGGGCCGCTGGGCTCCTCGGCACGGCCTGGCTCGCCACCGGTAGGCTGCATTATCGGGTCCGGGAGACGGCCGGATCGGTGGCCATCATCCGGGGGTGTGACGATCCAAGGGAGCAGACGTGGTGGAGCACGAGGTTCGGATCGGCGCGCGTTTCCCCAACGCCGGTGACCACCACGAGCAGCGCAGCCTCGCTGACGCTGCTCGTCACCTCGAAGCGGCGGGCTTCGATTCCCTCTGGGCCAGCGACCACGTCGGCATGCCGGTGACCTCCCGCCATCCCTACCCCTTCTCGGATGACGGGCGGATCCCCTGGGAGCGTGACCTCGCTTGGACCGAGCCGCTCACGGCGCTGGCGATCGCGGCGGCAGCCACCGAACGCATCGAGCTGGGGACCGCCATCATGGTCGCGGCTTTGCGCCACCCCCTCATTGCCGCCAAGCAGATCGCCGGGGTGGCGCTCGAGTCCCGGGGCCGGGTCGCCGTCGGGATCGGCGCAGGTTGGCTGGCTGAGGAGTTCGACGCCGTCGGGGTGCCTTTCGAGCAGCGCGGTCGCTACCTCGATCAGTGGATTGACCGCGTACGGCACTGCCTGGACGGCACGTATCCGGTGGCCGGCGACGACACGTGCTATCCGAACCCGTCGGAGCTGTGGATCCGGCCCTCCCCGCCGCGGCAGGTGCCGATCCTGATCGGCGGCATGGGCCCGCGTGCGATCCGGCGGGCCGCACTGGGCGGCGACGGCTGGATCGCAGTGCTGCACGCACCGAGCATGGAGGTCGAGACGCTCCGACCTGGCATCGACCAGCTGCGGCATCTCGCCGCCGAGGCAGGTCGGCCCCGACCCCGGGTCATCGTCCAGGTGCTCAGCTCCGCAGGCGCGGCGGAGACGGTCGGCCGGCACCTGCCGGCGCTCGCCCGGGCCGGCGTGGACGACGTCATCGTCGACGTCGGGTTCGAGGAGGACGACCCACCGAAGGCGGCGCTCGCGGCGCTGCGAATCTGACCGCCCAGCAGCCGTCACCCTCCGTGGGTCGCGGTTGTCATCGTCGGTGGGACTGGTATCGTTCCCTCACGAACGAGCGACCGTTCGTTTCGGTTGGCAGGTCGCGGCGGCTCCTCGTTCATGGAGCACGGTGCGGAGCCTGGACGTCCTGGGAGGTGCAGCATGCAGCGAATCGGTGTCGATATCGGTGGGACGTTCACCGACGCGGTCGCGATCGACGATCGGGGCCGGATCAGGACGGCGAAGGCGCTGACGACGCCGGGTCACCTTCACGACGGCGTGCTCGCAGCCGTGGAAGCGCTCGGGATCGACTGGGACGACGTGACGACGTTCATCCACGGGACGACGGCTGGGCTCAACGCCTTCCTGGAACGCCGCGGGGCCAAGGTCGCCCTGATCACGACGCGCGGGTTCCGTGACGTGTACGAGCTCGGGCGGGCGAACCGGCCCGAGATGTACAACGTCCGGTACCGGCCCCCGCGACCGCTCGTGCCTCGGCGTTCGGTCTTCGAGGTGGACGAGCGGCTGGCGGCCGACGGCTCGGTGCTCACAGCCATCGACGAGGACGCGGTCCGCGCGTTGCTGGCTCGCTTGGTCGTCGAAGGCTACGAGGCCGTCGCGGTGTGCCTGCTGCACGCCTACGCGAACCCCGAGCACGAACGCATCGTGGCCGGGCTGGTGCACGACGCCGCACCGTCGCTGTCGGTGGTCTGCTCCCACGACGTCGCCCCGGAGTGGCGAGAGTACGAGCGCACCTCGACGACGGTGCTGAGCGCCTACGTCGCGCCCATCGTGGAGCGCTACCTGGCCGATCTGGAGGAACGGCTCACCGATCGCGGCCTGGAGGGGCCGCTCAGGGTGATGCAGTCCAACGGTGGCGTGATGACCGCCGCCGTCGCCCGCTCGAAGCCGATCCAGACCCTGTTCTCCGGGCCGGTCGGTGGGACCGTCGCCGGTGTCTCGGTCTCGCGGGACCTGCGGGACGAGCTGCCGGCCGACCGCCTCATCTGCGTCGACATGGGTGGGACCTCCTTCGATGTGAGCCTGGTCGTCGACGGGCGGGCAGAGGTCGAGGCGCAGGCCACCCTGGAGGGGCACCCGATCCTCGCGCCGAGCGTGGCCATCCACACGATCGGTGCAGGTGGCGGCAGCATCGGGCACATCGCCGGCGGCGGACTGCGGGTCGGGCCACGCTCCGCGGGAGCCGAGCCCGGACCGGCCTGTTACGGCGCCGGGGGCACGGAGCCGGCCATCACCGACGCAAACCTGCACCTCGGTCGGATCCCGGCTGTGGCCCGATTGGGTGGCGGTATGGAGCTCGACCGCGCGGCGGCGGCAGCAGCGCTCGGCGGGGTCGCGGATCAGCTGGACCTCGGTGTCGACGAGTTGGCGGCCGGGATGGTCGCCGTCGCGGACGCGGCGATGGCGAACGCGATCCGTGAGATCACGGTCATGCGGGGTATCGACCCTCGGACCTTCTCGCTCGTGGCGTTCGGCGGTGCCGGACCTCTGCACGCCGTGGCGATCGCGGAGGAGTTGGACATCGCGACCGTCGTGGTCCCCGCCGACCCCGGTGTCCTGTCGGCCTACGGGATGCTGCAGTCGGACACCCGCCACGATGCCGTGCAGAACTACTTCGTGCGGGTCGCGGAGGTCTCGCCCGAATCGCTGCAGGCCGCGGTCGCCGACCTGGAGGAACGCGCGCGGCTGTTGCTGAAGGAGGATGGCGTCGAGGCCGACGCCATCGCTCTGGAACCGTCCGCGGATCTCCGCTACGCCGGCCAGGAGTACACCGTCACGATCCCCTTCGATGTCGGCGGGGACGTGGAGGGCGCGCTGGCGGCCCTGCCCGAGCGCTTCGCGGCTGCCCACGATGCCCGGTACGGGCACAGCAACATCGAGGAGGCGGTGGAGTTCGTGAACCTGCGGATGACGGCGATCGGTCGCATCCAGCGCGCGCCACGCCACCATCTGGCGCCAGGGGAGCTGCCGGCCCCGCTGGCGACCGAGCGCAGCTACTTCGCGGGTGCCCAACACGACACGCCAGTCCACGCTCGCGACACCCTCCCCGCCGACACCGTGCTCACCGGTCCCGCCATCGTCCTCGAGGACGAGTGCACCACGCTCGTGCCGCCCGATTGGCAGCTGCGTGTCTCGGCGCCGGGACACCTGATCTTGACCCGAGCCACCGCATGACGACGCTCGACCCTGTCACCGTCGAGGTGATCCGCAACGCCTTCGACTCGATCGCCGCGCAGATGAACAACAACCTCGCGCGGTCGGCGTACACGCCTGTGATCTACGAGATGAAGGACTGTTCGGTCGCCCTGTTCGACCGCGATGTCCGGCTCCTCGGGCAGGCACCGGGACTCCCGATCTTCCTCGGAGGGCTCGACACCGCGATCGAGTTGACGTTGGACCACTTCGGCGGCCGTGAGCAGCTGCGAGCCGGTGACGTGTACGCCGTCAACGACAGCTCGTTGGTCGGCAGTCACCTCAACGACGTCACCGTACTGACCCCCTGCTTCGACGACGACGCCCTGATCGGCTTCGGTGCCACGAAAGCCCACTGGCGCGACATCGGTGCCAAGAGCCCCGGCCACGCGATGGACACCACGGAGATCTTCCAAGAGGGCTACCGGCTCGGTCCGACCAAGCTCTACGACGCCGGACGTCCGCTCGTCGGCATCCTCGAACTCCTCCAGCGCAACAGCCGACTGCCGCGCGGCGTCTGGGGCGATCTGCACGCCCAGGTCGCCGCCTGCCGGACCGGGGAACGGGGGCTCCTCGACCTGCATCGGCGGTTCGGGGCTGGCACCGTGGCCGACGCCGCCGAGGCGATCTTCGAGCAGTGTGCTGGTGCCGACCGCGCCGCCGTCGCCGCGCTGGCCGGCGGCACCTGGGAGGCCAGCGGAGAGTTGGACTCCTGCGGTCCGGGTGGTGAACCCGTACCGGTTCGGGTCAGGGTCACGATCGCCGGCGAGCGGATGGTGCTGGACCTGCGTGGTTCGAGCCCCCAGACACCTGGCAGCGTCAACTGCGGACGGGCCCAGACCGTGTCCGCCGCGAGGTTGGCCTTCAAGTTCCTGATCAACCCCGATAGCCCGGTCACGGACGGGACGTTCCGCAACCTCGAGGTCCTCACCGACCCGGCTTCGGTGTTCGACGCGGCCCCGCCGGCGGCCTGCCAGTACTACTACCCGCACCTGGGCCTGATGATCGACCTGTGCCTGCGTGCGATGGCCGAGGTCTGCCCAGAGCGCGTGGTCGCCGGGCAGCCCGCAGATGCGATGAACCTGTTGTTCACCGGTCGCGACCCCGAGACCGGTCGCGCCTACGTCTGCGGCGAGGCCACCGGCGTCGGCTGGGGCGCTCACCAGGGCGGTGACGGTGCCAACGGGTTGGCGAACTATGGCGCCGGCGACCTCAAGAACCTGCCCGTCGAGGTCATCGAGGCCCGGTACCCGCTGCGGGTGCACCGCTATGCGCTGCGGCCAGGGACCGGCGGCGCCGGTCGTTGGCGCGGCGGGCTCGGTGTCCTCCGGGAGTACGAGACGCTGACCGACACCACCTCGGTGTCGGTGTGGTGGGAACGCACCCGCACGCCGGGCTGGGGCCTGCTCGGCGGTGACGACGGTGCTCCCGGGACGGTACTCGTCGACACACCCGACGGGCAGCGCGAACTGCTGAAGGTCGATCGTTTCCCGCTGTCTGCCGGAGCGCGGGTGCTCGCGTGCACGGGGGGTGGTGGTGGCTTCGGGCCGGCGCTCCAGCGCGCGGCCACCGACATCGAGCGCGACCTCGTCGAGGGTTACGTGACCTCGTCGGAGGCTGGAGCATGACGACCCGCATCCTCGTCCTCAACGCGCGGGCGAACACGCTGTACGACGAGCTCCGCCGTGAGGTCGTGCGGCCGTTCGTGGCGGCGGAGACCGAGGTGGTGGTGCGCTCGTTGGCGGGGACGGGGGTGCCGGGGACGGCGTTCCTGCCGGCGGCGTCGTTGTTCATGAACCAGCTGCTGCAGGCGGTGCAGCAGGGGGAGCGGGATGGTTTCGACGCGGTGGTGATCGCGTGCTGCTCGGATCCGGGTTTGGAGGATGCGAAGGACCTGGTGTCGATCCCGGTGACCGCTCCGATGGAGGCGGCAGTGGCCACCTCGTTGGGGCTGGGTCGGTTGGGGGTCGTGGCGCCTCGGATCGAGAGCGGTGAGGGCGAGAACCTGCCGCAGGATGCGAACTGGGTGCGGCGTCTGATCTACCGCTACGGGGGTGAGCGCTCCTTCGCGGGGGTGTGGTCGGCGCCGGCCGGGCATCCGTCGGCGGAGGAGACGGCGCGGTTGCTGGCGGAGGATCCCGATGGTCTGCGGGAGGCGATCCGCCGGGAGATGGTGGCGTCGATCGATGGTCCGGCGGGGGATGCGGCGGAGGCGGCGTGGCGTGAGGGGGATGCCACGGTGCTGTTCTTCGCCTGCACGTTGTGGGGTGGGTTGCTGGCCCCGATCGCCGAACGGGTCCCGGTGCCGGTGTTGGACCCACTGATCACGCCGGTGCGGTACGCGGAACTGCTCGCCCGCGCCGGCCGCAAGAGCTGATGCTGCAGGAACACCTGAAGCATGGAACCCATGGGAGGTAGGGATGTGAAGAATCCGAAGAGGCGACTCCTCTGGCTCGCGGCATTCAGCGCACTTGCGCTGGCGATCGCGGCCTGCGGCGGTGACGATCCTGGCACCGACACCGACACCGACACCGACGACACGATCGACGACAGCGACGCGGGCGAGGACACCGACGGCGAGGACACCGCCGCCGACGGTCAGCGGGTGCTGACGGTGGCGGTGCCCGGCGACGTCGAGACCTTCGACCCGTGCTGTGCCAACTTCATCCGCAGTCACGAGGCCCTCTACATGGTCTACGAGGTGCCGGTGGTGCATCCCGCGGTCGAGGTCGATGGCGCGCTGGTCGGCGATCCGTCCGGCCTCGACGGCCGGTACTTCGAGTCCTGGGAAGCCGACCCGGACGGGCTGACCTACACGATCCGCGTGCGTGAGGGCATGACCTTCGACGACGGCACCCCCATCACCGCCGAGACCGTCCGCTTCATGGTCGAGCGGAACCTCAATACGCCCGGCGGCGGTGCCTGGCTGCTGACCAACATCGCCTTCGTGACCGAACCACCCGAGGTCGTCGACGACTACACCCTGGTCCTACGAGGCGACCAGCCCAGCCCCATGGTCATGGAGTCGTTCTACATGACGAGCTCGTCCGCGGTCGATCCCGCGGTGGTCGAAGCGCACGCGACCGAGGACGACCCCTGGGCGACCGAGCACCTGTCGCGCAACGTCGACAACCCCAGCGGCCCGTACCGCCTGGTCAGCCGGGTCCCCGACCAGGAGCTGGTGTTCGAGGCGCGTGAGGACTACTGGGACGGTCCGCTGCCGTTCGACCGCATCGTCTGGCGTGTCGTCCCCTCGGCCGCCGAACGTGTCCAGCTGCTCCAGAGCGGCGCTGTCGACGTCGCGCTGGGCCTCGGTACCGAGGAGTTCGAGGCCCTGTCGGGCGCCGACGGCGTCGAGATCCTGCGGGCTCCGTCCAACAACATGGCCTACGTGGGCATGAACAACTCGATCGCGCCCTTCGATGACCAGGCGGTCCGTCAGGCGGTGTCCTACGGCGTCGACTACGACGACATCCTGGAGAACGTCTACCGGGGCGACGCCGGCCGTCTCCGTGGCCCGCTGTCGGAGAACTCACCGTTCTCGATCGGCGGCGAGATCGGGTACGACCGCGACACCGACCAGGCGACGTCGCTGCTCGAGGGCTCGAGCTACGACGGCTCCACGGTCACCCTGTCGATCGACTCGTCCCGCTCCGAGCACCAGCTGATCGCGGTGCGGGTGCAGGCTGCCCTCGGCCAGATCGGGATGGATGTGGAGATCGAGCAACTGACCCCGGCCGTCTTCGCCGAGCGCAAGGTCGGCAAGGAGTTGCAGATGTTCGTCGACGAGTCGCTCGCCTGGATCGACGACCCCAACTACGGGCTCTCGCTGACCCTGGAGTGTGGCGTGTTCGGCAACTACACCGACTACTGCAACGACCAGGTGCAGGAGATCATCGAGGACGGTTGGGGTGAGCCGGACGAGGCGGTGCGTCGCGAGATGTTCGCCGAGGCCCAGCGCCTGATCGTCGAGGACGCCCCCTGGGCGTTCCTGGCGCAGCCCGACTACAAGCTGGCGGTGCGTGAAGGCATCGGTGGCTACATCCACTACCAGAACGAGATCCCGCGGCTCGCCTTCCTGGAGCCGACCGGCTGACCGTTGACCGGCGGCCCGCCCGGTTGCGGCC
>Ga0207421_10001904_pt1 | contig 26453 bp, 13 predicted proteins | sample SodLakKL_010_SED_4_FD_187542 | JGI IMG/M metagenome (GOLD analysis project Ga0207421, IMG submission 187542) | Alkaline sediment microbial communities from Lake Tanatar, Kulunda Steppe, Russia - 8KL_010_SED (SPAdes) (version 2) | ecosystem: Environmental > Aquatic > Non-marine Saline and... | reverse complement strand
GCAAGCTCCTGCTTGCCCAAAGAACACTGTTTCCATAATCTGAATATTGCTTCATGTTGGTTTTGATGCCCGCCGGACTCCCCGGCGGGCATTTTTTTCACCAAACTTCACGAACTTTGTTTTTTTTGTGATTTGTTGTAAACTTTGTCGGATGAACAAACCCATTTCTAACCAAAACAACCCATTATTCAGTTCGCTGCATACGTTCTGAATAAGGAATCTGCCCGGCTTATTCCATACACTTCAATCATCATAATTTATCCACCAATCAACATTCAACATGAAGAAAAAAATTTTTATCAAAGCATCGCTGGCTATGGCCTGTTTTTCTCTGGCCCTGCTGGTAGCCGGCTGTGAGCTAATTGACAATTTCCTCGGTGAAGACCACTCTTTAACGATTCAGGTTGAAGGGGAGGGGAATGTGGAACCTTCAGAAGGGGTTCATGATTATGAAAAAGACAGTTCTGTAAACTTAAGAGCTGAACCCGCTGAAGGCTGGGCTTTCAGGGAGTGGGTCGGTGAGGTTGCCAGCAGAACTTCCTCCGAAACCACCATTAAAATGTCAGAGGACAGAGTGGTGACGGCCATTTTTGAAGAAGATGCCGTCCTTTATTCGCTCACTGTGGATGTTGAGGGTGAAGGAACAGTTGAGCCTGAGGCAGGAATTCATGAGTTTGTGGAAGGTGTGGAAGTAGACCTTGTGGCGCAACCTGAGCTGGGTTGGGCATTTGTTGAGTGGATCGGGGATGTATCAGACACGGATTCACCGGAAACTTCTGTGGTAATGGACGGTGACAAAGAGGTAAAGGTGGTGTTTGAAGAGGCAAGTATGTTTGAACGGGTTGATCAGGATCCCCAGGGACAGACGACATTTAATCTCCTGCATTTTATTACCAGGGATGAAGTGGTTGGAGCGCGGTCACTTTTCAATTGGAACGACGGGGGAGACCTCTATCATTCAGAAGATGGTGGTGAAAATTTCGAACCATCCAGGGAGTACGTAGCTCCGCTGCGCGGCAGTTTTAGTTTTGTGGATGAACAGACAGGCTATGTGGTCGGGCATCGATCAGCCTTTGGGATTAGTATGTTTATCGGGAAAACTGAAGACGGGGGCAAATCCTGGGACAATCTTTCCGACCGGGATCTGAGCAACCTGCGCGAAATCATGCCGGTGAACCGGGATGCCAGCAATGTGGCGGCCACCGCTGACGGGAAAGTGTTCTTTATAACCGGAGGCAGAGAAGGCCCGCCCAGGATATATGCGTCTTTGGACGAAGGCAAAAGCTGGGAGGTCACTGAGGAAGGAACTCCCTTTTACACATGGTCTATGGGTGTAGCCGGTGACAGACCTTATGTGGCATCCCTTTCAGGATTTATGTATAACAGCCAGGGGAGTCACTGGGATGAAACGGATGCCCCCTGGGATGATGAAGGAGGTTATGAGTTGGTTTGCCTGACGTTTGATTCCCTGGATGAAGGCTGGGCCCTGGTGGAAAACACCAATGCGGCCGACAACCGGTTGACACTTTACCGGACAACCAACGGGGCACAGGACTGGGCGGAAGTCAGTCAGGCTCCGGGAGACGACCGTACGGTCGTTTTTCCAAGGCGAAGAGGGTTAATCCGGCATGGGGATAAATTATTTGGTACGGCTACCGTAGAGCTGGAAGGTGAATCGGACCGGGTTTATGTACTTTATAGTGACGACGATGGTGAAACATGGTCAAGGGATGTCTGGGATGAGCATGGGTCAAGAGGTATCCGCCTGATCAATGCCGCCGGAGAATTAAGGGTTTACTCCTTATCGAGCAACCGGATGGATGTTGGATATTATGGCGTTTATCAGGGCCTTTAGGGTTGTTCTGTTTCCGGAGACTTAAGCCGATATTTTTAGCCTGATTTGTTTACGGGAGATTTCTGGGCTTTGTGAAGAGGAAAAACTGTTCATTAACCCTCTGAGTCATGAAAACAAGAATCATCATCACCGCAGCCATCATTTTTTTCACTGCAAGTATTGCCAGTAGCCAGTCAGTGCTTGAGTTTACCACCACCCACGGCATGGAGCTGACCCAGCCTGTTCAGCCTGAAGAAGCCCCTGACGCGGCTCCCGCACTTGAATCGGAAATCATCGACTGCAACAGTCCCTGTGTGCATTACGAGCATTTTGATATCACAAAGTTCAGGGCTCCTGAAGTTGAAGAACCACTTCCGTTTGATATGGAGATAATGCTCGGTTCAATTGATTGGTAGAGCAACGGTTCACTGAAACACTTTTTTCCTGTTTGTGTTGGTTTTGATGCCCGCCGGTTTTGCCGGCGGGTTTTTTATTGGCCCGCAAGTGTGCCGGTACCGGTGAGAAAGTGAGCTATTCCTCCGGTTTTTTGGCTTCCAGTCGCAGGGAACCGGTGATCTTTCCAAAGGCACCCCCGGTTTCATCATAATTGACCTCGATGACAATGGTTCGCCCGTCATCCTTCACGTAATGGGGTGGCTGTTCCTCAACATCATCAAAATATGAGCTGAAAATCACATGACTGAACAGTGAATGATCCAAAACCTCGCTTCTTTGCTCACCTGTTCGCTGGTTGACACATTGTTTTGTGTAGGAAACCATATGGAAAGGTGAGGGCCGGTATCCAAGGTGGGTAAAGCTCCTGTACGGATCTGAGTCCGGATGTATGTGGTGAAAGGTGGTAAACATGTTGACCATAAATCCGTCGATGATGGAAGCACTGACATGTTCCTGTGCATAACCATGGTAGGTGCAAATTTCCGCTCCTGCCTCTCTTTCGCCGCTTAACTCCCAGGTCAGGTTGGCCGACTCAAGGTCGTAACCGGCAACCATCATCAGGGGGTAAAATAACTCATCGGACTCCCGGCTGTCTGGCAATTCAAACATGTCTAAGATCCTGGTCAACTGTTCCGGGTCGCTGGATTCCTGTCTGGTCCAAACAATGTCTTCAATGGTCAATTGTTCGGTGATCCCATCAGAAGTACTTGTCAGCTCCCCTTCCCCCTCCCAGCGGTAGTTGGCATAATTGGATATTTCCACCTCCGGGGGCAGGCCGATAATTTCGGCCTCCTGCTCCATGTGGCTGTTGGATAAAATGACAAGCATTTCGCTGATTCTGTCATCAGCCTCCTCAAGGGCAATGGCACCGGGAAGTTCGGTAATGTCATAAGAATCATAGGGGCCTGGCTGCCATCCATCCTTTTCATATTTTATCAATACCTGGGTGTGTCGTCCGTCAAACTCTGATCCCTCCGGTTGCCGGCTGCCGCGAACCTTGCCGAATCCTTCCATTTCTTTCCAGTTAAGCTCTACAGAATATCCGTTGGCAAACAGGACGGACCGGATGTCTTCGTCCTCTACCCGGAAACGCAAATATTTTGCTGAAAGCGGGGGGAGCTTCCCGATATCCAGTTCGTATTGTTTCTCTGTGGCTCCCCCAAGGCTCAAATCCAGGTCTGCTCCCAGGTGTACCTCTCTTGTGAGGTCATCCCATTCCGCCAGCCTGTCATAAGGTTTGTGATTCCATAACGAAAGGGCAAATTTCGGCCACTGCTCTTCAAAGCCTCCGAGTCTGGCCTCTTTAAGAACCTGATCAACTGCTTTCAGGCTGGGCGTGCTTTCAAATTCTTCAAGGATCGCCCGTATCAGGTCCGGGCTGTGCTTCCTTGCCAGGAAAAACGGCCATAAAAACGCATGGTCTCTCTCTCTGTAAGGATCATTCAAAGAAAGGTGGGGGGTGTCCATAAACCTTGACACCCCATAGGCGTGCTCCATCTGGATATCAGGTAGCACGTGGTCAATTGCCCAGTTGGCCGACGACTCCATGAACCATTCATAGTCCCGATGATCTGTATTCAGCATATAGGCAAATTGAAAAGCGTGCATGAGTTCGTGGATGGTCATGGCACTGGCCCTGACCAGGCATATAACGGGCAATAAATGACTTATCGGTGTAGAGAGCATGATAAAGGCGGGAGTCTGCTCGTAGCGTCCTGTGTGGGAGAAAGTCATGGCTCCGCGGCCCAGCACACTTTGCCCCGGTAAGGTTACGATATCGAGCCGTGGGTCTCCGCCATGATTCGGGATCTCAGTCCCGGTGAGCGGGTCTATGTGGTCTGGCAGAGGTTTTTTCAATCCGAGTACGGATAAACTGTCCCACCCCAGTTCCGCCACGTCCAAAATAAAAGTGGCGTAGTTTCTGTTCATGCGCTCAAACTCTTCCAGTTTGTCCTTTGTTCGTTCCATCTGATCCGGGCAGATGGTCGGATGAGATAAATTGCCTTCGGCCAGGTCGTTGATTAAGTCATAAAAGCTTTTTTCAGGCTTGACATACCAGACTTTGATGTTGTCCCCTCCAATATAATCCCAGATCATCTCATCACCTTCCTGGACAATCAGTTCACAGTTGTTCCCGGGAAGGCAGGGAGGGGTGTCCGGGCTTTTGCTGAATCGCAGGTCCGGTTGTGTGAGCAACTTTTCGGTTGGCGGTCGGGCGCGGCTTTGCCTGAGGTCCCACCAGCTACCCCTGTACATTGGCGGAACCAGAAAGGGCCCGATTGTTTCCTGTGCCTCAGGCGACAGATGTTCGTATTGATGCCTGGCCTTTTTCTGAATATGTGTCACATAGGTGTCCGGGACCTGTCCCCCTCGGAATTCAGGGGGGAGTCCCGGATCATTGAAGGCTGCAAAAACCTTGTATATCAGGGCTGTTTCTTCATCGATCTCTTCGTTGGCAAGGGCTTCGCTGATCAGCTGCTCACTGCCTGGCAAATGCTCTTCTTCCGGGGGAAACTCTGCCATTTCAGGGGTAAAATAAAAATCCGCATCTGATGAGGCCACTTCTATTTCTTCCTCAATGAAGGTGGTGCCGCTATGTCCCTCTACCAAATACTTTCCGGATTTCAGCACGTGCAATCCGGGGGCGGTCAGGCTGTAATTTTGGCCGTTCCCGGAAAAATGGAGGTCATAGCCCAGCAGGAGTGAGTCTGTATTTTGTACCACGAGCAATACCAGGTTGTTTCTTTCAAGCAATACCTCCAGGTTGGTATCCTCCTCAAGGGTGAAATGCAATACCTGTTCTTCGTACCGGTCTTTGGAAACCCGCAGGGAATAGGTGTCGCCGGCATCTTTTGTCCTGGGTTTCCTGGCGGGTTCTTCGGAGCTGTGTATCGTAAAGGTCGAGGCAGTGTGCGATGGGGATGTTCCTGATTTGATCAAAGTCCTGGTGTGCCTTTCCTTTCCGGTGATGCTGAGCAGGTAGGCACCCCGGGGCAAATGGCCCATCGATAGATTGAGCTTGTGATATCCGGCAGACAACGACCACCGGGTTGCTGCCATTTTCCGGCCGTCCAGGGTAAATAATTCTGCCAGGATTTGCTGCGGATCGGGAATTGCAATGTCAACGTCTGCCTGGCTGTCAAAAGGATTCGGGTAAATTTCCCCCAGAAAAAAGGAGCCAGGAAGACCCCGCATGGGATCGGTTCCGGTAACAGACACGGAGAAAGCCGCCTGACCCGCTGTGTTGGTCCATGCTGAGTCAATGACGTTACCCTGTTTTTCCAGTACAACCAGGGCTGAATCAAGGGGTGCTTCGGTGTAATGGTCTGCTGCAGCCAATGAAATGCTGACCAGGTCGCCTGCCACTGCTTCTTTAATGAGTAGCTGTTCCTGAAGGAAGACCATGCAGCATAATAAAGCTAAAAATCGTGTTTGGATAAAGTTCATGGGTAGCCGGTTTGCTGTCGGCATCTCTCTTCCCAATACCTGCTCCCCCTTAGGAGAATTCGACGGGTGAATGTGGTGATTTGACGTGGGTTTGGGATAAAACAGCCCTGAACACCGATAAATATATAAAAAAACGTTGTATAAAACAAATGTTTATATCAAAAAAGCTGATCCTGATCCCACCAATAGTGATCCGGTCAAAAAACTGCGGTGCGAATATTTCCGGAAAGCCCGGCATTTAATTGATCCCGGAATTAAGTTTGTCAGGTGGTCAATTCTTTTGAAGGTTTGCCTAAATATATCAGCGGCAGTTTTTTGAAGATTAAATGTGTAAAATTTTTTGTTTATCTTGTTTTTTTTAGATATTTGTTTTAATCATCCGATTGATCATCCAACCAAAACCAAGCACTATGCGAAGAACTTTACCAATCCTTTTTGCAGTACTTCTGTGCCTGCCTTTAAGTCTTTTTTCCAACGACAACGACTTTGAAGCTTACAAGCAGGGCACTCTTTTTAACGTGGAAACTTCCGGACAGCATGGATTTTTTCACACTGATGCCTTACCGGATCTGAATATTGGCTCCAGCGATGCTGAGCATAAACCCGGCCGTTTCAGTTTTAAGATCGGAGGGGGCTTTCATTATCTGACAGATGAACTGGGAGATATTGCTGACGAGTTTGACAGTGATGGTCTGGCATTTATTGCCAATGCACAGCTTGCTATTCGTTATGGAATAAGGGTCTATGGCGAAAACCAGGACAGAGACAGGGGGTCGGCCTTTGGTCTTTTTGCCCGTTATGGGGTATTGCCGGATATGGGCGTGGATGGAGATTTTCCTTTCTATGAAATTGAGGCAGGCTGGGTGTTTCGTGAGTGGATTCGCGTCAGCGGAGGAGTTGGCAATCAAAGTTATGAATTTAACGGGCATTCAGAAAGTTATAATTACTACACGGCAACCGGTGGCATTGTCCTGCGCTTTGGCCTTCTTGAACTGGATGTAAATCTCACCGGATTGTTCGATGAGGACTTTGATCATGACCCTTCATTCAGGGCCAATGCCACGCTCAATCTTCATTTCAGAGGCGGGGGGAACTAAATGATCAGCTTGCCTTATTTCATAATTGGTGATTGTATAGGGTCTGATTGTAAGGGTGCGTAGTTTTACGGCCCTTTTTTGTATTTTGGCTTTCCGTTAAGTACATCCGCGTTAATGATTCTTTTCAAAAATTTTTACTCAATGTTTCAGAATCTGCATGCCCATTTGAGACCCACTTTGTTTTTGCTGTGGGGTATTTGTTTTTCTTTTCTTTACCCCCTGGCCGGCTACCCGGTTAATAAAGAGTCAGATATACCCCAAAAGCATCAGCGCTTGATTGAGTTTGCTGAAACGGCAAGGGAAGAATCCCGCAGCCAACGGGAGCAGGCTTTGCAAATGGCCCGTGAAAGAGGGTGGCCTGTATCGGGCAAAAATGCTGAAGGAGAGATGTATGAACTTCAGCGACTGGATGCAGGTGGAATGCCCGTTTATTATATGACCGATAATGTGGTGGCGGCAACTTCCATTGCCACTGACAGATTGTGGCCCGCTGGTTCAACCGGCTTAAACCTGAGTGGATCTTCTCCCTTTATGGAAGGTCGCCTCGGGATGTGGGATTCGGGGCGGGTCAGGGTTACCCACCGGGAGTTTGACGGACGTATTCAAACCATGGATGACCCTTCCAGTACAAGTGCCCATTCCACACATGTGGCCGGAACCATGATTGCTGCCGGGGTTGACCCCGGGGCAAAGGGGATGGCCTTTGAGGCGGCTTCGCTGAAAGCCTGGGACTGGAGCGATGATGCTGCTGAAATGGCAGAGGCAGCCCCGGAGCTTTTGGTATCCAACCACTCCTATGGGGCTATAACTGGCTGGCGTTATAATTCAGACCGTGATGGCACCGCAGATGACCCCAACTGGGAATGGTGGGGAGATATAAACATCAGTTCTTACGAGGATTACAGGCTGGGGTATTACAATGACAGGGCCCGGGAGTGGGACAAAATATCTTATAATGCTCCATACTATCTGATCGTAAAATCAGCGGGTAACAAACGCAATGACAACGGGCCTCCTTTGGGAGAACCTTACTGGCGAAGGGACATTAACCGGGACTGGGAGCTGATTGAAGAAAGGGAAGAGGGAGCGGTTTCCAGCAATGATGGCTACAATATTATTCCCACCTATGGCAATGCCAAAAACATTCTGGTAGTGGGAGCCGTTGAATCCTTGCCAGACGGTTACACCGGGCCCGATGAAGTAGAAATTACCACATTCAGCAGCTGGGGCCCCACTGATGATGGTCGTATTAAACCGGATCTGGTGGCTGATGGCCATGATTTGTATTCCACAGGCACCAATTCGGATGATGATTACCGCTCTTCAAGTGGAACATCCATGTCGGCCCCAAGCCTTGCGGGATCCTTGTTTCTTTTGCAGGAGCATTACCATGCACTGAACGATACCTTCATGCTCAGTTCCACCCTGAGGGCGCTTGCCTGTCATACCGCAGATCAGGTTGGTGGCCCCGGCCCTGATTATATTCACGGCTGGGGGCTAGCCAATATGGAAAGGGCGGCCGGCGTGATCACCAATGAGGAAGGCACCCATTATATTTCCGAAAAGGTACTCCATGAAAGTGATACAATTGTGAAAGAGTTTGAAGCGGCACCAGGCGGCCCAATGGTTATTACCATCGCCTGGACCGATCCGGAAGCAAGGCCTGTTTCTTACGGCGGGCATATACTGAACAACCGGAACCCCAGGCTCATTAATGATCTGGATCTGCGGGTAATTTCTAAAGAGGAGACCTGGAAACCCTGGGTGCTGGACGTGGAAAATCCGTCGCTTCCTGCCACCAGTGGCGATAATGTGGCAGACAACATTGAGCAGGTAGTGATTGAGGATCCTGTGCCCGGCAAGACCTATATGGTTTCGGTTTCACACAAAGGCAGCCTGAGGAATACTGAGCAAACCTTTTCGTTGATCGCAAGTGGTGTCGGAGGGATACAGGTGTGCGAATCTTATGCAGAAAATGACCGGGATACCCGCATTGACGGGTTTTTTATGCATGTCATTGAAAGCCAGACCAATGAAGGGTGTCATGCTTACAGAGACTTTACCACCGATGTTTACCCATTTACACCCGGCGAAAGTTATCCGTTTAGGGTGGTAACCGGCACTTGTGGGGAAGTGAACGATCACATTGTGAAAATTTTTGCTGATTGGAACGCCAACGGGGAGTTTGAAGAAGAAGTGGCTGTATCTGACATCATGCCGGAAACTGGTTATTTTGAAGGAGAAGTCAGCATTCCCGGATGGGTAAGGCCTGAATCACGCGGACGTATTCGAATTGTTGTCAAGGAAACTGATGATGTGGATGCGGTGAGGGCATGCGGCACCTATGAGGCAGGAGAAACACAGGACTACCTGTTGGAATTTTCGCGCCCTGAAACAGATGCTTCCCTTGAGGCGGCGGTGTATCCGGTCGAAGATGCGGTGCGTTCAGGAGCGAATGAGCGGCTTGAGCTGAAGGTCAGGAATCTTGGACAGCAACCCCTCGAAGAAGTGCGGCTTAACGCTGCAGTTCACCATGGCGGAGAACCCGTTGTGGAAATGGATCAGGACTTCCTGACCGTGATCCCGGTGGGTGAAAGCAGGGTGCTGCAGTTCAGTCAGGAATTTGCCACATTGGCCGGGAAAGAGTATGTTGTTTCGGCTTCTCTTGATGTGGAAGGGGATGTTAACCCGCGGAACGACAGCATTGAATATACTTTTGCAACGCTTCCTTTAAAAGAAGTAGAGGGCGTGCATGCTGCATTGTGTGAGGGGCTTGATTATGTAACGCTTTATCCGGGGTTCAATGAAACTGTATTCTGGTATGATTCGCCTTCAAACGGAGAGTTGCTGGCTGTCGGACAGGCCACCACTACCATTATTCCTGAAGAGGATATTTTTTATGCGGGCATCAACACCCTGCAAGACTCAGTCGGTCCGCTTTCCAAAGATGCTGAACCCTGGACTGACGGGGGGTACCATCAGGCCACGGAGACCCCCTTCATTACAACCCATGTACCCCTGACCCTGAAGGCTGCAACACTTTACGCTGGCTGGCCGGGAGAGGTCAGGATATGGATTGAGGATGCCGGCACCGACCAGGTTGTTTCTGAAACCACACTGGCCCTGGAAGCAACCAGGGAGCCCGCCAGTTCTGAGGTCGGTGCGGCCAATGATCCGGAAGATACCGGAAGGGAGTATCAGCTCAATCTCCACATTCCTGAACCCGGTGACTATCGCATTCATATTTCATATACGGATGGAGCCACCCTGTTTCGTAATGATGAAAACACCGAAGACCCTTATCCTTACAGCATTCCCGGAATCATGTCCATAACAGGGAGCGGCGCTGAGGCACCGGAGGATTTTTACTACTGGTTATACAATATCCGCGTGGAAAGTTACGGCAATGCCAGTGCGTTGGAGGAGCGTCAGCTTATTGAAGCGGAAGTACCAGTGGTGGAAATTCAGGCCACTGACAATGCCGACAACACAAAGACCCTGGATGCCGGCAATGAGGGAAGCACCTTTTACTGGAATACCAGTGATACCACACAGACCATTAACGTGGATGAGTCAGGTACTTATTCGGTTTGGGTTACCAACCGCTTTGGCTGTAGTGCCCGGGGAAGCGTTGATGTGACCATTGTGGATGATACCAGTGTACCGGATCTGACTGAAGGTAAAGTGCTGATATACCCCAATCCCGCAGAAAGTGCGGTAAACATTGAATCTGAGCAGCCCGTGGCTGTGAGGATTTATAACCTGGGGGGGCAACTGATGGCAGAGAATGTATCTCACTCATCCAATCACACACTTGATGTGTCGGGGTTTCCGGCCGGTATTTATATCTTACAGCTGCTGGATGCGGGCAACCGGCCATTGAAACAATACCGGTTGATGGTCCGCTAAAGGTTTTGTTTTAACCAGAAGCCGCCGGGGCAAAACTGCTCCGGCGGTTTTTTTCTGCACCCCCTTAAAAACGGCATTTCCACCCAGCCGTCAGCGTTTCAATGGTTTGATCCTTTAGTAAATGAGGGTTGTATTTCTGCATTTTTTTACTGTGATGAAGGATTTGCCGTATATTTGCCCCGCTTTTCTGAAAGCACATCCAATCAATCGTTAACCTATTCATCTTTCCAACAAATGACTTCTGTTACTACCCCGAACCGCGGCTGGAGTGTTGTAATTGCCGGCCTGACCATTAACCTTGCCCTTGGCGTTCTTTATTCCTGGAGTATTTTCAAGGATGCCATTTATGATTCAATGCTCAAAGGCGGAGAAGGAGGATTTGAATGGAGTGTGGCTGCCCTGAATGATCCTTACGCCGTATGTATTCTTGTTTTTGCCTTTACAATGATCCTGGCAGGACGGATCCAGGATAAAAAGGGTCCCGGGGTTACAGCTGCCATCGGCGGATTGCTGGTGGGCGCCGGCTTCAGCCTGCTGTACTTTACCACCAGCTATGTACTTTGGGTGCTGGGTTTTGGTGTATTGGCCGGTATTGGCATTGGCTTTGGTTATGCTTCGGCCACCCCGCCGGCCTTTAAATGGTTCCCGTCATCCAAAAGTGGTCTGATTGCCGGGATTGTGGTGTCCGGGTTCGGCATTGCTCCGGTGTACATTGCACCTCTTGCCACCTGGCTGGTGGGTGCTTACGGAATTCATAATACCATGCTCATTCTGGGTATTGCCTTTATGGTTATTGTGACGGCAGCTTCCACATTTCTGAAGAATCCCCCGGCAGACTACATTCCGCAGGAGAAGAAAAAGGTGAGTCCGGAAAAAGCCATTGCTCATGGCAGCGGGCTGGATCTTGGGCCCTCAAAAGTATTAAGGCTGCCTTCTTTTTACCTGGTGTGGATTATCCTTTTTATAGGTTCCGGTGCCGGCCTGATGGTGATCGGCAGCATTTCCGGGATGGCCCAGAACAGCCTTGGGGAAGCCGCCTTTCTTGCTGTGGCGGTCATTGCCATTGGAAATGCCTCCGGGCGCGTCATTGCCGGTTTTATTTCTGACAAGATCGGACGGGTTCTTACCCTTTTTATCCTGCTGGTTTTCCAGGCAAGTTTGATGTTTTTGTCGGCCTTTTTGATTGGAGAACAAACATCGGCCTTGCTGATTGTGCTGTTCGCCACCTTTATCGGGTTCAACTTTGGCACCAACCTCTCTTTGTTTCCGACTTTCACCAAGGTATTCTGGGGCATGAAGAATTTCGGGGTCAATTACGGTATGGTGCTTACGGCATGGGGCGTTGGTGGATTTGTGTTCAGCAGGTTGTCCCAAACCCTGTTTGCAGCCAGCGGGAGTCACCGGCTGTCCTTTTTCATTGCCGGGACCTGCCTGGTTATTTGTGCCGTACTTGCTGTGATCCTGGGCCGTTTGCAAAAACCCCGACAGGAAGCTTAAACCCCAGGCCGAATTCAATATAGTCAGCGCTGAAACCTGCCCGGGTTTTCAGCCCCAGTTGCAGGAACATATGATTTGCCGGTGTATATTGCACGGCAGGCCTCAGGAAGTAGGTGCCTTTCATTTCATGTCCCCTTTTATGAATGTAGGTACCGGCCTGAACCCTGAAGCACATTTGCCAGAAATGATAATCATACCCGAGGTGGGCGGCATAAACATGGTGTTTTTCTTCGGGAAAGTCATAATTCAGACTGGGGTCATAAAACAAGTCAAGACCTGCCGAAGCACCATGTTTTACGGAAAAACGATGCTTGTACTCCATTATCGCACTGGCAGTTAGGTAATGTTTGTTTGTTCCCTTGTCTGTGTGGTTTTGAACAAACCCTCCGGCTCCGTAAACCAGTATACTTCCTGCCCTTGTCTTTTTGGTTGAGCTGTATTCCTCAAAACCGTGTTCCTTATCAAATGGAGGCCTGGCAGAGGTCTGCCCGTCCGGATAGAAATGATAGCGGAGACCAATGTTGGCACCCAAAATGTTGATGCCGTGATTTGGACGAAATGTTCTGCCATTGCTGTAATGGATCAGTCCCAGGCCATAAACCAGGTCGATTTCGGGGTTCATCTGATACCTGCCGCTAAAATTGATATTGAAATATGCATCGAAGCGTAAACCCCTGACCTCATTGTGGGGCCTGATTGCTGATTCAGCAGGGTTCAGGTCATAGCTTAGCCCAAGCGCCGGTTCAATGGCCAGTACATGCCCTGAGTTTACCCGAAGGGGGAAAGAGATAAAGCCATATACCCCGGCTGGCCTTGAAAGTCTTGCATCGTGCCCTGAAACACCGGTGAATAATCCGACACCGTAAGCCGGGTAGCGGTATTTGCTTTGCCACTTGTCCGGGTTGCTGCTTTGCCATCCATAACGTATATCCAGTGAGCCAAATCCGGACCTGAAGCCTTCTCCAGGTGTTTCATCTGCGTAAAACCCCAGGCCGGAATGGCCGTTTAGCTGAATGAAGCGGAGCTGATCCGTTGAATCCTGCCCGGGGTTGCCTGCCTGTGTTCCCGGGGGGATGAAAAGGAACAATAAAAAAATTATAACGAAATTTGTAAATGCCTGTGAGTTGGAGTACATTTCGTCACGTTGGTTCGAACAAACAAAAATATGAAAAAAGTTGGGCCATGTCTGCGAGGTACTGAATGTGGAACCCGGTCTCAGCATTTGTTCTGAACAGAGCATTAACAAACACCAGCATGAAAGTTGTGGCTGGAAAGGCCGGGATTCTTTATGTGCAAGACTCTTTCTGTGCCAGGGTCAGCTGAATAGTGAACAACAGGAGTTATTTGGTGGTTTTTTTGTAAATTGGTTGAAGAATAAATTAATTCAAAAAGGAGGTTGAATGATGTTTTCCCGATCAGGATTTTTATTGACGGTATTTTTTCTTTCATTTTCGCTTGCCGGATGCGATGATGACGATTACCGTGAAATACCCGGAAATGGTGGTGAGGATCTTCCCGATCCCGGAGAGTTTCATGCCACTATCAGCGGAGATATTGAACGGGATCTTACAGGAACAGCATTTTATGAAAAAATGGATGATCCGGTTTCAGATGAAGTTTTTTTCTTAATGAATCTGGCTGTAACCGAATCACCCGGCCACAGCATGTGGGCTTCCATTGGTGGTGGCCGGCCTGCCTCAGGCTCGTACAGCGTCCTGAATCTGGACATGGAAGACATCAACGACTCCTGGTTGTTTGACCATGACCGTTTTGCCGTCTGGTTTATTGATGATCCTGCAGGAAACGTGTCTATGTTTCTGGCTGATGGCGGTGCCGTAGATATTCATCGCTCCCATGATGATGAGGTAGTCGGTGAGTTTCAGGTGGAGGCGACCGGATTTTCCCTGGCGGATATGGATACCCCTCTGAAAGTGGAAGTCAGGGGAGCCTTTAATGCAAAAATCGGTGATGTGCAGCCACCGGATCTATGATCTTTTAGTCGGAGTAAATTTTTTAATCGGAGTACATCTTTAATCAGAGTACATCTTTTGATCGGAGTACATCTTTTAACCGGATTACACCAGGAAAGTTCTGGTGTAATTATTTACCTTAATGCTATTACATGAAAAACCATTTACTTTTCACCAGCCACATTGCCCTGTGGCTTTTTTTAATTGTTGTTTTTCCCGGCCGGGTTAATGCCGACCCGGTTTTACGTGTTCAGATAGACGGCACGGAATATGCCGCAGGTGATACGTTTGACTTCGGAACCCATGACGTTCAGGCCGGGGCCAGAATCCAGCTTAGAAATGAGGGAGATTCGGATCTTGTGGTGTCTTCCTGGGAGCTTACAGGAGCTGCGTTTGAGCTGGACGGTGACCTCGAAGGAACGCTTGAGGCCAGTGCAAACAAACTTTTTCCGCTTTTTTTTGAATCGGAAGAGTTTGGAATACATCATGGAACGATTACCATTAACTCCAACGACCCTGATAATGATCCATATACGGTGCACCTGAAAGCAGAAAGGGTGGATCCCAATCAACCCATCTCCATCAGCGAGGCAAGGCAAATGCCCCAGGGAACAACGGTGACAGTTTCAGGATGGGTAACGGTGGCCAGCCAGTTTGCCGGGCCGGTTTATTTCCAGGATGAAACAGGTGGTATTGCCTGGTACAACAGCGAGATCATGCGCAATGACTGGACCCTTGATGCCCTGATAGGGGACTCCATTGTGGTAACCGGTGAGATCGGGGAGTTTAACAGTTTGCTTCAGATAGTGGAAGATACCTATTACGAGGTGTACCCTGAATCCAATATGATACAGGAGCCATTGGATATAACCCTCCATGATCTGAATACCGGTGACTATGAGGCTTTGCTGGTCAGGGTGACAGATTTGGAATTTGAGGATAGTGGGATCTTTTCCGGCGGAACCAATTATGATGTATTGGACGAGACCGGCCAGGGACAGCTCAGGGTGGATAATTTTACCAACATTCCCGGCGCTTCTATTCCCAACGCCCCTGTGGAGATTACGGCCGTTGCCGGCCGCTTTCTTCAGACCCATCAGTTGCTGCCCCGTTTCAGAGAAGATTTCCGCATCCTGAGTGGTCCGATTATTTTGACAGCGCCTCCTTATGAGGTTTTGGCCACAGACAATTCGATTACCCTTGAGTGGGAAACTGAAAAAGAAGGGCACACCGAGGTGCGCTATGGTACCACGCCTTCACTGGAAATGGGAAGCATCGTGGATGAAGAACCGAAAAACAGCCATTCTGTTACGATCAGCGGGCTAGACCCTGCTACGGTGTATAAGGTGCAGTTGCGCTCAGCGCTGGAAACAGATACCAGTTTCACCCAGGTTTACATTACCTCTACGGCATCCCCGGAAGGGGCATCCGGAGAGATCCTGACATGGTTCAACAAATCAGTGGCTCATGAATTGGCCACCCACCGTGAGGCCGACCAGAACATCCGGTTTGAGGAGAAACTGATTGAATACATTGACCAGGCCAAAGAAACAGCGGAGTTTACTTTTTATAACATATCCGGAGATGTGGGAACCATGGTGATGGATGCCATCATTGATGCATATGACAGGGGTGTGGAGATCCGGGTGATCGGATCCGGGCATACTGGCAGCACCAACCCGCTGATCAGTCAGCTGGCTGCTTCAGGGGTTCGTGCCGTACAAAGCACGGGGGGCGAACAGATGCACAATAAATTTGCGGTAATTGATGCCCACCATGATGATCCGTCCAGTTCATGGGTCATTACCTCTTCATGGAATTCTACCGACCATGGGTCGGATCACCAGTTCCAGAATATGGTTGCATTGCAGGATGTGGCCATTGCACGGGCCTATTTGCGTGAGTTCAACCAGATGTGGGGCGGGGAATCCGGCAGCTTCAGTTCGGCAGATGCCCGGTTTGGACCGGATAAATCGGTGGTGAACCCCTCGGTTTTTTGGCTGGGTCAGGATCAGACCAGGGTTGAGGTGTACTTCAGTCCGCAGGCCAATACTGAGGCTCAGATTAACAGGGTTTTGGCCGGCGCGGAAGAAAGCATTGATCTGGGTCAGAATATCATCACACGCCGCGCCATTTCCAATACCATGCTGAGCCGTTATAATCAGGGCGTTAAGGTTCGGGGGGTGATCGGAACCATTACCGGGCAGGGGAATGAGTGGGAGTACCTTAGTTCCTGGGCCGATGTGCATCATTTTCCGCAAAACCAGTTTGGCCTTCTCCATCACAAATATGCCATTGTGGATGGAGAGATTCCCGGAGAGAACTCCAGGGTGATCACCGGCTCGCACAACTGGTCGGCCAATGCCAATTTCCGGAACGATGAAAATACCCTGATCATTCATGACCCGCGGGTGGCCAATGAGTTCTTCCAGGAGTTTGCCGCCCGATACTGGCAGGCCGGCGGTGAAGATCAGTTTGATGTGCCTGTGTCCACCACCGGTGATGATCTTATAACCAGCGGGGAAGAAGTTTTTGTGCAGAACTTTCCCAATCCGTTTTCAGAAACCACCACCATCCGTTTCCGGCTTGAAGAGCGCCGTTCGGTATCGCTGACGGTGTATGACATGACAGGACGGCGTGTGGCGGTTTTGCTGGAGGATGACAGCCTGGAGCCGGGGTTGCATGAGGTAGGCTTCGATGCCGCGCACATTCCCCGCGGAATCTACGTCTATCGCCTCCAAACGGATGACGGAAGGACTTTCCCGGGCAGGATGTCGGTGGTCAGGTAATCCGGAATGGTGGGTGTTAAAACACAACCAGCTTAATTACCCCGCAATCGGTGTAACTAATTCCCAACCGGTGTTACTAAGCTGCATCCGGTGAAATTATCCCGCAACCGGTATGATCACGCTGCAACCGGTATGAGCACGCTGCATCTTGTATGATCACGCTGCAACCGGTATGATCACGCTGCATCTTGTATGATCACGCTGCAACCGGTATGAGCACGCTGCAACCTTTATGATCACGCTGCAACCGGTATGACCCTCCCGCGAAGCAGGCCAAACTTGGTAAGTAAGGGATCATTTTCTATATTTGGATGTCATTTACTCATTCTAAAACTTATGACCCTATGAACAAAGAGAAAAGTATTGAATTGCTGAATAAAGGAGTGGCCGATGAGCTCACAGCTGTACATCAGTACATGTATTTTCACTTTCACTGCGACGATCAGGGTTATGAATTGCTGGCCGGGCTGTTTAAGCGTTCCGCCATTTCAGAAATGATGCACGTGGAGGAATTGGCTGAGCGGATCCTCTTCCTGGGCGGTGAGGTAGAAATGAAATGGTCCAATAAGGTGGAAAAGATCCATGATGTGAAAGAGATGTTGGAGCTGGCAGCAAAGATGGAAGAGCAGGCTACTTCGGATTATAACAAATGGGCCAATGAGTCATCGCAAAACAATGACAGTGTAACAAAGAAATTGTTTGAGGCACTGGTAGAAGATGAGGAGAAACATTTCGAGCAGTTCGATGATGAGATTGAAAACCTGAAGAAGTTCGGCGACAACTACCTTGCGCTGCAGTCCATCGAACGCAGTAAAAAAGCTTCGGGAGCAGAGTAATCATCAGCATTCCGGCCCGGAAGGTTTTTCCCGGGTCCGGCATTGCTGTAAGGCTTTTCCGGAAGAAAACGGCCGGTAAAATCAAGGAGTTATTCATCACGCAGCCCTCCGGTTACGGGGGGTTGCTTGTCTCAGGTAAACGCTATAAATTTTGTAAGATGAAAAGATCCGGTTTTCTGGCCGTTGTGGCCCTGATGTTGCTGGTGCAGTGTACACCGGCCAATGATAATACAAAGCAAGTTATGGAACAAGTGACTGTTTCCTCTCCGGCATCGGTAAATACCGTGCATTTTGGCATGGAGCAGGGGCAGCCCCATTACCGGGTGACCCGTTTCGGGCAGGAGGTGATCGGTTGGTCGGCCCTTGGTCTGGAGCTGAAGGATTTGCCTGATCTGGCCAACGGGTTTGAAGTGGACGACTATGAAACTTTTAAGGTTCGGGAAACCTGGGAGCAGGTGTGGGGGCAATCGCGGTATGTGGACAACCATTGCGATGTGCTCAGGGTTTATATGCAGGAAAAGGAAGCGCCCGGACGGCAGCTGATCCTGGAGTTCCGGGCTTTTGATGACGGGGTGGCTTTCCGGTATGAGTATCCGGAACAACCCGGTTTGGAAAATTTCCGAATTATGGATGAGCTGACAGAATTCCGCCTGACGGGTGACCACGAGTCCTGGTACATTGATGCTTACCAGTGGAACCGTTATGAGTATTATTACAATAATACGCCCCTCAGCCAGGCAGATACAGTGCATACGCCCTTTACCATGCGAACCGAAGACGATTTGTACCTGTCTTTCCATCAGGCCGCCCTGGTTGATTTTTCCACGATGACCATGGAGCGTACCGGCGATCATACATTCAAAGCCAACCTCGTTCCCTGGGCAGAAGGCGACCGGGTGCGGGTAACAGATACCAGGGTGACCCCCTGGCGTACCATTCTCATGTCGGACTTTCCCGGCGACCTGATCACCTCCAAAATGATCCTGAACCTGAATGAACCCAATAAACTGGAAGATACTTCCTGGATCGAACCTGGCAAGTATGTGGGGATTTGGTGGGGAATGCATCTGGATAAATACACCTGGCACCCGGGAGATAAACTTGGGGCAACCACTGAAAGAGCCAAAAGATACATTGATTTTGCTGCTGAACATGGATTTGACCATGTGTTGGTGGAAGGTTGGAATCCCGGATGGGATGAGGCCTGGTATGATAGCGGGGTGGTCTTTGATTTTACACAGCCCATTGAAGAGTTTGACCTGAAGGAAGTGGCTGCCTATGCCCGTGAAAAGGGTACAAGGCTTATGGGGCACCATGAAACATCGGCAAGTGTGCTGCATTATGAAGATCAGGTTCCGGAGGCATTTCAGCTGCTTGAAGACCTGGAAGTCCGTGCCCTGAAAACAGGCTATGTGGGCCATGGTACCGAGATTGTCCGCTACGGGGAAGACGGGGAGGAACTCCATGAGTGGCACCACGGGCAGTTTATGGTGAACCATCATCTTGATGTGATCAAAAAAGCGGCCGAACACAAGATCATGCTGAATGTCCATGAAGGAGTGATGAGCACCGGACTGCGCCGTACCTATCCGAATATGATGACTGCAGAGGTCGCCAAAGGTCAGGAATATAATGCCTGGGGGGAGGCCGGCGGCAATCCGCCTGAGCACACCCTCCTGATCCCTTTCTTGCGTAACCTTGCCGGGCCTTTTGATTATACGCCGGGAGTTGTGGATCTGTTCTTTGATGAATATCGTCCGGACAATCGCATCAAGTCTACCCTTGCTAAAGAATTGGCTTTGTATATAACCATATACAGTCCGCTGCATATGGCCGCTGACCTGGTTGAAAACTACGATGATCACCCGGAGGCATTCAGGTTTATCAGAGATGTGTCTACCGACTGGGATGAAACCAGAATCCTGCACGCAAGTATCGGTAATTACCTGACAGTGGCACGCAAAGACCGTAACAGTGAAGATTGGTTTTTGGGAAGCATCACCAATGAACGCGGACGTGTGCTGCAGGCTTCGCTTGGGTTCCTGGATCCCGGCCGTACGTATGTGGCAGAAATTTATCGCGATGGCAAGGATGCAGGTTGGACCGAGGCGCCCTATGAGTTTGTCCGTGAGGAGGTCACGGTGACCAGTGACAAGACCCTTAACCTCAGGCTGGCTGGTGGGGGTGGTCAGGCCATCAGGTTTCGCCCGGCGGAATAAAGCATATCAGAATAACGCCCGCCCGGCAACAGGAAGAACGCCCGCCCGGCAACAGGAATAACGTCTCCCGGCAGAACCGCATCCTTTGTCTGCCGCACCGGGCCTGAAAGATTTTCTGTGGCGGAATGATATAAAAAAAGCTGCCCCTTTAATGGTGGGGCAGCTTTTATCAGAAATCAGACACCTTTTTCAGGTTTGCCTGCTATTCTTCATCCTCTTCTTCATCTTTCTGGTCATAGTACTTCACGTGCTTGTCAAGCCACTCAACCCATCTTGCCCACATGTCAAGCAGGGTTTCCTGGCCGGATTGCCCGTGACCTTCATAAGGATAGAAGTAAAGGGCGGCTTCTTTGTCCAGGCCGTTCAGGGCATGGAACATTCTTTTGGAGTTGACCGGCCATGTACCCACGTTGGTGTCATCTGCACCGTGATACATAAGCATAGCTCCATCCAGGCGCTCAGCATACATGATGGGTGACATGGTGATGTAGGACTCACGCCCTCCCCAGAGTACCCTTCTTTCACGCTGGAAGGTAATGGGGGTCAGGGTTCTGTTGTAGTTCCCTGCACCGGCGATTCCTGCCTTGAAGTAGGGTGTGTGGATCATGGAGTGTGCAGTTCCGAAAGCACCGTAGCTGTGCCCGCCGAGGGCCAGGCGGTTGCGATCAAGGAATCCCATCTCATCACAAGCGTCAATGATTGCGTGCCAGTTTCGCTGAATGCTGGGAATGAAATTGTCATTGATCTCTTCCATGGGGCCGACAATTGGGAAATCAGGTAAAACCACTGCATAGCCACGGGTCAGGAGCATTTGCATGGAACGTACGCCGATGTTGCGGAAACTGTTGATGTTTCTTCTCCTGTTGGCGTTGTCAAGTCCTTCCTGGTCGTTGTATTCCCTGGGGTAGAACCAGAACATAACGGGCAGTTTATCTCCCTCCTGGTAATCCTGGGGCAGGATGGCCCTGACCGGGAAGGTGATGCCATCGGAACGGGTTACATCAAAGTCTTTATAGATGGCATTGGTGATCTCCGGGGAGTGATCCACGTTGTCGGTCAGCTTCTCCAGAGAACCATCGGAAGTGTTTCTCAGGTATGAATCCGGGATATCCGTGGGTGTCTGACGTTCAATTACGATCTGAATGAGGTCGTCATCAATAATGGCAGTGGGTTCCTCATGCACATCTTCCTGGCTTTCAAAGACCCTTTCTTTTTCACCGTTGCGGATCTCTACCCTGTCCAGGAAGGGCTGAGGGGCTTTTTCCCTCCACTCTTCATGGTATTTGACACCAGACAGGTAAACATGATCCTGGTCGATCGACTGGCGCACAATTTCAGGACCGTAAGCACCGGCGGTGGTCATCAGGCTGCCTGGGTTCTCATAAAACTCGCTGGTATCCCACTTATAGATGGTATATTTTTCTTCCGGATCATCCAGGAAAACGGCATACACATGAACGTCGCTCCTTTGCCTTTCTGTGATGAACAGTGTCTGGCAATCCTGTGCGTATTCCAGTTCACGGATGTCATTTCTGTTGCTGAAGATTACCTGCTTGTCGTCTTCACCATAAGGGGGCGCCCAGTGGTATACCCTGTCCATCCGTTCTTCTTTTTCCTCTTCTTCCTCTTCTTCCTCATCCTGGTCATCGGCTTCGTCGTTTCCGTTGTCGTTGTCTTCCTCCTCTTCAGGAGGGGCATCTTTCAACAGGTAGCTGAGTCCGTTGCCATCAGGGCGCCAGGTGATCTGGCGTTTCTGGGGCTCATCGTTATTGTTGTTGTTGCTTCTGCCATCCCGCAGATCACGACTGGTCAGTTCAGCAATTACGTTGCCTTCAATGTCCCAAAGTTCCTGTACTGTGGCAAACATGCTAACGGGAACGATGTTTGAAAAGGGTTTCTGAATGGTGGTTACCCTGAAATACTCTCCGTCGGGTGCCATGCTCACGCCGGCATACACGTCGGGGTCGCCAATTTCATTGACTGCGCCATTGTCCACATTGATGCGGACAATCTGCCCGGTGGCGTAATATTCAAACAAATCTTTCTCGTAAGGGCCTTCAAGCAGGTTGGGATAGGTGCGCAATTCGTTTTTCCCTTCATCGGTAACCTGGATCAGTACATTGCCGTCGGGTGTGTATTGTGGTTTCGGGCCCCGGTTTTGGGGAACCACAATGGTGGTGATATATTGTCCGTCTGCCGACCACTCGATGGGATTGTTCAGGGTGAGCAGAGCGGGTGATGTGGTGATCCTGTTTGAACGCCTGCTTCCCACTTCAGTCACATAAATGTGACTTTCGTTCGGATAATGAACAAAGTAGGCCACTTTTGATCCGTCGGGCGACCAGCTGGAGTTGGACACCCTGCCATCGTCAGGGGTTCTGATGGTGCGTGTTCTGGTTCTTTCCCATTCGAAAAACTCATAGCCGGCAGATCCCCCTGTGGTGAAACGCCGCTGGCGGTTGGCTGCGGTATCTACCTCGATGCCACCAAAATTGTGATAGGGTTTGGCCAGCCTTTCAATGGGGGTCAGGCCGTCTCTGATAGCATTCAGAAAAACGCTGCGATCCGGCCCCAGGTTGCTTAAGGTCACATTCTCATAGCGTGGAGCCAGTACATGTTCTTTGATTTCCTGCGGGGGTTCCTGGTAGCCCTGCTCGGTGAGCATGTCCTGGGCTGTCAGCCCCGTGCCGGCAAGAACGATCAGCAAAAACAAAACTTTTCTTAACAAAATGGAATTCTTCATGTCGTAGTAAGCTGTTTAGTGGGTTAATAAGAGCTGAGAAAGGGGTAAAATTAAAGAAAATTTTATTGCACGACCCATTTACAGGTCGATTTCAGCCTGACTGACCTTATTTCCGTATGGTCATCTGAATTTTAAGGATTAAACAAGACGCAAAGCCGCCACAACCGGTTGATTACTCATGAATGAGTCGGTTCACGGGTTGTGGCGGCCAGCTAAACGAGTCCAAAAGGAAGCTGGGAAAAGCTTTTTAGTTCTGGTCAATGTATTTTTCCAGCCAGCGGAGCTGACGTTCACCCGCATCAATGGTAAACTTGGGCTCCCTTATTCCGTGGGGCTGCCTGGGGTAGGTGACCATTTTTGTGTCAACACCAAGCCGTTTCAGGGCTACATACATCTCGTATCCCTGGCTGATTGGTACACGGATGTCTTCTTCCGGGTGCAGTATCAGGGTGGGTGTGGTCACATTCTCTACATTGAAAATGGCGGAATGACGCATATGGCGCTCATAGTTTTCCCAGTATTCGCTTTCAAAATATGCCGGCAGGAAACTGGGGATGTCAGATGTTCCGGTCATGCTGATCAGGTTTGATACGCCTGCACCCATCATGGAAGCTTTGAAACGGTCGGTGCGGGTAATGGCAAAGGATGACATGAACCCGCCATACGACCAGCCCATAATGGCCTGCTGATCCGGATCAACCATGCCTTCTTCGATGAGCTTGTCCAGGCCTGCTTTCATGTCTTCCAGATCTCCGTAACCCCAGTCCGACAAATTGGCCACGCGGAAATCTCCGCCGTATCCGCCTGATCCGCGGAAGTTGGGCCGCAGTATGAAGTAGCCCTCAGCTGCGAATTTTTGCAAGGGGTAAACGCCTGGGGCGGCTACGTAGCTTTCTCCGAAAACACCGGTGGGTCCGCCGTGTACATGAAGGAGTACGGGGTATTGTTTCCCTTCCTCATAATCAAGGGGGTAAATCAGCGGGGCTTCTATCATGGTGCCATCAAATGATTCATAGCGTATCACTTCTGCCCTTGCAATCTCTGTTTGCTCGTAACCGGCATTGATGTCGGTAAGACGGTTTGGGTTGAAGGTGGCTGCATCGGAGATGATCACATCCGGGGCCTTGTCAAAATCCTGGTGGACGGCTGCCAGTACGGATGCATCTCCCGAAAGGGAAAATCCGGAAAACCTTCCGGGTGCATCGGTGACCTGACGATATTGGGCGTCTTCTCCTGTTACAGGCATGGCAAAAAGATCTGCGGAGGTGCGGTGCAGTTCCACATAAAAGATTTCTGATCCGTCGGGCGACCACTCCAGGATAGAAGGTTCATCATCATGCGTCTGACCTAGCTGCATCATGGAACCGTCAGACAGGTCAAGAACCTTAATCACGTCGAACCCTGGCCAAACGGGGTCACCGTTATCAGTGGTGAATGCAAGGTAGTTGCCATCTGGCGAGTACAAAGGGTTTGTGTCTCCCCCGCCCAGGTCAATCAGTTCAGTGACTTCCCCTCCGTCGGAGGGCACGGTGGAAATACTTGTGGTGGGCCAGTATTCAAGGCCGGGGCGATCCTGGTGGTCGAATGCGATGGTCTGATCGTCTGGTGACCAGTCAAAATTTCCTACATGGAACTCCCCTTCAGTGACCCGTTTTATTTCGGCGGGTTTGTTGCTTTCAGGGTCAACTTCAAACATATATAAATGGCTGTAGCGTAAATCTTCCCCTTCCACGTTAACATCTTCCCTTTCTCTTCGTTGGCGTTGTTGTTCTTCGCAAAGCGGATCGGTCATGGTGAATGCAATGCAAGATCCGTTGTTTGACCACTTGTAACGCCCTACGCTGCCTTCTGCTTCGGTAAGCTGCCAGGCTTCTCCGCCGAATGGATCGATCATCCATAGTTGATTGCCGTCGCCTCCCCGTGCAGAGGTAAATGTCAGGTAGTTGCCATCAGGCGACCAACTGGGATTGCCGGCCGAAACATCTCCGCGGGTAAGCTGGAATTGTCGTGTGCCGTCAGCTTTAACAAGATGAATATGGGTCAGGTAATCGCTTCTTTCTCCTTCCGTACGGGATTCAGAAACGGTGAAGGCGATCCACTCTCCGTCCGGAGAAATCGCTGTTCCTCCGACATTTTTGAAGTTTTCGACCATGTACTCTGGGGTCCACAGTTCTTCGCCATTGTTTTCCTCTGTGAAGGCAAAACCGGCCAAACCGAAGAATAGCAATGCTGTTATGATTAATGGTTTTTTCATAATATAATGTTTAGATGAATATTTCAGGTGCCCAAATGTATTAATTATAATTGATTTACACGAAAACAGGCATTATTAAGGGTTGTATGAATTATTACTCAGAGAGGCCGGCTTTTGATCCCGAACGGAAATCCCGGTTTCCTGAATGACAGATATGAGTAAGGCCCGTATGCTCATGCTGTATGCACTTAATCGTTCAGCGATCATGGCATTCAGTGCTTCTGAAGATTCTTCGCCATGTTCGGAATGAACCAGCATGGCCACATTTTTTAGTTGTGGCATGTCGCTGACTTCGATTGCGGGATCCGACACCATATACCCAGGCAGGTGTCCGGCCAGAACCCTGTCTGCGTGCACCGATTGGCGGGCTGCCCCGTAGGATGCACTGGCCCGGATGAAGTTATCGTAAAAGGGTACAGGAAATCCCGGAATGGTAAGTGCCCGGAAAAAGGGATGGTTGTAGTTTTTTGTCAGGTAAGCCTGACGAAGTTCCTGCCTCTGGTAGGCTTCCATGGCGGTATGCCTGTTTGATACCAGCTGAATGGCGTCCTGCACGTCTTGCGGGAATCCGAGCATGGCCTTCAGGTTGATCCACAACATACGGGTTGTGCTGTAGCCGGGCAAAGGTTTGCTGTGATAGGGCATGGTGATGTCTCCTGCATAGTGCATGCTCCATCCCAGAAAACGCCACCCCCAGTAATGCTGATCATGGTTAAAGGCAAATACAGACAACTCCCTGAAAAGGTCTGTCCGGTAATCAAGAAAAGTACGGTTCAGTTCAGGGGCAAATCTGTAAACAATGCCCGCCTCATGGTAAAATGCCATGTGGAAAGGGGCCTGACTGCTGTAAGCCAGGTTGGGGTTTCCGAAGGGCTGCTCCCCGAAACCGTAACGGGCACCGTATTCAGTCTGGTTATCGGTAAACAAGCCCAGGTCAAATCCGTAGTCGGGTTCATCGTTGGCGGTAACAAGGACCGCAAGCGGACAGGCTTTTTCCCCTTCGCTGAGCCGTATATGGGTTGACCGGTGCAGGGGTATGGTGTTGTTTCCGGCCTCGGTGTCGACGGAGCTGACAGGGTAACGGTTTCCTGCCGGTTCGCCCGGAAGCAGATGAAGATAAAGCGGCATCTGCATGCCGGGGTTAATACGGATGGCCTGGAAAAACCGTATCACAATGTCGTTTTTATCCTTGCCTGCCTGAAAAGCCAAATCATCAGGTCTGGGCTTGTAATGCGGAAGGTTGGTTCGGGCACGGTGCTCATGTTTGGCCAGAAATGGCTCAAGCTGGTGTTCTGTTTCCAGTAGAAATGTTTTCAGGTGCTTTACCTCTGCCGGTTCGACCTTATTCCATATGTCCATACCTGCCAATGCCGGTCTGGCGAGCATGGGGTGTTCGGACCAG
>Ga0207421_10001902_pt1 | contig 26456 bp, 20 predicted proteins | sample SodLakKL_010_SED_4_FD_187542 | JGI IMG/M metagenome (GOLD analysis project Ga0207421, IMG submission 187542) | Alkaline sediment microbial communities from Lake Tanatar, Kulunda Steppe, Russia - 8KL_010_SED (SPAdes) (version 2) | ecosystem: Environmental > Aquatic > Non-marine Saline and... | reverse complement strand
TTTCGCGTCCGACGGCCATGGTGTGCCGGTAGAACACAAGCAGGAAAGAAACAAAAATGCTGAATACCATTCCGCCCAGCACAATAAACGCCCGTTTCGGGGCATCTTTGTACGTCGGCAGATGGGCTTCATCAAGAACCTGAACACCCCGCTTGTCGGCCTCGGCAATGGTCAGCTGAAAGTCATACTGCGGATAAATGGTTTCATAAATGGTGTTCTGGACCGTAACCTCTCTGAAAAGGCGGTAGTACTGCAGGGCAAGTTCGGGCATATCCAGAATGGGATGAACCACATCCGCAGTCCGGGCTTCCTGGTCGCTTTTCTGTACAAGCTCGTTGTACTTCTTGTCCAGCTCGCGATAGGTGCGTCTGAGGTTGCGCAGTTCGGGATTGTTCTCACTGACACTTTCCCTCATTACATTCATGGCGATTTCAGTTTCAATCATTTGTGTTTTGATGTTCGCCAGATTGTCGATAATCGCCTCAGCCTGCTTTTCCACTTCGATCAACCCGTACGTTTCCTGAAACTCCTTCAGGGCAAGTTCGGCCTCTTCAAGTTCGCGCACATTTCGTTCGTAGCGTTCGGCCAGGATATCGTATTGTTCGAACGCATTCATCCGGTTGAGTTCATTGACCGTCTCCTCCAGCCGTTCTACCATGAATCGCGTCATCGCCTGGGCAAGTTCCGGCTCCCGGTCTGTGATGGAAATACGAATGGATGTTATGGGATTGAAACCGAATCCGCCTTCACGGCTTTCCTCTATGGAAACATTCTGTTCCAGCTTCAGCAGCAACTCTTCAATAATATCGCTTTCGTACACCTCATAGAGATCAAATTCATCGATCAGTGCCACCCGCATGGACCGGCTGTTGAGGATGGTCAGCATGGCCTCCGGATTCACCTGCGGTTCGGTGCCCAGGTTCATCGGCACCATTCCGCCCAGCATTCCGGCAATGCCGGAAAAGGTCTGCTGCTGGTCCGGCGGCAGTACCGTGGCACTCGATTTGTAGGTTTGGGGCCAGATCAGACTGATGATCAGGGCGATCAGGGTGACCGAAAAAACGATCTTGAAAACCAGCCATTTGTCCTTTGCCAGAACAATCAGGGCATCCAGCAATTGAATTTCGTCTTTTTTTGCTTCTTTGCTCATAGTGCTTACCAGTTATATCCGGAACTGGATATGTCTTTGTGAAGAGAGTGGTGAGGAGTTGGTGAATCGGTGGACCGGTTCAGACGCGATTTCAGTACTTCCGACAGTTCGCCGGCCCATTTTTTTCTGTCGAAGTAGGTTTCTACAAAAGTTCTGCTGTTCGAGCGCAGCTGCTCACGCTTTTTTTCGTCTTTTTTGAGTGAGAGGATGGTGCGGGCAAGTACTTCGGGATCCTCCGGCGGGAGGGTGACCGCCGCCTTGCTGATCTCGCCCACCTCCTTGAGAATGCCCCGCGCCGTGGAAATCACCGGTACCTCGCAGGCAAGGTATTCGAAAAACTTGACGGTAAGTATGGATTCAAAAACACGGGTGTCGAAGACCGGATTAAGGGCAAGGTCGAACGTGGACAGATACGCCGGAATCATCTTGTGTGATTTGCTTCCGATCCAGCGTATGTTCTTCGGCCGGTGTTCATCGAGCATTTTTTTGAGCTGGTGTGAACGGCTGCCGTCGCCGATCAGCAAAAACTCGATATCTTCTTCATCTTCCAGTTTTTTGGCCGCGCGGACAACCGTTTCGAGATCGTGGATGACACCTATGGTCCCGGCGTAACCCACCCGGAAGACATCGCGGCGAAGCGGCTCGTCGATGATATCATAAGGCTTATCCACTCTCCGGAAATGGCTGACATCCACCCCGTTGTAAATGACATGCGTTCTGGCTTCAGGCTCCGTAATTTTTATCAGTTCCTCTGATCGCCTGGTAACCGGGATGACCAGGTCGGCATGCCGGTAAAGCACACGCTCGATGTATTTGCTGATTTTGTAGATCAGGCTTTTCTCCTCGACCTGACCCGTTTCCAGGGCGGCATCAGGCCAGAGATCGCGGACTTCAAAGAAAAATGGGATACGGTATAGCCGTGCCAGCATCAATCCGGAAATGGCGCCGAATATGGGAGGGGACGTGGCATACACGGCATCGTATTTCTTCGGGTTCATCAGCCCGTATAGAAAACTGCTGAACATCCAGGAGGCGAACATCCGGATCTGCTGGAAGAAATTCTCGCGGCGGGTCGGGATGACCCAGGTCCGCACCACTGAGCTGCCGTTCTCTTCGACGGTCTCGTGAAAAAAACGATCGCGGAATTCCTCGGGAATCTCACCGTCCGGATAGTTGGGAAGCTCGCACAGTATGTCAATATCCCATCCAAGCCCGGCAAGGTACCTTCGGAGCGTTTCCGCGCGGGTAGCGCCGGCGCCGGTTTCGGGTGGATAATACTGTGATAAAAAAAGTAGCTTCATTCGGATGTGGTATCCGCAGATTTTGACGGTTTGCGGAAAAATGTTATCGGGTCACGGCGATGTAGGCAGTGATGATGCTGGTAATGGTGGTCAGGCCGGTCATGACCAGCTGAATATTGCTGTTGCGCTGGGCGCGCTTTTGCATGTCGTAGGTCCGGGCTGCCTGGAGTTCGTCAAACGGCTCTCTGTCGACAAAAATGAGATCTCCGGGTTCAATGATGGTATCGTCCGGCCGGTGCCAGGAATTGGTCTGCGCCTTGATTACAAAAACCCGGTCTTCTTCGGCCGAGAGTGCAAATCCGCCGGCCTTGCTGATGAAGTCGCTGCTCGACTTGTCCTCGTCAAAATTGTAATAACCGGGCTGGTTTACCTGTCCGAACACAAATACCGTACCCTCGTTTTTCGGGATGTGCAGCCGGTCACCGTGATACAGGGTGACATCTTTAAGCTGATCTTCATCGGTAAGGTCAATGTAGACCCGGTTTCGGATAAGCTGGGCTTCCAGATCCAGATACTCAAATCCCTGCATCACCTGATCGGAGGTCCGGGTCAGTGCACGCGGGTCAAATGCATGACGGATGCCGTATTCGGTCCGGCCGGGCTGGGTCCGCATCAGATAGGCCGCCTGCGGAAGCGCCATGGAGGTAAGTCCCCCCGTTTTCTCCATCAATTCATACAATGTGGTCTCACCATCCTTTATAGAAAATCTTCCGGTGTAGTTGGCTTCACCAAAAACCTGGACATTTTCGGTGCGGCGTTTGTCACGATCGTACGGGATAATCACACGATCGTTGGGCTGCAGGTCGAATCCGGCAATGGAGGCGGAGTCGTCCAGAACGATGTCCCGGGCGCCTTCTTCTGTGACGCGGCTGACACGGATGTAGTCTTCGGCGGCATCGTATGTGGGGCCGCCGGCCATCTTGATCAGGCGGTCGATCGTGTCATCGGACCGGTACTCCAGTTCCAGGTCCTGATTTACACCTCCCGAAACCGAAACACGCGGGTTATGCTCGTGAAGTTCCTGAATATTGATGATATCCCCCTCTTTAACCACCGGATTTGCACTTTCATCGCCGGTTTTGAGATACCGGTACAGGTCAGCGGTAACCTGTGAGCCGTCCTTCCGGTTGATTACGATGTTCCGGATCGCATATTGATTGCTCTCGATAAATTCCTGAGGATATTTATTTGCAAGCATGATCTCGTCCTCAAGATCATCCGCCACCGGCTCGAAAAAAGAGTGATAGACTGCCTGGTCTACCCTGGTTTGAGCCAGCACGATCTGGGGACCGGTAAACGGGACGTTGCCCACAACATTTACTTTCAGGTTTCTGGGGTGTTCAAGTGTCAGGGAAATCGACGTTCCGGGCAGCTCTTCCTGAACTTTGCTTTCAATCAGCTCCCTGGCCTCATCAAAAAGAAGTCCGTCGACTTTCACCGAACCTACGCGCGGAATCAGTATGGCTCCATGACTGTTTACCCGCATGCCGCGAAAAATTCCGCTTACATTGCCCTTGAGGGTGAGTCCGAGCAGGTCACCGGGGCCCAGCTCGTATGTATCGATGTCCAGGTAGGTTTCATGAAAACGTGCCAGCGTCATTTCGAGGCCGAGTTCATCGAAAAATAAATTGGATTCAATTTCCGGGCTCATCTGAATTTGCATCGAGCGGCGTCGTTCGTTGTCCTGGGCTTCCAGGCCGGATGGCAGCAGACCAATAATCAGAACGAACAGAAGGGAGAGTGCCGTCAGGGGCACAAGGCTGTGTTGGTACAACATGAGAGGCACTGTTATGGTACGTGTGAGAATATTCAGCTGATGATTTGAAAAATAATATACCGCTTACGGATAAAGCCCTGCCGTTAGCCGGGTTTCTGATAGCGGGAGAGCATGATTCCACCTACTGTTAACAAACAACCAAGATACTGCAAAATATGCAGTTTTTCACCCAAAAAAATGAGCCCGAAAAGGACTCCCAGAACGGGCACAAGGTTCTGATAAGTCGCCGTGCGGATGGCGCCCACATTCTTGATTCCGAAGTTCCAGATCAGGTAGGCCAGACCGATGGCAAATACGCCGCTGTAGGCCGCTCCGCCGTAGGCATGCACCGATATGGCGCTGTAATCAAGCCGGATCAGCGACGGGATCGCCACAATGATCAGCAGCGTGCCGCCGATGCTCATCACACTCGTGGCAAGAGTCAGCGGGGAGTATTTTTCGAGCAGTGACCGCGAAAGCAGCGTATAAACGGCAAATACCATGGCTGCTGAAATGATGATGGCATCACCGGCCAGCGTTTCGGACCGGAAGGTCAGCCCCTCTTCACCGCCGCCCATAATCAAAGCCACTCCTGTAAATGCCGCCAGAACTCCAATGGCCTGCACCCGGTACATTTTCTGCGAAGTGAACAAATGTGAAAAAACGGCAATCCAGACCGGAATCATCCCGAGCATGACCGCGGCATTGGAGGCGAATGTCCGGTCGATGCCTATGATAAACAGCATTTGATAGATCAGGTTGCCGAGCAGGCCCAGCAAAACCACCTTCCAGATATCGCGGCGCTCAATGCGGATCTTCAGGTTTTTAATCCAGACCACCACCCACATCAGAATAATTGCGAGCACAAAGCGGAAGGCATTGAATGAAAGCGGATCGATGTCGTCCAGGCTGTACTTGACCACGGAAAAGTTCAGCGCCCAGACGATGACGATGAACATCAGATACAGCTCTGCAAGTGATCTTCCGGATGTCTTGGATGCCATTCGTATTTGTGTTTGCTGCCTGTTTCCTGCCTGTTTGTGACCTGGTACTGCCTGATCTGCTGTCCGCCGGGTGCCGTTTTCGCCGGCGGGCCGGACCCTGCATCAGTCCGCGGAATTCCTCCGCAGAGGACATCGCGCGTATGATATCGAAATTTTGTATTTTATCCGACTGTGTAAAACCAACTCCTTGTACAAGTACTATTTTTGCAGAAAAACAATTCCAATCGTGATACAACGCATTCAAAGTCTGTTTCTCCTTCTTATTCTCCCCGTCAATATCGGCTTCGCTTTTACCCCCATGTTTTCTCATGCCATGCTGGATCCCAGCGGATGGCTGAGCAACGGCCTGATCGCGGCGCTGCTGTTTTCGATAGCACTCACTCTGTACACTATTTTCCTGTTCCGCGACCGGCAGAACCAAATGCGCTGGGTCAAGCGGGCCATGCTGTTCCAGGTTATTGCGGTCGGTATGGCGGTCGGCGTCTTTTTTACGGTAGGGCACATCGGGATGAACCTGATCGAAGAGGCGCTTTCGGTCGGATTGCTGGTGCTGGGCGTACTGCTTCAGTATATGGCACTCCATTATATATGGAAAGACGAGGAACTGGTCCGGTCGATGGATCGCATCCGCTGAAAACCCGCTGCCGCGCATGAGTGCCCATGACCAAAGCATCGGCGACCGTTTTCATCTGGTGACACCAAAGCTGATCCTGATGCTGATTGCCGGGATGGCAATGTTTGCATTTGCTCCCATCCTTGTGCGATCGGCCGGAGATGCCGACCCGTTTGCATTTGCCGCCATCCGGACCATGAGCGCCGCTCTGGTGCTGCTCCCGTTCTGGCTGTTACGGAAAAGCAAGGCCGATACGTTTTATGATACGGGTGATAAAGTCAGGGCCGCTGTTGCGGGAATGCTGCTCGGGTTTCACTTCATTTTCTGGATCCTGGCCCTGCAGAATACAACCATCGCCTCGGCATCCATACTGGTCACCATTCATCCCGTGATCCTTATTCTGATCGAAGCCGGACTGTTCAAACGCGTCTTCCCGCCGCTGGTATGGCTGGGGGTGATGGTGGCGTTTTCGGGATCGGTGCTGCTTGGTTATTCAGATGCGCAGTCGGTTACCATGTTTGAGCATGCGCTACTCGGCGATTTCTATGCGCTCATCGCAGCCCTGTTTTTTGCTCTCTACTTTCTGATCAGCCAGCAGCTCAGGCAGAAGTCCGACTGGCTCAACTATGTCTTCCGCGTATACGGGGTGACCGGGCTGACATGTCTGGCAGCGGCAGTCATTGCCGGCAGCGGAATCCCGGTGGAGCCGGCAGTCTGGCTGGCGGGAATCGCGCTGGCGCTGGGTCCGCAGATCATCGGTCACGGTTCAATGAACTATGCCGTCAAGTTTGTGGCGCCAACCCTTCTTGCCACACTCATCCTCACCGAGCCGGTTTTCGCCACGGTGCTGGCCTGGCTTATTTTTTCGGAAGTGCCGCCCGTTCTGACCTTTCCCGCCATGGCCATTATACTCTGCGGGGTGGTGATGACGTGGGCATCACGCAGATACAAGAAAAAGTGAGCGCCGGCGGGTTCGTAAGCAAACGTGAGCAAAATATTACGTTTGATTGGCGGATTCTAATAAAAAACAGGGCTGGAACCGCTATCAATTAAAAACATCTAATACTCCGGCGGAACAAAACGCCGTATTTTACGTGTATTAATAGCGAAACAGATTACGTTAACAAAAACGCAATTTAGCAGGCAATCAAAATCAGGAAATAAGATCGTCATAACCAGGAAAGAGCGATACGGGACAAAGCGACGCTACCCGCGTGACTGAGACAGGGAGACGAAACACACAAGATACAACATTGCTGATCATGCAGCATCCGGTACAGCAATAATATTGGCGATCAGGTTTCCGATTAATATATGCGAATCAGGCCGAAACATATAGATACGATAGGAAAAAGTGCAGGACTTGGAGTTCTGCTGCTCTTCGCAACCGGTGTGACCTCCTGCGGGAGAGAGGATGAACATCATGAGGATGTGGTGGAATATTCGGAGCCGGTTGCTTTTGACTTTGAAGAGATCAAAGAGCGCGGAACCATCCGGATGATTACCCGGTACAACTCCAGTTCCTACTTTCTGCATCGCGGTATGGATCGCGGCTTTGATTATGAATTGGTTTCGCGGTTTGCCGACAAGCATGATCTCAAGGTGGAGGTAGTATTGCTGACATCCGATGATGATCCGATTGAACTGCTGAATCGCGGCAAAGGTGATATCATAGCCGGAAATTACGCCATTACCGGGGACAGGAAGCCGCATGTCACCTTTTCAAAGCCGTATAACTTTGTCAACCAGGTTCTTGTAAGCTCGGACCTGGATGAGCCGGTAGAAGATCCGGAACAGCTTGAAGGAAGAACCGTCAGCGTGCGCCGCAACAGTTCCTACTTCACCACACTCCAGCAGCTTCGTGAGCAGGGACTGGATGTCAACATTGATGTCGTAAGTGAGGACTGGAACACCGAAGCCCTGATGCTTGAGGTGGCAGAAGGACGGATGGAGGCCACCATCGCCGATGACAATCTGTACCATGTTGCTGCCAATTACATTGAAGGTGTGCAGTCCGGACTCGTTGTATCGGAGCAGGATACCATAGCCTGGGCTGCCCGGCAAAATGCTCCGGAGCTCAAAGAAAAAATGGACGACTTCATTCAGGAGCATTTCCGCATCCGTGAGTCGGACGGCAGGGTGCTCCGGTCCGCATTCCTCAACATTCTGAATCGCCGCTATTTTGAAGAGCAGGGACATGCCTCCCGGTTTGAGAACCGCAGATATGACATGGTACACACCGGGTACATATCGGCTTATGATGACCTGGTGAAAGATATCGCCGCTGATGCCGGAGTTGACTGGAAACTGGTTCTGGCAGTCATGGCTCAGGAATCACGTTTCGATCCCAATGCCAAGAGCTGGGCCGGTGCGATCGGCCTGATGCAAATCATTCCGCGTTTTTCCCGGGTGGAAAACGAAGCATTGCTTTACGACCCGGAAATCAATATCCGTGAAGGCGTCCGCTATCTGGACAAACATCTTAATCGCTACGCGCATCTTGACTCCCTGAACCAGTACGCCTTTGCTCTTGCCAGCTACAATGTCGGTATGGGACACATCGCTGATGCGCGGCGGCTGGCAGTACAGCTCGGCAATGATCCGGATGAATGGGAGAACATCGCCGATGCCCTGCTAAAGCTGATGAACAGGAAATACTATCAGCACGCCCGCTACGGATTCAAGAGAGGAATTGAGACGGTGAATTATGTGGAAGATGTGATGAACCGGTACGAGCGCTATCATGCCGTGGCAAGCCTTGCCGCCAATTTTGAGGATCGCAATATCCCGACACTTTCTGATCTGGGCCGGACAAACTGAGTCTGCACTGGCAGCGGGGATTCCAGGGGTTTGCATAACAACTTCAGGCTCTGAAGAAGGGCAAACACAGGAGCGTTACGTTCTTTTGCAAACGATAAGCGTCAGGTCATCGCTGATACGGTTGCCGCAGTAATCCGTTACGTCCGAAATAATACCGGCCAGAATTCCGGACGGATCCTGCTCACGCCTGCTGAGCACACTGTCAATCAAGCCCTGCTCGTCGAATTCCTCATCCAGCTCGTTCATCGCCTCCGTCACGCCATCCGTATAGAGGACCAGAATGTCGCCTTCGCCCATGACTGCTTGTCCGACCTTGTAGGGGGTCAGCGTCGGCATCGCGCCGAGCAGCACACCGCCTTCCGACAAACGGCTGATGTCACCGTTGCTCCGGATCAGAAGCGGCGGGTTGTGTCCGGCATTCACGTAATGCAGCACCTGGTCCTTGTGATCAAACCGGCCCCAGAAAAAACTGATGAATTTATCGCTCGGAGTATTCTGGTAGATCAGTGAATTGATCTGTCCGGTGGCCTCGGATAATCCGATGTCGAACGGTTGAAGTATGTGCAGCACCGATTGCAGATTGGCCATGAGCAGTGAAGCCGGAATTCCCTTGCCGGTCACATCCGCAATGGCCATAATGAGATTGCTCCTCACATCTTCTATCAGATCGTAATAATCACCGCCGACCTGATAGGAAGGGACATTTTTTGCCGAGACTTTGAGGTTCGGCGTTTCGGGAGGCGCATCAGGGAACAGCTTTTGCTGGATGGATCGGGCAAGCTGCAACTCCTCCTCCATCCGCTCCTTCTCAATCCGGTCCTCAAGAAGAAATGTTTTCTGGATCGACATCAGAGCCAGATTGCCGATCGATATCAGGAAGTTGAAATCGGCGGGCTCATACTCCTTGCCGTTGGCCCGCTTTCCAAGTCCAAGCACGGCCGGCTCGCCGCCTTCGTTGTTGAGTCTCAGCACAAGATGCAGGTCCAGCTCGCGCAGAAAAGGGTGCTTTGCAAGAAGCTCATCATCCACCCGGACGATGTTCTTTTCAAAACCCGAAAGGATGGTCATCTCATCGTCTGAAAGAGCCCGGGATAGTCCGTTTTGGGTAACCGGGACCGGCGAGCCCTCCCGCTGCAGTATCATCACAAATTTTCTGATAAACAGCTGTCCGAGCAGGGTGAACCGGAATATCCTTTTGATTTCCTCCCGGTCGATGGAGGCGTTGAAGGCCTTGCTCAGATCGAACAGCGTGAACAGCTCCTGGACTTTGTAGTCCAGTTTCCTGTTGGTGGTTCGAAGTTCGCTGACCAGTTCGGAGTTGGCAACGGCGATGCCGGACATGAATACCAGGCTTTCGAGGATTTCGATCTCCTCAGCGGATATGGGCTGGTTCCCGATTCGCGGACCCAGTGCAAGGATGCCGAGATGGCGTTCGCTGTGGCGGATGGCCACCAGCAATGATATTCCCGCCTGCTGCAGCGGCTGCAGTTCTTCGTGATCGGCACAAAAGAGGGAGCTGCGGTTTTTGAACAGACTTCTGGGGATCGCCACGCGCTCCGGCAGATCCAGGCGGCCTTTCTTCATCATGACCGGGTGCGATTTGCTGCGCGGTTCGTACCACAGTACGGCGGCCCGCGTCACCATCATCTTGCCCATGGAGATCAGAAGCAGGTTGTTCAGCACAAAATCGACATCGTGCGACTCGATGAGCAGTCTGCTGGTATCCAGGATCGTCTGGAGGCCGAACTGGCTTCTCCTGTCGTCTCGGATTTCCTTCGGTTCAGACAAGGTACTCCATTTTAGTGACGGGTCAGCGTTTTTTGGTCATCCGGATTTCGTTGCGGGACTGTCTTTTCCGGTATTCCACATTGTCCATTAATTTACGGATGAGAAGGATACCGTAGCCACTTCTTTTTTTATTTTTCAGCTGCTCTTCCAGTTTGGGAGTCTGGTAGCTGCCCGGATCAAATGGTTTGCCTTCGTCAATGATGGAGACCAGCATTTCATTGTTGCGGAAAGCTACCGAGACGGAGATGTTTTTTTCCGGATTCCACTCATAGGCGTGCTTGATGATGTTGGTGCAGGCTTCATCCACGGCAAGTACGATGTCATTGACATCGGTTTCACTGAAGCCGAACTCCCCGGCGTGCGAGGCGACGAAACTTCGGATCTTTTCGAGCTCGTCGGTCGAGGCGCTGATACGCATGCTATGTTGCCGGATGGAGGGCACGTTGGGTCCTCATTGAAAAGTTGCTGAAATAAATTTGAGTGATGCTCACGTTCGGGTTGTCACACAGACTGCTGAAATCGTTTCAGGGCATCTTCTTCTGTATCGAGAATATCGTACAGAGTCGGAAAACCCAGCAGATCAAAAACATTAAATACTTTTGGCTTCAAATTGGTGATTTTGATATCACCGCCTAATTCACGGATTTCCTCGATATAAGCCATGAACACGCCCAGCCCCGCGCTGGAGATATACTCCAGTCCGGTGCCGTTTACTACTATTTGTACGGATTTTTCATCAATAAGTTTTTGCAGTTTTTCTTCAAGCCGGGGTGCGGTATGGGCATCCAGCTCCCCTTGAATATCCATGATAATGACATCGGAACGGGTACGGTTGCTGATCTCAAATGTGCTCATAATTCCTGATAGGTTCGGTGTATCAACAAAAAATTCCGGAAGCAGATGTCAGTGGCTCCGATATCAGATCGCCGGATCGGGAACCGGTTTTGTTTCACTGGTACGGATGACAATCAAAAAAGATTCACTTGTTTTCAAAAAAATGAAGCGGTGACATGCTGCTTGCCGGTCAATTGTTTCCAGGACAATATAACAGAAATGAGCAAGCGTGACAGCATAATTGTGCGGCAGCTACGGATGTTGCAGAGCATGGGAGGAAGATTTTTCGGCAGCGACAAGTGCGGCAGAGCGTAAAAGGAAGATCTTGCAGAAGGTGCGGTTATTGGCAAAGCGTGCCGGATAGCGGGCCGGAACAGGTTCTGCAGGGGGCAAAAAGGCAGGGGGATAAAAAAATAGGGCGATACACGTATCAGGTGTACCGCCCTAAACTATTCATCAAGAGAGACGCTACTTGAGCGCACATGAAATATAACACTTGTGGAGATAAACGCAAAACAAATTTCGACTTTTTTTTCTGATGCCGCAAATTCTGCAGCAATGGCCAGAAATTTGTATCATGCTTTCAAACCAATCATTTCAGATAGCATTTATTATGACGATCCGCATCAGTAATACAATATCAATCAGACGTTTAACCGGAATTCTGCTTTTCGGGACCCTCCTGGCTTTTGTACCGGCCGGTTCCCTGGCGTATGCAGGGGAAGCGGAGGCATCCGGACTTCATCGTATGTCGGAAACTTCGGACATCGAACGGGCAGTTGCGCATGTCCGTGACCATGGCATCGCCGTATCAGGCGTGGATGAACTGGATCCACTGATCGAGCGCGCCTCGGATAAGCGGCTGGTGCTGCTGGGGGAAGCTTCGCACGGCACATCCGAATATTATACCTGGCGTGCGGGAATCAGCCGGCGGCTTATCGAAGAGCACGGCTTCGATTTTATCATTGTTGAGGGGGACTGGCCGCTTGCCTATCACGTCAATCTGCATGTAAAGCATCTGGAAGAGGAGCCATCCGGCAGCCGCGAGGTCCTGGCCAACTTCCACCGGTGGCCTCAGTGGATGTGGAACAACGAAGAGGTGCGTGAACTGATTGAGTGGATGCACGAATATAATGAAGACCGGCCCGAGGCTGAGCGTTCCGGTTTCTACGGTATGGATATTTACGCACATGAAGAGGGGATGGATGATGTGCTGGCGTTTCTGGAAGAGCACGATCCCGACGCCGCCGGATCGGTCAGCAGCTACTACGGCTGTTTTACCCGCCACCCCGACATGCAATCCTATTTGCAGTCGGTGCACCAGACCGGCGATGACTGTTCCGAAGACCTTGAATCGGCCCACGAAATTCTTGAAATGCAGTTTGATGAGTATATGGATGCCGATTCCCTCCATTTTGTGCGGGCCTGGCAGAGCTCGCGCATGGTGGTTTTTGCAGAACGGCACATCCGCGGTAATCTTGAACGCGGACCGGCCTCCTGGAACCACCGCGTCGACCATTTTTATGATGCGGCGTATAACCTGCTCGATCTGTACGGAGATGGCGCCCGCGGCATCGTCTGGGCGCACAACACCCATATCGGAGACGCCCGGGCTACCGACATGAGCCGCGCCGGAATGCGGAATATCGGCCAGATTGCCCGGGAAGAGCTCGGGGAAGACCGGGTCTATGCTGTCGGATTCGGAACCTACCGCGGGGAAGTGCTTGCCGGACGCCAGTGGGAGGGGCAGATGGAGACCATGCAGATTCCGGATGCCGTGGAGGGCAGCTACGAATCGATCATGCAGCAGGCCGGTATATCACCGCTGCTGATGCTGTTTGATGATGCCGATGACCACCAGGCGCTCATCGAGCCAAGGGGAAACCGGGCGGTAGGCGTGGTTTACAATCCGGAACAGGATGCATCCCAGAATTTTGTCAATACGGTCATGCCTCAGCGCTACAATGCGTTTATCTTCTTTGAAGAGACCGGCACACTAACACCTGTTGAGTGATCATAACGGGGCAGCAAAAAAAAGCCGCCCCGGTGGCGCATATACCACCGGAAGCGGTTTTAGTTATGATATACCTGACGTAACCGGAATGTATATGCCGGAGTCAATCCGGGCGCGTGAGTATTGCCGGTTTCCTGTCCGCCCGGATGATCGCCGGTCGTTTGCCGGTCGATTGTTAATTCATCAGTGACTCGGCTATCTGCCGGCTGAAGGCCGGAAGGTCATCCGGCACACGGGATGTGATGATATTGCCGTCCACCAGCACTTCAGTATCCTCAAAGTTTCCGCCTGCTTCGGTGATTTCATCACTGATGCCCCCGACACCCGTGAGATTGCGTCCCGAAACCACACCGGCCGTAACCAGTACCTGCGGACCATGGCAGATGGCCGCTGTCGGCTTGTCAGTCCCGACAAATGCCTCGACAAAAGCGATCACATCTTCATTTTCCCGCAGGTTGCCGGGTGAGTGGCCGCCCGGGATGACAAGGGCGTCAAAGTCTTCGGGGGTTACTTCATGGATAGTACGCTCGACTCTTGCGGTGACATCGCTGTTGTATGCGGTATAGGATCCGCGTTCAATACCGATCATGGTGACCTGTGCACCGTGATTGATGAGATATCCCATCGGGAAAAGGGTTTCGCCGTCATGGAATCCCTCGGTAATCAGGAAGGCGACACGCTTGCCCTCAAGCTCACCGGGCTCCCCGGCCATGTCTTCGACTTGCTGCTCGCCGCATCCGGCCGTCAGTAACAGTGCCAGTGTGAGAAATGCAGGAAAAAACCACTTATTCAATGCTTTCATAACTTCCTCCTTGGAGTTGGTTGCAAATAGTGTTGTTGGTGTCCGGGAAACCATAATCAGAATAAATACTCATACGGACCCGGACAGTTGCTGCTTCAGGCTGCAATCACGTGAAATATTGTTGTCATGAATGCTGCCTGTAAATATGTTGCCATTAATGCTGCCTGAAATAATCCACTCTGAACTCTTCAACGATGAGGATATCCGCATATGATATTGGTATCCTCAAACCGAAAAGAGTACTGATGTAATACTGTACAGTGCAATATCGCTAAACAGCGGTGTTTTTTTCAAGTGTATTTGAATCTGCATGATGCGCATAGAATTGCAATGGTGATATTTATTCAGGCAATTCATTATCATGTGTGCAATGAAGACCTGCGACGTGATTTATGATAAAAGAGCAGAGACGTGCCGGATGATAAATCGGAAAGTGATATGCTGGTGAAAATCATTTCAGGAGCACAAACCGGTGCCGACCGTGCCGCACTCGATGCGGCTCTTGAACTCGGGATTCCCTGCGGCGGATGGGTGCCGAAAGGCCGGTATGCCGAAGACGGCGAGATTCCAGAACGCTATCCCGATCTGAAGGAGACACCGGATGCAGAGGTTGAGATGCGCACGGAATGGAACATCCGTGATTCGGATGCCACCCTTATTGTCTCGCACGGACCGCTGGAAGGCGGCTCCCTGTATACCAAAGTCAAGGCCGGAGAGCTGGGCAAACCCTGGCTGCATCTCGATCTTTCCGGTCTGAGTCACGATCAGGCCGTGACAACGGCCCGGAAATGGCTGGAAGATGTGCGTCCGGCTGTTCTGAATATCGCCGGATCGCGTGCATCAAAGGATTCTGACATATATGAGAAAACGGTCGGGCTGCTTCGCACGCTCCTTCCGCTGGTACGCTGACCGGCGGTACCGGCAAAAACGGATGCCGCCTGGTCTGAATAACGAATTTTGGAAGAGATCAAATCCGGTAAAAAAATGATACCCTTAAACAGGTTTGTGGCTCTGTTAAATCAGCAGACTGTTCAACTTTTCTATTATTATGTGAATAATTGCCGGATTTCATTACTTTGCCTGTATAAATATCAAGTTACAGGCAGACCGGCCGAAGGCTGGCGATTTGACCGCTGGGAAGGTGATCATGAAGGCGATGTATACATTGAAAGGTTTACCATTTCATCCGATGCAACCGTAACGGCCGTTTTTCGTGACGATATTGAAACCGGAACGGTTACTGATATCGATGGCAATGAATACAAAACCGTCGTCATAGGTGATGTTGAATGGATGGCAGAAAATCTGCGTGTGACACATTACCGGGACGGTTCGGAAATATTTCATGCTGCCAGCCGGGCCCAATGGCGTGACGATACCTACGATGGTAAAACCAAAACTGGTAAAGGTGCGTATTCGGTGCAGCCTCACGAGGATATTGAGGGGCTTGACTCTCAGGAAGACGTGATGCGAGCCTATGGTAAATTGTACAATGGCTTTGCAGTCGAAGACAGTCGTGGATTATGCCCCGATGGATGGGAAGTTTCAAGTAGTTGGCCTGCACTTGACCGGGTTGCGGCAAGATACCACGATCCGTGGCAAAGAGATGAAATCGATATCGATACAATGTTTAACAGCAATATGCTTAAATCACGCAGGCAAATAGACAGCCCCTATGGTGAGCCATGGTCTACTGATGAACATCCCCGCTGGGAATCACACGACCTCCATTTTGGAATTGATAATTATGGCTTTAATGCCGTACCAGGTGGTATGCGAAGTTTTGGTGGCCGTTTCCGATTCGTTGGCGAATCGGGTCTTTGGTGGGATAATGTCCGTAGCGGTTGGGATGAACATCAAATGTATTATTACCGGTTAAGTTACAATGAAGGCTTAAGCTCTGGTAGTTCATATGGTTTGTATATGAGGAAAGGACTTTCTGTTCGCTGTCCGCGTGATGCTCATTAAGTTGATTGATGATTGTGCGGATGTGAACAAGTCAGCCCCGGAGATTTTTTTACGATAAATGTGACCTCCTTCCATAAAACCGGGCCAATCTAAAAGAGAGAATACGTACAATATTATTACTTTTCACCAAAACATATTGCCATAAAAGCTTCCAGGATATTAATAATAAATACCCTGGGCGACGTTGGCAAGTGACCCCACCAGGACTCGAACCTGGATCTAAAGCTTAGGAGGCTCTTGTTCTATCCGGTTGAACTATGGGGTCAAGAATAAGATGTTTTTTTAAAAAATTCCCGGCCTGTTAGCTGTCTGATATCTTGCTAGCACAAGTGCCGGAACTGCCTTTTAATGAATGAACTTGCATTTCTGCTGTGCAGTCGATCATCTAAGAATATAAGCAGCAAATTCTTACCCGTTCGCATAAAATATGATAAGTAATTTTGTTTGCTTTACCCCTTTTATTAAGGCAACAACACTTTGATTAGTTAATGGGCTCGAGTTTATAGATACGACCATACCGTGAAGCGGTTTCCATGTCTTCCCTTTGCAACGCTTCCCGGACATCATCAAGCCTGGTTGCATCTTCAACACTCAGGTAAGGTGCCCACTCATCTTCGCTTTCAATCAACTCAACTTCCACTTCAGCCACATATCGGCCAGCATGAATATATTTTGTCTTTTTCTTTACCATAATATGTCTATTTAATTCTGTGCAAGAATGTTTGATCCCAACGTTTCGGATCCGGCCTGTATGATGTGACTAAAACAACGGGTTTGTCATATCCTTTCGGTATTCCCCATAGTACATGAACGGGGTTGCCATGTTTATCATTTTGCAAAAGTAATATACAACTTCCTTTTGGATAATCCGGATACTCTTCCACAATCTGAGCTTCATCAATACCACCAAGTAACTCTTTGACAGTTATCCCATCTTCAGCAAGCTCATCATAGCCATGGTCTGATATTCTTATGTCTCCTGTAGCTATCAGATGACGAATGGTATTTAAAAAATCGCTCAATTCGGATTCTCCATTTCAAGTATCTTTGTAGTTCCTGTTTATAGAATAATACCGGAAAAGGAATTATCTGCAACCATACAGAGACAAATCGTGGTAATTCGTCTCATTTTATCAGAAGTATGAACTGTCACAATCCTTGCTGCTGCTCTGCTCTATTTACCTGCATGCGGTACAATTGTTCATGGTACAACCCGGGAGCTGTGAGTTTCAAGTTCTCCGTCAGGTGCGTTTGTTTACATCAATGATGTAAATATCGGTTCAAGTCCGGTAGTTCAGGATCTCTCACGTGACTACTCACATACGATCAAGGTTAAAATGGACGGTTATGAGTCCTGTGGAATGATACTCAACCAGGAAGTTTCCGGATGGGTGTGAGGCAATATCATATTTGACTGCCATGTCGGACTGGCAGTCGATGCCTCCACTGGTGGAATGTATAAACTGGATACCCCTTCGCATTTCCTGAAATCCGGCTGCTGCAAATACAGATGAGTTTAAACTTTTTTTTTCTTTATATAGTTGTATTATAACATATTAGAGAGCAGCAGTTTGTCCGGTATGCAGCATAACCTAACATTAAACGGAGGTAGTTATGGATAAAGCAATGATGGCAAACGCAGGTAAATATTTATTTGCAATTCCTTTTCTGATTTTTGGGATTTTTCATTTTCTGGATGGACAGGACATGGCGGCAATGGTTCCCGCTTTTATTCCCGGCGGAGTTTTCTGGGTCTACCTGACCGGCCTGGCCCTGATCGCCGCAGCTGTCAGCATATTCCTGAACAACAGGGTAAAACTGGCGATGCAGCTTCTGGCACTCATGCTGATTATCTTCGTGCTCACCATCCATCTCCCGGCCACAATCAATGACATGAATGCCGCACCCAATCTGCTGAAGGATATTGCTCTGGCAGGCGGCGCCCTTCTGCTTGGATCGATGGCAACGGATGAGCAGTCACAGGAACAATAATACTTTGCCTTTCCGGGGAGCTGTGAGTGCCGATGCCGGGCACCTGCTCCCCAATGTGTTTCGACACTAAAATATGTTTCGACGCTAACTTACCCGTCAGTCAAAATCTTTTTCAAGAAAGCGGAGCAGTTTCTGCCGCACTTGATCATGCTCTGCCGACCGGTAAGAAGAACCAATAACATGCGCTCCGGCATCGGGGAACGCAACAAATACTTTCTGTCCGGAAGGTGTGCCCAGTTTGTCCTTGATACCGCGAATGGCATCCACGGAAACCACTTCATCCTTCTCGTCATCATCCTTGTAGAAATAGCCGACAAACACCGGCTGCCGGACGCGCTCAAAAACCGATTCCTCCTCTTCTTCAAGCAGATCTTCAGCCATCTTCTTCAGAGCGCCAAGCGCCCGGATGTGATAACGCCCGTACCAGTATCGTGAGTGATCATCATTGTCTTGTGTCACATCAAGATAGGAACCACGCAGAACAAGACGCATCAGCCGCTGCCCCCATGTGCGGTCAAACAGGACCGAAGCGGCAGTATCAAATTCGATCAGCGGCGCCAGCAGAATCAGCCGGTCAACAACATCCGTAAACTCCGAGGCCAGATGCAGCGCCAGTGTCCCGCCCATCGATGTGCCCATAACAATCACCTCATCGCCAAGCAGATCACCTATGGCCAGCGCCCGGGCGGCATCCGCGACCAGAGAGTCCGGCTCCATCCGCTTCAGAGGCTCATCCGTCCGCAAACCGTGTCCGTGCAACCGTGAAACGTAAAGGTGACACCCGTGATCCCGCGCCAACCGCTCATGCAGCGGCGCACCTTCACCGTAACTGGCCGAAAACCCGTGAATGTAGACGATGCTGCATGGGGCTCTCTGATCACGATAATCAGAGTTCCAGACAATCCTTGCATGATTATCCGGTTTCAGCGGACCCGCATCCAGCTCCCGCGCCCGAACCGCCTCCTGCGCCTCATCCACACCAAACGTCAGTTCAGGAAGTCCGGGCGTATCCGCCATAACCGGAAGCGAATCATTCGGACGGAAAAGCCAGAACACGAATAACAACAGCAATGCCGTCAACGTCAGCAGCACTTTCCGCAACCCGCCATCAGGCAATCGCATCAACCCGCTTTGTATACTTTGAAAATCACTCATCCCGTCACCGCACCTGCATTTTTAAACTGATTACCTGCATCACTGACACACTGATCACTGACACACTGATCACTGACACACTGTTTAACTGACACATCTGATCACTGACACACTGTTTAACTGACACACTGATCACTGACACACTGAAATATAACTTCCACCACCAAATATTAACAGCAACTCCGGCAATGATATTTCTTTCATACCCGTTATTTTATTCATATCGTACCTGAAAGCTCTTATGCACTGCAAACCTGTAGATGCGTAGCAAATTTTCGTGCCAGGTTTTCGTGTCAAATTTCCGTGCAAAGCTTTCGTGCCATGCTTTTCACTAAATTTTTGCACCAAATTCCGAAACACACAATACGTACCATACTACCGCATCAACACCAGCACCATATATAAAATCGCATACACCCGCATCGCAGATCAGTCCGCGCATCATTACTATTGTCACATCAAACTGATGCTTGCAACACTCCAAAGGAAACACATCATCCGATTATGAAACACACTGCCTGTCTGCTGGCCGGATTGCTCGCCGCAATCCTCTTTTCGGAAATCAGCTCTGCCCAGCCGATCGGAACTTGGCAGGCGTACACCTCCCGTTCAACGGTTCTCGAAGTGACACAGGATCAGTCCGGCGCCATCTGGGCATTCTCTGAAGGCGGCCTGTTCTCCGTCGAAAACGGCGAAATCTCCGGCGCCATCACCACCATCGACGGCATGTACCGGATCAATCCGACAACCATGTTCTACGACCGGGAAACCGAACTTCTCTGGCTGGGATACAGTGACGGCATGTTCGAATCCTACGATCCGGAAACCGGCCGATTCCGCCAGTTCAGCGACATTGCCCGCGCAACCCGCTTCAGCCCGCGCGGTGTCAATCAGTTTGTGATGATGGGGGATGAGGTGCTCGTGGCAACCGATTTCGGGATGGTCCTCTTTGAGCCGGAACGGGAAGTCACCATCGACACCTACTCCAATCTTGGCGATTTCCCGAGCGGCTCCAGAGTCAACAGCGTGGCCGTAATGGACGGACGGATATTCGCAGCTACTCCCGAAGGCGTCGCCGTTTCGGGCACCAACGGCGATGACCTTGTGGTTCCGGACAGCTGGACATCTTACGGACCGGAGTCCGGCCTGGGCAGCAACGTGCGGGATATCGTTACCTTTGGCGGGGATGTATACGTTCTGATGGGAGGTGAAATCCGGCGCTTTGAAGGTGAAACCTGGCAGCAGGCCGGATATTTCGGTGAAAGTGACATCGAGCACCTGAAAACATCTCCGAACGAAGACTATATGGTTGCATGGAACGATGAGGAGGTTTTTGTCCGGGCGGAAGCCGGCTCCGAAATGACATTTGCACCGGATGACGGCCTGCCGCTTCATTATGCATGGGTGGATGAAGCCGCGCAGCAACTGATCATCGGCACCACCAATCAGGGGATGTATGTCAAAGAGCTGCAAACCGGTGCAGTTCATGAGCAGTATCTGCCCGAAGGCCCCTACATGAACAGCTTTTCGGATCTGGTGGTGCGCGACGGCGTTCTGGGCTCCGGCTCCAACAACCTTCGGGGCCGCCGCGGAACCGGCAGCACGCAATCAGGCTACTATCTGTTTCGCGACGATCAGTGGGAAAATTACAACGATCTTACCGATGAAGTCCTCGCCGAATACGGCTTTCACAGTGCGTTCACCTCCGCAGCCACTGCCGATCACTTTTTCTTCGGTTCATGGGGGCGCGGAATTGTCCAGCATGACAGAAACACCAACGAAGTGACGGTCTGGAACACGGAAAACTCCATTCTCGACGGATTTACACCCGGATCAAGCTTCCTGGTCGTTACCGGAATGACAGCCGACCGGAACGATCAGTTGTGGGCAATCAGCCACGGAAACACTATCAATCCGCTTTACCGGTTCGTCCCGGAAACCGAAGAGTGGACCGTTTTCCCCAGGCTCGAGGGGCTGACCGGTACCGACTGGTACGATCGTGTTACTGTAGATTCCAACGATCAGCTCTGGATTCCCATGATCAATGACCGCAACGACGGCCGCGGGATGGTGGTCAAACGTGTAGACGGTGAGCAAATTGAAGACGGAGTTATTTTGCGGGATCAGACAGGCCAGGGAAATCTGCCCCATCCCAGAGTAAATGCCGTTGTGCAGGACCGAAGAGGTGAAATCTGGATTGGCACCCAGCGCGGGCTGGCGCGGTTTACCTTCCCGCAGCGTGTTATCGACGGCAGCCAGAGCGACCGGCAGGCCAGTCTGATCATCAACGCCGATGAAACCGCTGACTCCCCGTTCCTGCTGCGGACCAGCCATGTGACAAGCATCGCCGTAAATTCGGCAAATCAGAAATGGATCGGCACCGAGGGTGAAGGCGTCTGGTTGATCGAAGAAGACGGCGGACGGCACCGGGCCGTAAAACACTTCACAACCGATAACAGCCCGCTGATCTCCAACTCCGTATCGTCTGTGGCATATGACGATGAGACCGGACAGGTATTCATGGCCACGGACAGGGGACTGGTCAGCTATACCGATGTCGTCCGCGGCAGCGTGGCCGATATGGACGATCTTTTCATCTATCCCAATCCGTTTTCCTACCGCGATGAAGACGACGAGCGCGTCGTGATCGACGGACTTTCACCAGAAACCACACTCCGCATATTGAGCGTGGACGGACGTCTGGTCCGGCGGCTGGAAACACGCGGTGGCCGGGTCGAATGGGATGTGCGCGACTTCAACAACGAGCGGGTCGCCACCGGAGTCTACATCATGGTAGCCGTGGACAGCCAGAACGACCAGCGCGGCGTAGGCAAACTAGTCGTCATCCGCTGACACACTGTTCACTGACACACTGACACACTGATCACTGTTCACTGACACACTGATCACTGTTCACTGACACACTGACACACTGATCACTGTTCACTGCCCTACCGTCTAGCCTCAGGTCGCTGCGGAAACGGATGCAGAGGGATGGTTTCAGCCTTGCGATCGGCCCGGCATCCCGGATCATCCGGCTGATCATCATGACAGGCTGATGTCGATACCTTGCCCAGCCCGCGCGATTCGATGCGGTCTTCTGATATGCCGTTTTCGCGGTAAAATGTAACCACCGCATTGGCCCGCCGCTGGCTCAGCCTCAGATTGTACTGGTCCCCGCCGACCTGATCGGTGTAAGCATCAACGCGTACACGATAATTCGGGGCATCTTTCAAAGCTTCCACATTTTCAGAGAGCTGTCGTGCCGCGCGCTGGTCGATATTGGACCGGTCAAAATCAAAATTAATGGTGTTGAGTTCTTCGATAAACGGTGGATCGTTGGGGTCAAGCGGATCGGTGCCCATTTCGATCTCCTGTCCGTCGGTAAATCCGTCCCCGTCGGTGTCCGGATTGTTGGGGTCGGTGCCATGGACATAAATTTCATCGTAATCGCTCAGGCCGTCATCATCGCTGTCGCTGTCGAGCGGATCGGTGCGGTATCGCAGAATTTCGTCACCGTCGGACAGGCCGTCGCCGTCGGTATCCGGATTCAGCGGGTCGGTGCCGTAAACCAGCACTTCGTCGCCGTCAGACAGCCCGTCACCATCGGTATCGGCAACAAGAGGATCGGTATTATGCTCATAAAGTTCTTCGCCGTCGGTGAGTCCGTCGCCGTCGGTGTCAGGATTTTCGGGATCGGTTCCTATTTCAAGTTCAACATAATCGGGAACACCGTCGCCGTCAGTGTCTACCGTTTCGTCGGGTTCTTCGGTCACTTCTTCGGCAGTCCGGCATCCGGTCTGGGTCATGGCCAGGCTGAAAATGAGAAGGAAGGCAAACAGGGATAATCGCTGAATATTCACGTGGGTTCTCCGGTTGAAATTGGATGAAAAATATCACTGTAATTTAACACAAAAAGAAATCAAAATTGCTGTAAAAGTAAATACGGAACCGCGGCCCCCTCCGTTATTTTTAATTGTTGTGTGTGATTAATTGTCCTGGCGATGCTGTAAGATATTGCATAGAGGAAGGGGATTTGTTATCTTTATTTTCTGTCATTGAAATGTTCTTTACTGTCATGGCAATTCGGGGCCATAGCTCAGCTGGCTAGAGCGCTTGCATGGCATGCAAGAGGTCCGGGGTTCGAATCCCCGTGGCTCCACACTCAAACAAAGGCTCATTTCAGGATGGGCCTTTTTGTTGTTTGACTGGCTTCAGGACAGAAAATGGGGTAAGTCCTGCACGACCAGCTCCCTCTCAACTCCGTCAGGACCGGAAGGTAGCAGCGGCAGGAGGTCGTAGCGGTGCGATGCAGGTCGCTTACCCCTTTTTATTTCAACCGCATTTTTGCCCTTGCCATGTTCTTCTTTAGCCTGCCTTTTCACCTGCTTTTCTATACCAGGCTTTTTCGATTCCTTTTTGATTCTATCGAGCTCTTTCCATGTTATCTCAGGCTGTGAATGGCGTCGCAGACAAAATCACGATGACAACCGCGAAACACGGTCCGCAGATGCGATGTCATCGGCGATCATATCGGCATGCACCCGCGCATTTTCGATAAACCATTTACTGGTGTTCAGTCCTCCACAGACCACGCCCGCCAGATAAATCCCCGGCACATTGCTCAGCTGCGTCTGCTCATCATACCAGGGAATCTGCTCATCGCCGTGAAAGGTGATACCGGCGCGCTTCAGCAACTCAAAATCCGGTTCGTACCCCGTCATGGCCATCACATAGTCATTTTCAATGGTGATCACACCATCCGGCGTCCGGATATCCGCTTCATCCTCCCGGATTTCGATTACCTCAGAGTTGAACCAGGCGCGGATGGAGCCCTCACGTATCCGGTTTTCTATATCCGGCTTGACCCAGTATTTGACTGTCTCCTTGATCTGCGGCTCGCGGATAACCATCGATACCTGCGACCCGCACCGGTAGGACTCCAGGGCGACATCCACAGCCGAATTCCCGGCTCCGACGACCAGCACTTTCATGAACGCATAGGGATGGGGCTCATCGTAATAATGCTTCACTTTCGGAAGGTCTTCGCCCGGAACATTCATGCGGTGCGGCCGGCCGTAAAAACCGCTTGAAATGATCACTTTTTCGCTGTCGTACGTACCCTTGTCCGTTGTTACGGTAAAAGCGCCGTCCTCACCGCGGATGTCGGTGACCTCTTCATACAGCTGCAAGGGCAACTCGTAGCTTTCCGCCACACGCCGGTAATATTCCAGCGCTTCACGCCGCGTGGGTTTCATGCCGTGAGAAATGAACGGTACCCCTCCGATTTCCAGCCGGTCGGAGGTGGAAAAAAAGGTCATGTTGGTAGGATAGTGAAACACGGAATCGACCAGGCAGCCCTTGTCGATAATCCGGAAAGGGATGTCCTTCTTCTTCAATGCAATTCCGCAGGCGAGTCCGATGGGACCCGCACCGATAATCGTGATCATAATGGTTGCGTTATTTTCTATTCAAATTCTTCTTCATCGCCTTCGGGATCAAACGGCGGATCGTCGGGCATCACCCGGCTGTGCTCGGACAGATCCCGGAACTGGACACTGTAAAGATCGCCGCGCCGGTCTTTGAGCGGCATGACGGTACCTGAGTGCCGTGATCGCCGGAGCACTTCGGTGTCGATGTCGGCCAGTACCACCATCTCGGTATTCTCATCCGAAAGAGCCGCAATGCCATCGCGGCTGAATGGAAAGTCGGACGGAGTGAAAATGGCTGACTGCGCATATTGAATCGCCATGTTTTCAACAGAAGGGATGTTGCCGGTGGTTCCCGCCATGGCGACGTAAATCTGGTTTTCGATGGCACGCGCCTGGGCACAGGTGCGCACGCGGGTAAATCCGTGGCGCTCATCGGTACAGAAAGGCACAAAAAGGATGTTGGCTCCGTTGTCGACGGCATATCGTGCCATTTCCGGAAATTCGACATCATAGCAGATGTTGATGGCGATCTTGCCCCGGTCGGTGTCGAATACCTTCGGGATGGAACCGGGCTGCACTCCCCACCAGAGACTTTCATCGGGTGTGATGTGAATTTTGTATTGCTTCTCGTATGTGCCGTCGCGCCGGAACAGATAGGATACATTGAACACGTTGTCCTTTTCCAGGGTAAAATGCGACCCGCCGATGATGTTGATATTGTAGCTCAGGGCCATGTCCTGGAAAAACTCGATGTACCTGTCGGTGTAGGTGGTCAGCTCGCGGGCGGCAAGTCCGGGCCGCTTCTCTTCGTGGAAACTGAGCAGCTGCGTGGTCAGCAGCTCGGGAAACAGCACAAAATCGGATTTGTAATCCGAGGCGACATCCACAAAATACTCTACGTGTGTGGCGAATTCATCGAAACTGGAGATTTTTCGCATCTGGTACTGCACACAGCAAAGCCGAACGGGCATTGATGTGATGCGCTGTTTAGGCTCCTGGGCCTGATATTCGAAGTTGGTCCACTCCAGAAGCGCGGCATATCCGCACGAATCGGTGTCTTCTTCCAGATAGTCCCGGATGATCCGCTTGACCACAAAGTCGTTTTGAAGCTGAAAAGTAAGCACCGGATCGTAAAGTTTTTTGTTCATCACGGACCGGACATAAGTGTAAATGTCCATTTTATCCTGATGTTTATGGTAGTTGGGCAGCCGTCCGCCCACCAGGATCCGGCGCAGATTCAGGCGCCGGCACAGCTCCATCCGCTCTTCGTAAATTCTGCGCCCGATTTTCATGTCGCGGTATTCGGGGTCGACCATAACCTCTATTCCGTAGAGTGTGTCGCCCTCGGGGTCGTGATTCCGGATGAATCCGTCGTCTGCGATCTCTTCCCAGGTGTGGTCCGCTGAGTACTCGTCAAGGTCAAGAATCAGGCTGTTGCTGCATCCGATCAGCTTGCCGTCGAAGAAAACCCCCATCTGCCCGTCATTAAAATGCTTGAGCTGGGACCGGAAGTGCCTGTATTCGTAAGGCTCCATGTCGGGAAAGCATTTGAGCTGCAGCGCTTTGACGGACTTGTAATCTTTAAGTGAAAGCGGGCGTATCTCAAGACTGGGATTGCTGTGATCTGATGGCATATGGAAAAGTGTAATAGTAGTGGTTAGGGTGACACCGCTCTGCGGAACGGACTTAAGTTATTAAACCGATCGAATGGAAACAAAAACGCATCACAAATTCGATTCATTGCGGAAATTCAATTTGTAACGCAGCCGGAAAGCAAGCAAACGAGGCTGTCACAGGGGAAACGGCTGCGCCGCATATAACGGCAGG
>Ga0207421_10001900_pt1 | contig 26488 bp, 28 predicted proteins | sample SodLakKL_010_SED_4_FD_187542 | JGI IMG/M metagenome (GOLD analysis project Ga0207421, IMG submission 187542) | Alkaline sediment microbial communities from Lake Tanatar, Kulunda Steppe, Russia - 8KL_010_SED (SPAdes) (version 2) | ecosystem: Environmental > Aquatic > Non-marine Saline and... | reverse complement strand
CGGTTACGAGCCGCTGGCTCACGATAGCCACTGTCGGCCCAGGGTCGAGATTCCAACCCCCCAAGATGTTGCTGGCAGAAGCCGAGCCAGAGCGGGCAGTCAGCGGTCATTAGTACCTGACCGGTGTCGCGTGCGGGTGTCGTGAAAGCCTCGGCGGCCCTGAGTTGCCGCGCGGCGTTGACGAACGGAGCCGGCGAACGGCGGACCGGCGGCCTATGCTTGTAGTGGAGGGATCGAGATGGAAGCGCTCATCCCGGGAATGTTGATCTGGATCTGTCTGCAGATCGGTTGCGAGCCGCCCCCGCCGCCAGCGGTCCTCTTGGTGCCGCAGGAAGTCATGGACGCGCGGGTCTACGGAGGGGGAGGTCGCGGAGGGACCTTCGCCTGTGGTCTGTACGATCACGAGACGCAATCGATCTGGCTGCCAGAGGGCTGTCGCGCCGACGACCTATTCGACCAGAGCACCTTGTTGCATGAGCTGGTTCACCACGTGCAGACGGTGACGGGAATGCAATACCCCTGTTTGGCCGCCCAAGAGCCTCTCGCATACGGCTTGCAGGCGCAGTGGTTGCAAGAACAAGGTATCGACGATCCCTACGCGATGTTGGGCGTCGACAAATTCACGGTCCTGATCCGGTCCATCTGCTGGCCGGAAGAATGAAACAGGGGTCCGTCGGTCGGCGGGCCGTGCGCTTGAACTCGATTCGAGCCATCCGACAAAGCCATGAGGTCTCAAGCCGACCCTGAGCGGCTGGTGACGAAACCTGCCCGGAAGTCTCCAACCCGCCTCATTGCTGACGCCCGCTGTGGCTGGAGTAGCGCCATAATCTCCTCTCGCCCCAAGCCACCCCCAGTGCGCTGACGGTCGGGCAAGGCATGCTCGCGGACGGATAAAGACTGGTCGATGGGGACGCTGTGCCGTGCTATACAGAGCCTGTCTATCAACGAGATAGCGGATTCTGTCCAATACACTTTGGAAGCAGAGATGATCAAATTCGTGACCATAGCCGTTCTTGTTTGTAGTGGGTTGCTACTGCCCGGCTGCGCCGCACCACAGTCGGAACAGACCAGCCTCTTTCCGGACTGGAATCCAAATGTTGACCAGCCGATTCAGCAACTTGAAGAAACCTTGGCGAAACTCGACCAACAGCAACGCAAGAACTACACCATCTCGAACGTGGCGTTTCTGTACGATGCCCAACTCTACATCCTTTTTCACGATTTCATCGTTTCGCTTCCCGAGTCAGCACGTGCCTCCGAGATTGCGGAGCAACGCAACTGGTTGGCACAGCGCAAGGCACAGATCCACGCGGCATATTCGAGGCGCGAGGGCGGCACGCTTGCCTCCTACATGGCAGGCCAAGCGTCCATTGACGCCACCAAGGAGCGAATCGCTGAAATCGAAAAGAAGATGGACGGAGTTTCCAAGAAATCCATGCAGGTGACACCAAAGGGCGCGCCTGATGGATGACGTTATGCGGAAGCGAAGGGCGGATGGCCCGGTTAACTCATTGAGTTGCTTGGGCTCGTGGGTGCTCCGACGCTATCGGCAACCGAATGCTGACCAGCCGCTCATGATGAGCGTCAGGGTGGCCGCTGAGGGCCAAGTGGCGCCGCCCAAGTCCTGCCCGGATCGGCCCCGAGAATGGGGCAGTGCCCAGGAATGTTTGGCCTGAGGAAAAATTTTCGGGAAGGTGGGGGTGCGTGCGGGCTTGCCCCAGCGGCCGCACCGGGGGTCGGGTATCCCCGGGGGTTTCGGCGGTCGCCGGTCTGGCGGTGCTTCTCCTCCCGGAGCCGGGCACCGGGATCGCTGCGGACGCCCTGTGACCCCGACTTCACGCGCCGATTGGCTCGCGCTCCAGATCAGGGCGAACGACCCAGTCAGCTACCCGTCCCGAAAGGTCGAGGGAGCGAGACGCCCAAAAAAAACCCCGTTCCCGCCTTCGTTCAGGCGCAGGCCCTGGCGCGTGCCGTTTCGCAATCGAGTTCGATTTCCGCCTCGACCACGCCGTCCTGTGGCGTGCCCAGGTGGAAGCCGACCTTGCGACAGACGCGCTGCATGCCCTGGTTCTCGTTCAGGATGTCTGCGGTGATCCGCGTCACCCCTTCCTCGCGGGCGCTGTTGACCAGCAGGCGGAGCAACTGTGTACCCATGCCCAGGCGCTGATCGGCATCGTTGATGAGCATCGAGAACTCGGCGTGGCGGCTGTCGTGCAGCCGACTCCAGCGGCCGACACCGAGAATACGGTGTTCGTCGCGCTCCGGGTCGTGATAGTCGACCACCAGGGCCATCTCCCGGTCGTAGTCGGTGAAGCAGATGCGGGTGAGCCGCTCATGGGCCACGCGCTGGGTCAGTTGCATGATGTGGAAGTAGCGCAGGTAGACGCTGCCCTCGGACAGGTTCTGGTGGAACTGCGTCATCAACGGTTCGTCTTCCGGGCGAATCGGGCGGATCGTCACGGCCCGCTCGTCTTTCAGGACCCAATCGCTGACGTACTGGATCGGATAGGGCCGGATGGCCGGGCGCGGCAAGGCACGGACATCCACATCCGGCGCATGCAGCAGCACCCGGGCATCGAGGGCGCGCAAGGCCCCGTGTCCGGAGGCGTCCATCGGCGAGGCCAGCAAGGGGTTGATGTCGATTTCCTTGATCTCCGGATGCTCGATGATCAGCTGACTGAAGCGTACCAGCAGCTTCTCGATCTGCGGCAGGTCCACCGCCTCGCGTCCGCGCACGCCCTGCAGCGCGGCATGAATGCGGGTCTGCTCCATCAGGCGGCGGGCGAGGGTGGTGGTCAGGGGCGGCAGGGCGACGGCGCTGTCGCGCATCACCTCCACCATCTGCCCACCGGCGCCGAACAACAGCACGGGGCCAAACTGCGCGTCCACGCTGCTGCCGAGAATGAGTTCGTAGCTGTCGTCCCGGGAGATCATCGGCTGCACGGTGACGCCGTCGAAATGCTCCGCCCCGGCCTTGGCCGCAACGGCGTCGCGGATGCCTTCGAAGGCGGCGGTCACGGCCGCGTCATCGGTCAGGTGCAGGCGCACTCCACCAACGTCGCTCTTGTGGGTGAGGGTCTTGGAGTCCAGTTTGACCACCACCGGATAGCCGATCGCCCGGGCCTGGACCACGGCCTCGGCGGCGGTATGCGCCTTGTGGGTCGCCACCACCGGGATGCCGTAGGCCGCAAGCAGGGTCTTCGATTCCAGTTCGGTCAACACGGTGCGCCGGTCGCGGGCGGCCTGCTTCAGCAAGCGCTTGACCTGGGTCAGGGCGAGGCCGGACTCGTCCCAGGTCATCGCCGGGGCGGGGGTTTCGTACAGGGCCTTCAGGCTGCAGTGGTAGCGCCACATCAGGTTGAACAGGTGGGTGGCGCCATCCGGGTGCGAATAGGTCGGAATATTGGCCTGGTTCAGGATCGCCTGCCCGGCAACGACATCGGCGCCGCCCATCCAGCTGGCCAGCACCGGCTTTTTCAGATCCTTGGCGCATTCCCGGATGCGCTCGGCAGTCCGGGTCGGATCGGTCATCGCCTGGGGCGTCAGCACCACCAAAATGCCATCGGCATTCGGATCACGAGCGGCGATCTCGAAGGCCTTGGCATAGCGCTCCGGATCGGCGTCGCCCAGGATGTCGACGGGGTTGCCGTGGCTCCAGTGCCGAGGCAATACGGCATTCAGTTCGGTCAGGGTGTCTTCGTGCAGCGGGGTCAGTTCGCCGCCTCCAGTGATCAGGGTATCGGTGCTGAGCACGCCCGGGCCACCGGCATTGGTCAGGATCGTCAGGCGGCACCCCTGCGGCAAATAGGTTTGCTTCGCGAGCACCTGCGCGACATCGAACATCTCGGACAGCGAGTCCACGCGCAGCACCCCGGAGCGGCGGAAGGCAGCGTCGAGCACGGCGTCGCTGCCGGCCAGGGAGCCGGTGTGAGAGGCGGCTGCCTTCGCGGCGGCCTCGGTCCGGCCGGCCTTGATGACGATGATCGGCTTGGTCAGCGCGACTTCGCGGGCGGCGGAGAGAAACGAGCGGGCATCACCGATGCTCTCCATGTAGATCACGATGCTGCGGGTGTGCGGGTCGTCGCCCAGGTAGTGGATGAGATCGCCCCAATCCACGTCCAGCATCGAACCGATGGACGCGAAGGTGCTGAAGCCCACGTTGTGCTGACGGCTCCAGTCGAGCACCGCGGTGCCCACGGCCCCGCTCTGGCTGATGAAGGCGACGTGGCCGGGCTGCGCCATCACCCCGGCGAAGGTGGCGTTCAGGCCGGTGCGCGGGCTCATCACGCCCAGGCAGTTGGGCCCGATCACCCGCAGCGCGCTGTGCTGCAGGGCCTCCTGGATCTCGGTCTCCAGCGCCGCGCCTTCGGGCCCGATTTCCCGGAAGCCGGCGGAGATCACGATCGCCCCGCGTACGCCCGCGGCGATGCATTCCCGAATCACTGCGGGCACCGTGGGGGCCGGCGTGGCGATGATCGCCAGATCCACCGTTTCCGGCACATCCGCGATGGAGGCGTAGGCGCGAACTCCCAGCACGCTCTGGCGCTGCCCGTTCACCGGGTACAGCGTGCCGCCGAAGGGATGGCTGAGCAGGTTCCACAGCAGGGTGCGGCCGACGCTGCCGACCCGGTCGGTGGCGCCGATCAGGGCGATCGCCTTCGGCGAAAAGATCGAACGCAGATGCTGGTGATCGGAACGCAGGATATCGTAGGACCGATCGGGATTCCGGGCGAGACTCAAACTCATGGCGCATACCTGTGATGGGCTTCGCCGGTGCCGGTGCGAAGCGCTGCTATGTTTCTGTTCGGCAATGCGCACTTCGGACGTCCCGGCGAGAGGTCTTGCTGCATTGCACAATTAGAGGTTACGCATAAACGGAATCCAGTTCAAGAATCCAGTACGTATTTTTACCCATGCCTTTGCCGAGGCCGCGACAGGCGCCGCGACAGGTCCACGGTTTGCCAGGGCCGGGATGGGGGGACACGCCAGGGGCTTGCCCCGACGGGATCGGGCGTCGCCGCATCCGGCCCTACGGCGGGGTGCCGCAAGGAAGCTGGAATGGTTGGACTCGGTCGGGAGCGCCGAGGGACCGAGGGTTCCGCTAGCCGGGCGGCGGGTCGTTTGGGCCCAGACCGTTGTCGGCGATGAGTTGAGGGATCTGTTGTCGGAAGCGGAAGAAACCGTGCGTGGCGTGGGGCCAGGCGAGGTCATCCCAGGGGCGGCGCAGCGGAACGATCTCGATGCCGTCGCCCTTGAGTTCCGTTGCCAGGCGTTTCAAGCCGTCTGCCAGCGGGCCGACCGGGGCTTCCGGCGTCACAACGGTGCGCACGCGGGCAGCGGCACAGTGCTCGCGTATCGGGTCGGCTTGCAGTGCATCGATGACCTGCACATTCGTCTGACCGTCGTGCATCAGACGCTCCGCCGTGTCTGCCGCCAAGGACGCGACGAAACGTCCTGCGCGCTCGCCAAAGGGCCAGCGATGGCCCCGATGACCACTGGCGGCAACCACCACGGCGTGCACTTCGGCCCCCGACGGGATGCGTTCGTGCCCCGCGAAATCGTCGCCATGCAGCAGGAGCAGCGTGGGACGGTTGGTGGCCGGCTGAACCGGCGGAATGAGTGGGCCCCGCCCGGCTGGCGTCTCGTCACGGACGGGTTGGGCCTCGGCGGCCAGGTCCTTGGGCCGGTAACGGCCTCCGGTGTATTTCTCGATGTTGTCGGACCGTGCCAGGTAGGTCTTGCCCGGCGTCTGGATCCCGGCCACCCAGCGCCAGCCAAGCGTGTTCGAGGCCGGATCGGCATCGAGCAGGTGGCGCAGGAAGAAGTCCGCCCCCAGGCTCCACGGTAAGCGCAGGGTGAAGATCCAGATCGAGGCGAACCACATCCGCGCGTGATTGTGCAGATAACCGGTCTGCACCAGTTCCCGGGCCCAGTCGTCGAACCCGTCGATGCCTGTGCGACCGTCCTCGGCGCCGGCCACGGCCGCGCGCAGGTCCGACGAACGGTCCAACCGCTCCCGGTCCGCATCGCGCTCCAGTAAGAACGCCTGCCAGACCTGTGGCCGCATCTGCAGCCAGCCTTTCCAGTAGGTTCGCCAGAACACCTCCTGGATGAACTTCTCTGCCGCCTGCGGCGCGTGCCGTTGCAACACGGCCGCCAATACCTCGCGCTCGGTGATCACGCGGTGGCGGATGTAGGGCGAGAGCATGGACACGTTGTCACGCAAACCCGCACCGGTATCCCGGTTACGCTCGGCGGCATACCGCCGGCCGGCGTTTGGCATGAAGGCCTCGAGGCGGGCCAGGGCCTCGCCACGGTTCGGAGGGAACAGCATCACGTGCCTGTCTTCGCGGGATTCCATCGGGGTTGTCATCCACAGGCCTCGTCAGAGCGGTCGGTTCAGGCCAAGGCCTCGATCAGGGTGGTAGCCATCGCTTCTCCGCTCTCGAACGCGCACTCCACGCGCGGACCCCCCGCCCAGTCGCCGCAGGCACCCACCAACTGGACCGGGTCCCAGAGGAACGGGGCTTCGGCCGTCTGCTCCACCCGGGCGTACAGCCAACGATGGACCATCCGAAACGCCGGCTCGGCATCGCCGATATGTGAACGAAGGGCCCGCAGCAGGGCATCCGCCGTGCTTTCCGCGGCATCATCGACATGCTCCCTCGACCAAGCGGGTGTTGCGTGCACGACCAGTGTCTCCACTGCGCTGGCTCGACCGGGCTTGGTGTGGTCGCGCGCAATCCAGGCGACCGGCCCGTCCCGCGGGCTGAGCGATGGCTCACGCAACCCGGTGGCCCCATCGAAGGCCAACATCAGGGTCAGGCAGGGTGCGTAGCGGACGCGTTCCAGTTCGACAAACCGGACCCCGGCCGAAGCGGCCAGCAGGCCGATCTGCGGTGCGGGGATGGCCATGATCACTGCGTTGAACGACTCGCGTCCAAGCGCGCTGGTGGATGCGGTGTCCGACACCAGCCGCCAGTGCCCGGGCCCGCCAACAAGCCCGGTTACCCGGTATTCCCGAATCACCTGGAGCCCCTCTGCGAGTGATCGGGCCGGGGCCGTCATCCCTGGCGTTCCCACCCACTTCCCGGGCAACCACTCCGCCACGCTGCCATCGGCCTGCCACTGCGCCAACCGAGATTGGAGACGCATTCCTCGAGCCGTGAAGTATTGCGCCCCATGGTCGAAATGAAGCGCACCGACCCGACGCGTCGCCATGCGTCCGCCGAGGCCCCGACTCTTTTCGAAGACGGTGCAATCCACCCCGGCTTCACGCAGCCGGTTGGCCGCACTCAGGCCGGCCATGCCGGCTCCAATGATCGCGATTTTCATCAGCGTGAGACTGCATGTGGGTGAAAAAATCGTAGGGACAATCCAGCGCCGGGCAATGCGCTGGTTCTTGTCTGCCTGGATGCGTTCCGGCGTTGAATGTATCAAAGGCGGGTACCGAAGGGCCGATTGCGCCTATCGGGATGGGGGTAGGCAATCATCGCGGGCGTCAGATCGCGCGCGAGCACCCGGCCCTCGGTCCCTTCGAGGCGGCCGGCAATCAGCGCTTCCAGTGCGGCCTCGGCGGCTGCGTCGCCCGGCGGACCCGCGGCCAACGTCTCTGGTCCTTTTTCTACTACGCATGGCTTCTCTGTATGATTTACGCACCGGTCTCGAACCGACGGTGGGGTTCGCCTTCCTGCACGCCGGCGCCATGTTCCGTCGCACATCGCTGCCGCTTCATACAACGAAAAGGGGAGCCATTGATGGGCTTGGGGGTGGGTTTCGTTGTGCTCGCGGCTCTCTTTTGGGGGTTGTCGGGCGGGATCGGCGGCATTCTGATGGCCGATGGCTGGGACGCCTTCGTGGTCTCGTTCTACCGGGGTGCAATCGGGCTCGTGTTCGTGCTCGCCTGGCTCGCTTTGCGGCCTCACGGCAGCGGGCTTGCGAGTGGTCGGTTGTGGTTCTGGTCGGCCGTGGCCGGTGTGGGCGTGGCGGGCAACTTCGCGTTCTATTTCGTGAGCATCGCGAATGGAAGCGTGGCGGTGGCAGCCACGCTGATGTACACCGCACCGGTGTTCGTGTACCTCGTTTCGTTTGCCCTGAAGCTGGAAAGTCCCACCGTGCTCAAGCTGGTTGCGATCGCGTTGGTAATGGTTGGCATCGTGCTGCTGACCCAGATCTACGACACCGGCGCGGGCGGTGTCACCCTCATCGGTGCCGGCGCCGGCCTGCTGGCTGGCCTGTCCTACGCGGTGTTCATCTTCGGCTTCAAGTACGCCGGTTCGCACGGCAGTCCGCAGGCGATTCTCTCGATTGCCTTCGGGGTGCTCGTCCTCGTCCTGATGTGGCCGGGGGATGGCGCCCAGATGGGCGCTGTACTGAGTACACCGGACTGGCCGCTGTTCGCAGCGCTTGGCGTGTTCGGGGCGGGTTTGTCGTTCGCTTTGTATATCAACGGGCTCAGGTATACCGCGCCGGCCGTGGCTTCCATCGTGGCGATGGTCGAACCGGTCACTGCGACGCTGTTCGGCGTCGTGGTGCTGCATGAAAGCCTGGCTTTCGTTCAGATTCTCGGGATGGGTCTGATTCTCGTCACGGTGACCGCGCTCAGCGTATCCTCGCGTGTCGCACCGCCAGCGCTTGTAAAGGACCGAAACTTCGAGTGAGCCCCGAACCGCACTGCGGGTGCTGCGAACGGCGGCCGGCCCGGTGGGAACGACAAAACCGTGTGGCGGCGCGGTGCTTCCGGGTTTCACGTTTCGTTCAGATAAGCTGGACTATCATCCGGGAAACGGGAATCACCCCGTGCACCCAGATTGACGTATTCGATGAGGTGAAGGCATGAAACTGATCAAGACGATGGTCGCGGTGGTCCTGGCGCTGAGCCTCGGGGCCTGCGCGACCCAGCCGACGCAGCAACAGACCGGCGCCGTCGTGGGCGGTGTGCTCGGCGGCCTACTGGGTACCCAGGTCGGTGGCGGGCGCGGCCAGACCGCGGCCATCATCGCCGGGACGCTGGCCGGTGCGGCGATCGGTGGCGCGATCGGGCGCAACATGGACGAGACGGACCAACGCCGGGTCCACAACACGTTGGAGACGGCGCCCGATAACCGCACGGTGGCCTGGAGCAATCCGAACACCGGCAACCAGTTCCAGACCACGCCGACGCGGACCTTCCAATCGGCCGGACAGGACTGCCGGGAGTACCGGGTCCTTGGCGAGATCGACGGCCGGACCGAGACCATCGTCGGCACCGCGTGCCGCGACGCCCAGGGCCGTTGGATCAACCAGTAACCGTCGCTGTCGGTGCCGGCGGCGGCAGAGTCCCGCCTTGGCAGCTCAGACGAGGATGCCGCTGTCAGCGATGCCGTCGAAGACAAACTGAACCGCGAGGGCGCACAGCAGGACACCCAGGATCCGCGTGAGCACCTGCGCGCCCGTGATACCCAGCAGGTGCTGGATCCGCACCGCCGCCAGCAGGCAGGCCAGGGTCAGCAGCAGCACCAGCAGCAGCATCGCAATCACCGTGGCCTGATGCAGGGCATCGCCGCTGGTGCCGGCCATCAGCAGGATGGCCGCTCCCATCGCACCCGGGCCGGCGATCAGCGGAGTCGCCAGCGGAAACACCGAGAGGTCGGCACGGTCGGAGGCCTCGCGGGTCTCGCTCTCGGTCGCGGACACCCCTCCCGATTGCCGTGCGAAGACCATGTCGATGCCGATCAACAGCAGCAGGATGCCGCCGGCGGTGCGCAGGGCCGGCAGCGAGATACCGAGCCAGGATAGTAAGGTCTCGCCCAGCAGGGCGAAGGCGAGCAGGATGATCGTGGCGACCACAGTGGCCCGCAGGGCCATCTTCTTCCGGGCCGCGGGGGTGTGCCGCGGCGTCAATGCCGCGTAGACCACGGCTACATCAACCGGCCCCACGGTTACGAAGAAGGTCGTAAAGGCAACGATCGCGACATCAATCATCCGTCACCCTGTTCCTGCGGCAAGAATCCGGGTCCGGCACTGGAATGGCGGACCTGCCTCGGAGTCTACTCCGATCGTTTGCGCGGAAGGCCGCGAGAACCGGGGACGGTGGTTCGGAGGCCGGTTGGCATCGCGGCGGACGGCGGCGCAAAATGCGCGCTGTCCTGGTCCACGGGGTCCCGTCGAGGTCGATGAACGAATTCCGCCTGCGCCTGCGGATCTCCCCGCAGGAAATGCTTGCCTATTATACCGGTGAAGCCCGCTACCTGGTCGCGACCGCAAGCGACGGAACGCGGGTGAAGATGCCCGCGCGCTTCCTGCGGCCTCACGTGACCAGCCAGGGCGTCGTCGGTGAATTCCTGCTCTGCTGCGACGAGCGAAACCGTTTCGTCAGCCTGGAGCGGGTGCGTGGCTAGCGTGAAAATGCAGCCACGGAAAAACACGGAAAACACCGAAACTGAAACGAATCAGATTCTTTTCCGTGTGTTTCCGTGGCGCGGCTTTTCGTCGTCGGGGGTGGCGCAGGGCCATGAATGTTAGCCGGGTGATCCGGCAACAGCGCCCCGAGCTGCAGCCTGTCAGGCGTCCCAGCGAAGGTGCGCCAGGTCTGAACGGGTAAAGAAGCGTTCGTGGCGCATGAAACCGGCGATGATGCCTTCCTTCAGGGCGGTGATGCGGCCGGCTTCGTCCCGCTCGATCACCCAGTGGTCGGGAAGGTTGTCCAGCAGGTGCACGGTCGCCAGCTTGCCGTTCTCGTTCACCGACAGGTGCACCTCGTCGGTCTCCAGGTCGCGGAATGCCGGCAGGAACCCAAGCAGCGCAGCCCCCACGGTCATCTCCGGAAGTTCGTGATAGGCGGGTAGGGAGTGCGGGGTGGGGCTCAGCTCGCTGTTCTGCATGGGTCTTCTCCGTGATGTGCCAGGTGCCGGGGCTCTGTGGTCCTTTGCGGCCCGTTGCCCGCAAACTTTAGGTCTCAGCGTCCATCCTTCCTTGCTCCGGGGCGGCAAGTTCTTGCCGCCTTCGGCAGCGCGTCACGGAATGCGGCTGCCGTCCTGCACTACAGCTTATGGAGTGCGGGAGCTTGCTCCCGCTATTCCGCGCCGGGGATGACTCAGCTCCGCACAGCGGCGGCAAGCCGCCGGACTCCATAGGCGCTTGTGCTTTCCTTATTCGGGGTGGCGCGCTCCGAGGCCAAGAGAGTTAGGCCCGCCGGGCGGCCGTCCGGGCGTCAAAACTTCGTTGTTGCGACTGCGTACGGCCGGCCCGGGTGGCGGAATCTTGCCGCGGCAACGCCGCCGCATGACCGGAATCGCATTTCAAGTAATTGAAATCAAAGAATCCCTGCACATGGCACGTCTGTTGCTTCGGATTCGGCAGACATGTTTTTCGAGGTGCAATGGGTATGTCCCTCTCATTCGACAAGGCACTGGGTATCCACGCCGATGCATTGCAGGTGCGCTCACGCCGCCTGGAGTTGCTGGCCTCCAATCTGGCCAATGCGGATACCCCGAATTACAAGGCGCGGGACATCGATTTTCGTGCGGCCCTGGGCCATGCACAACAGGGTCAGAGCGTGACCGTGACCCGCACCCATTCGGCCCACCTGGCCGTGGGCACGCCCGGGCTGGGGATGGAGCCGCAGTACCGCGTACCCAACCAGCCTTCGCTGGACGGCAACACCGTGGACGCGCAGATGGAGCAGGCGGCCTTTTCCCAGAACGCCATTCAGTACCAGGCCAGCCTGGATTTTCTCAATGCCCGGTTTCGTGGGCTGCGTACCGCCCTGAAGGGAGAGTAAGAAGCCATGAGCAATCTTTTCAAGCTCTTCGATGTTTCGGGATCCGCGCTCAGCGCCCAGTCGGTCCGCCTTAATGCCGTGGCCAGCAACATGGCCAATGCCCAGGTCGTCAGCGGCAGTCCCGAGCAGGCGTACCGGGCCAAGCACCCGGTCTTCGCGTCGGTACTGCAGGGGGTCGGACCCCATTCGACCGCGACGCCGGTGCAGGTGGTCGGGGTGATGGAAAGCCAGGCGGAACCGCGGGCGGAATACGCGCCGAATCATCCGCTGGCCGACGAGCAGGGCTATGTCTACAAGCCGAACGTCAACGTGGTCGAGGAAATGGCCAACATGATTTCCGCCTCCCGTTCCTACCAGAACAACGTCGAAGTGATGAACACCACCAAGCAACTCCTGCTGCGCACCCTGCAGCTGGGCCAGCAGTAACGAGCAAGGGGATCCCGGATGAGCACGATTGACAGCGATATCCTGGCCAAGCTGGGACTGACCGGCCGAGAGGCAGCGCCGGAAAAGGGCAAGGACCGGCTGGGCCAGACCGATTTTCTGAAGCTCATGGTCACGCAGCTGCAGAACCAGGACCCCTTCAAGCCCATGGAGAGCGGCGAGTTCCTCGGTCAGTTGGCGCAGTTCGGAACGGTTTCCGGTATCGAGGACCTGCAAAAATCCTTCAAGAGCCTGAGCCAGTCGATGTACTCCGGACAGGCTCTGCAGGCGGCCAACCTGGTCGACCGGCAGGTGATGGTGCCCGTGGACATGGCGGTGATCGATCCGCAGCAGGGGCAGTGGGGTGCAGTTGAGGTTCCTGCCTCTGCCAGTGACGTGACCGTTGGCATCTACGACCAGTCGGGCGCACTGGTGCGGCGGCTCGCGCTGGGTCCGCAGGGCTCGGGTCTGGCCCAGTTTCGCTGGGACGGGCTCGATGAGTCCGGGCAGATGGGAAACCCGGGCGTCTACGAATTCCGCGCCGAGGCCCGGGGTGCAGGGCGGAGTGAGGCGTTGGATGTCTTCCTGGCCGCCCGTGTGGCCAGCGTTTCATTGGGCAACAAGGACGGTTCATTGACGCTTCAGGTGGATGGCCTGGGCGAGATTGATTTTTCCGAGGTGCGACGTATCGGTTGACGGAGTCCACCGGGACTTCCGCGCCCATCTAGCGAATACAGGAGACAGGATATGCCATTTAATACTGGGTTGAGTGGATTGAACGCGGCTTCGGCCGACTTGCGCACCACGGGCAACAACGTTGCAAACGCGGGGACCGTCGGCTTCAAGCAGTCGCGGGCCGAGTTTACCGACGTCTTTCCGCCCGCCTTCGGGGGGGTCAACCAGACCGCCATCGGTGGCGGTGTGCGCCTGGCGGCGGTCACCCAGCAGTTCAGCCAGGGCAACATCGACTTCACGGGCAACAATCTGGACCTGGCGTTGAACGGCCAGGGTTTCTTCGTGCTCAGCGATGCCGGGTCCCAGGTGTATAGCCGCGCCGGGGCCTTCCAGGTGAACCGCGACGATTTCGTAGTGAACGCGCAGGGCCAGCGGCTGCAGGTCTACCCGCCCCAGGACAAGGATGGCACCCGGTTCAACACCGGCGCGCTGACCGACCTGAAGCTCTCCACCGGCGTTGCGCCACCCAAGGCCAGCGAGTTGGTCACGGGTACGTTGAATCTCAGTTCCGAGGCCGAGGTGATCGATCCGGCGATCGCGTTCGATATCGCCGATCCGGGCACCTACAACAATTCCACCTCGCTGACTCTCTACGATTCCCTGGGCGAGGCGCACACCGCGACCCTTTATTTCCGCAAGACCGATGCGCGGGAGTGGGACAGCTACCTCGCCATCGATGGGGGTCTCGTGGGGGATTCCCGGCCACTCCAATTCGACAGCAAGGGAAGCCTGGTCGACCCGGCGACCGGTCGCTTCGATTTCGGTGGTACCTTCCAGCCAGTCAATGGCGCGGACCCGCTGGACCTGACCTTCGACATGGGCGCCACCACCCAGTTCGGCAGCCCGTTCAATGTCTCCAAGCTCAGTCAGGACGGCTTCACCACCGGACGGCTGAGCGGTGTGGACATCGACGCGTCCGGGGTCGTGTTTGCCCGGTTCACCAACGGTGAGTCACTGTCGCTGGGGAAGGTGGCGCTGGCCAACTTCCCCAATCCCCAGGGCCTGCAGCAGCTGGGCGACAACACCTGGGGTTCCTCGTTTGCTGCCGGCGAAGTCGTTCTCGGCGAGGCCGATGCCGGCGACTTCGGCCTGATCCAGTCGGGCGGCCTCGAGGGTTCGAACGTCGACATCGCCGAGCAGCTCGTCAAGCTGATCGCGGCACAGAGAAACTACCAGGCGAACGCGCAGGTGATCTCCACGGCCGACACGATCACCCAGACCATCATCAATATCCGGTAAGCGGGGTAAACGACGATGGACCGCATGCTCTACGTCGCGATGTCCGGGGCCAAGGAAACGGCCCTGGCCCAGGCGCGTAACACCCAGAATCTGGCCAACGCCAGCACCACCGGCTTCAAGGCCTCCCTGGATGCCTTCGCCAGCAGGCCGGTGACCGGTCCGGGCTATGACACCCGCACCTACGCGGTGACGGAGGACATGCGGGTGGACCTCAGCCCCGGCCCGCTGCAGGCGACCGGGCGCGACCTGGACGTGGCGTTGCAGGGCGAGGGCTGGATTGCGGTCCAGGCCCCGGATGGAGGCGAGGCCTACACCCGGGCCGGCGACCTGCGGGTCGACTCCGTCGGCCTGCTGACAACGGGCACCGGCCTGCCGGTGCTCGGAGACGGCGGTCCGATCGCGGTGCCGCCGTTCGAGACCCTGGAGATCGGCAGCGACGGCACCATCAGCATCCGGCCCCTGGGCCAGGAGGCCAACACGCTGGCGCAGGTGGACCGCATCAAGCTGGTCAACCCTGATCCCGCCGAACTGGTACGGGGCGAGGATGGCCTGATCCGGCACGCACAGCGGCTGGAACAGCCGCCGGATGCGGGCGTGAACCTGGTGAACGGCATGCTGGAGTCGAGCAACGTGAACACGGTGGAGGCCATGGTCAGGATGATCGACCTGGCCCGGCATTTCGAGATGCAGGTGAAGATGATGAAAACCGCCGAGGACAACGACGCGGCTTCGGCCAGCCTGCTGCGCCTCTCGTAGACGGCGCTGCGATTTTGAAGTTTTGACAAGGGGATGTACCCATGAACAAGGCCCTGTGGATCGCCAAGACCGGACTGGATGCGCAGCAGACGCGCATGTCCGTGGTCTCGAACAATCTGGCCAACGTCAACACGACCGGCTTCAAGAAGAGCCGGGCGGTGTTCGAGGACCTGGTCTACCAGACGGTGCGGCAGGCGGGCGCACAGTCGGCGCAGAACACCGAACTGCCCTCCGGGCTGATGCTGGGTACCGGCGTGCGCACCGTGGCCACGGAAAAGATGTTCACCCAGGGCAACCTGACCCAGACCGACAACTCGCTCGACGTGGCCATCCAGGGCCGGGGTTTCTTCGAGATCCTGATGCCGGACGGTAGCCTGGGGTACACCCGCGACGGCAGTTTCCAGCTCAACAGCGAGGGCCAGATGGTGACCTCCAGCGGCTACGAGGTCCAGCCGGGCATTGTGATTCCCGAGGGCACCCTGAGCATCACCGTCGCCGAGGACGGGACCGTCAGTGCCCAGGTGGCCGGCAACGTCGGGCCCGTGGAGGTCGGTGCGCTGCAGCTGGCCGACTTCATCAACCCTGCCGGACTGCAGCCCGTCGGCCAGAACCTGTTCACCGAGACCGCGGCGAGCGGGGCTCCGCAGACCGGGACTCCCGGTCTCGACGGCAGAGGCTCGCTGATCCAGGGTTTCCTCGAGGGTTCCAACGTGAACACCGTCGAGGAGCTGGTCAACATGATCGAGACCCAGCGCGCCTACGAAATGAATTCCAAGGCGATCTCTACCGCCGACCAGATGCTCCAGTACGTGAACAACAACCTCGGCCGATAGGCGAGCACGGAAAGGACGGTGCCAAGATGGATAGGTTGAGACATTTTGCCCCCCGGCTCCTGGCCGCCTTGCTGCTGCCGGTCCTGCTTGCGGCCTGTGCGGGTGGCCCGCACGGCGTCGTGCGCGGGGACGATCCGGCATTCAGGCCCGTTGCGCCGGCGGCGCCGGTACCGCCCGAGCAGAACAACGGCGCGATCTTCCAGGTGAGCCAGAACGGGGGCCTGTTCAGCGACGACAAGGCGCACCGCGTTGGCGACATTCTTACCGTTCGCCTGGCGGAGCGTACCCAGGCCCGCAAGTCCGCAAACACGAGCAGCAGCAAGGAAAGCAGTCTGGAAATACCGAACCCGACCATCTTCGGCGGAGGCGTGACGATCAACGGTCGGCCCGTCCTCAACAACGCGATCGATGGCACGCGAAGCTTTGGCGGACGGGGTGACAGCGCCCAGAGCAACCAGCTGGACGGCAACATCACCGTGACGGTGGCCGAGGTGCTTGCCAACGGCAACCTGGTGATCCAGGGAGAGAAGTGGATTCGCATCAACCAGGGCGAGGAATACATCCGTCTGCACGGTGTGGTGCGGCCCGTCGACATTCGCGCCGACAACACCGTGATGTCCACCCAGATCGCCAATGCCCAGGTGGCCTATGGCGGCAGCGGGACGCTGGCGGACAGCAACAGCCCCGGGTGGCTGACACGTTTCTTCAACAGCCCCATCTGGCCCTTCTGAGGAGCACGGCGGCATGTTCAGACAATTAGTGACCCCATGGGCTTCGCGATCCCTGCCGTGGCTGCTCGCCGCGGCCCTGCTGTTGCCCCTTTCCGGGGTTCCCGTTCCCGCCCATGGCTACGAACGGGTCAAGGACCTGGCCTCGGTCGGCGGCGTACGCAACAACCAGCTGGTGGGCTACGGCCTCGTGGTGGGCCTCGACGGCACCGGTGACCGCACCACCCAGGCGCCGTTCACGGTGCAGAGCCTGAAGAACATGCTCGGCCGGCTCGGCGTGACCGTGCCCCCGGACGTGAATCCCCAGTTGCGCAACGTCGCTGCGGTGATGATCCACACGGATCTCCCGCCCTTCGCGAAGCCGGGGCAGACCATCGACATCACGGTGTCCTCCATCGGCAACGCCACCAGCCTGCGTGGCGGCTCCCTGCTGATGACCCCGCTGAAGGGTGCGGACGGGCAGACCTACGCCATCGCCCAGGGCAATCTCGTCGTCGGCGGGCTGGGTGCCGAGGGCCGTGACGGCTCCCGGATCAGCGTCAATGTGCCCAGCGTCGGCCGCATTCCCAACGGCGCGACCGTCGAGCGCGAGGTGGCCAGCGCCTTTGCGCAGGGCGACAGCGTGAAGCTGCACCTGCATCGCTTCGACTTCACCACCGCCAACCGCCTTTCCGACGCGATCAACGATAGCCTCGGCAGCGGCACCGCGAGCGCGGAGGACGGCTCCACCGTTCGCATCCGCGCTCCGGCGGATCCCGGCCAGCGCGTGGCCTTCGTTTCCATCCTGGAGAACATCCGGGTCCAGCCGGGGGAGCCGCCCGCCAAGGTGATCGTGAACTCCCGCACCGGCACGGTCGTGATCGGCAGCAACGTCACGGTCTCTGCGGCGGCGGTGAGCCACGGCAGCCTGACGGTGACCATCACCGAATCCTTCGACGTATCGCAGCCGGCCCCCCTGGCCCGCGGAGAGACCGTGGTCACGCCGCGCACCGAGATCGAGATTGCCGAGGACCTGAACCCCATGTTCCTGTTCGGCCCCGGCGTCAGCCTGGACGAGATCGTGCGCGCGGTGAATCGCGTCGGCGCGGCGCCGGGCGACCTGGTGGCCATTCTCGAGGCCCTGCGCGAGGCGGGCGCGCTGCGCGCCCAGCTCATCGTGATCTAGCCGAGCCGGGAGCCGCCGATGAACGCCGACGTGTCAGGAGTCTACAACTACGCCGACTTCCAGGGCTTCTCCGACCTGCGCCGCCTGGCGCGGGAGGATTCCCCGGAAGCCGCGGACACGGCGGCGCGGCAGTTCGAGGCCCTGTTCATCCAGATGATGCTGAAGAGCATGCGCGACGCGATGCCCGTCGACAGCGGCATGGACGGCGACCAGACGAAGTTCTACCGGGAGATGTTCGACCAGCAGATCGCCCTGGAGATGTCACGGGGCGAGGGCATCGGACTGCGCGAATCGATGCTGCGGGAACTGGCGCCCGGGATGGCTCAGCCGGCCGGCGCCGCCGAACTGCGGATGCCCCAGCACCGGTTGCCGGTGCGCGATTCCCGGCCGGCCTCTGTCGCCAGCGGGCAGGCGCCTGCCCCCGCAGCCAGCACCGGATCTTCAGCGCCCGCAACCTGGCGGCCCGAGTCACCCCAGGCCTTCATCCAGGAACTCTGGCCGCATGCCGAGAAGGCCGGCGCCGAGCTGGGGATCGCGCCGGAGGTGCTGCTCGCCCAGTCCGCACTGGAAACCGGCTGGGGCCGGCACGTGATCCCGCGGCCCGACGGCTCGAGCAGCCACAACCTCTTCGGCATCAAGGCCGACGCCCGCTGGGCCGGGTCCCGGGTGCAGGTGAACACGCTGGAATACGTGAACGGGATACCGGAGCAGCAGCGCGCGGCCTTCCGCGCCTACGACAGCCCAGCCGAGAGCTTCGCCGACTATGTGGATTTCCTGCAGCGCAACCCCCGCTACCGGGAGGCGCTGGCGCAGGCCCCGGATCCCGAGGGCTTCCTGCGCGGCCTGCAGGAGGCGGGTTATGCGACCGACCCGGTCTACGCGGACAAGATCCTGGACATCCTGAGCCGGGGCACGCTGCGCCAGATGGTGGAACTCAAGTCCGCTGCCGAAACGCCGATAAGTTGAGCAAGAGGATACAGCGCATGCACATGATCATGGTATTCAACCAGGCCAGCCCGGGAGGCCCGCGATGAGTAGCGGGATCATGGGCATCGGCGTGTCTGGGCTGCAGGCCTATCAGCGCGGTCTGAGCGTCACCGGTCACAACATCTCCAACGCCGCCACGGAAGGCTACAGCCGGCAGCGGATGGAACTGAGCGCGCGCAATCCGCAGCTCGGAGTCAATGGGTATTTCGGCACCGGTGTGCAGGTGAGCGGCGTCAACCGCGTTTTCGATCAGTTCGTCGAGAACCAGCTGCGCAGCGCCACCTCGGCCAGCCAGCAGTCCTCGGTCCTGTACGACTACTCACGGCGGGTCGACTCCCTGCTGGCGAATCCGGATTCCGGCCTGGCGCCGGCGCTGCAGAGCTTCTTTGCGGCGGTCCAGGACGTCTCCAACGATCCGACTTCCAACGCCGCGCGGCAGATGCTGGTCTCGGAGGGCGCATCGCTGGCCGACCGCTTCCGCTTCATCGACGAGCGCCTCGAGGAGCAGCGGGGTTTGATCAATGGCCAGATCGGGGCCACGGTGACCGAGATCAACAGCCTGGCCCAGGCGCTGGCCGATGTGAACCAGAGCATCGTCGCCACCGTCGGGCGCGGCGGGGCCATGCCGAACGACCTGCTCGACCAGCGGGACACGCTGGTCCGCGAACTGGCCGAGCGGGTCAACGTCTCGGTCAGCGAGCAGGATGACGGGGCACTGAACATCTTCATCGGCAACGGCCAGAGCCTGGTCCTGGGCAGCCGGGCGTCCAGCCTGACCACGGGGGCCTTCGGCGAGGATCCCAGGCAGGTTTCGGTCGGGTTCCAGAGCGGGTCATCGACGGTGGATATCAGCCGGTTCATGACCGGCGGCCGCCTCGGGGCATTGCTCGAGGTCCGCGGCTCGGTACTGGACACGGCGCAGGACTCCCTGGGGCTGACCGCCGTCGGGCTGGCCAGGACCTTCAACGAACAGCACATGCTGGGCCAGGACCTGAACGGGGCACTGGGCGGTGAATTCTTCCGCGAGCCCAGGGTACAGGTGCTTGGCAGCGGTACCGGCGCGTTGCCCGAGGTCGAGGTCGTCGACGTCGGCAGCCTCACCGCGGGGGAATATCGGTTGCGCTACCAGGGTGGTGCCTGGGAGCTGCGCAGCCTCCCCGAGGGCAAGCGGGTGCCGGACTTCGCGGATGTCGGACTCGCCATTGGCACGGCCGGTCTGGACGAAGGCGAGACCTTTCTGATTCGCCCGACCCGGACCGCCGCGCGACAGGTCGCCACCGAGATTCGAAATCCTGCCGAGCTTGCGGCGGCATCGCCGCTGACCGCAGCGGCCGCTGCCGCCAATGGTGGCAATGCCGTTGTACGCTCGGTGCAGGCCGTGGACCGGGACTCGCTGGTGGTGCCATCGGCAGGAGCCCCCGCGGTCGTTGCGTTTGATGGCAGCGGATACACGATTGACGGCGCCCCGGCGACCACCCGGGAATCGGCGGTCGGCACGGTGGTCCAGGGATCCGGCTGGGAACTGATCCTCAAGGGGACACCGGTATCCGGTGACCGCTTCGAAGTGGCCGTCAACGCGGGCGGCGTAGGCGATAACCGCAACGCCCTGGCGCTGGCTGGCCTGCAGACGGAACGCGTGCTGGCCGGCGGTACGGCCAGCCTCGAGGGCAGCTACAACACGCTGATCTCCGAGGTGGGGACGCGTACCCGGCAGGCTCAGGTCGCTTCCGAGGCCCAGGGCCGCCTGCTGGAAGAGGCGCGGGCCCAGCGCGAGTCCGTCTCGGGGGTCAACCTGGACGAGGAGGCCGCCAACCTGCTGCGTTACCAGCAGGCCTATCAGGCGGCTGCACAGGTGATCGCCGTGACCAACACCCTGTTTGACACACTGCTTGGCGCGGTGAGGCGGTAGCAGATGCGCGTATCGACGAACCAGATTTTCCGGAGCGGGACCGAGTCCATCCAGCGCACCCAGCAGGAACTCTCCCGCACGCAGACGCAGCTGGGTTCCGGCAAGCGGATGCTCAGCCCGGCCGATGATCCGAGCGGAGCCGTTCAGGCGCTGCAGTTCCGCAGCGGGATCGAGAAACTGGATCAATACCAGCGCAATGGACAGATGCTGGAGCAGCGGCTGCGCTCCAGCGAGACCGTCCTGACCTCGGTGGTCGACGGCCTGCAACGCGTGCGCGAACTGGCGCTGCAGGGCAACAACGGGACCCAGACCAGCGAGACCCGGGGCTTCATTGCCGGCGAGATCCGTCAGGCCCTGGATGAACTCTACCAGCTGGCCAACAGCCGGGATGCCAATGGCGAGTACCTCTTCGCGGGGCTGCGCTCGCTGACTCAGCCCTTCTCTCTGGGCGCCGGCGGACAGGTGGAATACGCCGGTGACGCCGGACAGCGTGAACTGCAGATCAGCGCGGTGCGCACGGTGGCGCTGGGTGATTCGGGAAGCCGGGCCTTCATGGACATTCCGAACGGCAACGGTACCTATTTCGTGCGGGACGATCCCGGTAACCAGGGTACCGGCGTCATCGACGCCGGCAGTCTCGTCGGCCCGTGGGTGCCGGGTGATTACAGCGTCGTCTTCTCGGAAGCCGACGGGCAACTCCGGTACGAGGTCTTCGGCGCCGGAGACCCGCCGGCCTCCGTCGCCGGGCCGGCAGCCTTCCAGGCCGGCGAGGCGATCGCGTTCGCCGGTGCGAAGGTCAGCATCCAGGGCCGTCCGGAGCCGGGCGACCGCTTCACCGTGGCGTCTTCCGAGAACCAGGATCTCTTCGCAACCTACCGGCAGTTGGCCGAGGCGCTGGAGGCACCGGTCAGCGACGGGGCCAGTCGCGCCTCCCTGAACAACGCCGTCAATCGCGCCCTGGGGGATCTGGACCAGGGGCTCGGCCGGCTGCTCGAGGTCCGTACCAGCCTGGGGGCGCGGCTGAACACCGTCGAGACCCAGAACCGGATCAATTCGGAACAGAGCTTCCAGTTGCAGTCGTCCCTGTCGGCTGTGGAGGACCTGGATTACGCGGAGGCCATCAGCCGGTTCAATCTCCAGCAGACGGCGCTGCAGGCGGCCCAGCAGACCTTCGTGCAGGTGCAGCGGCTGTCGCTGTTCAATTTCCTGTGATGATCGCGCGCAATGCCGGCGATGCCGCGGCACCAGGATGGTCTGCTGCCGGTTGCTGGCATATGAATTGCTTCGATCTCTGATGAGAGCGGACGCCGTCAGGAATTCGGCAGGCGGCACCGCGTGGAACGCACGATGCGAAACAGGAGAGCGGCCACAATGAACCGGCGTTGGCATCCAGGCAGTCTCTGGCTGATCGGGCCGTGCATGCTGCTGTTCATGGCCAGCAGCGCCGCCCATGAGCCGCACGCAAGCATTCTCCATGCGGCGACCAGCTTCATCACGACGGAGGCACGGGACGCTCACGGCCCACAGTTCGAGATCGAGGTCCAGCCGGGCCGCCTCGACCCCCGGCTGCGTCTGCGCAGCTGCGAGGACGGTCTGGAGGCCTTCATGGCACCGGGCAGTCGTACGGCGGGGAACAGCACGGTGGGGGTGCGCTGCCTGGGGCCGGTGACCTGGACCCTGTACGTTCCGGTGGAGATCGCGGTGCACGGGCAGGTGCTGGTGCTGGCCCAGCCCTTGCCCCGCGGTACCCAGCTGCAGACCTCGCACCTGCGGCTGGAACGGCATGACGTTGGGAGCCTGTCCACCGGCTATCTCGCGGATCTGGACGAGGCGCGCGACATGGTCCTGCGGCGCGCGCTGCAGGCGGGGACCGTGCTGACGCCGCAGATGGTGGAACCGCCCAGGCTGGTGCGGCGCGGCCAGCTCGTCACGCTGCTGGCGGAGGGTGCGTCGGTCGCCGTGCGGGTCGAAGGAGAGGCGCTGGGAGACGGTGCCCGGGGCGAACGCGTCAAAGTACGCAACCTCTCGTCAAAGAACGTCGTGGAGGGGCTCGTGCTTTCCCACGGGGTCGTGGGTGTTAGCATGTAGGCTGCTGCGATCGGTATCGGACGGGATGCGCGGCACTGCCCGGCGGAAGGTATCGCCGGTGGCCGAGCCGCTAAAGAATCCTGCCTGGTGGCCGACACATAGGATAGCAAGGGGCGGAACCAACGCCCGGGGACGTGAAAGATGTCGATCGATATCAAGAATTTGACGCAAGCACAGGCGCGCCCGGCCAGCGATGGTCGCGCAGCGGAAAACTCCGGCGTGCGTGGCAGGCAGGAACCATCGGGCCAGGAAAGCGGTGGCAGCGGTGACCGTGTCACGCTGACCGATACCGCACGCCAGCTCAGCGATCTCACCAGTACCGTCAGCGGGCAGCCCCCGGTGGACAGCAAGCGGGTGGATGCGATTCGGGCGGCGATCCAGGGTGGCAGCTACGAGGTGAATCCCGAGCGGATCGCCGAGCGCCTGCTGACGATGGAAGGGCGAGGGCGCTGATCCGATGGTAGCCACCGGAGCCCCCGCGGAAAGACTGCACGAGCTGCTGCAGCAGGCCGTGCGCGAGGCCCTTTCGCTGGAGTCGGCCCTCGAGCGGGAGACCCGGGCCCTGTCGAGCCGGGATCTCGATGCGCTCAACCAGGCGGTAACCGCGAAGCACCAGAGGGCGCAGTCGCTGGAGCGGATCACCCGGGAACAGACCGGTCTGCTGACCGCCGGGGGCTTCGCGCCGGACGCCCCCGGCATGGAGGCCTGCCTGCGCGCCTGGGACCACGAAGGCTCGATCCGGCCCCTGTGGGGGCGGCTGCAGGATGCGATGGAGCGCTGCCGGCGCCACAACCAGATCAATGGTGGCGTCGTGCAGGCGCAGCAACACCAGGTGCAGCAGGCGCTGCACGTGCTGCGCGGGGATGATCTCCGCACGGAACTCTATGATCCCCACGGCCGCACCGTCGCGAGCGGCCCGTCCCGACACATCTCCAAGGCCTGAGGGCGTTCCCATGAATACGTGCGCCGTCCATGCCCGGGCGTGTGCGGTAGCAGGGCGGCCCCATCCCCCGGCGTGTGCCGGCATGTGCCTGAAGACCGATGCCCATGCCGTGGTCGCGATTCAGCAAGCCGACCGGATCGTCGAGTTCCAGCCATGAATTCCGATGACGCCAGATCCATTCGCAGGCCGGAGCCCCGGCCCGGCATCGAGCAGGTGTCGGATCCGGGGCGGGTGCTGGGCCTGTTGCAGGCCCTGTGGGAACGGCGCGCGTTGCTCAGCGCCAGGTTCGACGGCGGGCAGGTCTGGTTCAACACCACGCTGCTCGATGTGGACGCGGACGAGCGGATGATTCTGCTCGATGAACTCGCGCCGATCGAGGGACACCGGCAACTGCAGCCCGGGCACAGGCTGCACGTCCTCGGGGTGCTCAAGGGTGTGCCGACCCATTTCACCTGCCTGATCATCGCCACGGGCGTCAGGAACGGGATCGCCTTCTATCGCGCGGCCTTCCCCTTGACCATGGATTATCGGCAGCGAAGGGCCTTCTTCCGCGCCTACGTGCCCCGGAGCATGGAGCTGAATGTCCGCCTGAGCGCCGGCGACGCGGGCGTGTTGACCGGGCGCCTCCTGGACGTGTCGCAGGCCGGTTTCGGTATCCTTCTGCCTGAAGACAGCCCCGTGTCCGCGCTGGACCGGGTGACCGTCGAGGCGCTGGAACTGCCGGAGGGGCAGGTCATCGCCTGCAACGCCGAGATCCGCTATGCGCGGCGGGAACCGGGGCATCGCTCCGTGCGTGCGGGCGGGCGCTTCACCGACCTGGCCGCCCAGGCCGCACGGGTGCTGCCACGGGCCATCCGCCAGCTGGAGCGGGAGCAGATCCGCAAGCAGCCGTCCGCATAGTTCCCTTCAGGGGATGGCCCCCCTGGTTCGGAGGGCCCCGTGCGGCCGGTCACGCGGCGAGGTGGACCCGGTTGCGGCCGGCTTGCTTGGCGGCGTACATCGCCTTGTCGGCGCGGTCGAAGAGGGTCAGCGGGGTGTCGTCGTCGCGGGCCAGGGCCAGGCCGATGCTGGCGGTGGGATGAAATCCCGGCGCCGCATCCTGTACCCCGTGACAATTCTCCAGCGCCACGCGGAGGCGCTCGGCGGCCTTGGTCCCGTGCCCCGCCTTCGCCATGCGCAGCAGGACCACGAACTCCTCGCCGCCCGAGCGGAACAGCATGTCGCTCTTGCGCGTGGCCGATTCGAGGCAGCGGGCCACGGCCTTGAGGACGCGGTCGCCGGCCGAGTGGCCGAGGGTGTCATTGACCATCTTGAAATGATCCAGATCGACGACCAGCATCGCGAAGGGCTGCGCGGCCCGCTGGAATGCGGCCAGTTCGCGGGGCAGGAGCCGATCCAGCGCGGCCCGGTTGTAGATTCCCGTCAGCGGGTCCGTCTGCGCGGCCTGCAGCGCCTGCCGGTACAGAAGGGCATTGCGCAGGGGGTAGATCAGGCCCGCGAGCATGTCCTCGAGCTGGCTGAGCTCCTGATCGCGGAACTTGCGGCCGCGCAGGAAGCGCAGTTCGCCCATCTGCTGCCCCTCGACCGCGAGGTTGTAGGAGCAGCTGTGCCGTGACAGACGACCCTGGCTGAGGTGTACGCCGATCGCCGGGTGGTCATAGCTGAAACCGTCGTGCGGGAAGGCCCACAGGATGGCGCGGGAGAACAGTTCGAGCATCCGCTCCAGGTCCAGGGTGGTCTGCAGTTGCTGCGCCAGTTCCGTCGGCGACAGGACTGCCGGGAGCATGCCCGGATCATCCCGTGCAGGACCGATAGCGGGGCCCAGGCGCCCGCTCAGGATGTCTTTGGAGCTTGTCTGTTTCATGGGACGGTGACTCTGTGGATTCGCTGCTCGAACCTATGCGATTTTCATGCCATGTATTACAGCCAATAAAAACATGGACCTATATTACAGTTCTCAGTCAATGACGGAAACCCGGCACCTCCCCGGCCCGGATTCGCCATCCCGGCCCGCGATCCGTCAGAAAACCGTCCTGATGCCCTCTGAGCCCGTCAACGCGAAGGATGAGGACGGAAGCGCCTATGGAGTGCGGCGGCAAGCTCCCGCACTCCATAAGCCGCAAACTGTAGGTCGGGTTAGCCCAAAGGGCGTAACCCGACGGGTCTCGTACTCACCCATGGCCGCAAAGCAGCGCCGTCCCCCGGGCGCGTCGGGTTACGCTGCGCTAACCCGACCTACGAGACGCTCACGCCAACCAGATGTGCTTTTTGCACAGATCATGCGGAAAGATGCGGGCGCAGCCTTCATGCGGGCGCATATCGGAAGAAATAGATCTCTTCACCGGCAACGCTGCTAGAATGATGGGTGTACGTTCCTCGCATCGGGATCGTGACCATGGGCCTCAGACCGGTATCGGGCGCAGCACTCACCTCCATCCAGCACGGGATGGAGGCGCTGCAGCGCAATGCCGCGAAGATCGCCGGTGCTGCCCGGGTGGATCGCTATGCGGTTGACGGCCTCGCCAAGCCCCTGGTGGAGCAGGCCGGCATCGCAAGCCGGGTCGAGGCCTCGGTCCAGGCGCTGCGGGCAGAGGACCGCATGCTCGGCGCCCTGCTGGATGTGAAGGCCTGAGGAACGCGCGATGATCATCGATACCCCGGTCGTGGTCCCAACGCATGCCCCGCTCAACCGGCTCCCGGTCGGCGACCGCCCGGGCGGTGGTCGTACGGCCATGGTCACCGAACTGCCCCGGGCGCTGTATGACGCGGAGCACGCCAGCGCCGGGCGGCGCAGCGAGGCCGAGGGTCAAGTCGAGCGCCGTCCCGGCCGGGACGATGCCGAGCTCTCTGCACGGGTGCGGCTCGACGTGGCCCGGGAACAGGCGCGCGGGAACGCCGGCGACGGTGGCCAGGCCCGCAGT
>Ga0207421_10001899_pt1:0-25000 | contig 26491 bp, 27 predicted proteins | sample SodLakKL_010_SED_4_FD_187542 | JGI IMG/M metagenome (GOLD analysis project Ga0207421, IMG submission 187542) | Alkaline sediment microbial communities from Lake Tanatar, Kulunda Steppe, Russia - 8KL_010_SED (SPAdes) (version 2) | ecosystem: Environmental > Aquatic > Non-marine Saline... | reverse complement strand
AAGTTTGCGAGTACCTGCGTCGAAGTCTCTTGCCGACACTTCAACGCAAGCGCCCACACAAGCCATCCGGTCCGAATTTTTAAAGAGCCGCTTGGGGTGCTTGCCCCGAAGCGTGAGATCGCGTATTTTAAAGCGTGCGATCTGTTTGTCAAACCCCTTTTCGGGGCCCGCTGAAGCCGTCGGCTCAGCGGGTGGCGGGCTGTGCCGCCTTGGGAACCGCCTATGTTACGCGACTGTGAAAGCTTGTCAACGCTTTGTCTCGTCGCCGGCGGATCCCTTGGAATCCGTTCGACGCCGCGTTGCCGCCGCGTCGAGAGCTGCGCATTGTACGGGCTGCACGGAGCAGGTCAAGCCCCTTTTTCACTGACCCGCGCAAACCGACGCTTGCCCACCTGCAAGAGGCACCCGACGCCGGCCTCCAGGCGCGCCTTGGGATCCTCCACGCGCTCACCGTCGACCCGCACCGCCCCTTGTCGGACCATGCGCAGCCCTTCGGAGGTCGAGCCGACCAACCCCGCCTCCTTGAGCGCCGTGGCGATGCCGATCCCGCCCTGCTCATCATAGGACAGGGTGACGTGCGGCACATCCTCCGGGACGGCGCCGTGCCGGAACCGCGCGACGAAGGCCTCACGCGCCCGCTCGGCCTCCGCCCGCCCGCGGAAGCGCTCGGCCAGCTCGAAGGCCAGGGCGTCCTTGGCATCCCGCGGGTTCATCCCCTCCTCGCTAATGCGGCGCTGCATCGCCTCGACCTCATCCCAGGGGCGCAGGCTAAGGAGCTCGAAATAACGCCACATGAGCTCATCCGAGATGGACATCAGCTTGGCGTAGATGTCCTCCGCGGACTCCTTCACACCCACGTAGTTGCCCAGCGACTTGGACATCTTCTTGTGACCATCGAGACCGACGAGCAGGGGCATGGTCATCACCGTCTGCGGCTTCTGCCCGAACTGACGCTGGAGCTCGCGGCCGACGAGCAGATTGAAGCGCTGATCCGTGCCTCCCAGTTCGAAATCGGCCTCCAGCGCCACCGAGTCGTAGCCCTGGATCAGGGGGTAGAGGAACTCGTGGATCGCAATCGCCGAACCGGCCTGGTAGCGCTGGTGGAAGTCGTCGCGCTCGAGCATGCGCGCGACGGTGTAGCGGGAGGCGAGCTGGATCAGATCCCCAGCCTGCATGGTGCCCATCCAATCGGAGTTGAACACCAGCCGCGTGCGCTCCGGATCGAGGATGGCGTAGATCTGCTCCTCGTAGGTACGCGCGTTTTCTCGCACCTCCTCCGGGGTCAGCGCCGGCCGGGTGGCGCTCTTGCCGCTCGGATCCCCGATGGTGGCGGTGAAATCGCCGATCAGGAACAAGACCTCGTGACCGAGGTCCTGAAACTGCCGAAGCTTGTTGATCAGCACCGTGTGGCCGAGGTGAAGATCCGGCGCGGTGGGATCGAAGCCGGCCTTAATGCGCAGCCGCTTGCCCGACTCCAGGCGCTCTTCGAGCTCCGCCTCCGGGATGATCTCCTCGACCCCGCGCCGGATCAGCGCCCGTGCATCTTCCTTCGTCATGCCTCGCCCCCTGCCCATCACTATGTAAAATCGCGTATTGTACCGTAACCCCCGGATTGTGGCCGAGCCCGGCGCCGCGTCAGTGGCTGCCGCGCACGCTCGCCCGGGACCGATCCCGCGAAGCGCCGACTGGAGCCTAGCCCCGTGCAGACCCGACTGACCGAGCTCGATTTCAAGGGCCGCCGGCCCGCGACGGGCCGACGCCGCCGGCACCGCCGCCCCGTGCTGCGCATCGCTGCCATCACCGGCAGCGCGAGCGCCGCCGCCGTCCTAATCTGGCTCTGGATGGATGGCTCACCGTCCCCGCAAGGGTCCCCAGCCGACTCCGAACTGGTGCTGCCCCCCGCCGAGGCCGCACCGGCCACCGCAGGCACGCGCACGGACAACGCCAACGGCCTTGAGGAGGCGCCGGCCGGCCGACTGACCAGCCTGGCGCTCGCCCCTGCAGCCGACGAAAGCGATCCGCTGCCGGCCTCGACCGAAAGGGAAGACGAGGCCGCGCGGGCCGACGTACGCCCAGAGCTGGAGGAACACGAGGTCACGGTCCGCTCCGGCGACAGTTTTGCTCGCATCCTCTCCCGGGCCGGGCACACCGCCGGTGACGTGCAGCGCATCCTCAACGCCGGCGAGCCCGCCGAGTCCGCGCTCACGCGCCTGCGCCCGGGACAGACCCTGACCCTGCTGCGCGACGAGGAGGGGACGTTGGCCGGGGTGCGTTTCGCCATGGACCCCGAGCAGAAGCTGCTCGTCCGCCGCGGCGATGACGGCTTCGAGGCGAAGACCGTGCCCCGGAAATTGGAGCGCGAACTGCGCCAGGTCGAGGGGACGATTGAGGGCTCGCTGTTTCTCTCCGCCCGCCGTTCCGGCTTGGACGATCGGATGATCATGCAGCTCGCCCGGGTTCTCGATGGCGACATCGACCTGGGGCGGGACCTGCGTAGCGGCGACACCTTCTCCGTGCTCTACGAGCGCACCCTTGGCCCCGATGGGCAGACGCTGCGCAAGCGCCTCAAGGCGATGCGCCTGGAAGGCGCCCGCAAGACGCTGGAGGCGCTGCGCTTCGAGGACCCGGACGGCCGGGTGAGCTTCTACACCCCGGACGGCACCAGCCTGGCGCGGACCTTCACCCGCTACCCCCTGGATTTCGAGCGAATCAGCTCCCACTTCGATCGCAATCGCCGCCACCCGATCCTTGGCGTGCGCCGGCCCCACCTGGGCGTGGATCTGGCTGCGCCCACCGGCACACCGGTGCGCGCCGCCGCCGACGGGCGCGTGGTGGAGCGCCGCCGCAACGGGGGCTACGGCCGGGTGATCACCCTGCGCCACGGCGAACGCTACCAGACCCTGTACGCCCACCTGTCGCGCTACGCCTCGGGCCTGAGCGTGGGCGACCGCGTCCAGCGCGGCGAGGTCATCGGCTACGTGGGGGCCACCGGGCAGGCCACTGGCCCGCACCTGCACTACGAGTTCATCGACAACGGCCGCCACCGCAACCCGGTAACCGTGGACCTGCCCCGCGCCGAGCCGCTGCCCGACGAGCATCGCAGCGCCTTCCGCGAGCACGCCGCGCCGCTGCTGGCGAGCCTGCGCGGCGAGTCGTCGGCGGACATCCAGCTGGCCAGCGGTGAGGAGCGCCGTTGAGCGAACGTGGCGCCGAGGGAGGCTACATCGGCCTGATGTCGGGTACCAGTGTCGACGGCATCGACGCCGCGCTGCTCCGCCTGGGTGCCGACGGCGCGGTAGGCGATATTGTCGCCAGCGCCTGGAGCCCGCTGAACGACGCCCTCGCCGCTGCGGTCCACGAGGTCGGCGCAGAGACGCCGCTGCACCGGCTCTGCGAGCTGGACCGGCGCCTGGCAGAAGCCTTCGCCGCAGCCGCGGCGGCGCTGCGGCAGCAGGCTCCCGCCGAGCTGCCGGTGCACGCCGTCGGCTGCCACGGCCAGACCGTCTGGCACCAGGGGCCGGACCCCACCACCGGGGAGCCGGGACACAGCCTGCAACTCGGCGACCCGAACCGTATCGCCAGCCGCACCGGGCTACCGGTGGTGGCTGACTTCCGCCGCCGGGATATTGCCGAAGGCGGGCACGGCGCACCGCTGGCGCCCACCTTCCATGCGCATTGTTGGGGGCAGCAGGATGAGGCGGTCGCGGTGGTCAACCTGGGCGGGATCGCCAACCTGACCCTGCTACCGGCCGACGGCGGCCCGGTGATCGGCTTCGACAGCGGGCCGGCCAACACGCTGCTCGACGCTTGGGCGCGCCGCCACCTGGGCGCGCCCTTCGACGCCGACGGCACCTGGGCGGCCAGCGGCCGCGTGGATGCCGCGCTCCTGGCGCGGCTGCGCAGCGACCCCTACTTCGCCCGGCCGGCTCCGAAGAGCACCGGCCGCGAGTACTTCAACGCGGCCTGGCTGCTGAAGCACTGCCAGGGCACCGAGGAGCCGGTGGACGTCCAGGCCACCCTGGCGGAGCTGACAGCCAGCACCGTGGCCGATGCGCTGCACGCGGGAGGGGGCACCCCGCGCCGGGTGCGGGTCTGCGGCGGCGGGGCCCGCAACGAGCACCTGATGAGGCGGCTACAGGCGCACTGCCCGGGGGCGGACGTGGCCAGCACGGCAGTGCTGGGTATGGACCCGGACTACGTGGAGGCGGCCGCCTTCGCCTGGCTGGCCTGGGCCCGCCTCCACGGCCACCCCGGCAACCTGCCGTCGGTCACCGGAGCACGGCGCCCCGCCGTTCTGGGCGGCGTCTACGCACCGTGACCCCGGCGGCGCGGCTCAGATGGAGAACGAGGAGCCGCAACCACAGGTGGTGGTGGCGTTGGGGTTGCGGATGATGAACTGCTCGCCCTCAAGGCCACTGGAGAAATCGACCTCCGCGCCCTGCAGATAGATGCCGCTGACCGGGTCAACGACGATCTGCACCCCGCGCTTCTCGATGATGGTATCGCCCTCCTCGACGGTCTCGTCGAAGGTAAAACCGTACTGGAAGCCGGAACAGCCGCCGCCGGTGATGAACACGCGCAGCTTCACGTCACCGCCCTGCTCATCCTGGAGCAGCTCGCGGACCTTGTCCGCGGCGGCATCGGTGAAGATCAGCAGCTGATCGTCGGCCGGGGCGTGGGTCTCGGGCTCGGCGATATCGCTCATGGGTGGTCCCTCCGCAGGTGGACGCCGGGGCCGACAGGCCCCTAGCGGATAACATGCATTTTGTAGGCGCCTACCCGCCAGGTCAAACCGGCCCCTAGGGCACGTAGGCCAACCCCTCCAGCCCGGCGGTCTCGTCGAGGCCGAACATCAGATTGAGGTTCTGGACCGCCTGCCCGGCCGCCCCCTTGGTGAGATTGTCGATCACCGAGAGGATCACCGCCCGGTCGCTGCGCCCCGGCGGCTGGTGCAGGCCGATGCGACAGTCGTTGGTGCCCCGGACCCAGCGCGTCTCCGGATGGGCGCCGCGGCCGACGAGGCGGACGAAGGGCTCTTCGGCGTAGCGCTGCCGGTAAAGGGCCTCGAGCTCGTCCAGCGGACGATCCACGGCCACGTGCAGGGTGGCCTGCATGCCACGGGTCATCGGCACCAGATGGGGGACGAAGGTCACATCCACCGGTGCCCCGGCGGTCTGCGCCAGGGTCTGCTCGATCTCCGGCAGGTGGCGGTGGCCGCTGGCGCCGTAAGCCTTGAAGCCCTCGTTGGCCTCGCAGAAGAGGGTGGCCACCTTGGCCGCCCGGCCGGCACCGGAGACACCGGACTTGCAGTCGGCGACCACCGGTCCATCACCGAGCGCACCGACCTCGAGCAGCGGCAGCAGCCCCAGGGCCACGGCCGTGGGGTAGCAGCCCGGATTGGCCACCAGCCGCGCCGCCGGCAGGGCGTCGCGGTAGCGCTCGGGCAAGCCGTAAACGGCCTCTTCAAGCAGCTCGGGACAGCTGTGGGCCATGCCGTACCACTCGTTCCAGACCGCCGGGTCGCGCAGCCGGAAGTCGGCCCCTAGGTCGATCACCCGGCAGCCGGCCTCGAGCAGCGCCGGCGCCGACTCCATGGCAATCCCGTTGGGCGTTGCGAAGAAGACCACATCGCAGCGGCTCAGACGCTCGGTGTCGGGCGCGGTGAAGACATTGTCGACCACCCCCTCGAGCGCCGGCATAAGCTCGTCCACCCGGGTACCGGCCTCGGCCCGCGAGGTGATCTCCGCCAGCCGCAGCCCGGGGTGGCGCGCGACCAGGCGCAGCAGCTCCATGCCGGTATAGCCGGTACCGCCGACAATGCCTACTTCGATCATGGGTCTTTCCTCTCCCCCTGGTTTCCGGTTACTGATAGCCGCATGGGCTCCCGCCGCCACGCGGGCAGGGCCTACAATACGCGCGGAGCCGGCGCCGAGCGAGACGCCGCCCCTATCCAAACGTCAGGAGGACCCGTCGTGCTGTACATCTGGATCCAAGCCTTCCACGTTATCGCGATCGTGACCTGGTTCGCGGCCCTGTTCTACCTGCCCCGGCTGTTCGTCTACCACGCCATGGCCGAGGACGAGATCAGCAACGAGCGTTTCAAGGTCATGGAGCGCAAGCTCTACCGCGGGATCATGAACCCGAGCGCGATTGTCGCCGTGGGCCTGGGCATCTGGATGCTGGTCTTGTTCCCGCAGCTGCTCAACGAGGGGTGGATGCTGACCAAGCTGGCCCTGGTCACCCTGCTGATCGCCTACCACCTGTACTGTGGCCAGCTCCTGCAGGCCTTCGCCGACGACCGCAACGAGCGCAGCCATGTCTGGTACCGGGTCTTCAACGAGTTGCCCGTACTGATCCTGATCTCGGTGGTCGTCCTCGCCGTGGTCAAGCCCTTCTAGACACCCCCAAGCGCACGGGACCCCGCCGGCGTCGCCGACGGGGTCCCGTGCAGCAGCGATCCGCTAGGCGGCGGGCTCAGCCCTCGCCGTCGCCCTCGCCTTCGTTAGCCGCAACCATCTGCATCTGCAGATAGCTGGCCTCGCCGAGCTGGTCCATGAGCTTGATCTGCGTCTCGAGCCAGTCGGCGTGGCCCTCCTCGTCGGCGATCAGGCTGGTGAACAGGTCGCGCGAGGCGTAGTCCTGCACCGACTCGCAATACGCCGCCGCCTCGCGGTAGTAGGCCAGGCTGTCGTGCTCACCGGCCAGGTCCGCCTCGAGCATCTCACGCACGTTCTCGCCGACCTTGAGCTTCTCCAGCTCCTGGAGGTTGGGCAGGCCACCGAGGAAGAGGATACGCTGCATGAACTGGTCGGCGTGCTGCATCTCCTCGATGGACTCCTCGTACTCCTTGGCGCCGAGCTTGTCGAAGCCCCAGTCGTACGCCAGGCGGGAGTGGAGGAAGTACTGGTTGATCGCCGTGAGCTCTTTCTTGAGCCCGCCGTTGAGGTATTCGATGACCTTCTTGTCACTTGCCATGGCGCCCCCTTGTGAACGCGTTCCTGAATGTAACCGTGGTTGATTCTATCAAGGCCCGGGCGCAGCGTCTGTCGATCCGGCGGCCGCCCGGGGGGCAGGCGGCTCCACTGTCACCGGTTCCGGCCCGGTCGAACCGGCAGCACGCCGCTCCAGCGGGCAGTCGGCGCACTCGCCGAGCAGCTGCCGCGCCTCGGGGCCGCATTTGCCGCAGCAACCGGCCACCCCCAGCCGTGTGCGCAGCTCGCGCATGGAGGCGCACCCGCAGGCCACTGCCTCGCGGATCTGCCGCTCGGTTACGGCGTTGCAGATACAGACGTACATGGCAGGCCCCCGATCACTCCGACAGGGGACCATCACACCTTGAACGCGAGTGATTGTCAATTGCGAGGATTTACTTGCCCGCGCGCATCAGCCCGCCGAGTTCGTATTCCTCTAGCGTGCGGCGCAGCATACGCCGGACCTCCTCGGGGGAGTCCATCTCGACGGCGCGGTTGGCCAGCTCGGCAGCGCGGGCGACCGGCACCCGGCGCACCACCCACTTGATGCGCAGCAGGCTCGAGACGCTCATCGACAGCCCCTCGATGCCGAAGCCGACCAGCAGGATCGCCCCCGCCGGATCGCCGGCCATGCCGCCGCAGACGGTCAGGCGCTTGCCGTGACGCCGCGCCGCCTGTGCCACATGGCGCACGGCCCCGAGCACGGCCGGATGGAGCTCGTCGTAGAGCCCGGCAACCCGACTGTTGTTGCGGTCCACCGCCAGCAGATACTGGGTCAGGTCATTGGAGCCGAGGGAGAGGAAGTCGGCCTGATCGCAGTAGCGATCGATCTGGTAGATGGTGGCCGGCACCTCGATCATCACGCCCAGCGGAGGGATGCGCGCCTGGATGCCCTCCTCGGCCAGCTCCTGGCGGGCACGCAGCAGCAGCCGGCGCACATCGGCGATCTCCTCGAGCCGGCTGACCATCGGCAGCAGGATCTGCAGGTTCCCCAGCCCCACGTCAGCGCGCAGCATGGCGCGCAGCTGCGTAAGGAAGATCTCCGGGTGGTCCAGGGTCAGGCGGATGCCGCGCCAGCCCAGGAAGGGGTTCTCTTCCTCGATCGGGAAGTAGGCCAGCGACTTGTCGCCGCCGACGTCCAGCGTGCGCAGGGTTACCGGCTGCGGCGCGAACTGCTCCAACACCCGGCGGTAGAGATCGGCCTGCTCCTCCTCGCCGGGAAAGCGATCGCGGATCAGGAACGGGAACTCGGTACGGTGCAGTCCAATGCCGTCACAGCCGGCGGCCAGCGACAGGTTGATGTCCGAGATCAGGCCCGTATTGGCGTAGAGGGCGATCGTGCGCCCGTCGGGGCTGGTGGCCGGCTCGTCACGCACCGCCTCAAGCCCCTCGGTGAACTCCGCCTCGTCGCGGATCAGGCGCTGGTACTCATGCTCGACGGTCTCTGTCGGGTCGACGTAGAAGCGCCCGGCGTAGCCATCCACTACCACCGGCCGACCGTCCATCTGCCGGGTGCGCAGGTCGTCGACGCCCATCACCGCGGGGATGCCCAGCGCCCGGGCGAGGATGGCCACATGGGAGTTGCGCGAGCCGGTGGCCGAGACGACGCCGACGAGATGGCCGTGGGGGATCTCGGCGAGCTGCGAGGCGCTCACCTCGTGGCCCACCAGCACGGCCTGATCGGGCAGGGCCTCGACCCGGCCACCCTCGTCGCGCAGCCGCCCGAGGATCCGCCGGCCAAGATCGCGGATGTCGCTCGAGCGCTCGCGCAGGTAAGGGTCGTCCATGTTCTCGAAGACCTGCACGTGCTCACCGATGACCTGGCGCAGCGCCCCGGGCGCCCAGTTGCCGGCGCGGATGCGCTCGACGGTCTCGTTGACCAGGCTGTCGCCCTCAAGCATGCGCAGGTAGACGTCGAAGAGCATCTGCTCGTCAGCGGTGACCGAGGCGGAGATCTGCTGACCGAGCTGGCGAAGCTCCGCCGTGACCTCCGCCACCGCCTGCTCGAAGGCCGCCACCTCGGCTTCCGGGTCGGTGGCGACGCGGTCGGGGATGGCATTGAGATCCGACTGCGCGTAGGGCACCACCGCCGTACCGATGGCCACCCCGGGCGCCCCGGGCAGTCCGCGCAGCGCGCGGCTGTCCTCGGCCACCGGCTCGTCGCCAATACCGTGGATGCCGCCGCTGGCCCGAGCATGGGCGATGGCCCCCGCGAGCTGCGCGGCGAGGGTGACGAGGAAGGCGACCTCGCTCTCCTCGAAGCGGCGCTGCTCCGTCTGCTGGACGACGAGCACGCCGAGCACCGAACGGTAGTGGATGATGGGCACGCCGAGAAAAGAGGAGTAGCGCTCCTCGCCGGTCTCGGGGAAGTAACGAAAACGCGAGTGCGCCGGGGCGTTCTTGAGGTTGATCGGCTCCTCGCGCTCAGCCACCAGGCCGACCAGCCCCTCGGCGGAGGTCAGCCGCACACGGCCCACGGACTCGCTGTTGAGTCCGCGGGTGTCCATGAGCACGAAGTCGCCCTGGGCGGCATCGAGGAGGTAGACCGAGCAGACATCCACCGCCATGGCGTCGGCCACCCGCTCGACGATGATTCGCAGCCCCTGGCGCAGGTTGGGCGCTGCGTTCACTTCCCGGGAGACGCGGTGGAGGATTTCCAGCATGGGGCCCCGCCCTATCGCAATCGTCGCCGCGCCGCCGGCGGGATGGCTGCAGGGGTGCCACCCTCGGTACCGGTTCCGGCCCAGTCACCGGCCTGCAGGCAGCCGGAAAGTTCCTGCAGCGCCTGGCGGTAGACCTGGCGCTTGAAGAAGATGACCTCGTCGACCGGATACCAGTAGTCGACCCAACGCCAGCGGTCAAACTCGGGACGCGGCACCCGGTCGACGCGCACCCGCTGCTCGTCGGCGAGCAGGCGCAGCAGGAACCAGATCTGTTTCTGCCCGATACACCGGCTGCCACGGCGCCGGATCATGCGGCGGGGCAGGCGGTAACGGAGCCAGCGGCGCGTCGCACCGAGCACGGCCACGTCCGAAGGCGTCAGGCCGATCTCCTCGCGCAGTTCGCGGTAGAGCGCCTCCAGCGGGGTCTCGTTGGCCTCGACCCCGCCCTGCGGGAACTGCCAGGCGTCTTCTCCGGCCCGCCGAGCCCACAGCACCTGGCCGTCGTCGTTAGCGACGATGATGCCGACATTGGGCCGAAAGCCGTCAGAATCGACCACCCGGAGACGCCTCCCTACGCGGAAATTGCCGATGTTATTCTTTCACAGGGGGTGCAACCCGGGCAACGTTGCCGCAGGGCCGGGCCCGCCTGATCCCCGCTCCCCACCCACCCGATAACCGGAGGAGGTGCAGTGTCCGTCGCCCTGTTCGACCTGGATAACACTTTGATCGCCGGTGACAGCGACAGCCTGTGGGGCGAGTACCTGGTAGCCCGCGGAGCCGTGGACAGCGAGGCCTTCGCCGAGACCCACCGGCGCTTCCACCAGGACTATATCGAGGGGCGACTGGATATCGACGCCTTCCTCGCCTTCGCCCTCAGCCCCCTGGCCGAGCACCCGGAGGAGCAACTGAACGCCTGGCGTGCCGACTTCGTCCGCGAGTGGATCGAGCCGCTGGTGCTGCCCGCCGCCGAGGCCTTGCTCGACGAGCACCGCCGCGCCGGGCACCGCCTGGCCATCGTCACCGCCACCAACCGCTTCGTCACCGCGCCCATCGCCGAGCGTCTGGGGGTTCCCACACTGCTGGCCACCGAGCCGGAGCGCCGCGACGGCCGCTACACCGGCCGCCACACCGGCACCCCGACCTTCCGCGAGGGCAAAATCCGGGTGGTCGACGCATGGCTGCGCGAGCGCGGGCTGGAGCGGGCCGAGAAGTGGTTCTACAGCGATTCGCTCAACGACCTCCCGCTGCTGCGTCATGTCGAGCACCCGGTGGCCGTGGATCCGGACGAGACCCTACGCAGCGAGGCCCGGCGCAACGGCTGGCCCGTGCTGACCCTGCGCCAGACGGAGACGCCCGAGTGCTGCTCGGCCTGACCCTGCTGCTCGGGTTCCAGCTGCTCGGCGAGGTCATCGCCCGGCTCTTCGGCTTGCCGCTGCCCGGCCCGGTGATCGGCCTGGCCCTGCTGTTCGCCACGCTAATCGCCGTGGGCCGCGTCCCCACGGGGCTGCGCACCGCTGCCGAGGGGCTGCTGCGCTACCTGGCGCTGCTGCTCATCCCAGCGGGGGTGGGCATCCTCCTGCACCTGCCGCGGCTGCAGACGGACGCCGTGGCCATTGCCGCGGCGCTGGTGGTCAGCACCGGGGTGGCGCTGGCCGTGACCGCGGCGCTGTTCCAGTGGCGCTGGCTGCGCCGCGGGCGCGCTGGTCGGGCGGAGGACGACGGTGACTGAGGATTTCCAGGACATCTGGGCCTTCCTGGCCGAGAGCCCGTTGCTGGGGCTCACGGTCACCTTGGTGGCGTTCCTGATCGGGCAGGCGCTCTGGCGACGGCTGGGCAACGCCCCGCTGGCCCACCCGGTACTGATCGCCACCGCCCTGCTCATCCCCTTCCTGCTGCTCACCGGCACCGACTACGACACCTATTTCGAAGGGGCTCAGTTCATCCACTTCCTGCTCGGCCCGGCCACCGTGGCCCTAGCCGTGCCGCTGTTCGATCAGCTGCCGCGCATCCGGGAACTGCTGCTGCCGATCACCGTCTCGGTGGTGGCCGGCAGCCTGGCCGCGGCGCTGTCGGCGGTGTGGGTGGGGGCGGCACTGGGCGCCTCGCGGGAGACCCTGCTGTCGCTGGCGCCCAAGTCGGTCACCTCGCCAATCGCCATGGGCATTGCCGAGCGGCTGGGCGGGCTGCCGTCACTGACCGCCGGTCTGGTGCTGATCACCGGCGCGCTGGGCTGTCTGATGGCACCGCTGGTCTTCCGCCTGCTGCGCATCCACGATGAGGCGGCACGCGGCCTGGCGCTGGGCCTGTCCGCCCACGGCTTCGGCACGGTGCAGGCGTTCAGCAGCAGCGCCGCGGCCGGGGCCTTCGCCGGCCTGGGCCTGGGGCTGGCCGGACTGGTGACCGCCTTCCTGCTGCCGGTGGCCCTGCCTTGGTTGGCGTCAGTCGGCGGCTGAGGCCCGCCGGCGCCGGGCGTACCAGCGCAGCCCACCTGGCAGCACCAGCGCGGCGGCGAGCAGGCCGAGCAGCGGTCCATCGCCGATGCGGGCGTAGGGGGTGACGCCGCTGCGCCGCTCCACCTCGGTAACCAGGGTGGCCACCTCGAACTGCGGCCGTCGCTCCACCACCCCACCGTCGGGACCGATCACCGCGGTGATCCCGGTGTTGGTGGCGCGCAGCATCCAGCGCCCAGCCTCGGCCGCGCGCATGCGCGCCTTCTGCAGGTGCTGATGGGGCGCCAACGAATCGCCAAACCAAGCGTCGTTGCTGACGTTCACCAGCAGATCCACCGCACCCGCCGTGCGCCGCACGGCGACGGGGTAGGCCACCTCATAGCAGACCGTGGCGCCCAGGCGCAGGCGATCATCGACGGCCAGCGGCTCCGGGCGCGGCCCGGGGCTGTAGTCGGCCATCGGGGCGCCGAGGAAGTCGAGGCTGCGACCAAAGAGATCGCGGAACGGGACATACTCGCCGTAGGGGACCAAGTGGCGCTTGTGGTAGACGCTGCGCTCCTCGCCAAGGACCACCACGCTGTTGTGCAGGGTCCCGCCATTCGGGGCCCACTCCCGGTAGGGGATGCCGAGCACCAGCGTCCCCCCGGCCTCCCGGACCCGCTCGGCGACCTGCTCCAGGTACGGTTGTACCGTATCGAAGCGACGCGGTATGGCGGTCTCCGGCCAGACCACCAGGTCCGCCCCGGCGTGCTCGGCGGTCAGCTCTGCGTAGCGGCTCTGGATGCGCTCGAGCTGCACCGGGTCCCACTTGATGTCCTGACTGAAGTTGCCCTGGATCAGCGCCGCGCGCACCGGCTCGCCTTGGGCCTCGGTCCACGGCCGGTCCGCTGCCAACCCGGCGGCGACCGCCGCCACAGCCAGCGCCGCCATGCTCGCCCCGCGCCGCCACCCGGGGGCCGTCACCAGCCACGCCGCGGCGCCGGCGAGCAACACCAGCAGGGCGCTCAGCCCGAGCACACCGATCACCGGCGCCAGCCCGGCCAGCGGCGTGTCCAGGGCGGCGTAGCCGACGAACAGCCACGGGAACCCGGTGAACAGCCAGGTCCGCAGCCACTCCACCGCCACCCACGCCGCCGGCAGGGTGACCAGCAGGCGCAGCCCGGGGCCGCGCCCTAAACCGCGCCCGAGGGCCACCGCCAGCATGGGGAACAGCGCCATAAAGGCGACGAACACCACGGTGACCAGCCCCGAGAGCGCCGGACCGGCACCGCCGTAGTCATTGATGCTGACGAACACCCAGGAGACACCGACGCCGAACTGCCCCAGACCGAAGGCGTAGCCGGCCTGCAGGGCGCGCCGACGCGGTGCCAGCGCGGCCACGGCAAAGAGCACCGCCGGGGCGAGCACCGCCAGCAGCGCCCAGTCCAGCGGCGCGAAGGCCAGCGGCAACCCGGCTCCGGCCAGGCCAGCGGCCAACACCCCGGCGCGCCCGGCAGCGAGACGCTCAGCCGTCGTCATCGCCCTCGCTCCCCACGGGCATGACCCGCAGCAGGTGGATGCGGCGCTGATCGGCGCGCAGGACGCGGAACTCGAAACCGGCGAAGACGATGCGCTCGCCGCGGCACGGCACGTGTCCAAAGCGCTGCGCCACCAGGCCGCCGACGGTGTCGAGGTCGTCCTCCTTGAGTCCGGCGGAGAGGGCCTCGTTAAACGCCTCGATGGGCGTGACCGCCTTGACGATCCAGCTGCCGTCGTCACGGGCCAGGATGGGGGCATCCTCGTCGAAGTCGTGCTCGTCGTCGATCTCGCCGACAATCTGCTCGATCACGTCCTCGATGGTGACGATCCCGGCCAGACCGCCATACTCGTCGACCACCACGGACATGTGGTTGCGGCTTTCGCGGAACTGCTTGAGCAGCGCATCGAGCCGCTTGCTCTCGGGGATGAACAGCACCGGGCGCAGGACCTCGCGCAGCCGGAAGCCGTTGTGCCCCTCCTCGTGGAAGAGGCGCAGCAGGTCCTTGGCCAGGAGGATCCCGATGACGTCGTCCTTGCTCTCGCCGGTGACCGGGAAACGGGAGTAGCCGGTGCGCACGATGGTCGGCAGCAGGTCGCGCGGCTCGGTATCCCGGGCCACAGTGGTGACCTGGGAGCGGGGGATCATGATATCGCGGGCCTGGAGCTCGGAAACATGGAGCACGCCCTCGATCATGGACAGGGCGTCGGCGTCGAGCAGACCGAGCGACTGGCTGCGGCGCAGGTGCTCGACCAGCTCGTCCCGCGAGCGAGGTTCGGGCTGGGTCACCAGCCGGCGCAGGCGATCGCGCCACGAGACGCTCTCGCCAGCGCCGCTGCTACTGTTCGCTTCTCCGTCGGGCATGACCTCTTTCAACGCTCTAGATAGGGGTCCGGCACCCCAAGCGCGGCGAGGAGGCGCCGCTCCTCGGCCTCCATCCGCTCGGCCTGCGCCGGCTCCTCGTGATCGTAGCCCAGCAGATGCAGGGCCCCGTGGACCACCATGTGCGCCCAGTGGTCCGCCTCCGGTTTGCCCTGTTCGCGGGCCTCTTGGGCCACCACCGGGGCGCAGAGGACCAGATCGCCGAGGATCTCTGCCGCTTCGGGAGGCAGGCCCGGCGGTAGCTCGCAGGGGAAGGAAAGCACGTTGGTGGGCTTGTCGCGCCCGCGATAGGCGTGGTTGAGCGCCCGGGACTCGTCCTCGTCGACGATGCGCACGGTGAGTTCGCCGCCGCGACCATGCGCATCGAGCACCGGCGCAAGCCAGCGCTGCACCTGCGCGGTGTCCGGCGCCGGCGTCCCGGCGACGTGCTGGAAGGCCAGCTCGAACTCGCTCACTTGCGTCCCTTGCCCGTACCCTGACCGCCGATCTGGCGACTCCGCGAATCGTACGCCTCGACGATGCGCTGCACCAGCGGGTGGCGGACGACATCCGAGGCGGCGAAGAAGGTGAAGCTGACGCCATCCACCTCGTGGAGCACCTCGACCGCATCGCGCAGCCCGGAGGGCTTATCCGGCGGCAGGTCAATCTGGGTGACATCGCCGGTGACCACGGCTGTGGAGCCGAAGCCGATGCGCGTGAGGAACATCTTCATCTGCTCGACGGTGGCATTCTGCGCCTCGTCGAGGATCACGAAGGCGTGATTCAGGGTGCGCCCGCGCATGAACGCCAGGGGCGCGACCTCGATGACGTTGCGCTCGATCAGCCGGCTGACCCGTTCGAAGCCGAGCATCTCGAACAGGGCGTCGTAAAGCGGCCGCAGGTACGGATCGACCTTCTGCGCCATGTCACCGGGCAGGAAGCCGAGGCGCTCACCGGCCTCCACCGCCGGGCGCACCAGGACCACCCGGCGCACTTCCTCGGCCTCCAGGGCCTCGACGGCGCACGCCACCGCGAGGAAGGTCTTGCCGGTGCCGGCGGGACCGATGCCGAAGCTCAGGTCGTTGTCGCGGATGCGCTGCACGTAGGCCCGCTGCCCGGGGCCGCGACCGCGCACGACGGTCTTGCGGGTGCGGATCGCCGCCGCCTCTTCGTCGCGCTCGTCGCGCCGCCGCTGCGCCGGCGCGCTGGCTTCGCTATTGGCCTCCCCATCGGCCTCCTCGTCCGGCTGCCCGGCCTCTTCGTGGAGCTCCTGCAGCCGCGCCTGCTGCAGATAGAGGTGCACGTCCTCCGGCTCGAGGTGCTGCGCGGCAGCGGCCTCGTAGAGTTCCTCAAGCACCTGCCGGGTGACGCGCACCGCCGTGTCCTCGCCGATGACACGGAAGCGATGCCCCTGGTTCTGGATCTCGACCGCCAGGCGCCGTTCGAGCTGGCGGAGGTTCTCGTCGAACTGCCCGCACAGCCGTGCCAGTCGTTCGTTGTCGGCCGGGGTCAGCTCGAGGTCGATAGCTTGCGGCCGGTCGCTCACGCCGTCACCCGCCTGCGCCGACTGCTGCGTGCATGGCTTGTTCCTCCACAGAGACGACGCGCCCCCGCAGTGAGTGGGTGCGCGCGTCGGTGATCTCAACTTCGGCAAAGCGGCCGATCCACGACGGATCACCCGGGAAGTTCACCACCCGGTTGCCCGAGGTGCGGCCACAGAGCTCGCTCGGGTCACGCCGGGACGGACCGTCGATCAGCACCGACTGCTTGGTGCCGAGCAGTGCACGGGCGGCGGCACTCTGCTGGTCGTGCAGGCGAGCCTGCAGGCGCTGCAGCCAGGCGCGCTTGTCGGCCTCGGGGACCCCGTCGTGGAGCTCCGCAGCCGGCGTCCCCGGCCGCGGGCTGTAGACAAAGCTAAAAGCGCCGCCGTCGAAACCGACGCGATCGACCAGGGCCAGGGTCTCTTCGAACTCGGCCTCGGTCTCACCGGGGAAGCCGACAATCAGGTCGGTGGCGAGCACCAGCCCGGGACGGACGGCGCGGATCTCCTCGATCAGTGCCTCGTAGGCGGCAGCATCGTGGCCGCGCTTCATGAGCTTGAGGATGAGGTCTGAGCCGCTCTGCACCGGCAGGTGGAGAAAATCGGCCAGCTCGGGTACCTCGCGGTAGGCGTCGATGAGCCCGCTATGGAACTCCGCCGGGTGCGAGGTGGTGAACCGGATGCGGTCGATTCCCGGGATCCGCGCCACCGCCTCGATGAGCAGGCCCAGATCGGCCGGCTCGCCGTCGTCGAGGGCGCCGGCGTAGGCGTTGACGTTCTGCCCGAGCAGGTTGACCTCGCGCACCCCCTGCCCGGCGAGGCTGCGCACCTCGGCGAGGACGTCGGCCACCGGCCGACTGATCTCGTCGCCCCGGGTGTAAGGCACCACACAGAAGGAGCAATACTTGCTGCACCCCTCCATCACCGAGACATACGCGGTAGGCCCCTCGGCCCGCGGCTGCGGCAGGTGGTCGAACTTCTCGATCTCGGGGAAGTCCGTGTCGACCTGTGCGCCCCCGCCGGCGCGCCGGCGCGCCAGCATCTGCGGCAGCCGGTGCAGGGTCTGCGGCCCGAAGACCAGATCGACGAAGGGTGCGCGGCGCAGGATCTCGGCCCCCTCCTGGCTGGCCACACAGCCGCCGACGCCGATCAGCACCGAGGGGTTTTCCTGCTTGTAGCGCCGCCAGCGGCCGAGCTGCGAGAAGACTTTCTCTTGAGCCTTCTCGCGCACCGAGCAGGTATTGAGCAGCAGCAGGTCGGCCTCTTCGGGGCGCTCGACCCGGTGGGCGCCGGCCTGGCTGACCAGCACGTCGACCAGACGCTCGGCGTCGTAGTCGTTCATCTGGCAGCCCTGAGTCTCTACATAGACGCGCTCGCTCACCGTCTGCGCCACCTCGCGGTTTGCTCTCGCTTCACGGAATTCGTTTCCCGATATTCTAGCTTTGGCCATGCGGCACGCCCAACGACCCCGACGGTCATCCGGCAAGTGGCGCGAACAGCGCCACGCTGGCGTACCACAGGGCCGCCGCGGCGGCGCCGGCGGCGACGTCGTCGGCCATGATCCCCAGCCCGCCGTGCAGGCGCCGGTCGAGCCAGCGGATGGGGCCGGGTTTGAGGGCGTCGAAGAGTCGGAAGAGCACGAACAGCAGCGCGGCGTCCACCCACACGGAGAACACCCCGAAGCCGGTGACCAGCGGCAATGCGGCCACCAGGTAGCCCCCCACCTCGTCCCAGACAATGGCCGGGTGGTCGTGGACCCCGGCCTCCTCGGCCGCCCGGCCGCAGATCCAGACGCCGACGACGATCACCGCCAGGGTGACCAGCAGATAGAGGCTCAGCGGTGCGACATAGAGCAGCGCGAACAGCGGCAGCGCCGCCAGCGTGCCGAACGTCCCTGGCGCCCGCGGTGCCAAGCCAAGTCCGCCGGCGGTAGCGAGCCAGTGCAGGGGTCTACGCAGACGGAACGGTGTGTTCAAGAGCCCTCCGCGAAGTGGTCGTAGCCGCCGGGATCCAGGGCGCAGACCACCCCGCCGGCGTCCACGCCGCGCAGCCCGGGCGTCTCCTCGACCGTGCCGATGCGCGTCACCGGGGTGGCGGCATGCTCGCGCAGGCAAGCCATCTCATCCTCGCGCTCCACCGGCAAGGTGAAGCAGAGCTCGTAGTCATCGCCGCCGTGGAGCAGGTGGCGCAGATCCCCGCGCTCGTCGATGAAGGCCTGGGAGCGGGGCAGCGCCTCCAGCTCCAGAGTGCCCCCAACACCGCTCTCGTCGAGCACCCGCGACAGGTCGGCGGCCAGCCCGTCGGAGACGTCGATGGCCGCACTCGCCCGGCCGAGCAGGGCCGTCCCGGCCGCCACCCGCGGCTCGGGCCGGAACAGCCGCCCAGCCAGGTAGGCGGGGTCGCCGGCCAGGGGCGTCGCCTCCTCGCGCTCGAGCCACAGCTCCAGGCCGAGGGCCGCATCCCCCAGGGTGCCGGTGACCCAGATGCCGTCACCGGGCCGGGCACCGCCGCGACGCAGGCCGTGCTCGCCGGCGACCGAGCCGAGGGCGGTGACCGACACCGACAGCGGTCCGTGGGTGGTGTCACCCCCGACCAGGGCCACCCCGTGACGGTCGGCCAGCGCCTTGAAGCCAGCGCTGAAACGCTCTAGCCACTGCGGATCCTTCTCGGGCAGGGTCAGGGAGAGCAGGGCCCAGGCCGGCCGGGCACCGACGGCGGCCAGATCGCTGAGATTGACCGCCAGCACCCGGTGGCCCAACGCCTCCGGCGGGATGTCCCCGGGAAAGTGAATGTCCTCGACCAGGGTGTCGCAGCAGGCGGCCAGCAGGCCGGTGTCGGTGTGCAGCAGGGCCGCGTCGTCGCCGACCCCGAGCGCGACCCCGTCACGCTGCGCGGTCAGGTCGTGGAAATAGCGCTGGATGAGCGCTGCCTCGCCTCCGCCGATCACTGCCGATTCCCCCGCCCGGGTTTGCGCTCGCCCCGCTCGGCGGCGCGCAGCCCCACGGTGGCGCCGAAGCGGTCGAGCACGCCGTTGATGTAACGGTGCGACTGGTCGGCGCCGAAGCGGCGCGCCAGCTCCACCGATTCGTCGATGACCACGCGGTAGGGCACCTCCAGGCGCTCGGATAGCTCGTAGGCGCCGAGGCGCAGGATCGAGCGCTCCACCGGATCGAGCTGCGCCAGGGGCCGGTCGAGCAGCGCCGAAAGCTGCTCGTCGAGCTCCGCAGCACGGTCCGTGATGGCGTAGATCAGTTCGCGGAAGTAGGCCACGTCGATGTCACCGAGGCCGGCGGCGAGGAACTGCCGCTCGATGTCCTCGGCCGACGCGCCGGTGACCGCGTACTGGTAGAGCGCCTGGACGAGCTTGGAACGCGCCCGGGAGCGGCGCTTGCCTTCGCCTGAAGCCGCCATTACGCCTCGAGCTGCCGCATCAGATCGACCATCTCCAGGGCCGAGAGCGCCGCCTCGGCGCCCTTGTTGCCGGCCTTGGTCCCGGCGCGCTCAATGGCCTGCTCGACGGTCTCGACGGTGAGAACCCCGTAGGAGACCGGCACGCCGGAGCCCATCATGGCCTGGGCAACGCCCTTGGTGCACTCGGCGGCCACGTACTGGTGGTGGTCGGTGCCGCCGCGAATGACGGCGCCGAGGGCAATCACCGCATCAGCGCGACCGGCGTCGGCCACGCGCTGGACCGCCAGCGGCAGCTCGAAGGAACCGGGCACGCGGATCAGCTCCAGATGCTCCTCCGGGACGCCGTGGCGCCGCAGGGTGTCGGCGGCGCCGTCGATCAGCCGATCGACGATGAGATCGTTGAAGCGCGCCGCCACGAGGGCGAACCGCGCGTCCTGCAGCGCGACGAGTTGTCCTTCGGTTACTTGCATGCCTGGTTTCCTGAAGAAAGTTTCGGTAGGACCGGCGCTTGCGCGGGTTCCGGCGCTAAACTACAAGCCCGGCGGGCGCCCCGCAAGCGCCGGCGGTCAGCCCTCGGGGGTGACGTACTCCACCACCTCCATGCCGAAGCCGGAGAGCGCGTGCATGCGACGCGGGGCGCTGAGCACGCGCATGCGGCGCACCCCGAGATCGGTGAGGATCTGCGCGCCGATGCCGTAGGTGCGCAGATCCAGTGGCACGCCGCCGCTCTCCTCGCTGCAGCCGCCGCCCTGGTAGCAGCGCATGTGCTCGAGGATGTCGTCGTTGGCGTCGGCATTGCGCAGCACCACCACCACGCCCGACTCGGCTTCGGCCACCTGGCGCAACGCCGAACGCAGCGGCCAGCCGCAGCGCGGCCCGGTGGCACCGAGCAGGTCGGCCAGCGGGTTCTCCAGGTGCACGCGCACCAACGCCGGGGTCTCCTCATCCACCTGCCCGGCGACCAGGGCGAAGTGGAGCGCGCCGCTGACATTGTCCTGGTAGGTGTGCATGCGGAAGGTGCCGTACTCGGTGGGCAGCTCGCAGGCGCCGACGTGCTCTACCGAGCGCTCGTTGCGCACCCGGTAGGCGATGAGATCGGCCACGGTGCCGATCTTCAGCCCATGGGTCCGGGCGAACGCCATGAGGTCGTCGCGCCGCGCCATGGTGCCGTCCTCGTTGAGGATCTCGACGATCACCGCCGCTGGGGCAAAACCGGCGAGTCGGGCCAGGTCGCAGCCGGCCTCGGTATGCCCGGCGCGGGTGAGCACGCCGCCGGGCTGGGCCATCAGCGGGAAGATGTGCCCGGGCTGGACCAGGTCCTCGGGGCGCGCACCCGGCGCCACCGCCGCCTGCACGGTTCGCGCCCGGTCGGCGGCCGAGATGCCGGTGGTCACACCCTCCGCCGCCTCGATGGAGACGGTAAAATTGGTGGTGTTCTTCTCATCGTTGTTATGGACCATCAGCGGCAGACGCAGCTGCTCGCAGCGCTCGCGGGTCAAAGTCAGGCAGATCAGGCCCCGGCCGTAGCGGGCCATGAAGTTGATGTCCTCGGGCCGGATGAGGCTCGCCGGCATCACCAGGTCGCCTTCGTTTTCCCGGTCCTCGTCGTCGAGGATGACCGCCATGCGCCCCTGGCGCAGGTCCTCGATGATCTCCTCGATACTGTTGAACTGCACCGTCTCGCTCATGCCCTCATCCATTCCCGAATCCGGCCTGTCGTAGCTGCTCAAGGGTCAGCCCACCGCCGCTGCCATCTCCTGTCCCGTCGCTTCCGGCGCTGAGCAGCCGCTCGACGTACCGGGCCACCAGGTCCACCTCGATGTTGACCGGATCGCCGGCGCGGCGTTCCCCCAGGTTGGTGGCGGCCAGGGTGTGCGGGATCAGGTTGACCTCGAAATCCCGCCCGGCAACGGTGTTGATGGTCAAGCTGACACCGGCCACGGCGATGGAGCCCTTGACGGCCACGTAGCGGGCGAGCCCCTCCGGGACCCGGAAGCGCCAGCGCTCGGAGCCACCGGCCGGCGCCCGCTCGACGACCTCGCCGACCCCGTCGACGTGCCCGGTGACCAGGTGGCCGCCCAGCGGCGTGGTGGGGGTGACCGCGCGCTCCAGATTCACCCGCGCACCGCTGCGCAGCCCGCCAAGGGTGGTGCAGCGCAGGGTCTCGTCGGAGACGTCGGCACGGAACTGCCCATCCTCGATGCCAGTGGCGGTCAGGCAGACGCCGTCGACGGCGATGCTGTCGCCAACCCGACACTCGGCCAGCCCCAGGTCAGGGGCGTCGATGCGCAGGATCCGCCCGTCGCCGCTTTGCTCGATGGCGGCCACGCGGCCGCACGTCTCCACGATCCCGGTGAACATCCCGTTAATCCAACCTCGCGGTGATGCGGATTTCCTCCCCCACCCGGCGGACATCGCTGAACGCCAGCGGGCGGCGCTGGGCCATGGCGTCGATGCCGGGCAAAACCAGCAACGGCCGGGCCGCGTCGCCCATCAGGTGGGGGGCGGTGTAGACGATCAGCTCGTCGACCAGACCCGCCTGCACCCAGGCTCCGGCCAGGGTCGGCCCGGCCTCCACCCAGACCTCGTTGATCTCGCGATCGGCCAGGGCGTCGAGCACCGCACCCAGGTGGAGCCCCCCCTCCTGCAGAGGGATGGGCAGCAGCTCAGCCCCACAGCCGCGCAGCGCCCGCGCCCGGGCCTCGTTGACGTACTCGGCATGACCGACGAGCACCGGCCCCGGCGCCCGGAACAGCGCTGCCTGCGGCGGCGTGGTCAGGCGCGGGTCGAGGACCACGCGCAGCGGCTGTCGCTCGGCCGGAACCGCCGGTTCGACGTCGCGGGCATCCAGACGGGGGTCGTCCGCCCGCACGGTCCCCACCCCGGTGAGGACCGCCGCGGCCTGCGCCCGGCCCCGGTGGACATCGCGGCGCGCCGCCGCTGAGGTGATCCAGCGGCTCTCGCCGGAGGCCATGGCTGTGCGCCCATCCAAACTCGCCGCCAGCTTGACGCGTACCCACGGGCGCCCACCGGCGATCCGGCGCAGAAACCCACGGTTGAGCGCCTCGGCATCGGTGGCCAGCACGCCCTCGGTGACCGCTACTCCGGCGGCCTCGAGCTGCGCGATGCCGCCGCCGGCCACCCGCGGATTGGGGTCGCGGTGGCCAACCACCACCCGGGCCACACCGGCTTCGATCAGGGCGCGGGCACACGGAGGCGTGCGCCCGTAGTGGGCGCAGGGCTCCAGGGTGACATAGGCGGTGGCGTCGGCAGCCTCGCCGCCGGCCGCCTGCAGGGCCGCCGCCTCGGCGTGCGGCCCACCGGCCTGCTCATGGGCGGCCTCGGCCACCACCGCCCCGTCACGCACCAGCACGCAACCGACCCGCGGATTGGGGTGCGGCGGCGGGAACACTGCGGCCGCTCGCCGGACGGCGCGGGCCATCCAGCGGGCATCGTCCCGGTGGCTCTCAGTCGTCGTCACGCCGGTGCTGCTCCAGGCCTTCGATGACCTCGCGGAAGGCGCCGACATCCTCGAAACGGCGGTAGACCGAGGCGAAGCGGACATAGGCGACCACGTCGAGCTCGCGCAGCTCTTCCATCACGTACTCGCCAATGGTGCTGGCCCCCACCTCGCGGTCTCCGGCACCGGAGACCCGCTTGCAGACGCGGCGCACCGCCGCCTCGACGGCCTCAGTGGCCACCGGGCGCTTCTCCAGCGCCCGCCGGAAGCCAAGGCGCAGCTTGTCCTCGTCGAACGCCTCGCGCCGCCCGTCGGACTTCACCACCCGGGGGTAGACCAGTTCGGGGGCCTCGTGGGTGGTGAAGCGCTCGCCGCAGGACGGGCACTGGCGCCGCCGCCGCACCTGCTCCCCCTCACCGACCAGGCGGGAGTCGACCACGCGGGTGTCGGTGTTCTGGCAGTAGGGGCAGCGCATGGGCGGTCAGCCGTCCGGCATCAGCCGTAGACCGGGAACTCGCGACAGATCTGCTGCACCTCGCCGCGCACGCGCTCGACCACCGACTCGTCGCCCATGTTGTCGAGGACGTCGCAGATCCAGTCGGCCAGGCGCGTGGCCTCAGCCTCCTTGAAGCCGCGGGTGGTGATCGCCGGCGTGCCGATGCGCAGGCCGCTGGTGACGAACGGCGACTGCGGGTCGTTGGGGACGGTGTTCTTGTTCACCGTGATGTTGGCCCGTCCCAGCGCGGCGTCCGCATCCTTGCCGGTGAGGTTCTTGGGGGTCAGATCCATCAGGAAGAGGTGGTTGTCGGTGCCGCCGGAGACGACGTTGTAGCCGCGCTCGATGACGCGCTGGGCCATGGCGCGGGCGTTGGCCACCACCTGCTCCTGGTACTGCTTAAACTCGGGCTCGAGGGCCTCCTTGAAGGCCACGGCCTTGCCGGCGATGGCGTGCATCAGCGGGCCGCCCTGAGTCCCCGGGAAGACCAGCGACTGGAACTTCTTCTCAAGATCCGGGTTGGAGCGGGCGAGGATGATGCCGCCGCGGGGACCGCGCAGGGTCTTGTGGGTGGTGGAGGTGACCGCGTCGGCATAGGGGATCGGGCTGGGGTAGACCCCGGCAGCGACCAGGCCGGCGATGTGCGCCATATCCACGACCAGGTAGGCGCCCACGGAGTCGGCAATCTCGCGCATGCGCGCCCAATCGACCACCTGGGAGTAGGCGGAGAAGCCACCGATGACCATCTTCGGCTGGTGCTCGGTAGCCAGGCGCTGGATCTCGTCGTAGTCGATCTGGCCGTCGTCGTTGATGCCGTACTGGACGGCATTGAACAGCTTGCCCGAGAAGTTGACCTTGGCACCGTGGGTCAGGTGGCCGCCGTGATCGAGGCTCATGCCCAGGATGGTGTCACCGGGCTGGAGCAGGGCATGGAAGACAGCAGCATTGGCCTGGGAGCCCGAGTGGGGCTGGACGTTGGCGTAGTCGGCGCCGAAGAGCTGCTTGGCACGGTCGATGGCGAGCTGCTCGGCTACGTCGACGTGTTCACAGCCGCCGTAGTAGCGCTTGCCGGGGTAGCCTTCGGCATACTTGTTCGTCAGCACGCTGCCCTGCGCTTCCATCACGCGGGGACTGGCGTAGTTCTCGGAGGCGATCAGCTCGATGTGATCCTCTTGGCGCTGGCGCTCGTCCTCGATAGCGGCTGCCAGCTCCGGGTCGTAACCCGCGATGGTCATGTCTCGGGAGAACATATCGACTCCTTGCTCGGCTTGGGATCCGGCATTGCACAATCCGCCAGTATAACCGAAATTCCTCCCGGGTCCGAATCGCGCGCCGGTCGCCTTATGCATCAGGGCGATAGCGCCGCGGATGGAGGCTCGGCGGGGAACGCGCCCTTGGGCCCGGCCCCTCCAGCCACGCGCCCGCCGAAGCCCCGGTCGGCGGAGGCGCCCCCCGGCTTGCCGGATCATTGCGGACGCGCCGAGCAGCGCAGCACCGGCGGGGGATCAGCGCGAAGCTTTGCCGGTTCGCGCTGATCAGCGAGGTTCTGTCTGAGCGGCGCGCCAGCGCCGCGAGTTTAGCGAGCGGCCCCGCCGGGGTGAGCAGCACAGGGAACCCCGCCGATAGGCGGGG
>Ga0207421_10001897_pt1 | contig 26500 bp, 22 predicted proteins | sample SodLakKL_010_SED_4_FD_187542 | JGI IMG/M metagenome (GOLD analysis project Ga0207421, IMG submission 187542) | Alkaline sediment microbial communities from Lake Tanatar, Kulunda Steppe, Russia - 8KL_010_SED (SPAdes) (version 2) | ecosystem: Environmental > Aquatic > Non-marine Saline and... | reverse complement strand
GTTATTGAGCTGGTAGGCAGGTTTTACCAGACTCATCCATGGTTACAAGCCTTTCCTAATGAACAGGAAGGGATTAGTATGAACTCCGAAAGTTGAGTATTTAATCATGTACTTGTGTACCGGGCACCGGTCCAGTCATAAAAATTTCATCTCAGTCTGTCCGTAATCTCTGGATAGATATTCAATTAGTCATTCCTCTTATGTCATTAACAGATTCTTTTCAGAAACAGGAAAATTTTTCCCGGTTTCAACAAATTGCGTATCCATATAAACCAACTTGTTTTCAGGTTCAACAACTCCGTTAATCTCCTTTAACAATAACTCCGTCGCCTTTTTGCCGATATCCATACCCGGTTGATCAACATAATACCGCGGATAAGGGAGAATTCCTCTGACTCCACTGTCACCAAAAGCCAGCATGGCAATGTTGTCTATCATGTTGGCATCTACTTCTCTCATTGCTATATAAGACCCTAAGCCTACCGGAAAGGTAACGGCAAATATGCTGTCAAATTCCACTCCTCGTGATGCAAGCTCCTTGAATCCATGATAACCACTGTTCTCACCGAACCCACCTTCAACAACCAGAGACGGATCGTATTCAATACCTTGTTTTTCAAGTGCATCCTTATAACCCAGCCTTCGTTCTTTACCTATTGAGATATGTTCATAACCAGCTAAATGTGCAATTTTTTTTGAACCGCGCATGATCATCTCCTCTACACCGTTGCGCGCAGCTTCTTTGTCGTTGATTATAACACTGTTAAATCCAAGATCCGGAATGTAGCGGTCGAAGAATACCAGAGGGATCTGCATTTCACGAATCCACTGATAGATTTCCGTATTCTTGGTTTCCATGGATACTGAAACAAGCAGACCATCAACCTGCATTGCAACCAACGACTCAATGTGTTGTTTTTCCAGTTCCTCATTTTCATCGGAAACCGTCAACAAAATCTCATAATCATATTTGTCAGCAATTTTCTGAATACCACCAACAACGTGTGCAAAGAAATTGTGAGCGATTTTTGGGACAACCACTCCGATTGTTTTACTTTTAGACGAAGTCAAAGATCGGGCAATAAGGTTGGGCCTATATCCCATCTCCTGAGCAAGTTGCTTCACTTTAATCCTGGTCTGCTCCGAAATATCAGGATGGTCTCTCAACGCTTTTGAGATACTTACTTTGGTCAGTTTCAGGGTTTTTGCAATATCATTAAGCGTTGTCTTTTTTTTCATCTTTTTTTGTTTTATTCAATTGTAATATGATAGAAATGAAAACTATTCTTCAAAGCTATCTAATTTGGATTTCATTTTATGTCAACAGATAATTATAAATCATATCTTGTTAAAAAAAAATTTATACCAATGGCTGGCATTGAATTAAATCAACTCTCAAAGTTTCAGCTTGATATCTCCAACAATGCCAAACTATTTATATAAATTTACGAAAAGACATATACTTATGTATTATACAATATAAGATATTAGTTACCGGTAAACAAAAAAAGCCTGTCTACCTTTCCGGCAAATCAGGCTTTGAAGCATTACTGCAAGAGATACAGTGAAGGGATTGGTGGAGTGTGAAACGAACACCGATTCTCTTGCATTTTTTATTCACTCAGACCACAGGGACGAAAACCTGAGTGAACATGCTTAAAATGAAATACGTATATCAGCTGAAGTTTTTGATTTGATAAAACCATAGTAATCATCAACCCGGTAATTATTTTTGCTGACCTGGATAATCGACATATGAAAAATATTCCAGAGCATTCCTGTAACATATTTGTTCAAGCAACTGGCCAATCATATCATAGTCTGACGGAATTATACCCTGTTCAATGTCATTACCCAACATATTGCAGAGCACCCGGCGGTAATACTCATGGCGTGGAAGCGACAGAATACTGCGTGAATCGGTAACCATACCCACGAACCGACTCAGCAAACTCATGTTTGCCAGGGTCTGCAGATGATCTTCCATACCTTCTTTCTGATCATGGAACCACCAAGCCGGCCCATGTTGAATCTTTCCTGGTATACCATCACCCATAAAGTTTCCTATCATGGTAGCTAATGTTGCATTGTCAGAAGGATTCAAATTGTAAATAACCGTTTTTGGAAGCTGCCGATTAACCTCCAATCGATCCAGAAAAAGGGCAAGTGGTTTGGCAATTTGAGAATCACCAATCGAATCAAAGCCGGAATCTGGGCCCACTTGTTGATAAGCCCGAGTATTGTTGTTTCTCATCGCTCCGATATGCATTTGAAACGCCCAGCCTTTCTCATGATCCATCAAGGCAAACTCATGCATCAAAGCCGATTTAAACTTGCGGATATCATCTTCCGATAATCTGCTACCGGACATAACCGAGCCAAAAATACGATTGAGTTCTGATTCTTGATACTCTTCAGCAAAAGGCTCTTCAATTCCATGGTCCGATGCGCGGCATCCTAAGGAGTCGAAATAATCATGTCTTCGACGCAGTGCTTCAAGAAACGAAGTGTAATGATCAATCTGAATACCCGAAACCTCTTCAAGCTTTTTTATATACTGCCGAAAACTCTCGGGTTCTTCGACTTTCATCGCTTTATCCGGACGAAATGTGGGGTACATCACGAATTCACCTTCGCTTTCAGCTGCATAAGCTTTATGGTGTTCCAGAGTATCAACAGCATCATCTGTGGTACATACCACATGCACATTCATTTTTTTAAGTAACGAACGGGTGGAAAAAGCAGACTTTTGCAACAATGCCTCTGTTTGTTCCCAGATTTCCCCGGCTGTTTGTTCATTCAGGGGAAGGTCAATATCAAAATATCGTTTGAGCTCAAGGTGCGTCCAATGATACAATGGATTTTTTAGCGTTTGGGGGACAGTTTTGGCCCAGGCCAGAAACTTTTCCAAATCAGAAGAAGCCTCCCCGGTAATATAGTGCTCATCCACCCCGGCGGTTCGCATGGCCCGCCATTTGTAATGATCACCCCTCAGCCAGATTTCTGTCAGATTTCGAAAACGTTTGTCCTGATGAATTTCATCTGGTGCCAGATGGTTATGATAATCTACAATGGGAAGCGACGAAGCATAGTCATGGTACAGCTTCCTCGCAGGTTCACTTTGCAGCAGAAAATCTTCGTGAATGAATGGTGACATAATTCAACCTCCTATATATTTATTAACTGCATTTGAAAAGGCTCGGGCATTTTCACGTACCACATCAAACCGGCCGTTTCGCACCGCCTTGGTATTCACCAGTGCACTTCCTACTCCAAGAGCCGTTGCTCCGGCATCAAGCCACTGGTCAACATTATCCACATTTACACCACCAGTCGGCAAGAGCTTCAAATGCGGCATGGGTGCACGTACACCTTTGATATACGACGGACCCAGCGTATCGGCCGGAAAAACTTTGACAAAATCGCTACCGGCTTCCCATGCAGTCTGTATTTCCGTTGGCGTGTAAGCCCCTACCGATACAGCCGTGTTATAATCCTGGGCAACTTCTATAATACCTTTTCGCATGATCGGACTGACAACAAATGAAGCACCGGACTCTATCACACTTCGAGCCATGTCCTCGTTCAGCACAGATCCGATTCCGAAAACCATATCACCACCAACCCGATTGACAAGCGACGGAACATAATCCAGCAACTTGGGAATAGTCATGGTTGCCTCAATAATGCGAACGCCTCCTTTTAACAAAGAATCTACGGTTGAATCCAAATCAGCCGGATCATCAAGCCTGACCACAGCAATCAGTTTATCCTGCTCAATTTGTTCTATTACTTCCTTTCTATTCATTCTAAAGAAACGTCTTTTGTTTTAACAATTTTTCACCCTGTGATGATTCAAACACCGCTGAATGCAGAAAAACCACCATCGACCGGGACAACAATGCCGTTTACAAATTGAGACGAAGGAGCGACAAGCCACACTACAGTTGAAACCAAGTCTTCCGGATTACCAAACCGGGCAGCCGGGGTATGATCAACAATGGTTTGCCCACGATCAGTGAGACTGCCGTCGTCTTTATTTGTAAGTAAAAACCGGTTTTGATCGGTCAGCAGAAATCCGGGAGCTATGCCATTGACACGAATATCCGTTGAATAATTTTGTGACATATGGACTGCCAGCCATTGTGTAAAATTACTGACCGCTGCTTTAGCCGCGGAATAGGCAGGAATTTTGGTCAAAGGAGTAAAGGCGTTCATCGATGAAACGTTGATGATATTTCCACTTTGCTGTTCAGCGAAATATTTACCAAATACCTGGCAAGGCATAAATGTACCCAGAAAGTTCAGATCGAAAACCCATTTGATAGCATCTTGCGGGAGATCAAAAAATGGTTTCTCCGGACTGGTAGTAGCAGTGGGTTTATTGCCTCCGGCTCCGTTAATCAGGATATCAACTCGCCCGAAACGACTTATCGTTTTATGGGCAGCCTCTTCAATACTGGATTTATCCAGCACATCAGTTTTGATGGCTATATTATCTATGCTTTCGTTGTCCAAATTATGGCTTACTTCAGACATGGCATCTTCGCCGATGTCAAGCAAGGCTATCTTGGCACCGGCCCGACCCAGTGTCAATGCCATTTCAGCACATAATACACCAGCTCCCCCGGTGATAACAGCGACCTGGCCGTTTACATCAAATAAGTCAGATTTACTCATATTTTGTCAATTATTTGCGATTGTTTTTTTAAAAAATCAAAATCCGGCCAGCAAACCGACAGCCTGCCGGAATGACCTGCACTAAAGCTTTATTTACGCAAGCATATTATTTACGTTAGCTTCCAACCTGTTACTCGTTGTCATTTCTTTTCAAACGGAGCAATATGCCGCCGAAAATGTCTGTAAAGACACTTTTCATACACCTTTTCATTGCATTGCAACACCTCCATGATACGTTTACGAAAACCCTGTTCCGGATTATTTTGCGGTACATGAGTCAACACCGATCCGAAAGTAACATGAAAAACCTGCCGTGCGTTATCATCATCCAGCAGTTTGGGTAAATCATCATCCTGGTACTCAAGCGGATCTCGCAAGTGACCGGCATCAGCAGATATGTGATAGGTTTTTCGATCTGTTTCAAAACGCTGCAAAGATAACCCCATGATTTCTCGGAATAACGAGGCGTCAGAATTAGCTACCACCCGGAGTGCTTCAAGATAGCTTGTTCCGGAAGTTTTAATATGGACCCTGCCTGTTCCAAGCGCTCCGATAGACTCATATACCTGAAACTTGTCGCTTCCGGTATGAATGCTCAGTTTATAATCTCCATATTCTTCGGCAATTGCCTGATGCAGCAGATACTCATTGCAAAAAACATCCAGATCCCCACGAAAATCAATTCCTTTTTCAAAAACACCGGAAAACCGGGGTGCAAGGCTTACCAGATGTACACCAATGCGCTGCAGCTCCGAGGTGATGATTAAATGTTCATCGGGCGTTGTTGGATGAGTAGTTTCATCGACGGAAAGTTCAACCTCCACATCATTCCCGGAATAGAATTCGGAAAGATACCGGAACATTTCCTGTGTATGCATCAGCACATTGCCATATTTGACTGCTGCTCTGAGTACGGTAATTTCCGATAGTTCAAGTTCATACTCATTAGCCAAGCGGAATGTTTTCCCCATGTACCGTTTAAGAAACTGGTTGGGACTATCATTCAAGCCATACCATGGCAACTGTTTGAAAGCATCAAGCAGTTGCGGCTTGCTCATCCTCTGGCTTCGGTTGTTGACGTGATCACTCGGATCTATGGTGAACATGGTAAATCCGGCACCTATCATACGGTCAATATCTTCCGGAGTCTTCAGATGATCTGCATCCGCCCCGAATCCGGCAGTGTATCCCTCCTGTAATACCGCCCATGTAGCGGCATCCAAGACTTCCCGGGCACTTCTCCCGGTGCGATCGAGCTCCCGGATAGACTGTTGTGCCAGAACTGGTTTGAACACCGGTTCACTGTCTGCAAGAGCACGTAAATGTGCCGGACCTGCGTTGCCCAGCCGATCCCCAAAGCCGAATGAATTGGCATTTCCCAGAATTACCGGTTTGGTATATGACAGTAAAGATCTTACTGCCCTGGCATTATCGTGATTTTGATTGCATACAAGATAAGAGCACTCTTCATCATCAACTTTTGAACCACGGAATCCGGAAGGTATCCCGGAGGATTCGCCGGCAGCCAGGATCAATTTCTTTTCTGATCCTTTTATGGCCGATGCGAAAAATATGTTGTTTTGCTCAGTAACTGAAGAGGCGATGATTTCAAAATCCGGAAAGCGGTTTTGAAAAACTTCGCTGAACAGGCTCGTGTTGTCCACCATCGACATTACAATAACTGGAGCTTAGAAGTTTTATACATCATTTTTAAAACCCGAGTAATCGCGGGAGAAACAAGCTGAGTTCCTCAAACCATATGACTACGATAAGCGAGAAAATCATTGCGGCGTAAAATGGCAATAAGGGCTTTATCAACTGGGTTATTGAAAGTTTGGCCACCGCACATCCCACAAACAAAACGGTACCTACCGGTGGAGTGCAAAGTCCGACACTCAGGTTTAAAATCATCATAATTCCAAAATGGACGGGGTCCATGCCCAACTCCATGACAACAGGCAGAAAAATCGGGGTAAAAATCAGTACAGCTGGTGTCATATCCATAAAAACTCCTACGGCCAGCAAGGTTACATTGATAATAACCAAAATCAGGAACGGATTGTCACTAAGGGTCAGCAAGCCCGATGTAACCATTTGGGGAATATTTTCATAGGACATGACCCATGACATACCAAGTGATGTTCCGATAAGCAAGGCAACAATGGCCGTAGTATTGCAACTGGCAAGAACAACATGCTTCAATTCAGATAGTTTCAGTTCCCTGTTGATTAAAAACGCAAGTACGAAAGCATAGAGCACGGCAATGGCTGATGCTTCGGTAGCGGTAAAAATCCCGGCTATGATTCCACCTATCACAATTACAATCATCAACAAACTTGGAATGGCGCGTCCGAACTTTATGACCACCTCTTTTAGCGGGAGACGCTCAGATGTGGGATATTTTCGCAGATAGGCAAAATAGCCGGCCACAAACATAATCATAAGCCCGGTAAATGCACCTGGCAAATAGCCGGCCAGAAACAGAGCCGCAATGGAGACACCGCCGCTGGCCAGGGAGTAGACGATAAGAATGTTGCTGGGCGGAATTAGCAGACCCGTGGTTGCTGATGTAATGTTAACCGATGCACTGTAGCCACGCTCGTACCCCTGTTTTTCCATTTGGGGTGTCATAAATGAACCAACTGCAGAGGCGGCAGCAACGGCCGATCCGGATATCGCTCCGAAAAGCATGGCAGCAAGAGTATTAACATAAGCAAGTCCACCCGGCAACATACCCACCAGCGCTTTGGCAAAATCGATCAGCCGTTCGGCTATACCTCCCCGGTTCATAATTTGACCGGCAAAAATAAAAAAAGGAATGGCAAGAAGAGTAAAACTGTCAAGCCCGGTACCCAGTCGCTGGGCTACTGTGGTAACGGCAGGAATAAAATCTACGCTGACAAGCAACGTCAGAATTGTGGCAATTCCGATGCTGAATGCCACAGGAACACCGATAGCCAGCAACAGTGCAAAAGTAATGACCAAAACCAAAATTCCGATAATATCCATAAAAATCTCCAGTTACCCCGTATGTAAATCTTCTTCGCTTGTTGCGGTTTCCGTTACCATATCACTTTCCCTCAATCCCAGCTCCTGCAAAATAAAATCAACGGCATATATGGTAATAGCGACACCACTTAGTGGAACTGCAATGTATACAATGCCCATAGAAATACCCAGTGCTGAAGAATACTGTTCAAGAGCATAGGTCACATATACAAGCTGAATGCCACCTATTACAAGAACCGAAATGGAGAAAAGTCCTATAAGTGCATGAATTATAACGTTCAGCACTACTTTTTGACGACCTCTCATTTTAAGAATCAATAAATCCAGCGCAAGGTGTGACCTCTGTCTGTAGGCATAACTCGCCGCCATTAATCCAAGCCAGATCAGAAGAAAACGAGAAAGTTCTTCGGTAAATGTTACCGGACTTCCAATGATATAGCGCATGAATACCTGTAACAGTACTGTTAGCACAAGGACGGTCATTAATGTGATCGACAGTCGGGAAAGAAAGTAATCGAGAGTTTTAATCAGTAAATTCACGGCCAAGCTCCTGTATTTCTGTAAAAAGTTCATAAAGTTCCGGCTGCTCCGCTCGCATCCTTTCATAAAACGGCTCTGAGGCTTCCATGAATGGCTCCCGGTCGGGATAGATTATTTCGACACCGGCTTTTTCCACAGCTTCAAGTGCTTCTTCAGTGGCTTTTTCCCACTCCTCACGCTGATAAGGCACCGACTCAAGTGCAGCTTCCTGAACTATTTCCCTTTGCTCTTCACTGAGTATGTTTTCCCAGGTGTTGGAGGAAATAAGCAGTACGTCCGGAACTGCCGTATGTTCATTCAGAGTATAATATTTTGACACTTCGTAATGTCTGGAGAGATAAAAGCTGGGGGGATTATTTTCGGCACCATCCACCACCCCCTGCTGCAGAGCAGTGTACAGCTCACCCCATGATATTGGAGTTGCGGATCCTCCCAGAATATTCACCATTCGGATGGCAGAGACACTCTCCTGTACCCTGATACTCAATCCCTCGAGATCTTCCGGCTTACGGACAGGCCGGTCAGTGGTGTAAAAACTTCGACTGCCAGCATCATAATAGCATAATCCGACGAGCCGATAAGGCTCTGCAGCATCCAGAACCCGCTTCCCAATAGGGCCGTCAAGCATCTCATGCATATGCTCTTCATTGACAAACATGAAAGGAACGCTGAAAATCGAAAATTTCCTGGTGAAACCTTCCATCACCGCAGCCGAAACCTTGGTGATATCCACGCTTCCGATTTGCAGCAGCTCCAGAGTTTCCCGCTCTGTTCCCAGCTGTTCGTTTGGATAAATATCAATTCGCATCTCTCCGTCGGATTTTTCATAAACCAACTCGGCCATGCGCTCCATACCTTTATGAACCGGATGAGATGAATCAAGACCATGCCCCAAACGCAGTACCACTGTGTCATCAATGGGTCCGCAAGATGCAAAAGTCAAAAATAATACTGTAAAGCATACAGCCTTTGATTTTATTCCACTTATAACCATGCTTGAAAAATTAATAACAGACATTAGCTGGTTTCTTAACCGTTTAATTAATATATTTACAATATGAAATCGTCAAATCTATATCAAGTACTGTTGCATTTTTTTTGATACTTGCCCTACACTGTCATCACTGCAGAATGGCTGACATAAGTTCACACCGTATTTTTTTTTGTGATAATTTTAAATTTCAATGCAAGACAAGGTAAGAATTGACTTTTTTTTCAGATCTCACTACCCTACGATTCCTATTAAGCGTTTTCTGTTTAATACACAATTTCCTACACCAAGCTAATTAAATGAAACAATTTTGCTCTAAACATAAGAACCATATAGTATTTTACTTAACCGTTTAATCTTCAATAAAATGAGTTCAGACAAACCGACAGAGGTATTGAAAAAACTGAAAATACAACATGAATTTTTTATTGGTATCGATTCCGACGGATGTGTTTTCGACACCATGGAAATAAAGCATAAAGAGTGTTTTATTCCCAATATTATAAAACACTGGAATCTTCAGGCAGTATCAAAATATGCAAGGGATGCAGCCGAATTTGTCAATCTATACTCCAAATGGAGAGGAATAAACCGGTTTCCCGCCCTTGTGATGAGTTTTGACCTGTTGCGTGAATGGGATGAAGTAAAAAAAAGGGGACGTTCCATACCAGAGGTTCCGGAATTACGAAAATTCATCGATTCAGGTCGGCCTCTGAGCAATTCTTCTTTTAAAGAATACATAGAGGAAGTCGGAACAAACGACGAGCTTAAAACAGCACTGGAATGGAGCAATGCGGTCAACCAAACCGTCGATGACATGGTATACGGAATGCCGCCATTCCCGTATGTTCGTGAAAGTCTTGAAAAAATGAATGGTACCGCAGATATGATGGTCGTCTCGGCAACTCCCACCGATGCTTTGGAAAAAGAATGGAGTGAAAATGAGATCGACAATCAGGTTCGCCTTATAGCCGGACAGGAAATGGGGCCTAAAAAACAGCATTTGCAACTAGCGGCTACCGGCAAATATAAACCGGAACACATACTCATGATCGGGGATGCACCCGGTGATATGAATGCGGCAAAAGCCAATAATGCACTATTCTATCCCATTATGCCAGGGAATGAGGATGCCTCGTGGCAGCGTTTTTATGATGAAGCATCTGACCGGTTTATCCGGGGTGAGTATGCAGGATCTTATGAAGAGAACCTTATCCAGGAGTTTCTGGACATTTTGCCTGATACTCCGCCGTGGAAACGGTAGGCAGCTTGGCATGCAGCCGGTAAGCTGAAAACTGCAAAGCCAATAATGTTCTGAGAAATGCAATACGTTAAATCTGTGTGACTATGGTATTAGAAAAGATCAGTACTGAAGATAACCTGACCGAAGACCAACTCGATGAATTTTTTACCAGGGCACTTGCAGACTTGCCTCTGGATAACAAAAATGTCTTGGTCGTCATACCCGACAGCACGCGAACCGCTCCGCTTGACACGCTTTACCGACTACTGCACGAGCAGCTCGGACAACGGGTAAATACCCTTGAGTATCTTATCGCCCTGGGCACTCATCAGCCTATGTCCGAGGAGGCGATCAACAAAATGCTCGGGCGGGGTCAAAACGGTGTGCCCCACTACAAGGTTCATAATCACCGCTGGGATGATCCCGATCAACTGGTACAACTGGGTACGATCAAAAAATCAGAAATCGAAGAAATCTCCGGCGGATTGTTTGGAGAAGATGTGCCCGTTGAAATAAACAAATTGATTTTTGATTATGATCATGTTCTGATGCTGGCACCGACATTTCCGCACGAAGTAGTCGGATTCTCCGGTGGTAATAAATACTTTTTCCCCGGGATATCCGGTGCCAAAATCCTGAATTTCTTTCACTGGCTCGGAGCTGTTATTACCAATCGCAATATCATCGGAACGAGTTACACACCGGTGCGGGCGGTGGTCGACAAGGCAGCAGCCATGATCGATCTTCCCAGAACATGTTTCAGCATGGTTATCAAGGGACGGGGAATCAAAGGCATCTTCATGGGAACTCCGGAGAATGCCTACAAAAAAGCGGCCGAACTGTCGTCACACGAGCACATCCGGTATGTCGGCAAACCCTTCAAGGATGTTCTTTCTATGGCTCCGCCCATGTATCAGGACGTCTGGACTGCCGGCAAATGCATGTACAAACTCGAGCCCGTAATTGCCAAAGGCGGACGTCTTATCATATACGCTCCTCATATTACCGAGGTATCTTACACACATGGAAAATTAATTGATGAAATCGGATATCATGTCCGCGACTATTTCATGAAGCAGATGGACCGGTTCCAGCATATCCCACGCGGCATTCTTGCACATTCCACCCATGTCAAAGGAAGCGGTACATTCGAAAACGGTGTTGAAACGCCCAATGTTGAGGTCGTTCTGGCGACCGGCATCAGCAAGGAGCGATGTGATCAGATCAACCTTGGCTACATGGATCCCGATACCATCGATATTGATCAATGGAAAAACCGGGAAGATGAGGGCATTCTGCTTGTGGAAAAAGCAGGGGAAATCCTGTATCGGCTGAAAAGCGATTCATAACTGTCAATACATATCAGCCAACAGGTTCACAAGTATTAAATATTAAACAAACAACTGTTATCATTTTTAAAATCTGAGGAAGTATTATGGAAAAATTCAATATTGGTTTGATCGGTCTTGCAGTAATGGGTGAGAATCTTGTCCTCAATATGGAATCAAAGGGATTCTCCGTTGCTGTTTACAATCGTACGGAAGAAAAAACCAGAAAATTTGCCGAAAACCGGGGCAAAGATAAAAATATCTACCCGGCCTACTCGCTTGAGGAATTTATTAATGCACTGGAAAGACCGAGAAAAGTCATGCTTATGGTCAAAGCCGGCGCACCGGTGGACAAGACCATTGAAAGCTTGCTGCCGTTGCTCGACAAAGGTGATCTGATCATTGACGGAGGAAATTCCGATTATCGTGATACTGAACGACGTTCAAAAGAGCTTGAAAAAAAGGGGCTGCTGTATATCGGAACCGGTGTAAGCGGCGGCGAAGAAGGTGCTCTCAAGGGCCCGTCGATTATGCCCGGTGGGAAAAAGGAGGCTTACAAGCTTGTTGAACCTATTTTTACACGTATCTCTGCTCAGGTAGATGGAGATCCCTGCTCTACCCATATTGGTGAAGGCGGTGCCGGACACTTTGTCAAAATGGTACACAACGGTATCGAATACGGTGACATGCAGCTTATTACCGAAGCTTATATGCTGCTGAAACATGTTCTGGGAATGAATGCACAGGAACTCCATGAGACCTTTTCGGAATGGAACTCCGGAGACCTGGATTCCTATCTTATCGAAATAACGGCCGATATCCTGAGTAAAACTGATCCCGATACCGGCAAGCCTATGGTGGATGTAATTCTCGATACAGCCGGACAAAAAGGTACCGGCAAGTTGACCGTTCAGGCAGCACTTGACCTGGGAACTTCGGTACCCACAATTGCGGAAGCCGTATTCGCCCGGATCATATCCTCACTAAAAGAACAAAGAGTCAAGGCATCGAGGATACTCACCGGTCCGGATGCGTCATTCGACGGCGACCGCGAAACTTTTAAAAACGCCATACGCGATGCTCTGTACGCTTCCAAAATATGCTCCTACGCCCAGGGATTCGGACTCATGCAGGATGCCAGCGATGAATACAACTGGAATCTTGATTTCGGCGGAATTGCCATGATATGGAGGGGCGGCTGTATCATACGAGCCCATTTTCTCCAGCATATCAAGGATGCGTATACTGAAAATCCGAACCTCGAAAACCTGCTCCTCCACCCCTACTTCAAGGATTCTATAGATAAATCGCAGGATGCCTGGAGGGATGTTGTTGCTGCCGCTTCACGGTTGGGCATACCAATCCCTGCATTCAGTTCGGCTCTGAGCTATTACGACTCCTACCGGCATGAGCGCTTGGGGGCCAACTTACTGCAGGCGCAACGTGATTATTTCGGTGCTCATACATACAAACGCCTTGACAAAGAAGGGGTATTCCATACCGAATGGCTGAATATATAGTACCCCGGCAGGTTTTAATGAGCAGCAAAACCGGTTTGAAAACTGTTTAAATATATTTTTTTCACACTGCCGGGCATACTGTACAGAATGCCCGGTGCAAAAATAAAAACTTATGAAAGCCAAAAATGTACTTGTCGCCCAATCAGGCGGCCCAACGGCGGTTATTAACAATTCACTGCGTGCCATTGTTGAAACCTGCAAGCAATACCCTGATACTTTCGGCACCATCTATGCAGGGCGCCATGGAATTGAGGGCTTATTAAAGGAAGAATTGATTGACATGTCCGCACAATCCGATGAAGAAATCCGGCTTCTGCGAACAACTCCGGCAGCCGGTTCTATCGGAACGTGCAGATATAAACTTAAACCGCATCAGGAAGAAGATTTTGACCGTGTCATTGAAGTTCTGAAAGCTCATAATATCGGTTATTTTTTCTATATCGGTGGAAACGACTCTATGGATACCGCCAACAAGGTGGCAAAGATTGCCGGGGAGAGAGGACTGGACCTTATTGGAACAGGTGTTCCGAAAACCATTGACAACGATGTCGGCGACTCGGAGTTCCAGCTAATTGATCACACACCCGGATACGGAAGTGTAGCACGGTATTGGGCTCTGAACATCCAGAATGCAAACGAAGAAAATGCCGGATCGTCACCTGCTGATCCTGTTCTGGTCATTCAGATGATGGGGCGCAAAATCGGCTATATACCGGCTGCAGCCCGCCTGGCTGATCCCAATCGCGAAATGCCGCTGCAGATATTCATGAAAGAATCGGATATGACTGTGGAAGAACTCACTGATGCTGTTAATGATAATGTAGCTAAATATGGCCGGTCAATCGTGGCCATCAGCGAGGGTTTTCCATTGGGCGATATTGGTGAAACACAGGACTCATTCGGACATACACAATTTTCTGCAAGTAAAATTACCGTCGGACAAAAACTGGTAAATCATCTGAATGAAAATGGAATCAAGGCACGTGGTGCAGCCCGGCAGAATGTTCCCGGCACCGATCAGCGCCATAATATGATTTATGCTTCGGTGACTGACCTTGAAGAAGCCTGGCGCGTTGGTCGAAAGGCCGTAATGATTGCAAAAGAAGACGGATCGGGATACATGGCTACCATACTTCGTAAACCCGGTGATCTTTATTCAGTTTATTATGACAAGGTACCGCTTGAAAAAGTGGCCAACTCGGAGCGAGAGTTCCCGCGGAACTGGATTACGGAGAACCGATGTGATGTTACCGATGACTTCATCCGGTATGCGCAACCATTGATCGGGGAAGACTGGGTAAGCATTCCTCTTGTGAATGGAGTACAGCGATTTGCAAGAATCAAGCCAATATTCGCGGAAAAGAAATGCCGGGAATATATCCCTCAGGAGTATAAAACGACAAAAATCTAAAACAGAATTTTATAGCGAATGAATAAAAAAACAGACCTTGACACCCTTTGCATTAATACTATTCGAACGCTGTCCATAGACGCTGTTGAAAAGGCTAAAGCCGGACACCCGGGCATGCCCATGGGCACGGCACCCCTGGCTTATCAATTGTGGACCAAACACCTGAGACATAGTCCCGAAAATCCGCAGTGGATCAATCGCGACCGGTTTGTGCTTTCCGCCGGACACGGTTCCATGTTGCTCTACTCTCTGCTGCACTTGACTGGTTATAACCTGCCGCTCGAAGAGATAAAGCAGTTCCGGCAGCTGAACAGCATGACCCCCGGTCATCCCGAATATGAACCGGATCTGGGAGTGGAAACCACAACTGGTCCGCTCGGCCAGGGTTTCGGAAATGGTGTCGGAATGGCACTTGCCCAGAAATACCTTGCAGCATATTTCAACCGGGAAGGATTTGCGGTTATCGACTACACCATATATGGTATTGTCAGTGACGGAGATATCATGGAAGGTGTGCAAAGCGAAGCGGCCTCACTGGCCGGACATCTTCGTCTTGACAACATCATTTATTTTTATGACGACAACAGCATTTCCATTGATGGTGAGACAGACCTATCGTTTTCCGAAGATGTCGGCAAACGTTATGAAGCGTACGGATGGAACGTTGTGCATGCTGACGGAAATGATCTTGCATCCATAGAATCTGCGCTTTCCCGATGCCGGACAGACAACGAAGGCCGACCTTCTCTCATCGTAACAAAAACGAACATTGGTTACGGCAGTCCGAATAAGCAGGATACGGCCGCCTCTCATGGAGCTGCCCTCGGTGAAGATGAAGTACGTAAAACAAAAGAGGCCTACGGTTTTGATCCGGACAAGGATTTTTTCATTCCGGAAGAAGCACGGACTCATTTCCGCCAGGCCATTGATGTAGGCTCGCAGCTTGAAAACGAATGGAAAGAGCTGCTCAGTGAATATGCCACCCGTTACCCCGAATTATACAGTGAGTTCAAAGAACTTGAAGAGGGCAAGCTGAATATTGACTGGAAGTCCGTTTTGCCTAAGTTTTCTCCCGATGACGGGAAAATGGCGACTCGCAAGGCATCCGGCACGACTCTTGAGCATATCGTTAAAGAAAGTCCTCAGATTATCGGCGGATCAGCTGACCTCACTCCTTCCAATAATACACGAGTAAGCTATCACGAAGACCATTCAGCCAAAAATCGCCTTGGGCGATACATCCGTTATGGTGTGCGTGAACACAGCATGGGAGCCATCATGAACGGGATGGCATTGTCACATCTTCGACCATATGGCGGGACCTTCCTGATCTTTTCCGATTACATGCGTGCAAGTCTGCGGCTGGCAGCAATGATGAAAGCACCGGTTATTTATGTTTTCACTCATGACAGTATTGGTCTGGGAGAAGACGGTCCCACGCATCAGCCTGTTGAACACCTTTCTTCACTTCGGGCTATGCCGAACATACATGTTATTCGTCCGGCTGATGCCAACGAAACGGCCCTGGCCTGGCAGATGGCCCTGGAACGTACCGATGGTCCGACAGTACTTGCTTTAACACGTCAGGGATTGCCCATAATCGACCGTAATAAATATGCACCTGCTGACGGCGTTCTCAAGGGTGGATATGTACTCGCCGGAGGAGAACAAGACGACATGATTATTATTGCAACAGGTTCGGAAGTTCAGCTAGCGCTCGAGGCCCGTGAAAAACTTCTTGAGCAAGGTATATCCGCCCGTGTGGTTAACATGGCCTGTTTTGAAGTTTTCGATAACCAGTCAGATGAGTACCGTAATTCTGTGCTGCCGCCCCAAATCACCGGACGCATTGCTGTTGAGGCTGGTGTATCCTACGGATGGCAGAAATATACAGGAATTAACGGAGTTCATGTTTCCCTGGAACGATTTGGTGTGTCAGCGAAAGTAAATGACGCTATGCAGGCGCTCGGCTTTACCGCTGATAAGGTAGTAGAAAAAGCACTTAATTTGCAGAAATCTGGAGGTTAAGACTGATCATTATTACTTAAAACTGAGCAACAATAATATATCGGAGCTTTGGAAAAGAGCTCCGATATATTTTAAAATGTTTGATTAACCGGTTAATTCAATTAATTTTTATCTAGTTACAACCATTGTTTAATTTGCATGAACAGATAATAACGCTATGGAAAAAAAAGAGATTGGAGTGATTGGCCTGGCTGTAATGGGCGAAAATATAAGTTTGAATATTGAGTCCAGAGGCTTTTCGGTTGCTGTTTACAACCTGGAAAAGGAAATGACCGAAGATTTCATAAACTCCAAGGCACAGGGCAAGAGTATAGTACCTGCGTACTCTCTGGAGGAATTGGTAAATACGCTGAAACGGCCGCGGAAAATCTGGATGATGATCAAAGCCGGATCTCCGGTGGATCAGACGATTGACGCACTTTTGCCATATCTTGACAAGGGTGATGTACTCATCGATGGAGGAAACTCGGATTTTCGGGACACCGAAAAACGAGAAATGAAGCTTGAGAAACATGGTATTCATTATATCGGCATGGGTGTAAGTGGCGGAGCGAAAGGAGCACTGAATGGCCCGTCACTCATGCCGGGTGGTTCCAGAGAGGGTTACAAGTTAGTGGAACAGATACTGAATGGCGTTGCGGCTAATGTAAATGGCGAGCCCTGCTGCACGTATATCGGTCCGGGCGGTGCGGGACATTTTGTCAAGGCAGTCCATAATGGCATCGAATACAGTGACATGCAGTTGATAACGGAGGCATATATGATCCTGGAGCAAGTTTTGGGTATGGATGCTTCAGATCTTCACAAAACCTTCTCGGAGTGGAACAAAGGTGACCTGGAGTCATATCTTATCGAGATCACGGCTGAAATATTCAAAAAAAATGATCCCGATACCGGAAAACCACTTATAGACATGATACTGGATGCGGCCGGCCAAAAAGGAACCGGCAAGTGGACAGTACAATTAGCTCTTGACCTGGGAGTGCCGATCCCAACCATAGCTGAGGCCGTATTTGCAAGAATTATCTCATCATTCAAAGAAGAGCGGGTAAAAGCATCCAGTATACTTACAGGACCACCACTGCAACATAACGGCAATTCAAAATCTTTTAAATATGACGTGAGGGATGCACTCAGTGCATCAAAAATTTGTTCCTATGCCCAGGGCTTTTTCCTGATGCGCGAAGCAAGCCGTGAATATGAATGGGACTTGAATCCTGCTGAAATTGCCAGAATATGGAGAGGAGGATGTATTATCCGCGCCCGGTTGCTGGACAAAATACAGCATGCTTTTAAATCACTCCCGGATTTGGATAACCTTCTTCTTGACCCGCAATTAAGAAAGTCATTGGAGAATTCACAACCTGCCTGGAGGAAAACCCTGACTAAAGCAATGGAATCCGGCATACCTGTGCCCGGACTCGCTTCAGCACTGAGCTTTTTTGATTCCTATCGGCGGGAGCAGCTGGGTGCCAATTTGATTCAGGCTCAACGGGACTTTTTTGGAGCACATACCTACCAGCGTAAAGACAAGGATGGTGTGTTTCACACGGAATGGGAATAATCTATGAAATTTGAAAAAACCTGGAGGTGGTTCGGTCCCAATGACAGCATCACGCTGGATGCAATCCGGCAGGCTGATGTCAGCGGTATAGTTACTGCATTGCACCATTTACCTACAGGTGCTGTATGGACAATAGAGGAAATCAAAAAGACCAAAGATCTTATACAAAGATCAGGGTTACATTGGTCGGTAGTTGAAAGTATTCCGGTTCATGAAGATATCAAGCGCAGAACCGGAAAATACAAAACCTATATTGATAATTTTAAGGCTTCCATTCGCAATATGGGGGAATGTGGTATTCCTGTTTTGTGCTATAACTTTATGCCGGTTCTTGACTGGACCCGTACGGATATGGAGCATCAATACCCTGCCGGTTACACTACGCTTCGGTTTGATGAGGCGGCCCTTGCTGCATTCGATCTGTTTATTTTGAAACGCTCGAATGCTGAATCGGATTACACTGATGTAATCATTCAAGATGCTGAATCTTATTTCAAAAAGCTGGATAAAAAAGGCATTGCCAAATTAACTTCAAATATCCTGGCTGGACTTCCGGGATCAGAGGCGGGTTACACGTTAAAAGAGTTTCAGGCCATTCTGGAGACATACCTCAATATTTCATCTGACGACCTGAGAAGCAACCTCAGGGATTTCCTGAATGAAGTTGTACCGGTTGCAGAAGAAGCGGGTGTACGAATGGCCATTCACCCTGACGACCCCCCTTTCTCATTGTTTGGGCTACCAAGGGTTGTCAGTACAGAGGCCGATGCCAAAGCTTTGGTGGAAAATGTCAACTCTCCATCTAATGGACTTACATTCTGTACAGGATCATATGGCGTACTGCCAGAAAATGACCTGGCCGGCATGGTTCAACGACTCGGTCACCGGTTTCATTTTCTGCATCTGAGGAATGTGACTAGAGAAAAAGGACGCTCCTTCCACGAGGCGCTTCATATTAAAGGTGATATCCAAATGGAACACATCATCTATGAGCTTATCATGGAGCAGCAGCGACGCAAATCTGCCGGACGAACGGACATTCGAATACCTTTTCGCCCCGATCACGGACAAAACATTATGAATGATATGAAAATTGATTCTCCGCCGGGGTATTCCTATCTCGGACGCCTGCGCGGACTGGCTGTAATACGTGGTGTTGAAATGGGAATCAGAACTGCGATATCTTTGCATAAATAGAAGCCGGATGAGAATAGCGACATAGTTTGCTTATGTTACCATATCCGACACTCCTCAATGTAACTTAGGGTAGATAATTAACCTCGATAATTTGAAACACATGAGCCGAAGGTCGTGAAGCATTATGGCCATTACCGGGCCAGTACCCGGACACACAGGCACAGGATTACATACGCTCATGAAATTACATATTCGACATAAGTACAAACATTTAAGCCTATGAAATACACTATTTTTTTGCTTATAGCCACTTTTTTTTTGACCTCCTGTACGACGGAAAACAGAACATGTCTGGACACGGAGAAATGGCTTGATTTTTCAGTTGAACAGATGGATCAGGCGCTTGATCTTCTGGATGCTGACGAGGATCAGATTCCAAGAAATATTCCTCCCGGTGAGAAGGGCTGGAATACGACCGGCATACATGGATGGACCAGCGGATTCTGGCCTGGTCTGTTATGGTATGCTTACGAATCCACTGAAGAGGAAAAGTGGAGGGAACATGCACATCACTGGAACATGAAACTGGAACCGCTCAGACGTTGGGAAAACATAAACCATGATCTGGGATTCATGATGTATAACAGTTTTGGAAATGGTTTGCGCCTGACTGGTAACGAAGATTATCATCCGATTCTGGTTGACGGTGCTGGCCTACTCATGTCGCTTTACAATCCAACAGTCGGAACCATTTTAAGCTGGCCATTTGCAATTGAACGCTACGATGGCAGGCACAACACCATTGTCGACAACATGATCAATTTGGAGTATCTATTCTGGGCATCAAGTACCACCGAAGATACATCCTATCGCGAAGCGGCAATCAATCATGCGAGACATACTGCTGAACACAATATTCGTTCCAACTCATCCACTTACCATGTTGCTCTGTTCAATAAGGAAACCGGAGATTTCGAGGAGGCTGTCACACATCAGGGTGCATTTGATGAATCCATGTGGGCGCGTGGTCAGGCTTGGGGGATATATGGTTTTACCATGACGTACCGGGAAACCGGAATGGATGAATTCAAGGACACCGCCCGGATGCTTGCTGACAAGTTCATCAAGGAACTGCCGGATGACCTGGTTCCCTATTGGGATTTTGACGCACCCAACATACCCGATGAAGAAAAGGATGCTTCAGCCGCTGCCATAGCCGCATCAGCAATGCTTGAACTTTCAGAATTGGTTACGGAGCCTGTCGACAGAGAGTTTTATCGTGAAAAAGCCGTGAACATACTTAATTCTTTAGTAAACAACTATCGGTCTGACGGATCCAATGTGGCGATCCTCTGGCATTCGGTTGGTAACAGAAACCGTGATGAAGGCGGAGAAGTTGATCAACCGATCATATACGCAGATTACTACTTCGTTGAAGCGTTGCTTCGTGAAGAGGCTTTGCAAAAGAAGTATCCGGATTTCTGCAGTTGATAATTTTCCTACCTGGAAAATAGTTGCATCGGAAAAATGAGTAAAAGAAAGTAAAGGATAATGAAACTACATCTGACGATATTAATCCAGACATTTAAATTGAAGAGATACTACTTTACTCATGAACACGATCGAAGAATTAGATAAAAAACTATCCGAACCATCGGACCGGCTGCTGCAGGATCTTGCCGATCTTGACGGAGATGTGATGATACTTGGTGTGGGAGGTAAAATGGGTCCCAGCCTGGCAGCTTTGGCTCAGCGCACATTTCAGCAAAACGGATCCAATAAGAAAGTGTATGGTGTTTCCCGTTTTTCAGACAAGTCGCACAAAAAAGAACTGGAAAGCCAGGGTATAGTGACTATAACGGCTGACATCCTCAAAGAAAAAGAACTCCAGGCATTGCCTGATGTAAAATATGTCATCTATCTGGTCGGAACCAAGTTCGGAACAAGCGGCAATGAGCATTACGCCTGGGTTATGAACAGTTATCTGCCTGGTCGGGTAGCTGAAAAATATCGAAACTCAAATATTGTCGTTTTTTCTACCGGAAATGTGTATCCGCTGGTTCACGTCAGCACCGGTGGTTCTATGGAAACAGGTCCGACCGGGCCTGTAGGTGAATATGCACAGTCCTGCCTGGGACGTGAAAGGGTTTTTGAGTATTTTTCCAAAACCTGCAACACCCCTGTATTGATGTACCGTCTGAATTATGCCATAGACCTTCGATACGGGGTTCTTCTTGAAGTTGCCCGGTCCGTTTACAATGAGGAGCCTATCGATCTAAAAACCGGGTATGCAAATGTTATCTGGCAGGGTGATGCTAACGAAATAGCCTTGCGGTGCCTGAAACACTGCAATGTGCCTCCAACTGTTCTGAATGTAACCGGACCCGAAACCATTTCTATCCGCTGGCTGGCGCATCAGTTTGGAGCGCTCATGGATACCCCCCCAAAATTTCTGAATGAAGAGGAACCCACAGCGCTGTTGAGTAATGCCTCAAAAGCGCACCGCATGTTCGGATACCCCGGGGTAACATTGCAGCAAATGATTGAATGGACAACCGATTGGGTTCGACATGACCGGGATACACTCGACAAACCCACACATTTTCAACAAAGAGAAGGCAAATTCTGAATCTGGCTATGAAATATCCGGAACTTGAAAAAACAATTAAACAGCACCTGATCCGCGGAATGATAATTCCTGCCCACCCGCTGGCAATAAACCCGGATCGATCATTGAATGAGAGGCGTCAGAGGGCACTGACGCGGTACTACATCGCTTCAGGTGCCGGCGGATTGGCTGTAGGTGTCCATACAACACAATTCGAAATACGGGACAAGGACGTTAATCTGCTGGAACCGGTACTGAGACTGGCAGCGGAAGAAATGGATGCCGTAAATGACCGTCTCTTACTAAAAATAGCTGGAATATGCGGAGAAACCGACCAGGCTGTCAGGGAAGCTGAACTTGCTGTCCAATACGGTTATCATATGGGATTGCTGTCGATGGGCGGCCTGCAGCATTTCACAGAAGCCGACTTGCTTGAAAGGGCAAAAAAAGTCGCGCTCACCATTCCTGTATTCGGCTTTTATCTGCAACCGGCCGTAGGCGGTCGAGTACTCAGCTACTCATTCTGGAAAGAATTTATACAAATACCGGGGGTATATGCCATAAAAGTTGCTCCGTTTAATCGCTATCAGACACAGGACGTCATTCGTGCCGTTGCCGAATCGGAAAGAAATGAAGATATCGCACTATACACAGGCAATGACGATAACATTCTTGTTGATCTGCTGACTACCTTCCGGTTTAATATCGACGGTCGAATCGTGGAAAAACGGTTTGCAGGTGGACTTTTAGGACACTGGGCGATCTGGACTTCAAAAGTTTCGCAACTATTTGAAGAACTTCGCAATATTCCCCATGATAACATTCCGGCAGAATATCTCACATTAGCTGCAGAAATCACCGATGCCAATGCCGCGGTTTTCGATGTCGCAAATAACTTCAAAGGCTGTATTGCGGGTATTCACGAAGTTTTACGAAGGCAGGGGCTATTGGAAGGGATATGGTGCCTGGATTCGTGTGAAACGTTGTCACCGGGGCAAAAGGAGGAAATTGACCGAATATACAGAAATTATCCGCACATGCAGGACGATGATTTTGTCAGAAAACATCTTGATGAGTTTCTTGGGTAATGAGCCAAAAAAACGATCCTTCACGTTCCGGTTCCAGCTCCATTGATCCCGGGACCGGAACTTCACCGACCACACCGGCTTCCACAAAAAATATTAACGGCTTTTTCGGATGGTACCGATCACTGGGCCCCGCTATCATTGTGGCGTCTGTTGTCCTGGGGCCGGGAAGCATTTATCTGTCATCTGCAATCGGTGTAGAGTTCGGGTTTGCCTTGCTTTGGGTACCTTTGTTAACCACAGTATTGATGATATGCCTGGTTATATTGGCCGGCAGGTTGGGGGTCATTTATGACCGCACCCTCCTGGAAGAGCTAGCACACCGGCTTGGGAGGCCTGCAGCCGCTTTTACGGGTTTGATTGTATTTCTGATTACAACCAGTTTTCAAACTGCAAACAACGCGGCCATTTTATTTGCCGTCGATCCCATTCTTGAAATGATTTTCGGACAGCCGGCGAATGAAATACGCGGTGGTGGGACAAGCCTGGTGATATTAGTGATCCTTAATGGCTTTATTCTGGCCGTTTTGTTTGGATTCAAGCGCCTGTACCCGCCTATGGAAAAACTAATGATCGCTCTGGTTTTGGTTATGCTGGTCGGGTTTATCGCAAATCTGGTATACGCCCAACCGGCTCTTCAGGAAATCGGCCGCGGACTGATTCCCTCTATTCCGGCAGCTGCATCCGGGCAGCCTCCGCTGAACTGGACACTTGTAGTCGGGTTTTTGGGAACCACCGTTTCCATGGCCGGTGTGTTCTATCAATCCTATCTTGTGAAGGAAAAGGGATGGAGCATTCGGGATGTAAAAAGCGGTATGACCGATTCACTATTGGGCATCGGTCTCCTCGGTCTTATATCTGCAATTATCATGACCACGGCTGCTGTGGTTCTGCACAACCCGGAGGAACGAATGACCTTCGGATCTGCAGTAGAAATCGCACGTCAACTTGAACCGCTCTTTGGTCCGACTGCGGTAATACTGTTCAGCCTCGGCCTTTTTGCAGGTGCATTTTCTTCGTTTATGATCAATGCGATGATCGGAGGCACTTTGCTGGCGGACGGACTGGGGCAAGGGGGACGAATAGACCAGCAATCCACGCGTATGTTTACCGCTGGTGTACTGCTTCTCGGGATGACTATAGCCCTGGTTTCAGGAGGTACAGCTCCGGAAATTGTGATTACATTTGCCCAGGCACTGACGGTGCTCGGATTACCCGTTCTTGTCCTCGCCATGGTCTATCTGGTTACACGAAGAGAATTGAACGGATCTTATGCTATACCGTTCTGGATGAAATTGGTATTGTACATTGGGACAGTAGCTGTGGTAATAATTGCCGTCAGTATCATGTTTAATCTCTTGTTTACATGATTGATCCGGCATTCTATTCCATGTCCACAACTATTGGGGCATCAAAATGGATCGGTAGTGAGGTAAATCCTCGAAAATTCCGCCACTTTTTTTATAAAATGATTTGTCAAGATTGAATACTCCATTTCGGGACTGTACCCATGATGCATCGGGGTCAGGATGATAATCGAGCATTTCCTTCCAGTATTTATAGTTTTGATGACCGTTGGTTTCCAGAAGACCGGTATTGATTCCCGGGATTGTTGTTAGTCGGGCAGCGACATTTTTGTTCCAATCCACCAATACCGGATTGACGGTAAGGTCAGCACAAAAACAAGGAGTATTGTACTCATAAGCGATTTTCGCCATTTCAAATGTCATGCTCAACGTTTTGACAATGGGTTTCAGGGCCATGGCTCCATATCCCATTTCAATCCGTTCTTTTACATTATCAGCCGTATGCGCGCTTTCATCGGCGACGATGGTAATACCCAGGTCATCTACATGCGCTGTGTACTCTTCCGGGAACGGCTCTTCCAACAAAAAGATCTGATTCATTGCCCCGATTTTTTCGGCATGATCCAGAAATTGTTTCAGAAGCTCCTTGCTCTCGTACCTGCCGTTGATATCCAAATAATAGGGTATCAGTCCGTTTTTGGTGTATTGTGATTTGGTTTCTCCAATAGCCTGATGGATCTGTTCAAATCGCTTTTTGTCGTTTTCAAGCATTTCTTGCTGACCACCTGGTGACCCGATCTTGATTTTAAGTACAAAATACCCCTGTCGGTTCACAAGTTGTTTAATATCGTGTATGGACATGCCATATGAAGCAATAGGAACACAAGCCACTTGATCATGACGATACGAAAGCGCCGGGCGATATTTCTCGGGGATCAATTCATCAAAATTTTTAATCCCGTGATGTTTGGCATATAAAATCCATGCTGCATTATCTATTGCTACAAGAGCATTCATAACAAACGTCATGTTGAGATCCGGCAAACCGGTTATACCTTGTGCGTAGGCATAGACTTCCGGGAACAACTGATTCAAAAGGTCTATAGGAGTGTCAAAAGATCGGCCCTTTGCCAATTGAAGTGCTTTATCCGTTATCGCAAACATGAGACTGTTGCCACCGCTCTCAGATGCAGAAACAAAGATTCTCCGATCAGACCATAGCACACTCTGGCACCCAAGTCCTATGCCGGATAGTTGATCATCGGACTTCAGCAATACTGCGGTCTGCCAGATTTCTTTTAAATATCCTCCTTTAAAACCGAAAGGGTTGGCCAATGGCTCTCGTTCAAACTCGCAATAGGTATCGGTAATTGATATTGACATCAGGGCGGAAACGTTTTCGGCGTAATTATATACAATTTGGTTGACCAAGATCCGGACCTGATACATGCCATCAGAAATCGGATTTTTGCAACTGATGGAGCAATTACCGATCCAAAGCCTCCGCCCCGGCATTTGCAATAATACCATCCTGTTCAGGTGTCACCCCACTCACACCTATCGCACCAATAATCTCATCATCGACAATTATCGGAACGCCGCCTTCAAAAGCACTGAAATGAGGCAATGACAGTAATGACATATTACCATCTGCAACTCCATTCTGAAAAGCCTTTGTTGGTCTTTCGTAATATACCGAGGTTACTGCTTTCTCGATTGCTACATCAATACTTGCAATTTGTGTACCTGGCAAACGGCTAAAACTCAGCAAATGTCCACCGGCATCGACAATGGCGATAGCTACAGTCCATTCATCCTGTTCTGCCCGCTCTTCCGCAGCATTTAAAATTACCCTGGCCTCTTCCAATGTCAGTGAACGGGTATTATAAGATTCTGCCTGAATACCGGTTGTGACAATTAAAAAGACTATCAATGTCAGTAACCATTTTTTTTTCATGTGTTTATAATTATGCAATTAGTTGTCTTTCAATCTGTTAGTTTTTGTTGCTGAATGCCAGGAAGGTAAATTTTCATGTGCATGCTCGCGGC